>Ga0209533_1000562_pt1 | contig 35386 bp, 26 predicted proteins | sample COG_04_FD_184748 | JGI IMG/M metagenome (GOLD analysis project Ga0209533, IMG submission 184748) | Pelagic Microbial community sample from North Sea - COGITO 998_met_04 (SPAdes) (version 2) | ecosystem: Environmental > Aquatic > Marine > Neritic zone/Coastal water | place: Helgoland, sampling...
TAATGTTTGACTTAGAAAGAGCAGAGCTTTCAAGAGGGCCTCAGGGAACTTTATACGGAAGAAACTCTATTGTTGGATCTCTAAACATTATTACTGCTAAGCCTAACCTTGAAACACAAGGCGGCTCCATTACTGTAAATTCTGGAAGATTTAATGAGCAGGGCATACAAGGCCACTACAACCTACCTATTAACGATAAACTAGCAATTCGATTGGCGTTTAGCGATCAATCTAAGGACTCTTACTTGAACGGCTACTACGACGGTTCTCAACCTGATTGGAGGTTTTTACCCCAGTCAATTCAAGATCAATTCACTCCAATTACAGATCAAAGCCAAAAAGTTACCGGCACTGACTATGCATGGTACCTAGGTTGCCAGTCATGGCAGGTTGGATGTTGGACTGATCCAGGTTGGCAGTTTGGCAACCCGCAATCCAAAGTAAAGGCAGATCCTTCAACTTTTTATAATAATGTAGATAATCATGCATATCGTATAAGTGCTTTATACATGATCGATGACAGCAGCGATATCAATCTTCAATACGAAGTTTTTCAAGATGATGGAGCTGGTTGGCAGAATACATATTCATGTGAAATGATGGCCAAAAGAACAGGCAGATTACAAGGTGATCCAGCTGTTTATCCAGCTAACACTTGCACAGATCTTCAGGGTACCGAGGATAGATATACATCATATGTAAATGTTCCAGGTGTCTTGGATATCAACATTGAATCATTTCGTGTGATTTATAACAAAGATCTTGGTAACTATGACTTAACAGCTAAATTGGGAACGCAAGAGCTCACTCAATATTCTCAGTGGGACACTGATGGTGGTGCCAATGCCGCTTATGACATGGCTTTTGTCATCGAGGATTACACAGCAAAATCTACTGTGATAGATGTAGAGCTTAAGAATAAATCTGATGATCTTGCATGGGTTGTAGGGGCTTTCTATATGAAAGAGGATAACGACATGCTTGCATATTTCCATGCAACTTTGAATGGAGATAATATTTTTGATCAACCAAATAGAATTATTGAAGCAAAGGCGATTTTCGGTCAAGCCACATACGCATTATCAGATGACTTGTTTGTAACTGTTGGCGCAAGATATACCGAAGAAGAGAAATCAGATGAGGGTGGAAAGAATTGGGAATGCTCCATGTGGAATAGTTGTTATACAAGTGGAGAAATCTGGGGCAATAGAACCCAATGGTTGCCTCAGCTTAACGCTTTGGCACCTAACTTTCATGTTGCAGGCGGACAATATGCAGGCGTGAACTGTGAAGCGGGTGGCGGTCCATACGGTGGCGGACCTTACTATGGCGGCACAGGATGCATGGTTCAAACAACTTCCAATGACGTTGCTAAGACTTACCACAACTTTGATTGGAGACTTGGTCTTGACTATGACGTATCTGATACGGCATTTGTGTACGGATATTTGGCTACCGGATATAAAGCTGGAAGTATTACCGATGTTTATGTTCGAGGATCAGACAGTCTTCACCCAGAGGGCCCAGGTTCAGTTGTAAATACATCATACGGACCTGAAGATGCTTTAACATTTGAGATGGGCTACAAGGGCAAGTACCTTGAAAATAGATTAAACATTGCTTTGAACTATTACAGGACTACTTATGATGGCAAGCAATTTACAGGCAATGTGCCAGTGGATTCTAGAAATGCTCAAGAATATGATTACCTCACAGAGCAAATGGTTGATGTTGTTCAGGTGATCACTATTTGGGGTACTCAAAATTTTGGCGAACAAGAGATGAGTGGTATTGAATTTGAGTTCGACTTTATTCCTTATGAAGGTGGAAGCTTGAGTGGATGGGTTACTCAAATGGATACTGAGGTTACCTCAGATTTTATTACTCAGTGGTACTATGGCCAAGACGCTCAGTTTGGCAGACCTGACTTCGGAGCTTCTATTGCAAACACGCCTGAGAATTCAGTGAACCTTAAAGGTAACGAAACTCCTTACTCACCAAACCTAGCCTTAACAGTTAGATATGAGCATACCTTCAATCTAGGAAGCATGGGAACTATCGCTCCGTCAATAAACTATCATTGGCAAGCAGAAGACTACCTAACTATTTGGAATGCAGATAAGCACACGCGTGATGCTGGTGGCTATGGAACTGGAACAGGTGACTCTTTTGTTGATCTTCCAGGGTACTTCCAAGATCCGGTAGATCAGTTTGGCGATCAAAGACCAAGCTGGGATATGTTAGATGTTGTTGTGACATATAAACCTGCTGGAGATGCTTCATGGTACGCTCAAGCATATGCTTACAATGTCACTGATGAAGAGGTTGCTTGGTTTAGAGGCGTAGAGGCCGGCCAGCCAAGAGGTTCATATTCAGCTCCTTCACAGTATGGAGTGCGAGTAGGTTACTACTGGTAAGAGTTAGATATTTCATAAAAAGAGGGCATCAGCCCTCTTTTTTTTGTTAAGATTTTAGAATGAGAATAATGCTTACTTTGATCCTAGTTGTTTTGCTAACTAATTGCTCAAAAAGCAATATATCTGAGGCCTCTTACCTTACAGAAAAAATTACCTTTCCTTCCAAAAATATTCTGGGATTCGAGCACCTTTTTAATGGAGGTCTGGTTGATCAAGAGGATCTAGAGGTTTTTGGGGTTCTGCATTTTCCAGATAATTATGATGCAGCCACACCTTATCCTACTATCGTTGCATCACATGGCTCATCCAACTGGAGAGAGCATCATTTAAAATACATCGAACAAATGCGCCAAGCAGATTTTATTGTTTTTGCCATGCATCCTTTCGATTCTAGAGGTGTAAATAGCACAGTGGGCAACCAAATCAATGTCACCAGCGAAACCATGATCTATGAGATGGCCATGTCTCTCAATCTTCTGTGGGATGATCCAAGGGTTGATAACACTAAAATATATGCTGCAGGTTGGAGTTTGGGAGGCACCGCAACGATTTTTAATGCATGGATGCCGCTACAAGAAGCATTAAATAAGCCTGGCGCTTCATATGCCGGTTATCTAATGTGGTACCCAGGGTGCTTGGCTTTGCCTGATAATAACGACTGGGACAGTGATGTCTTTCAAATTTACATGGGAGAAGACGATAACTACACTCCACCAGAGCCTTGTGTTCAAATGGTTTCTGAAATAAATGATGGAGGAGGGGATGCAACGATCACACTATATCCTCGCTCATTTCACTCTTTTGATGGCCCCATTCCACTTCACCTTATGCCAGATGCTTACAGCTGGAATAATTGTAAGTTTAAACTTAACGCTGTAACTAAGAAGGTCTATGATCCAGTCAATGCTGACTTAGAATTCTCCGATCCAGCAGCTAGAATATCTGCTTACAGAAGTTGCGCTGTTAAAGGCGATGTGATGGCCGGATACAGCCCAGAATATAAAAATGCTGCTCACGAAGATCTGGGTAAACTCTTGCCTAGTCTTCGCTAGGAAGAGGAAGATTCTTTCCAGCCACGAAAGCCTCCTTCTAGATTCTTGACGTTGGTGAAACCAAGCTCTTTGAGTGTTTTGCCTGCAAGGGCTGCTCTACTTCCCCCACCACAATAAACTAGAATGGGGGTATGAGTTGGCAATGTATCAGAATTAGGCACCATCTTGAACTCCAGCAATCCTCGAGGGATGTTTGTGGCCCCCTCAATTATTCCAGATTCCATGACCTCAGAACCCTCTCTAACATCCACAATAAAAAACTCACCTAGGTTTTCTGATAGTTCCTTGCATGTGACCCTGGGAATCAATTCATGAGCCTCATTAATTAAATCTTTTAACGTTTTCATTCTAATATTATGGCTCAATACCTATAGATTAAGTAATTATTTAGTATTATGTTGGCACTGTAAACATATAATGGTATAGTCAATGTGTTCACCGAACACATGTATAAATTATTAATATATGCATTAAATATAAACATAAGGAATTAATATAATGAAAAAATTCATCATGGCAGCAGTTTTATTCTCATTCCCGTTTACAGCGAATGCTTCACTTGAAATTCAAGAAGGCTTCTCGGTAAATGGAAGCATTTTTGCTGTTAAAAAATCAAAAAAATTCTCTTCAGTCTCGGGTTGCAAGGCAGCAGCTGAGTCAAAAGAGATCGTAAAAGCTTTTACTTTTAACAAAAAAACTCAAAAATGCACTCTTTACAAGACTGTCAGAGGTCTTAGAGCTGATGAAAAATCTGTCTCAGGAACCCAAAGCTAGTTTCGATTAGTATTTTTAAAAGGGAGCTTCTAGCTCCCTTTTTTTATTTATACAGCTATAATTTAAGGGCAATAGGCTCATCGACGCTTCACTATGAAACATTTTATTACCACGCAAAACTGGTCTAAGTCAGAGCTTCAAGACATCATTGATTTTTCAGTTTCTTTAAAAGATAACCCTCATCAACCGCTGCTTCAAAATAAATCAGTGGCGATGCTTTTTTTTAACCCCTCTCTTAGAACAAAAACCAGCTTTGAAATTGGCATTAGTGAGCTGAGCGGTACAGCCGTGATATTGCAACCAGGCAAAGATGCCTGGCCTATAGAGTTCCAGGATAATCTTGTGATGGATGGATCTGCAGAGGAGCACGTTAAAGAAGTTGCACAGGTTTTATCTTCTTATTGTGATTGTATTGCTATTCGAGCCTTTCCTGAGTTCAAGGACTGGAGCATAGATAGGACTGACCATGTTATTAAAAGCTTTGCTAAATATGCAACAGTACCAGTTGTCAATATGGAAACTATTGAGCATCCATGCCAAGAACTGGCGCACATACTGACCTTGCAAGAGCATTATGGAGATTTACAGGGCAAAGATTATCTTTTGACCTGGACCTATCACCCAAAACCCTTAAATACTGCGGTGGCTAATTCCAGCTTGCTCATTGCAAGTAAATTTGGCATGAACGTCAAGTTATTATGCCCCTCCAACGACTATTTATTGGATGATAGGTATATGAATGCAGCCAAGGATAATTGCGCGTTTGAGGGCGCAACTTTTAGTATTAGCCATGACATTGAATCAGCCTATGCAGGGGCTCAAATTGTGTACGCCAAAAGCTGGGGTTCATTAGCGCATTATGGAGATCTAGAGGCTGAGCTGAACACTAGAAAAGACTTTAAACACTTTATTGTTGATGAGCAAAAAATGGCCCTAACTGATAATGCTGTTTTTAGTCATTGCTTGCCACTTAGAAGAAATATTAAAGCGACTGATGCAGTGATGGATGCAGAGTATTGCCTTGCGGTGCAAGAGGCTGGTAATAGAAAGCATGTTCAAAAATCTATGCTAACCAAAATTTTATAGGAATTTGTAATGAAGAAAAAAATTGTTTTAGCTTTCTCTGGCGGTTTAGATACGAGTTTTTGTATTCCTTACTTGCTTGAGAAGAACTATGAAGTCCATACCTTGTTTGTAAATACTGGCGGGACCTCTGCTAGAGAAGAGCAAGTGATTACCAAAAGAGCAAAAGAGCTTGGTTCAATCAAGCACCTCAATATTAATGTTGAAAAATCTTTATGGTCAGAAATTTTAACCCCCTTGATTTATTCAGGCTCTCTTTATCAAGGTAAATATCCAGCCCTTTGTTCTGATCGATACCTAATTGTCAAAGAATCTATCAAGTTGTGCCAGAAGTTAAAAACAAAATATATAGCTCACGGTTGCACTGGCATGGGAAATGACCAAGTCAGATTTGATCTCTCCATTATGGCGCATGGCGACTATAAAATTATTACACCCATTCGTGAAATTCAAAATATAACTCAAAATGTGCGTGGGTATGAAGAGGAATATCTTAAAAGCAAAGGATTCAAAGTTTCATCGATGCACAAAAAATATAGCGTGAATGAAAATTTGATGGGAGCGACCATCTCAGGCTCTGAGATTGATGTTTGGGAGGAGCCTGCTGAGGACAGCTTTGTTCTATGTAAATTACCGCATCAGTACCCTAAAAAATCTAAATCATTAACCATCAAATTCTTAAAAGGAAAAGTTGTGGCCCTAAATAATCAGAAGATTGCTGGCCCAGACTTATTGCGCACTTTAAATGTATTAGGTGGATCATTTGGAGTGGGGCGATCAGTTTTTGCCAGTGATACTATTATTGGTCTTAAAGGGCGCTTTGTTTTTGAAGCACCAGGCATCACTATCTTAATGGCAGCTCACCGTGCGCTTGAGGAATGCGTGCTCACGGATAACCAAAATACCTTTAAATCTTCCGTAGGTCAGGAATGGGTCAACTTAGTTTACAGGGGATTCTTTTTCGACCCATTGCGTGAAAATTTAGAATGCTTTCTTCTGGACTCTCAAAAGGCCGTTAGTGGTGAAGTGGTTATGGTCCTTAGTCCTGGCAAAGTAGAATCGGTGGCTGTGCATTCTAAAAATATCCTTAAGAGCAAAGAGGGTGTGTATGCTCAATCTGCAAAATGGACAGAAGCTGAGTCAAAAGGCTTTATTAAACTGATTGGTCAAAGCACTTCGACTTGGTCCTCAATTCATTACAAGAAATGAACTCAGAGTTAGAGCTGTGCTTGAAGCACCTCAAGGCACTTATTGCCTGCGATACCTCTAACCCCCCAAAACATATTCAAGCCTCTGGTCTGCTAGAGTACCTTGATTCTTTGAGCTACCTCAATCCAAGTATTGTTGATCTGGGCGATGGATCATTTAATATCTTGTTAAAAAAAGGCCAACCAAAATACCTATTTAATGTTCATCTTGATACTGTCCCGGCGGGTGATGGGTGGCTCACCGATCCTTGGACCTTAACTGTGAGTAACGACCAAGCAGTTGGTCTTGGAGCCTGTGATATTAAAGGTGCTGCAGCCTGTTTACTGACCCTTATTGAGCTGGGCCTAGAAAATTATGCAGTTTTATTTTCTACTGATGAGGAGGCCGGTCAAAGCCAATGCATTAAAGCGTTTCTTGCAACTCAACCAAATTTTGATGGGGTCATTGTTTCTGAGCCTACCAATAATCTGGGTGTAACTTGTCATAGAGGTATTTTTACAGGAACTCAGCAGTTTTCAGGAATCTCAGGTCACAGCTCGGATTATCGAGCCATGCAAGATAATGCAGTGCACAAACTCACTCATTGGTGTCATGCCGCCTTGGAATCAGCTAGGTCATTTGATGATCAGCAAATAGGGCCTCTGCGAGGCTTAGCATTTAACTTGGGGATCATTGAGGGTGGAATTAAGCCTAATATTATTGCTGATTCTGCGAGCGTAAAGTTCGGTTTTAGACCTCTCCCAGGTCAGAGTGTTGAAAAAATCTTGGATGCTATTAATGCTTGTTCCACGCACAATGAAGCTCACTTTACCCCTGGTTTTGTAGCGCCTGCTTTGCCGGCTGATGGTGATGTTAAAACCTTAGAGCTAATGGTTAAAACGCTTGGGTTACAGCCTTCCGAGCCTGTAAATTTCTGGACAGAGGCCTCACTATTTAGCCAAGCCGGGCTGCCAGCAATTGTCTTTGGCCCTGGAAATATTACAAACGCTCATCAACCCAATGAGCATGTAGATCTCATGCAGCTCTCGGAAGCATTGAGTATTTATCGAGGCATAGTTCAGTGAATCCTAAGTCTCCTATGTTTATCAAAGAAACTATTTTGAAGCTGCTTGGAGCCATAGGCTCAGAAAAAGAAATCAAGAAATATGTTGAGAAATATTCATCACCCGAGCAAAGATTTGCCATTATTAAAGTTGGCGGCTCTGTGGTGCAGCATGATCTAGATAATCTTGTTGCCTCATTGGTATTTTTGGATCAGGTTGGATTAAAGCCAGTTATCATGCATGGTGCTGGGCCAATGCTATCCGATGCGCTAAACAAGGCAGGTATTCACTTTTCATTTATAGATGGTCAGCGAGTTACATCTCCAGAGGTTAGGGATATTGCTCAAAAGATTTTTTGCCAAACCAATCAACAGATTGTTGAGGCTCTCGAGCTTCAAGGCGCTAAAGCTCAATCCCTGACATCAAATATTTTTCAGTGCATCAAAGGCAAGTCACAGCTCGGTTTGGTTGGTGAGATATGTGATGTCAATTTAATACCCATTAACGCAGCCTTGGAAGCAGGCGCAATCCCTGTGATTGCACCAATAGGAGCTGATGAGTCTGAGCTTCTTAATATCAATGCTGATATAGCTACTGTTGAGCTAGTGAAAGCAATGAATCCTTACAAAGTAATATTTTTATCTGAAACCGGAGGCATTGTTGATCAATCTAATCAGCTGATAGAGACGATTAATTTGGTGCTAGAGTATGAAGAATTAATGCAGCAAGACTGGCTCCATTCCGGTATGAAATTAAAGTTAACCCAGGTAAAAACACTCTTGGATCATTTGCCAAAAACTTCCTCTGTCTCTATCACTCAGCCGATTAATCTACCCAAGGAGCTATTTACGGACTCTGGCTCAGGAACCTTGATTAAGCACGGGTTCCAGGTAAACCGATTTACCGAGCCCACTAAGCAAGTTCAAGAACAGTTTAAATTGATTATTGAATCATCATTTGATGGGATGTTGGCCGATAGTTTTTTCGTTGAATCTGGGGCTTTGGATATATTTATGACCTCTTGTGGGCGAGCCACCATAGCCATTTCTAATGATTTTAATATTCCCTACATGGATAAATTTGGAGTGATTCCTGAGGCTAAGGGAGAGGGCTTAGGGGCAGGAATTTGGTATGAAATGCGCAAGGCTTACCCACAGGTATTTTGGCGCTCTAGAGCCAATAACCCAATTAATAGATTTTATAGCTCTATTAGTGAGGGCTGTCAGAAGCATGCAGACTGGCACATTTTCTGGATTGGCATCACGGACTATTCTCAGCTAAAGGATTGCATTGAATACGCGCTGAACAAACCTAAAAGCGTTCATTAAATTATGATTAAAAACATAGCAATACTAGGAGGGAGAGGTTTTGTTGGTCAGGAAATCCTGAATATCCTAACCAACCACCCTCAGCTCAATGTTGTGGCTGTTTACTCCTCATCTCATGCCGGAGAGAGCGTCCAAGGGTATGCTAGAGATACTTTATTGAACTATTTGTCCTTAGATCTTTCTACTATGGAGCTAGGCTCTGCTGATGCTTATATCTTAGCTTTACCTAATAACCAAGCGGGGCCCTATGCAGAGAAGATCTTGAGCCACAACCCTGAAGCTATTCTTTTAGACTTGAGTTCAGACTATCGCTTCAATGACACATGGCAATACCGCCTCCCAGAACTCTCAGAACCAGTCACATTGAATAAAATTAGTAATCCTGGGTGTTACGCCACTGCCATGCAGCTGATGCTGGCACCGCTCGTGGATAGACTAGAAGGCCCCGCAAATTTCTTTGGAATCTCTGGATTTAGCGGTGCAGGAGCCTCTCCCAATGCCCGCAATAACCCAGATCTTCTTGCAGACAATATTCTGGCCTACTCCTTGGTGAATCATCTGCATGAAAAGGAAGTAAAGCAACACTCCTACCAAGATATTTTTTTTACACCTCATGTAGGAGAATTTTTTAGAGGCATCCACATGACAGCAAATTTTGTTTTGACCTCCTCTATAGCAGCTGAAGAGGCCACATTACTTTTTAACAACTACTTTGAATCTAGTCCCTTAATCCAAGTCCAATCTCAGGCTCCCAGCCTTCAAGATACAAGAAGTACATCGTTAGCATTTATTGGTGGCTTTGAGAGTGATGAGGAGCTGAAAAGACTGACTTTTTGCTGCACTCTTGATAACCTCTTAAAGGGTGCTGCTACTCAAGCCATACAAAATCTTAACAGTGCTTTTGGATGGGATGATCATTTAGGGATTATTGAACTATGAAAATTTGGAATAAAACAACTAAAGCCTCCAATTCACCCATTGATGACTTTTTATCTGGCGAAGATATTGCGCTGGATCAAGAGCTTTTTCTCTATGATATTGAGGCCTCCATTGCACATGCCGAGGAGCTTAGAGCTATTAAGATCCTCAAAGCTGAAGAGTTAAAGAGGGTGGTTGTAGCTCTGAAAAAGCTTGCAAAATTATTCATCACAAAAAAATTTAAACTTACAAGCAAATATGAGGATTGTCATTCGGCCATAGAAGATTTTTTAACTAAAGAGCTTGGCGACCTAGGAAAAAAAATTCATACCGGGCGCAGCCGCAATGACCAAGTGTTAGTAGCTATGCGCTTGTACGCAAGAGATCGCCTTGTTGAGATTCAAGCATTGAATCTAAGTATTGCTAAGGCATTGCTAACCAAAGCATCTCAACATTCTGCCAACCTCATGCCTGGCTACACTCACTTGCAAAGAGCCATGCCATCAACTTGGGGCCTTTGGTTTTCTGCGTTTGCTGAATCTTTTTTAGATAACGCTGAGTTACTATCTCATACACAATCATGGATGAACTTAAATCCTCTGGGAACTGCAGCAGGTTATGGCGTTAATCTTCCTCTCAAAAGAGACATCACCACTAAAAAATTACACTTTAAAAGAAAGCAACTTAATAGTTTGTATGTTCAAAATAGCCGAGGCAAATTTGAATTAGAACTGCTAAGCGCTCTAAAACAACCCATGTTAGATTTAAGAAAATTATCTTGGGACCTCAGTTTATTCATGACTCAGGAGTTTAATTTCTTGGCTCTAGGACCTCAATACCTAACTGGCTCATCCATTATGCCGAACAAATCTAACCCTGATGTTGTAGAGTTGATGCGAGGCAGTTACGCTGTTATTGCTGGTCATTACGCAGAGTTAGAAAACCTTTTATCACTGCCTAGTGGTTATCATAGAGATTTACAGCTTACAAAACGCTCATTAATTCATTCAATTCATGCAGTCTCAAAAGCTTTGAGCTTAGTCCCAGGGCTTATTAAATCAATCAAAGTAAATAAATCGAGATCTGCTGAATGCATTGATGAGAGCATGCTCATGACAGATCAAGCTTATGCACTGGTTCAAACAGGGGTTCCATTTCGAGATGCTTACATGAGCGTCAAGGAAAAGGCTGGTCATCAACCAAAACTTGCAAAAAAAACAGCAGTATCTTCTTCTGCCGGCTCACCCCATAATCTTCAACTCAAGTCATTGAGCTCTAGGCTGGTGAAATTAACCAAAGGCTAAATGCATTTTGCAATTTTTTTTTAAATATGAGAGTATTGAGAAAGAATGAATAAAGCTCTTAGAATTCAAAAATCTGAAGCCGCCCGAAATAAGCGTCAACACAGACGCAAGATTAATGAAACCAAATTATTAAATGAGTACGCTCGTTTAAGAAAGTTGAGACAAAGAAAGTAATCTTCAGGCCGCGTCCAGACATTGCAATTACCTCTATTGCATGGATTCCTTTAAGTAAAAATGCACTTGCATGCTACCTCATCTAACGCTTTAATAATTTATATATGGATCAAACAAAACAATTTTTAGAACAATGGTACCAAGGCTATCGATCAGATGATCCTGAGTTTTTGGATTCGATTCTAGATGAGAGTGTTGTTTTTACTTCACCAATTGTTTTCAACCCCATCGAGGGCAAAGCAATGACAAAAATGTACTTAATGGGTGCAGGCATCACATTCAACATGGATAAGTTTTCATATGTTCGTGAGGTGGTAGACGGCCTTGATGTTATTTTAGAGTTTGAAACTTTTATTGATAATATCGCAGTCAATGGCGTGGACATGATTCGATGGAATGAAGAGGGCAGGATCATTGATTTTAAAGTCATGGTAAGGCCGCTTCAGGCCATACACAAGCTTCAGGAGAAAATGACTGAAGCACTGGATTCCCTTCAGTCTTAAGCCATAAGCCTCTTAGGCTTATGGCTATTAGCTCAAACCTGAGCAACACCAGGACATACTTTAAGCGCGACACCAAGCCATTTAATATCAATTTTTAATATATCCTTATTTATCATTATTAAAAAATTATATGTCTCTTCAAATTTGATAAAATTAGTATAAAGTGTCGTCCGTAAAGGTTGTATGTAGACTTTTTAGACTCATGTTTTCTTGAGAGTCTTAATGATTAATTAATTAGGGGAAATAGAATGAATAGAAATTTACTTGTTTTAGGGTTGGTTACAATACTTGGTCAAGGCGTTATGGCCCAATCAAATAATGTTGAGGAAGTAGTAGTTACAGCGACCAAGACAGAGCGAACACTTCAAGAGGTTCCAGTGGCAGTCTCTGTTGTTACTGCAGACACTATAGAGAAAGCTAATATTGTTGATCTGCTGGATCTCAAGGCTGTGGTGCCATCTCTAGATGCTAGACAATACCAATCCACTACTAATGCAACTTTCTTTATTAGAGGTTTTGGGAACGGTTCCAATAATCCAGGCATTGAGCCATCAGTGGCCGTGTTTGTAGATGGCGTATATCGCTCCAAGATTCAAGGTCAAATATCAGATCTTCCATTAGTTGAGCGCATTGAGGTCTTAAGAGGGCCACAAAGTACTTTGTTCGGCAAAAATGCATCAGCTGGTGTTGTGAATATTGTGACTAAGAAACCATCCTTTGAAGAATTCACATCCATGACTACAAGTTTTGGAAATTACAATTCTAAACAGGCAAAAATTTATAACACTGGTCCATTAAACGAAACAATGGCATACAGCGTTAGTGCAAATATAAATACTAGAGATGGTCAATCAAACAATCCAACCACAGGTAATAAACTTAATGATAGAGATAGGTTTGGTTTTAGATCTGAGCTATTAATTACCCCAGCAGATGATCTATCGATCAGAATTACTGCCGATTACGATGAATATGATGAAACATGTTGTGTTGTGGGTAGCACGGCCTATGGAGTAGCTAACCAGGTTGCTGCTTTGCTTGGCGGTCAAGTGATACCAAATGATCCTTTTTCTCAAACAGCTTTTTTTACTTTTGACCCAATTTCTAATGGAGAAAATGCAGGTTTCTCTATGCACATAGAAAAAAACTTTAGTAATACCACTCTTGAAAGCATTACTTCTTACAGAACTTCTGATAACTATGAAGTGCAAGATGTTGATTTTGATGCAGCGGATGTTATTGCTCCCAGCCCAATCTCTAAAGAGCTTTCAGGCATGACTCAAGAGATAAGATGGTACTCTGAAGATAATGATAAGGTTAACTGGCTTGTCGGTGGTTTCTATTACCAAGAGGATATGGACTTTAATGAATCCATCTACTTTGGCTCAAATTGGAGAACATACATCGATGCTTTTGTTCCAGGTGCAATTTCTGGTGTTTCAGCAGCCTTAGGAATTCCTGATGCTCTTTTATTTGGCGCCGGCCAAGGCAATACTGAAACTGCTACTCAAGATAACTCAACGATATCCTTGTTTGCTCAAGCTGATATTCAGATAACAGACAGATTAAATGCTCTTTTAGGCCTGAGTTACATTGAAGATAAGAAAACAGTTTCTTACAATCAAATCAATACAGGAATTTTCTCAAACTTAGATTTTGTTGGAATAGGTACATTGGGCTTAATAGCCGCAGGATTCCCAGCCGCTCAAGCAGCTGTTTTAGCCACAGATCCTGTCTATAATCAATTGTTGCCCCTTCAGGCACTTCAGTTTATTCCACAGTTTGTTAATTTTCCAAACGCAGCTCAAGACGGGCAAAGCAAGGATGACAACATCGACTATACTGCGAAACTTTCCTTTGCATTAAACGATGCTGTAAATATTTATGGTGGAATTTCAACCGGCTTTAAAGCAACAGCATGGAATATTTCAAGAAACTCTTTGCCTGATGCGACAGAGCAAGCAGCATTGAAGGCCGCAGGAACTCCCGCAGGTCCAAACACTGGCCTAGGCCAAAGATATGCAAGCCCAGAAGAAGCGGAAGTGCTTGAGTTAGGTGCAAAAATTTACCTTCCAAATGGTTATCTTAATATTGCTATTTTTGATCAAGAAATCAAAGGTTTTCAATCCAATACCTTTATTGGAACAGGTTTTGTTCTGGCAAATGCAGGCTCGCAATCAGCTGATGGTGTAGAGTTTGATCTTGTATTCTCTCCTGTTGAAAGCTTAGATCTAGCAATTAGTGGGTTATTTATGGATCCTATCTATGACTCATTCCCAGCGTCAGCATCTGGAGATTTAACTGGAACCGTTCCATCCAACGTGCCTGAGGATACAATTTCTAGCACTGCAACGTGGAATTGGAATTCTGGTCAATATGATGGGTATGTTAGATTCAGTCACTTGTATGCTAGTGAGGTGAAGTTAGTTGAAAACGTTGCTTGGCAGGCTATCTTAGATTCAAAAGGCAATGGAAGAAAGAAACAAGATACTCTAAATTTTTCTGCTGGCATCAATCGTGGTAACTTTGCGCTAACACTTTGGGGCAAAAATATTAATGATGATGAATTTTTAACAACGGTATTTCCTGCGACCGCAGATCCATCACAAACTTCATTTTTTGGATACCCAAATGCCTTTAAGACTTATGGCTTAACTCTTAACTATTCATTTTAGTAATAACCAATCTAGGTAGATAAGTTAGTTTGTAAAAAAGGAGCTCCTCGGAGCTCCTTTTTTTATGCATGACTCAAAAGAGTATCTAGAGAATTTGTGAGCTAATAGTCTACGCGGCTATTGATAAGCGAGATATCATCTCGCATTAGCAGGTCATGATCCAAGCTTTCCAATAAGGGTCTCAGATTCTTGGCATAGGGCTTCCAGCGACCCATACCATCTTTATTTACAGGTTTTCTGACCTGCTCGGAACTAGCTGTTCTCACTGATCGCTTGGTTTTGTGAAATGCAATACATTCTTCCTCAAAGGGTAGCTCTAAATAGTCGAGCATTCTCCTAACCTGTCCCTCAAGATCCTCAACAACATCTTCATTGTTAACTCTTAATATCTTGTTTGGTAATACCTTGTTCCAGTGATCCATGAGCTTGATGTAACTGTTGTAATAGCTCCCAGCCTCAGCGAGACCATATGAGAATTCTTGGCCTTGAGCAAATAATTGTTTAAACATACTAAAACAGCAATCTAGTGGATACCTTCTAGCATCAATAATTTTGGCATTGGGCATAATTAAATGAATTAAACCAATATGCCTGAAGTTATTTGGCATCTTGTCGGTGAACATAGGAGCATCTTTTCTGTGAATTTTGGTCTCTTTAATAAAACGCTTACCAAATTCATCTCTTTGTTCTGAAGTTAAAGATCGCAAGCTCTTTGGATAATTTCCTAACTTGCCATAGATATCTCCCCCTCGAAGGCCTTGAGCAATTGAGAGAATATTGGGCAGTTCTAAGGTTCCGTCAATCATGGAATGGGAGGCTAAGATTTGCTCAATTAGTGTTGAGCCAGCCCTCGGAAGGCCTAGAATAAATATAGGATCTTTTGTTTGATGACCGCCACTGCCAAGGTCCTTAAAAAAAGCCTCATCGCAAATATCTATCTGCGCTTGGAGCTCAGCATCCATTCTCTCAATGGAATACTTACTTTGATCATTTTTAATCTTATTGCCTTTTTCTAGATGCAAAAAAGCCTCGTCAAACTCACCTATGGATTCGCAGCCTTGTGCTAAAGCAAAGTGAAAATACGCCTTATCTCTTAATGATAAATCTATTCTCTGCACCTGCTCTCTCATGCTACTGAGCTCATCTGATGAGAAGGAGTAGGTTTTTAAATTTGATAGTGAAAAGAAAGACTCCCCGTGGTCTGGTTTAATTTTATATGCTGATTGGTAGCTCTTAATTGCTTGATCCGTTTTACCTAGAGTTTTCTGTGCATGCCCTTTGGATGTGTGAGTGCTAAAGTTATATGGGTTCTTATCAAGAATGCCATCAAACAATCTAATGGCTTCCTCGTGGTCTCCATTTTGCATAATTTCACTAGCTTTTTGAGCCTGGTAAACCAGGTTCTCAGGGTATTGATTACATAGAATATTGACCTGTTCCATGGTCTTGGTAAATTTTTGTTTTTTTCTGAGAATGGTAGCGTATTGCATCCTTAGATCACCATCGTTTGGTTTAAACTCGACAGCCTTTTCTAGCAAGAACTCTGCATCATCAAAGTAACCTAATCGATTCGCAATTTCAGATAGCAGAGACATAGCATAGGTGTGCGTCGGGTGCTTTTTTAAAAAAGCTCTACATTTTGTTTCCGCTAAGCCCAATCTGCCTTCGTTCAATATTTGGTCTATGTATAACAATGAAGCAGGTAGGGCCTGAAGCTTCTTAATTTGCTGTTCAGCATGATCAGCAGCGGGGCGATTATTGTTCTTCACAAAGTATTGATACAGCGCATTCCAAGATGCCAGCAAAGCAGGATTAAGTTCGCAAGCCTGCCTGTAATGTGTGACTGCTTTTTCTTCATTGCCCATATCACGACTGATGTGACCTAGCTCTTGGTAGGCGCGACCCATATCAGGAGCATTGAGCAATAGGCGCTCAATATATTGTCTTGAATCATCAAAATGTTTTAAATATCTAGATGAGACAGATGCAAGATACAAGCTGTCAATATGATCAGGATGATCCTTTAGAATGATTTCAAACAGGGTGAGAGCATCTTGAAACCTATTATCCTTAACGGCTTGGGTAGCTTCACTTAGATCTACCGAGAGGGTAGTCGCGTCTGCATTAAATTTATCTTCTTTCATTTTTATATTATTTTAACAAAGATCATAAACAGTATTGTCATATCAAAATAAAAAGGGAGCATAAGCTCCCTTTTTATTCCTTCAAGTCTAGATTAGTTAAAGTGTCGCTTGAACCTTAAACCCAGAGTTGTTGGTCTAATAATACCAACTCTCTGCCTATCAAAGACAAAAGTGTTATTAATTTCAGCTCTTTCATCAGTAATATTATCAAGGTAGACTTCGGCCATCCACGTATCATTGCTGATCCCAGCACGCATATTGATAAAGCTATAGCTGTCCTGAATAGCTTTATTGGGCTCCATGACATCAGAATAACTATCATCGGACCAAGTTAATTGAGCCTGATAATGTCCGTTGTTGCCAGAGGACATTGGCCATTCTTTTCTAGCACTTAGGTTACCTTGAATTCCAGGAGCAAAAGCTAAATCAGATCCAACCTTAATATCATCGGTTGGAACTAAGCTTTTAGTAAGCTCTGTACTCAACAATGAGAAGGCACCTGATATCATCCAGCCCTCTAAATCAGGGTAATACATAAAGTCTCCTTCAAGACCCATGATTTCTGCATCTGCGGCATTATCAGAGAAGAATAAATTCACAATGCTCGGGTCAAAAACAGTTGTTTGAAGGCCGCTAACATCTACAAAGAATGCACTTCCATTAAATCTAAGTTGACCATCCATAAGAACAGATTTCCAACCAAACTCATAGTTAGTCACTTCATCAGATTTGACCTCAGGTTTAACTGAATAGGTTCCGGCTGCATTCGAAGAGCCAACAGGTCTATTTAAAAGACCTGGTCTAAACCCTTCAGACCAAGTGACGTAGTACATAACGTCCTCAGATGGATTCCAAGAATAGGTTACTTTTCCAATTACTCCATCTGACTGAGCTGTGTCTGGATAGCCATCCGGATTGCCGGGAGCGTATTGAGCAGAGAGATTAGATCCATATTTTTGCTGATCGGTATTACCAAACCCATTGCCAAAGGATGAGTTAGCGCTGCCCTCAAAATCAACTTCAATGTCATACCATCTCGCACCGACGGTCAGTTCAGATGTCTCTGATACGTTCATGCTCACTTCACCAAATATTCCTTTTTGCTTATCTGTTCGTTTGATATCGTTAAAGAAAATCACTGGTTCACTGTATGGTCCAGCTGAGAACCAACCAGCGGCACCATTATTAATAGCCCCTGTTGAAGATATATCAGTTAGCGCATAGTTAGGAGCATAAGTAATGTCATTGCCCACAGATCCAGGATAATTAAATAGATTCAACTCTGTTAATTCGAGATCACTAGTAAATGCACCTGCTGTAAAGCTCATGGTATCGTTTATTGGACCGCTAATCCGTAATTCATGAGTTGAAACTTCGGTATTTGTTGTTGAGTCAACCAATAGATTCGGAGCACCACAAGATCCAGTTGGAACATTTCCAGGAGCATAGGATGTATAAGTTACATAGTAGTCACAAATGTAGTAAGGAAGATATTGACCAACAAATAGATAATCAGTGTAATCTACGTTTTGATCTGAGTTTCTCTCTGTGTAAGCACCAGCATAAACAACCTCAAGTTCTCCTATAGAACCATTAAGAGTAAAGCTCATGTTGTCATACTCATCACTAATTGAATCATCGGTGTATCTTTGAACTTCTAGATCACCCAAAGTAGGATCTACAAAAAATACTCCATCGGCATCAATAGTTTGGGTGGCAACAGTGACCAAGGCACCCCAATTATCATTAATTTCATGCTTGATACTTGCTCTAAAACCTTCGTAAGTAGACTCGTTAGCATCTTCTTTTACAATTGCATTTGCGTTGGTAAGCGTCACACCTGAAAGATCTGCTCCAGCTTGAAAACCTGCTCTTGACGAAGACACAGGAAGACCATTTTCTCTAACAGTACCAGCTGCTCTGAAGCGAGCTGATTGACTGGCATTAAGAGTTCCTGCAACTTGATCGATGTATCCGCCTCTTCTATCTCTGTATGCAACAAATCTCATAGCTGTGCTATCACCAAAAGGTATATTTGATACATACTCAAATTTATTTCCAGTATCACCCTCGGACATGAATCTTGTTTCAACTTCCAAGCTGCTTGATGATTCGCCTATAACAGGTTTATTTGTAATCATTCGAACAACACCAGCTTGTGAGCTAGCCCCAAATAGAGTGCCTTGTGGCCCAGATAAAACTTCGATACGCGCAATATCAGCGGCGTAAACATCTAGGTTTCTGCCTGGCTGTCCTAGTGGTTGCTCATCAAGATAAAAAGCAACGTTTGGTGCTAAACCTGAAACACCTGCTGTGGTGAGGTTGGGGGTAGTCGATGCAAGACCTCGAATATAAATAGTACTTTGGCCTGGACCCGATCCACCGGCTGTCACACCTGGCAATTGCATTAAGTAGTCTTCAAAAACATTGATTCCCTTTTGCTCAAGAGTTTCTTCTCTGATGGCTGAAACTGATAGAGGCACATCTTGCAGGCTTTCAGTTCGCTTCCTTGCGGTTACAACAACCTCTTCAATGGTTGCTTGAGACTGAGCACCAATGTAACCACTGTATGCAGCAGCATTAAGAATGGCCAATGCCGACAATGCAGAGATAGATCTACTACCTAGCTTGTCTAAAGATTTTTTATTAAAAAACTTGGTTAAGTTTGTTTTTAAATGACGCAAATAGTCCATGGGAGTCCCCTTTAAGGTTATATTAGTAAGTTAGTTAGACAGAATGATGAGATCTTAAACTGCACCTCGACCACGTCTCAAATGAGATGGGGAGTGAGTAAAGAACACTGCTTATAAAATTAAACATTGACAACACCATAACAAATGAGAGTGAAATTTGTGGGATTTAATGAAAAAACAGGGTTTATTTTTTAAGAATTTTTTATTGCATTGAAAAATGTGTAGACTTGTTGCATGTTAAAAGACATCGCCCCTAAGAGATTTTTTATCTCGCTGGCCCTCATCTCATTGTTTGTTTTCTGGACTCTGACGAATTTAGAGTTTGCCAGTCAATTATTTCTTCAAACGCAAAGCAGGATCTCAGACTCTCTAGGCTGGATGGTTATTTTGGCTGCGAATGGCTTTTTATTATTTACAATCTATTTAGCCTTTAGTCGGTTTGGCCATATAAAGATTGGTGGCCAAGAGGCCGTGCCGGAGTTTTCTTATTTAAGTTGGACTGCAATGCTCTTCAGCGCAGGTCTTGGGATTGGGCTGCTATTTTATGGTGTGGCAGAACCTATCATTCATCTTGGCTCATTGCCTACTGGGGCCGGTGAAGATAGTTTGGCTGCCAAGGCTAATCGATCGATGAATTTTACCTTTTTGCATTGGGGTCTTCATGGCTGGTCTGTTTACGCTGTGGTTGGTTTATGTTTTGGTATTAGCGCTTACAACCTTAAAAAACCTTTTCGGGTTAGCGCCATGATAGATAGTAGATTTACCAGCAATTCAATTGGAAGAATCAGCATTGATGTTTTGGCTATCTTGGCAACTATTTTTGGCATAGCAACTTCGCTTGGGCTAGGCGCCACTCAGATTAGTTCAGGTCTTGAGTATCTTAATCTCATACAACCCTCGTTCACTAACACTATTCTAATTATTACTGTTATTACAGTCTTAGGTCTCATTAGCGTCATGCTAGGTTTGAACTCAGGCATCAAAAGGCTCTCAGAAATTAACATTGCTCTGTGCATTGTGTTGCTGCTGGCTGTGTTTATTCTCGGCCCTACGAGCTTCATACTAAATGGCATCATCCAAAACATTGGATCCTATGCTAAAAACTTTATTACTTTGGCTACCTGGACCGAAGCATATTCAGAAACATCCTGGCAGAATGACTGGACTCTTTTTTACTACTCCTGGTGGTTTGCATGGTCACCTTTTGTTGGGTTATTTATTGCCAGAGTTTCCTTTGGACGTAGCATCAAAGAATTTATTTTAGGCGTTGTTTTAATTCCTTCGCTGATGGTGTTTGTGTGGATGGGTACTTTTGGTAATGCAGCGATATACCAAGAGCTATTCACTGGTGTTAACTTATCTGAGGCCATTAATCAGGATATTTCAATCGCCTTGTTTTCATTTTTAGAGCAATTTCCATTTTCCAAGGGCTTGATGGGATTGTCTATTATTATCATTCTGACCTTTTTTGTGACCTCATCAGATTCTGGCGCTCTAGTATCCTCGATGCTGTCTTCATCGAGTGACAGCGACTTTGAGTCAGACCCACCCATGTTGGCTCGAATAGTTTGGGCGGTGTCTTTGGGCATCTTGGCAGCAGCGCTGCTAGCAGGAGGAGGGTTGTCAGCTTTGCAAACCTCGGTCCTCGTCACCGGAGCTCCTTTTGCCATTATCATTGCGATTGCGGCCAAAAACTTGCTCAGCAGGCTTAAAGAACTCAATAAACACTAAGAGACTAATTTTTTACTCTTAATATTTTATTTAGTACCTTGCTATTGGGTCTAGAGTATAATTGGATTTCTTCTAATACCTTTACTTACAATGAACAAACTCTTTATATCAATGATTTTTATTGCTCTTGTGTCTAGCTGTGCATCTACCTCTGAAAAGTTATCTAGCGATATCGATGGCAAGAGAGAAGAAGCTGAAAAAATCTGTCAGACTAAAAAAATTATAGGCTCTAGAATCCCTGAGAAGTTTTGTTATACCAAGCAAGAGTTCGAGAGAATGGAAGAGGCGAGCAGGGAGACCTTAGAAAAAGCTCAGCGAGCTGGTGAGAGAATGCGAACCCAGGAAACCTTAGGAAATACAAATTCTTCTTTGTAAAAATAATTATATCTTGAATGTAACATCCCTAAAGCACTTGGTAATAGGGAGCCAATAGTTTCTTAAAACTCTTCACACAGGAAAACTTCAAAATTTTTCAAAGTTTATAAAGTCTGTGTATATTCAGAGTATGGCAAAACTACTGGCCCTATTACTCCTATCGCCATTGGCATTTGCTGACGACCATAATAAATTTACTATAGGTTGCACTGATAACAGTAACAAGAAGTATCAAATTACTTTAGATATGGACGAAAAATTATATCTTCTATATCTGTAAATATTACATATATAATCTCTAATTACATTCGGGATGTAGCGCAGCCTGGTAGCGCACCTCGCTGGGGGTGAGGTGGTCGTCGGTTCAAATCCGGCCATCCCGACCATCATTAATTATGGGAATATTTGGATGATTATGAAACACACCCTTGTTTTAGTTTTGATGGTCTTTGGAATTATTTGTTAGTATTAATATATATATGCCAAAACTAATCGCACTAATTTGTAAGAAGTCTTCAATTTCTGCCGAAGACTTTAAAACTTACTATGAAGCTAACCATGTTCCATTGATTGAAAGTCTCTTCCCAACCTTAACAGGTTACAAAAGAACCTATCTGCTTGAGTCTAATATGCTTAATGATTCATTGCCGCTAGAGTCTGAAGGTGGTCAAACTCCATTTGATGTAATTACAGAACTGACTTTTGATGATGAAGAAGGTTTAAATCAATTCTTTGCTAAAGGGGCAGATGAAGAGGTTGTAGAAGCTATCAGGAAAGACGAATCTAATTTTTTAGATGGCGAGAAAACTATTATGTATAGAGTTGATTAAAAGAGGATGATGAAGAAATTACTAACCCTATTACTTCTATCGCCTTTGGCATTTGCTGAAGATATATCTGAGTATCAAAGAATAACTCCAAAGGAACTAAAGATTCAGGACAATCTTGAGAGAACAATTCTAGATTACTCAACCAGTGATGAATTGGGCATGAATCAGATGTTAGCTCCGGTAGGTTGGACTGAACCTATTGTGTCACTTGAGTTTGAGCTTAGGGGTGTTGTAATCGCTGGAGTTCTTGGTCTTGAATTTAAAGAAGAAACAGCAAAGTTTAATGTCAATGAAGGGTTTGTGATTCCTAAAAATACCAAAGTTAGAATCCATAATGCTGGGAATGTTCCATTGCATCTTGTTGAGATACTCAGACCCGGCTACAAAGAATCGCTAGTAAAGGAGTATGAGAGTTTTGAGTAAGAACCTCCTCCTCACATTCATGCTCCTATCACCTTTGACGTTTGCAGAGATATGAAACTTGGCAAGGCTTTTGGTGTAGCAGTTGCAATCTTATTTAGCTTGAAGGTTCTTGAGTTTGTTTTGAAAACTTCTCAAACTGGTTAAGGCTTTAAAACTTGTCAAAATGTTCAACCACTAGATATATATAGGGGAGGGGCTATGGCGTTCCTGCCTACCCGGGTCAAGGAAAGAAGGCATAAAGGAATAAGACTCTTTACCTCGTTGCGAAAATCAGTATCATAAGCAGTCTGTACTAACTAAGAATACCAGTGTTAGTAGATAGGTCGAAGTTACGGAGAAGTTACGGTGGCAAGTAACCAGAATTAATCCATAGCCAAGAATGCTGTATTAACAGTCATTAGCGGGAATAGCTCAGCTGGTAGAGCGCAACCTTGCCAAGGTTGAGGTCGCCAGTTCGAACCTGGTTTCCCGCTCCAGTTTTTAACCTCTAACATATATTAAATTAGTAATAATTCTTTCTGAATAGTTTCATCGAGTAGTGGTAACACCTCTACACTTTTTAGGTTCTCTTCTAACTGCTCTATTTTAGAGGCTCCTAGAATGACCGTTGAAACATTCTTATTTAGCAGACACCAAGCAATTGCTAGTTTAGACATACTTACATTTAATTTTTCTGCAATAAGTACTAATGATGCAACTCTTGTCATTCTCTCTTGACCACGATCAGACTCAACCATGCTCTTCTTGAGCCATTCATAACCTGCTAAAGATGCTCTTGATCCTTCGGGAATTCCCTCTAAATATTTTCCTGTCAAAGCGCCAGAAGCCAAGGGTGACCAGATTGTTGTGCCAAGTCCATATTTCTCATAAAGAGGCCCATATTCCTTTTCGAATCTATTCCTATCAAGAAGATTGTATTGAGGCTGCTCCATAGTAGGAGGGGTTAGATTATTTGCATAAGCAAATTCATAAGCTTCTGAAATTTCTTCTGCACTCCATTCAGATGTTCCCCAGTAGAGAATTTTTCCTTGTGTAACCAGATTGTGCATTGCCCATACAGTTTCACCAATAGGAGTTTCGGGATCTGCTCGATGACAAAAATATAGATCCAAATAATCAACCTGCAACCTATCTAATGCTTGATGACAGGCTTCAGTAATATGTTTTCTGCTTAGCCCTATTTGAGTAGGTAAGGGGTTTTCCTTGGCGCCAAAAAATACTTTTGAAGATACGCAATAAGAATCTCTTGGGTTGCTGAGCGCTTTAAGCGCCTTGCCCATCACTACCTCAGATTCTCCTCTCTCATAACCTTCAGCATTATCAAAAAAATTAATCCCTGCATCCAAGCAAGTTCCAAACATCTTTTCAGCTAAATTTGCATCTACTTGCTTATTAAAGGTCACCCAAGATCCAAAGGATAACTCCGAAACTTTTAATCCTGACCTACCTAAATTTCTATAGTTCATAATGTTATTAATTAGTTTTGTCCTTGTCAGTCCGATATCGCTCAAACCAAGCAAGAATATGATCAACTTTTGATATCAGTCGCGATGGCCTTCCAGCAATCCCATGAGAAGTATCAGGAAGACGAACCATAGCACTATCTACTCCTCGCAATCGAAGAGCCTGGTAGAATTGTTCGGTTTCCGAAATTGGTGTTCTTCTATCATCCTCACCTGTCAGCAACATCGTTGGTGTAGTTACATTCCCCATGAGTGATAGGGGCGATCTTTTCCAATAATGCTCTAAATGCTCCCAGGGAGGTCCTGGAAATTGATGGTATATTTGACCAACCATAGAGTCAGCCGTAAGCGGTTTACTCAGCCAGTTAATTACAGGCTTAGCAGCAACTGCTGCGTTAAAGCGATCAGTCAGGCCAACTGCATAAGCGGTTGCAATACCTCCGGCACTCCCACCGGCAATAAAGAGATTTTCATCATCAACAAAGCCAAGATCGATCATCGCATCAATCCCTGACATGTGATCTGCAAAATCTTCGCTGCTTGAATATTTGTACTGCAAAAGCAGTGCAAAATCTTCTCCATAGGACAAGCTGCCTCGATAGTTGTCATAGAAGACAACGTATCCAGCTGCAGCCATGATTTGCATTTCGGCAGAGAAATATGGGCCGTAAGCAAGATGTGGGCCACCATGAATTTCAAGAATCAGTGGGTACTTCTTGGATGGATCGAAGTCTGGTGGAGTGATATACCACCCCTGTATTTCCTGACCATCAAAAGATGAGTTATAGATAATTTCATTAACCAATCCCAGTTTTTTATGCTCCAACAGATCTTCGTTTAAAGCAGTGAGAACTTTTGCCTGACCTTCATTGACGACAGCAATATTAGCTGGTCGATTGGGCAGACCATAGGTGAAAGCAATTGTATTATTGGTCGCATGGAACCCACCTGAAAGATAAGGTCTTCCGATCGTTGTTCCTCCTAACCCTTTGATTACCTCATTAAACTTACCTTTGATGGTGACTTGACCAATTTTTCGAACGCCTCGTTCGTCATATGCAAAGTAGAGAGATTTACTATCATTCGTCCAAATAACATTATTTGCATCTCCATCAAGGTCTTCTGTTAGGAGGCGTATATTTTTTCCGTTTATATCCATGATCGCAAGATGATCAGGCGTATAAGCTAGCGGCCGTCTGTCTTCTTGACTAAAAGCAATCAATTTTCCATTTGGCGAGATAACTGGGGAGCGCTCTGCACCAGGTTGAGTTGTAATTTGTTTAATTTCCTTTGTTGATAGTGCAACCGAATAAATATCAGCCTCATCAGTTACAAGCTCCCAATCCTCAGAGCGGTATGCAGAAAAGAAAATACGATTGCTGTCTTGGGACCATGCAAGTGAACCATAGTGATTAAAATTTCCTTCTGTTAGTTGCCGTGCTGAGCCACCATCTGCAGGAATTACAAACACATGGCGGTAGGCTGGTTCAACAATTCCCTGACCGTCATACTGATATTGGGTCGTAGTAACAGTTATGGCTTTCTTTGCCCAAGAAGCGCCTTTGGGTTGCGTGCGTGGTTTTGCAATTGACTCGGATGAGGCTTTGACATTCATGGTGAACGCAAGCCACTTGCCATCGGGTGACCAAGAGAGGCTCGAAGGTGACTCAAGCAACTGTGAAATTAATGCGGTCTCACCGTTATCAACCCAGCGGACATGTATCTGTTGGGAGCCACTATCATTGGAGACGAATGCAAGCTTTTTTCCATCTGGCGCCCACCGAGGCGTGCGTGCACTTTTTAAACCTGAGTAAAGTGGTCGGTGATCATCACCATTGCTTGAAACCTGCCATAAGTTAGAGCGTTCGCGATCTTTCATAATATCGTTTGATCGGCGGACATAAACAATGGTCTCGCCATCAGGAGAAACACGAGGATCTGTTGCCCATTCGAGTTCAAATACATCCATCGGATCAAAAGTAGCTAGTTCGTCTTCTGAAACAATTTCAAAAGACAGCAGTCCTAAAAGCGAGAATGTTAGGAAGGAACTTTTTATGGAAAGAAAAGAAGCTGGAAAATGAGTTTTATTTTTCATGCAACAAGCATAGTTGATAAATATTACATAGAAAAGTGAAAAAAAAATGCATCAAGAATAATAAGTGGAGATTACATTAATCAGATGATATTGTTACTATGATTTGAGTATAATTTTTATACATATTTACTAGGGAGTACACACATGACAACTAACTTATTCTTGCTAAGATTTTTTATAGTAACTAAAGTTTCTCAGCGTCAGGCAATTATGCTGGCTCTCGTTATACCAATGTTAATTTCTTGCGGTGGAGGCGGTGGCGGAGGCTCAGCACCTGAACCAGCTCCGACACCAACTTTCGCTGTCTCTGCATCAGCTGGTGACAATGGATCTATTTCCCCAGCAACAGTTACTGTGACTCAAGGTCAAACCACAACATTTACTGTAACGCCTGATGCTGGATATGCTGTCTCATCCATCACTGGGTGTAATGGGACATTAAGTGAAACCACTTATACCACTGGAGCCATTTCAGCTACTTGTTCAGTCACAGCCACCTTTACTTCGTTTATGACCACTGTCTTTGAAACCACAGCCTATGAATTGCCTTACCCAGGAGATACTTTGGAAAACTTGTGCCTAGAAGATCCATTATCTGTGCCCGTTGCTTCCTCGATTTTTCTACCGATAGATTTTAATCTTGATACTTTTAATGACTTAGTGGTTCACTATTGGTGTGGTCCCAAGGTTCAAGGGCAGTATCTTGATACGCCTACACCGGATGCAATGGTCGCTTTCAAAAATAATGGTGACAAGACATTCTCCCTTGCCAACACCGAAGTCTTTGGCTCAGAAAGCATCAAGCTTGGCGGTTCAACCAGAAAAGGAGTGCTAGCAGATTTCAATGGCGATAACTATCTTGATATTTTATACGCCTTGAATCGAGAAGATGGGAGGGCTCAGGGTTGCGGTAATTGCGGTGCTTCGAATGAAGCGCCTCAGAAAATTATTTTATCCGATGGTGATGGCACTTATACAGTTACTGACCTAGGCTTTAACGAATGGACGCATGCAGTTGATGCAGTTCAGCTCTCCTCTGGTAGCAATGATGCGGTAATTTCTGGTTTTAGAAATAGCACTGTTACTGGTTTCCGTTTCAAAGATGGCTCTATGCAACAAGTATCAGACTATGCAAATCCAGGAGGCCCTACAAACCGTTTTGGTGCCAGCACCCTTAGGTTCTTTCCAGAAGTTACGCCTGCAGCCGGCAGTATGCTTGCTGTTTCTGATAGTGGAGATTGCGGCATTCAAGTTAATTTAAGCAGCTTTTCTAAAACAAGTGGCGAGTGGAGTTTTGTTGATAAAACTAATTTTAATTGTCGCACCATTTCGAATGCTTATGAGCAATACACCAATGAGGTGGGGGATCTTCCTCTAGTTACAATCGATGGTCAAGATTACACAGGGGGAGGATTCGGTAACGAGGAATCATGCACTCTTGAGCTCACGCCAGGAGATGCGCCTGTGGCTGTGGTCCAATTTTCAGCTCAACCCATTGCAGGAAACTATGTGGAAGGTGTTGTATACAAGCAAGCAGATCTTCCAGTTCAAAATAGACTGAATGTTTTTGATGTCAGCGATACTGCGCTTGTGCTTAAAACAGGAGTGGTTGTAAATGAAAAAATTGATGCTTTATACAGGATTGATGCCTGCAGAGACATAAACAATGATGGTTATGATGATGTGGTACTGCTTCAAAATGCAGGAGGTGGCGGAGAAGCAACAAACACCAGAGCCGAGCCAATCATCTATTTAAATGATAAAGATAATCATCTCGTCAAGCTTGATCTTGCAGGAATACCTTTAGTTGATAAAAGTGAAGACTATCTTGTGCATGGATTCTTAGCAGACATGAATGGTGATGGCATTGAAGATTTAGTTTATTTTAGAGCATCAAGGGGATATATCTCATCTGACACGCTTGACCCTAGGCAAGAGAACTTTATCCGAGTTTATTGGGGAATCAAAAACCTGAAACTCTAGGTTAGCTAACTTTCAGAGTTCTGCAGCATTGGTATGATAGATTTCTTGGCCATGAGAGTAGGTTGCCACAACGCTAAGGTTTAACAAATCTTGAATTTGCATAGATAACGGATTTTCCGATAGCACAACAAGATCAGCTAATTTGCCAACTTCAATGGTCCCTTTGATGTCTTCCTCAAAATGCTGATATGCAGCATTTACTGTCATGGCTTTTAAAGCATCATAGGTAGATATTTTTTGATTTTCTCCAAGCACTTTGCCAGAGCGCGTAAGCCTGTTGGTTGTGGACCAAAGCAAACGAATCATATCTGGAGGCACAACAGGCGCATCGTTATGGACAGTAAATGGCATATTTCTTTTTAGGGTTGAGAACGTTGGGCTAATTCGTGAGGCTCTTTTGAGACCAAAGACCGAATCTCTATGCCAGTCGCCCCAATAAAAAGTATGAGTTGAAAAATAAGAGGGGATAATTCCAAGCTGCTTCATCTGATCTAGTTGATCCTCTCTTACTGTTTGCGCATGAATCATAATGGTTCGATGATCAGATGTGATTTTGGCGTCTTCTATGGAACGAATCAACATATCAGCAGCTGCATCACCATTGGCATGGGCCATAATTGGAATGCCAGCCTCTGAGTAGGTCTTCACAAATTCTGAAGCCACCTCTTGAGGTATGAGAGGATAGCCTGTGTAATCAGCCTCTTGTCCATGTGGCGGCATGAAATAAGGCTGAGTTAGATAAGCTGTTTTACCTTGAGGAGAGCCGTCAAGGATCAGCTTGATACCCCCAACTTTTAAGCGACCTTGGTATTCACCAAATACAGTTGAGTCAATTAGTGTACCGGCATCTCCTTGGCCAATGGGGTAGGTAATCACATCTAAGTTAAGAAGACCTTGAGCATCTGCAGCTCTCATTAACGCTATGGATTCGGGGCTAGAGGCTCCATCTTGAGCAGTAGTGATACCATTGCTTGCATATATTTTCATGGCTTCTTTCACACTGCCTAAGGGGTCTTTGTAAGAAGTCATAGCAAGTTTTTGCAAGGGATAAGCGGCTGTTTCTTCAAAGACGCCATTTGGTTCCTGTGAGCCTTTCATTCTTCGGATCTTGCCCCCCGGGGGGTCTATTGAATTCTGCGTAATATTAGCCAACGATAACCCAAGGGAGTTTGCCGCTCCTAGGTGACTCGAGACATGAATTAAGTAGATGGGGTTAACTGTACTTACTGCATCCAAATCTTGTTTAGTTGGATGACGTTGTTCTTTTAACAACGAATCATCATAACCAAGACCAATTACCCATTCGCCAGGTGCTAATTCTTTTTCTTTAATAAAGCTCTTTAGTTGCTCTTGAAGCTCTTGCATTGTCTTAACGGAACCAACTGGAGGAGAAGCTAGATTAGCAACTTGAGTGGCAAAGGCTAAATAAGATGCGTGGCCATGAGCATCAATAAACCCAGGCAGTATAGATTGCTCTCCGTAATTCACGTGCTTACCTTTAATATTTTTTGCTTCCATGTGACTGCCAATCCATACAATTCTTTGGTTGGTAATAGCAATTGCAAGAGGTTGTGATTTTTGCTCACCAGTCATAAGCACGACATGATTTGAACTTAGGATTAGATCTGCTTTATCTAGTGCGTCAGCCGGACCAGTAAGCAATAGGAGTCCAAAAGCCATAGCAAGTGATTTTGCGGTATTAATGATCATGAATTATTAGTAATTTTAATGTTGTTAGAAGAGCATAGCGAGATACTTGCAACTTTTATAGTTACTTGATTAATAAAATAGAAACATGGAATCTGGATAAGGGCTTTGCTGCAATAGACCTTTTATTCCATGAGTCCATTTATGTCATACTTTAAAAAAAAGCTCCATATACTGCTGCTTGTATCAGGCGACTGGATGCTTTCATAAATTGATCCAGGCCAAATATGGCCAGCCCCTTGGATATACAAATGTATATTCTCAGTACCATTTAAGCAATTGGAGTACCGATAGGTTTCTGTCCAGGATGGTGTGCCAGGGAGAATATCAGGCATTGATAGCGTATAATCATCGCAGCCGTTATTCACTTTCCAATACTCCATAACATCCATGATTGCTTTCATGTTTAGGGCATCTAATCCCTTGTAGGGAACGGTGGCATCTAGCGAGCCATGTATCTGCATTACTGGAGTAGGCTTTCTAGGATTACAGTTATCAAATGTGTCATATGTCATCGAGCCAGTGACTGATACTACTGCAGCAAAGCTTGCTTTTAAATTGCATGCCAGATGAAAACTAAAAAACCCCCCATTCGACATTCCAGTTGAGTAGATTCTCTCTGCGTTGATAGAATATTTATCCATTAATACATTAATAAGATTCTCAACGAATTTGACATCATCATGCACGCTTGCTGACCACCCCTTAATATTCCAGTAGCTTTTCCCAAAAATATCATTAAGAGCCTCGGGATGTACCAGAATAAATCCATTGGCATCAGCCTGAGATCGAAGATCTCCATATACCATTTGCTCGCTGGCATTACTGCCATAACCATGAAAATTAAATACCAAAGGTTGCTTAGATGAGCTGTCATAGCTTGAGGGCACATACAAGATAAAAGTTCTATCAATTTCTTGGTATGCAAGAGCTCCCTCAATGGTTCCTTTTTCTTGCGCCACCAAATTCGATGAGATGGTTGAAGTTATAGGGGTGCTGATGTTATCTGCTGGCAAGGGCAGGTTCACAGTTGAGCTTCCGCCTCCACCTCCGCAGCTCATCAGGATTAGCAAGAAAAATGGTAGATACAAAAAATGCACTTGGTTGCTCATGGCATTAGTATATTTCATGGCTGCACTCCACTCAAAAAATTCATTTTATTTGCTTAATGAGATCATATTTATTTGTTAGACTATTGAACTAATTCTATTCAACCTATTCGAGAGCTACAGTGTCAAATAATTATATTTCAACAGGGTCTTTGTCAGTTTCCAGTCAGCTTGTTCATTTTGTATCAGATGAGATGTTACCAGGACTTGGGATTACACCAGAGAATTTCTGGGAGCAACTAGAACTAATTATTAATAATTTTAGCCCAAGGAATGCAGAGTTACTGGCAAAGAGAGAATCGATTCAGGAGCAAATTGACCAATGGCATCTCTCCCATAAAAATGAGCCTCATAATGCAGTTTTGTATAAGCAATTTTTAAAAGACATCGGCTATTTAATTGAGGAGGGCGGTGATTTTCAAATCTCAACTCAAAATGTTGACCCAGAAATAGCAACTATTGCAGGACCTCAATTGGTTGTCCCAGTTATGAATGCAAGGTTTGCTCTCAATGCGGCCAACGCTAGATGGGGCAGTTTGTACGATGCCTTGTATGGCACAGACATGATTGCAGAGGATGATGGGGCCTCCAGAGCTGGAGCATACAACTCAGTAAGAGGAGACAGGGTTATTGCCTTTGCGAAAGCATTTTTAGATCAGCATTTTCCCTTAAAGAATGCATCTTTTAATCAGGTAACCTCTCTAGTTATTGAGGATGAATCACTGGTTGCTAGAATACAGAATGGCTCAAATACAGCTCTAATAAATCCAGAGCAGTTTCAGGGCTTTTTGGGGGCGGCTCAGGAACCTTCAGGCATCCTTTTGCAAAATAACAACTTGCATGCAGAGATTCAGGTAGATCCAACTCATTCAATAGGAGCTTCTGATCTGGCTGGAATTAAAGATGTATTATTAGAATCTGCTATTACTACCATTCAAGATTGCGAAGATTCTGTTGCTGCAGTTGATGGTGAAGACAAAGTTCAGGTTTATAGAAATTGGCTTGGCTTGATGAAGGGTGATTTAAAAGAAACCTTTATGAAGGCCGGTGCCGAGATGACAAGAAACCTTAATCCAGATAGAACCTATCAAAGAGCTAAGGGCTCTGCTTTTTCGTTACCAGGAAGAAGTTTAATGCTCGTCCGAAACGTTGGGCACTTGATGACCAATCCAGCGATCCTTGATTCAGATGGCCAGGAAGTTCCCGAGGGGATCTTGGATGCAATGTTTACTATCTGCATTGCTATGCACGATTTGAGCGGACAAAGCTCAGTGCAGAATTCAAAGATGGGAAGCATCTACATCGTGAAGCCGAAGATGCATGGGCCAGAGGAAGTACAGTTTACTTGTGATTTATTTTCTGAAGTAGAGCAAGCCCTTGGGCTGCCTCAACTGACTGCTAAAGTTGGGATCATGGATGAGGAAAGAAGGACCACCGTTAATTTAAAAGAGTGTATTCGCGTAGCTCAAGACAGAGTGATCTTTATTAATACTGGATTTTTAGATAGGACAGGTGACGAAATTCATACAAGTATGGAAGCAGGACCCATGATCCCAAAGGCAGAAATGAAACAGCAACCTTGGATACTTGCCTACGAAGACTGGAATGTAGATTCTGGCCTTGAAACTGGATTCAAGGGTCGAGCTCAAATTGGTAAAGGTATGTGGCCCATGCCAGATGAAATGCTTAATATGTACAAGGTTAAAACCATGCATCCTGAAGCTGGGGCAAATTGTGCGTGGGTGCCATCACCTACTGGCGCTACCTTACATGCTATGCATTACCATCAAATTCTTGTATCTGATCAGCAAGAGAGCCTTGTCAATAGAGCTAAAGCTAGCCTTGATGATATCCTTACCATCCCAGTGATGTCTGATCCATCTATACTCAGCGCCGATGATATTCAGCGCGAACTTGATAACAATGCCCAAGGCATACTTGGGTATGTTGTTAGGTGGATAGATCAAGGTGTAGGGTGCTCAAAAGTACCGGATATCAATAATATAGGATTGATGGAAGATAGGGCTACTTGCAGAATTTCTAGTCAACACATTGCCAATTGGTTGCATCATTCTCTGTGCTCTGAGGCACAAGTCATCGAAACAATGCAGCGAATGGCAGTGGTAGTGGATGAGCAAAATTCTGGCGATCCTCAATATCAACCAATGGCACCTTTGTTCAACGGCAAAGCATTTCAGGCCGCATGCAACCTTGCCATTCAAGGGCGAGAGCAACCAAGCGGATATACTGAGCCTATTTTGCATCAGATGAGACTGGAGTTTAAAAGTCAATGAAAGCTTATTGGATCACTCGATGTCATGTCCATAATGCTGATGAGTATGCTGAGTATATAAAATTAGCGGGGCCAGCAATTACTGGTCATGGCGGGAAGTTTTTAGTGCGAGGTGGCGCACAGATCGAGTTGGAGGGCGGCCCTTATGAAAGAACTGTTTTAGTTGAATTTAATTCTATGGATGAGGCAGAGGCTTGCTATCATTCAGTGGAATATGAAAATGCTTTAGCATTTTCAGAGAACTCATCAAATCGTCACGTTGTTTTAGTTGAAGGAGTTGAATTATGATTAAAAAATATACCTTATTACATGCCTTGTTTCTTTCTAGCTTCATTGCTTATGCTGAGCCGCTTGATCCGGTGGAGCTGCTCTCCAACTATATTGGAGTGGATACTGTTAATCCTCCTGGGAATGAATCCAGAGCCGTAGACTTCTACGCTAAGATTTTTGAGGCAGAGGGCATTGAATTTTCTAGCGCAGAGAGTGCTCCGGGCAGAGGAAATATTTGGGCCCGCATCAAAGGCGGTAATCTCCCAGCCTTAATCTTGCTTCAGCACACAGATGTTGTGCCTGCATCCAAAGAATACTGGGACACAGACCCTCTAGTGGCTGAGATTAAAGATGGTTACCTTTACGGAAGAGGAGTGATTGATATGAAGGGCGCTGGTATCTCTCAACTAGTATCCTTTATAAGATTGCATAGAAGCGGTCAGAGCCTCAATAGAGATGTTGTTTTTGTTGCAACTGCTGACGAGGAAGCCGGCGGTATGTTTGGAGCTGGCTGGCTCATTAACAATCATCCTGAAATTTTTGAAGGCGCAGGCTTTGTCATCAACGAAGGTGGCAGCGGTCAAATTATTGATGGTGAAAAAGTCTTTGCCATAGAAATAACTCAAAAGGTTCCTGTCTGGCTGCGCTTCACTGCTGTGGATACTCCTGGTCATGGTTCATCACCAAGAACCACTAGCTCTGTCTCTAGGATAGTCCATGCACTTAATCTTGTAAGAGAAAATCCTTTTCCACCAAGGATCATTCCTTCGGTAGATGCTTATTTTAAGAGTCTGTCATTGAAAATGGATGGCAAAGAAGCTAAAACTTTCGCAAACATGAAAAGATTTATTGGCAGCAAGAAGTTTCAAGCAGAGCTGCAAGAATCCTCTCCGTCTTATCATGCGCTTACAAGAGATACTTGTTCGCTTACTATGTTAGAGGGCTCTCAAAAAATTAATGTTGTCCCGCCAGTTGCAGCCGCAGAGATTGATTGCAGGATGCTACCAGACCGAACGTCTGAGGAATTTATTCAGGACATTAAAAATTTAGTCGAACCAGCAGGTGTTAGCGTGAATGTAATTTTGGCATTTAGCCCAGCAGTATCGTCTGTTGATTCAGAGCTCTTTCAACATATTGCCAAGGTCACCCAAAAAATTCATCCGGGCTCGCGCATTGTCCCAGCCGTTAGTACTGGCTTTACCGACAGTCACTTTACTAGAGATCTAGGCATAGACAGTTATGGATTCAATCCAGTGCTATTTGACTCAAAGGATTGGAGAGGGGTGCATGGTAATAATGAAAGAGTTAATGTTACTAGCTTTCTTCAGGGCACCGAAGACCTTTATCAGATAGTCAGCCAGTTTGTTATAGATTAAATTTCCTGGCACTCGCGACGCCACAAAAAATAAAAATGTTAAAAACTAAAACTTTTTTACAAAAAGGTATTGACACTTTTAATCAGAGGCGTATATTAAATAGACCAACTCGGACCGACTTACAAACAACTGCAGACGGGAGTAAGAGAGAAAGAGAAGGCAGAGACGAAGGGCGAAAGCGATACTAAGAGTTGACGATAAAAAAGAGCTTAGTAACCCACCAAGAAGGCAAGAGAAAACCTTCAAGGAGCTAAAGAGAATCTCACTTTAGACCTCTTCCAATCTCGAACTTTAAGAAACAGAGCTTGCTCTGTTTTTTTTCGTCTATAGATTACCCAAACCTTTATATGCAGATATGTCATGAATAACTCAAAGAAAGCCTTGATTGTTGAGGGTGGTGGAAGCAGAGGTGTG
>Ga0209533_1000565_pt1 | contig 35357 bp, 31 predicted proteins | sample COG_04_FD_184748 | JGI IMG/M metagenome (GOLD analysis project Ga0209533, IMG submission 184748) | Pelagic Microbial community sample from North Sea - COGITO 998_met_04 (SPAdes) (version 2) | ecosystem: Environmental > Aquatic > Marine > Neritic zone/Coastal water | place: Helgoland, sampling...
ATGCGTAAGCTTCTTTGTCATTTAAACTCGACTATGAAAAGACACTTGCAAAGTATCGAAAATCAAGCAAACTTAACTCCTCAAATCACCTAATTAAAAAAACTTTTAAAAGACAGTTGCTGACCCCAATTACCCCAATTATTCAACTCGCTCGACGTAGTCTGGGTTTAAGATGCCCTGACTATAAAATTTATCCCATGAATCGTAATTTTTATAATAATTGCGTCCATCTAGCTCTTCCCCTTCTACCCACTTATTGAATTTTAGCGGTTTCATAATAGGGATATAAGTTATTCCATTTTCAAAATTTTTATTTTTCAACACTTTAACTACTTTGACTAACTCCCCTTTTCTCAATCCTCCCAGTATTTTAATTCTAAAACCAGTATCAAAATCCTTACCTATATTATTTTCATTGTATTCATAGCTTCCATTTAATTTTAAACCCCATTTGGGTTCACAAACTTCAATGAAATATTCTATTTTTAAATCATCCCTAAAATCAAAAATGTAAGCATCTGTTTTAAGTTTCCATACTGATCCTATTAATTGATTATGAGGGACTTCATTACTAACATCACTGGTGCAATTAACTAGTAAAAAGCTAAATACTAAAACAACGCCTATCAATAAAGCTCTATTAATCATCATTCTTATTTTCTTTTTGTTTAGGTTTAGTTTCAGCCTGTTCTGCTTTATTTAAAGCGTCTGTATATTCGACATTAGGGTGACCTAAATTATTATCTAATTCAGTATATGCATCTTTTTTAAACCAACCTCTAGGGTCGTTTCCTGGGACACCATCAGCGCCATTTACAAAATTAGCTGTATCTTTTAATGCCATTCGGGTCGGTTCTTTGATTTTTGATTCTTTCATTGATTATTTGAATTTTCATATAACTTCTTAATTAATTCTTGCCCTTCTTTATTGCTCATCACCCATCTCTTAGCATTACTTATGTTGCTAATATGTCTCACGTATAGCTTTTTCGCAAGCCATTCTAAATAACTCAGGGAATATGGTGATTTTAGATGAAAAAAGTAGCTCAATAATATTCTGAGCACATCTATATGAATATGCTAGTTTGCTTTAAATTCTGCGCTGATGAAGGATCGTGGCGCGCAGTGTAGAGTACAGCTACTCGAGCACCGCGAAAGTTTGAGAAGCGCAGAATTTATGCAAAATAGCTTATTCAGAGGCCCACATTTTTTGGACGACTAACTGAAGATAATTCCTATTCCTAAACGTATTCCTACTGACATTAAACGCTATGTCCCATGGGCCTGAGGTGATGTGTTCGCGGCCTGCATTGAAATAGATGGCGTCTATTTTGCCTTGAAAGTTGTCTTGGGTGAGGCTGAGTTTGAGGTGTTGTCCGTCTTTGAGCCAGCGCTCTGGAGAGGCGTTGTAGAGTCTGCGAGCGAGGAACTGAGGCTTGGGGTTGCCTATACCAAATGGGTTGAGTTGTTCGTATTCGTCAAGAAAGTCTAGGGTCAGCTCACTGAGTTGAACCTCTACGTCAATTTTTGATTGCAATAGCAAAGCTGTTGATTGCTGTTGCGTGTAGACATAGTCATGGAACTGTTGTCTAAATTTAGCTAGATCTTGGATTTTGAGACGTATTCCAGCTGCCATTTTGTGCCCTCCTCCATCGATAAGGCTATCTTGACAGGCTGCAATGGAATCAATGAGTGATACATCTCCTACAGAGCGACCACTACCCTTGCCTATTCCGTCTGGTTCGAAGGCGATGATGAAGCATGGCTTTTGGTACTGCATGGATAGACGTGATGCAACAATTCCTATGACACCTGAATTCCAGTCAGAGGAGCCTAGTACTATCACAGATTGAGCTTTCATTTCTTGGCTTTCTTCGTACATTTGGCGAGCTTGCTCAACTATGCCTGCCTCGCATATCTTGCGTTCTTCGTTATAGTTATGTAAGAGTTCTGCTTTGGCAAAGGCTTCTTGATTATTGGAGCTTAATACCATCTCAACAGCGGTGTCTGCTACGTACATCCGCCCAGCTGAGTTTATTTTAGGTGAGAGCTTGTAGCCTATATCTTCGAATTGAAGGTGGTCTATCTTGGATAGCTTGATTAATGAGCTCATTCCTAGGTGTTTGGTTTTTTTGAGTTGTTCAAAACCTTGCACAGCCAGAATACGGTTATCACCTATTAATGGGCTCATATCAGCAATTGTTCCCATAGCTACTAAATCTAAATAGTCTTTTAGGTTGATATTTTCTATGGGTGATTGTTTGAGCAGAGCATGTCCTAATTTAAAAATTAGCCCTACGGTACATAGATAATCAAACTCGTTGTCTTTGTCGACCTTAGGGTTGACTAGGGCTATTAAGCCTTTGGAGCGTCTCGTTTCTGATACTTCGTGGTGATCTATGACGATCGTTTCTACACCATTTTGATATAGGCTCTCTATTTCCTCGTAAGAGTTGGTGGCACAATCTACGGCAATCATGAGGCTGAAGTCTTCTCCTTTGCTGTAAAAGGCTCGCTCTAAGGTTTCTTGGTTGAGACCGTAGGTCTCTCCTTGTCTACGTGGTATTCCCCAACAAACATCTATATTATAAGCCTCTAGCAATTTAACTAAAAAGCTCACAGATGTGACCCCGTCAACATCGTAGTCACCAAAAATAGCGACTTTTTCGCCTGCTTGAGCAGCGGCTAATATTCGATCCACAGCTGCCTGCATTGCAGGCAGCATAAATGGATCTGAAAGGGACTTAAGTTTGGGCTGTAAAAAGCGACTTATCTCCTCTTGCGTACAGAGGTTTCTATGAGCTAATAGTTCACTCATGACCCTAGAATAACCTAGGTTCTGAATGGACTCAATAGATGAATGAGCATCAAACTTAAGCCTCCAAGGCTTAAGTTCTGTACCCATTATTTAGCTAAGTTGCCAGCGTAGATTGCTCTATCGCCTAAAGCTTCTTCGATACGAAGTAATTGGTTGTATTTAGCAATACGGTCCGAACGGCTCATTGAACCAGTTTTAATTTGACCTGCATTAGTAGCTACAGCTAAGTCAGCAATGGTTGAGTCTTCTGTTTCACCTGAACGGTGAGAAATAACAGAGTTGTAACCATTGAGCTTACCAAGTTCGATCGCGTCAAATGTCTCGGTAAGTGTGCCGATTTGGTTTACTTTGATGAGAATTGAATTAGCTACCCCTAAATCGATACCTTTTTGAAGAAAATCAACATTAGTTACGAATAGGTCATCTCCAACAAGTTGAACTTTGTCACCAATTTTGTCAGTGAGGAGTTTCCATCCATCCCAGTCGTTTTCATCACAGCCATCTTCGATGGAGTCAATTGGGTATTTTTCACTAAGTTCTGCGAGGAATTCTGCTTGTTGTGCTGAAGAGCGTTTTACACCGCTTTCACCTTCGAATTTAGTGTAATCGTAAACACCATCTACAAAGAATTCAGAAGCAGCACAGTCAAGAGCAAACGTGATGTCTGTTCCTAGCTTGTATCCAGCTTTTTCTACTGCTAGCGATACGGTGTCAAGCGCATCTTCTGTGCCTTCAAAAGTTGGTGCAAAACCACCTTCGTCTCCTACTGCTGTGCTAAGCCCACGGTCATGAAGTACAGATTTGAGGCTATGAAAAATCTCAGCTCCCATGCGAATAGCTTCTTTAAATGTTGGTGCGCCCACTGGACGAATCATAAATTCTTGAAAAGCAATCGGAGCATCTGAGTGAGAACCACCGTTGATGATGTTCATCATAGGTACTGGTAATACTTTTGCGTTAGGTCCACCAAGGTATTGATAGAGAGGCAATCCGCTCACTTCTGCTGCCGCTTTGGCTACTGCCATAGATACGCCTAAGATTGAATTTGCTCCTAAATTACTCTTAGTTTTAGTGCCATCAAGTTTAAGCATGATGCCATCAATAAGTGTTTGGTTAATAGGGTCTAATCCAAGTAGTGCGGGTGCAATGATATTGTTAATATTATCAACTGCTTTGAGCACACCTTTGCCTAAATAACGTGACTTATCACCATCTCTTAATTCAAGAGCTTCATGCTCTCCTGTGCTAGCTCCACTAGGAACAGCTGCGCGTCCTACAATGCCGTTAGCAAGTATAACATCTACCTCTACAGTAGGGTTACCACGTGAATCTATGATTTCACGACCAATTATCTGATTAATTTCAGTTTCTATATACATAATATTATTAATTTAAAAATTTAAAGTGTGTTTGAGTTTTACACGCCTGAAATGGCGATGATTTTAAAGTCTTCTACAGTTTCTTTGTCTAAGTCAGCAGGAGCCACTACAATGTCTCCTACTTTTTTGTTGAGGAAGCTGGCTCCAATTTTAGATAGATAAGATAGTTCATGTTTTTCTGGGTTACTATCCCATGCTCCTAAAACTTTATAAGTTATTTTTTTACCGTCTGCTAATGATTCAAGCTCTACAGTTGTGCCTATGCTTACTTTGCTTGTGTCAGCATCTTTGAAATCAGTAACCTGCACACGGTTGAGATCGCGATCTAATTCGTCACTACGGTTCATAAGCATACGCTGCATTTGTTTAGCTGCTTTATACTCAAAATTTTCTCTTAAATCACCGTAAGAGCGAGCGAGCGATATTTCGTCTACATTTTTTGGAATACGGTTTTTAATAAGGTCTTCTAATTCTGCTTTTTTTCTATCAATACTTTCCTGTGAGCTTAATAAAATTTCTTCTTTAACTACATTGTTAGAGAGGAGCTCTTGCGCTGCAGGGTAATTGTTGATTACACGAGCCATGAGTGATTTTTGTTCCAAATCACTAAATCCTGAACAATTCATCAGAGCTTTAGCAAAGTACACAATCTCTTGTTCATTCATGTGTTTAATAAATTCACTAATCACCCCTCTTTCTTCGAGTAAGAATGTTTTGAGGCGGCCGCTTTTCGTAGGTCCATCACTGGTAATATCACGCTCAATTAAGTCTAAGATTGCCATAGCTAAGCGTCCATCAAAGAGATGTTGCGCTTCTTTTGTGCGTTTTTTACAAATCCAAAGTAGCATTTCTACACTTAAACTACGTTTCGATAACTCTACTTCACAGTAATGCTCAATATCCTCTTCAAAGCCCTTGGCTAATAACCACTGCATAAGCTCATCAGTAGCTCGGTGATTAAGTTGGGGTAACAAGGCTAGTAGTTTAGCTTTATACTCTTCTTTAAAAGCTTCTTCTGCTGATTCAAAAGCTACAGCTAATTGTAGTGCATCAAACTGATTAAATGAGTCAATAAGTCTTACTCCATAAAAATTCTTGAGTAATTGGCTTATTTCTGGAAATTGCAGTTTTTCAAACTCTTCATGACTGCAATCTAAATGTCCTACAATAATGTCACGTAATGTAGCCAAATTCATGACTAATAATGCGTTGGACTTAAGATTACTTGAAATAAGTGTATTTCCTTGCGCTAATTGTTCTAATAATTGCTCACGTGATTCACCTTGAAATACATCAATATTCTTAACGGCTTCTTTGAGTTGCTTAATCCTATCAACCAAACTAGTCGAGTTTTTCAAATCTGTAATGATACTTGCATCCACAGCTAAATTAGCATCTTTGACCCTAATCCACTCATTACGACGAGATGGCACGTCAGCAAGGCGGTCTTTTTTGAGAGCTAATTTAGCTTTATTCCACCATTTCTTATAATCTTCAGCAGGCACAATTGATCCTTCTATAAGAGCATCTAGCTCACTAAGAATGAGCTTGCCACCCGAACTCTCTAAAACTTCTACTACTAACGCTGCTGGGTTAGAGATAGCGAGTTTTTTATATTTTTTAAAATTAACGAGTTTCTTAGCTTGAAAGTCGCCAGAATCTAAAGGCTCAGTTTTTTCAATAGCTAATTTAAGCCCCATCTCTTGATTAGGCTTATCTAAAAAATTTAAAGTAAGCTTACCTGTAGCTAAGCTCCAAGAAGTGATTTCACCTGCACCTAAAGTCTTATGTAAGCAGAAATTACCAGGTGCTAATTCATTTAATCTTTCTGCTAATTCTGGTTTGAGGCGGTCTGTATCTAATAAAGCTTGTAGTTCTGGATGCATGTGACTGCAATTATAATGATTAACCTGATAAAAGAAAGCTTAAAACTACTCAGAAAGCACTGATTTTCATAAATGTATGGATTTTATATTTTATGTAAACCTGTATGAGCTCGATACAAACAAGCCTGACTTGATTCAATTAAGTCAGGCTTGTTCTTTTATTAAAGGATATTTAAAGTTTTTATTTAGTTTAAATGCCTAAAATAGTGTTTAAAGTTTTCGCATCTGCATTGCCTCCAGCAAAGTCATCAAATGTCTTATCAGTAACCTCAATGATATGCTCAGCAATAAATGGAGATCCTTCGGTGGCTCCTTGAACTGGAGACTTAATACAGCACTCCCACTCTAGGACAGCCCAACCATCATAATCATACTGACTTAACTTGCTAAATATAGCCTTAAAGTCAACTTGCCCGTCTCCTAGTGAGCGAAAACGTCCAGGCCTATCTATCCAATCTGCATAGCCTCCATAAACACCTGCTTTGCCTGTGGCATTAAACTCGGCATCTTTTACATGAAACATTTTGATATGTTCATGATAAATATCGATAAATTGCAGGTAATCTAATTGTTGTAAGACAAAATGACTTGGATCATAGAGAATTTTAGCACTTGGGTGATTGCCTGTTGCTTCTAAAAAGCGCTCAAAAGTAAGCCCATCATGCAAATCTTCACCTGGATGTAATTCGTAACATACAGCTACACCTTCTGCTTGACAATGATCAAGAATTGGCAACCAACGTTTGGCAAGCTCAGCAAAGCCGGCTTCAACTAAACCTGATGGACGTTGAGGCCAAGGATATACAGTATGGAAAAGTAAAGCCCCTGAAAATGAGGCTAATACATCTATTCCTAAATATTTACTAGCTGTTGCTGCCATTTTGACTTGCTCTGTTGCCCACGCACTCTTCGCTATAGGGTCGTCCTTGCAAGATTCAGGAGCAAAATCATTAAACATAGTATCATAAGCTGGATGTACTGCGACTAACTGGCCTTGAATATGTGTTGATAATTCAGAGATTACTAATCCTTTGCTTTCCACTAGGGCTTTAATCTCCTGACAATAACTCTCGCTACTGGCTGCTTTTTCTAAATCAAAGAGTCGCTTATCCCAAGTCGGAATTTGTACCGATTTATAGCCTAAACTAGCCACCCAATCACAAATAGTATCTAAACTATTATAGGGAGCAACATCATCTGCAAATTGAGCGAGAAAAATACCAGGTCCTTTAATTGTTTTCATAATAGATAAGTTAAAAAATTATTTAATAAATTGAGCTACTTCAACCCACTGGTTGCCTTGCTCGCTAGAAGCTACCACAGCCTCAATAAGAGCCATCCCGTAGACGCCTTCCTCAATAGTTGGGTAATCCAAAATCGATAAATCCATGGCTTCTCCAGCTAAATAACTACGCAATGAAACTGTGAAGTTACGATAAATGTTGGCAAATGCCTCTAAATACCCCTCTGGATGTCCAGCTGGAGTACGTGTATTAGCTAAAGCCGTTTCTGACAAATACGCATTTTCAGCTCCAGTACGGTAAATTTGATCTGGAGCGCCATGCCACTTAACTTTCAACGTATTCACATCAGCTTGAGACCATTCTAAGCCCCCTTTTTCTCCGTAAACTCTAACTTTAATCGTGTTTTCCTCTCCTGCTGATATTTGCGAAGCACTTAAAACGCCTGCAACACCACCCTCAAACTCGAGTAAAACATTGGCATCGTCATCTAACTGTCTACCAGCAACCACAGTATTGAGCTGAGCCAGTACTTTGGTAACATTTAAACCACTTACATATTCAGCCATATTGGCTGCATGAGTTCCTATATCTCCATAGCAACCGCTCTTCCCGCTACGCGCTGGGTCTGTTCTCCAAGCTGCTTGCTTTTGATCGCTATCTTCGAGTTTTTGAGTCAGCCAACCTTGTGGGTATTCTACATTAATCTTAGTCACCTTACCGATGAGGCCTTGCTCAACCATGTAGCGAGCCTGCTTAACCATTGGATAACCTGTGTAGACATGGGTTAGAGCAAATGGCAACTGAGTCTTTTCTACTAAGCTTTGTAATTCTTTGGCTTCCTCCAAACTAAAAGTTAATGGTTTATCTATGATAACAGGAAAACCTGCTTCGAGTGCCAATTTCGCTGGCTCATAATGCATAAAGTTGGGTGTTACAATAGAGACAAAGTCCATACGCTCTCCAACTGGTAATTGAGCTTCTTGCTCAAACATAGTTTTAAAATCTGGGTAACATCTATCTTCGGCGAGGAATAAGCTTTTTCCGGAATTAATTGATTTTTCAGCACTACTACTAAATGCTCCACATACTAACTCTATTTGACCGTCTAAATTAGCTGCCATACGATGAACAGCACCAATGAAAGCTCCTTCACCTCCACCAATCATACCCATACGTAATTTTCTATTATTTATCATACTCAAATAAAATACTTTGAAAACTATTGTTTGGCTAGCATCATTTTTTGAAAGTTAAGCATAATATCCCAAAATTAAATATAAGCGTAATTTTATTAACCTTTATCTTCATAGTAACGCTTAAGAAAAAGTTGTTCTTCTGCTGTGAGATGATGAATGCCTAATTGATGGACTTTTTCTAGAATACGATTGAGCTCTTCTTGATTGACACTCGGCTTGGGTATATCGACTTTAGGCTTAAGCTTAGCTTCATATATAGATTTACCTTCAAACCTCTTACTATGATAAAAATTATCTGCCTTTTTATTATGATGTATTTTAGGCGAAAATGGCACCCAATTGAGCCAATTTGGATAACGCATAAATAAATACCCCATCAAAGCTCCTCCTAGATGAGCGGCTTCGCCTCCTGTATTACCTCCTATTCCTAAAAAGCCAGAGAAACCTAATCTGTAAGCAATAATATTAACAATACTATAACCCATAGCAGCCCAAGCTACATATTTAATAGGGAATGCCTTGGTTGGTAAAAATATCAAAGACACCATCTGATGAGGATTTATCATAACCATAGCTATAAAAACCCCAAACAACCCTGCAGACGCCCCAACCAAAGTACCAGTAAAACTATAAAAACCAAAAATTTTGCCTAAAACTATATACCCAGCTACTCCAGCGACACCACAGATGAGATAAAAAGCTAAAAAGCGTAGTCTGCCCCAATACCTTTCTATCATAGGGCCAAAGTAATACAGACCTATCATATTAAAGGCTAGGTGTAGCAACGCTCCTGAGAAGTTTTGCGAAGATCCATGAATAAATTGAAAAGTAAGTATTCTCCATACCTGCCCGCTCATTAAGCTTTCAACATTAAACATGCCTAGCTGACGAATGAGAGCTGAAGCGACAGGAATAAATTGATCTAATAAAAACACTACCACATTTATTTTTATAATTGTGTAAGTCAACGTGTGTTTCATATTCAGCATATTTATCTAAACGTAAGCTAGAGTCCAAGTTATTTAAATGAATTATAAATCACAAGACTAATGACTTATTAAAATTAATCATCCCATGGCTTGTCATTATGTATGATCAGTTTAAATGAGCCATCAGATTGCTCCTCAGCCATCCATATGCCTGTATTAATAATACTATCTATGCCACTTTGTTTATCTTGAGTGAGCATTCTAAAAATAGCCTTACCACTACTGCCGTGACCGGCTAATAAAATAGTTTTATCTGTACCTCCAAAACGCTCTTGAATCATATCAATGACTGATTGAATGACGACTTTAGCCGCTCCAGCTTCGAGCTCTTCTCTTTCGTCATCGTCATCTTCGTCATCATAATCAGGGATTTCAAACTCACGCTTACCATCTGGACGCAAGGTGAAGTACTCTGCTTCTTCATCTGGGATTTCAATTTTGTCTCCTTGGCCTAAGATTTTGACCTTTGGCTTAGGTAGTCTAGACTTAAGAATGATACTTCTTGCAGAAAGCTCGGCTAATTCTGGCCAAATTTCTGCTTTAGACCCTGTTTCCTTAAGGTAAGGAAGTATGGTCTGACGTGCTCTCCAAATTGGACTCGACGCAATAAAATCAAATTCGTATTGTTGCAATTTTTCCGATACAGCCGAGCGTTCAATCTCTCCTTTAGGTGTGAACTGAGCAGAATCTCCAACATAACTAGGCCATAGTTCTTTAGGTATATGTTTCCAGTCCTTCTTCACATTATGTCCGCCTTCTGCGTGACGAATATAATAAATCTTTAATCCAGCATAACAATCGCTAAACAATAAATTACCAGCTATAGATACTGCTGTGATAACTCTTATATTAGACGTTAGAAAGGGCTCTATTGATTTAATATATTTCATGATGATTTTTTAAAAGATTAAATTAAGTTTAGTTATATTTAGTCGACAGGTTGATTATTGTAAATTTTGAGCTTAAATTCTCCATTAGGTTGTTCTTTGACCATCCATAGACCTGTATTAATGATATTGCCATCTCCTATTTCTTTGCCTTGAGTGAGTATCATTAAAATGCCTCTGCCACTACTCCCATGTCCTGAAAGCAAAATCTTTTTATCGGTGCCTGCAAAACGTTTTTTAATTTGTTCAACTGCAGCTTGTATAACCTCTCTACTATTAGCAGCATGCTCATCTGTCTCTGGATCAAGTTTAGGTACTTTGAATTTATATTTACCTTGATCATCAACACGTAATGAAAAGTATTCAGCTTCTTCTTGCGGTATTTCAATCTCTTGACCTTGAGCTAAAATTTCACTCTTAGGTTGAGGTAAATCAGTTTCTAGGATACGTCTTGTGATTGCTATTTCATACAATTCTGGCCATATTTCGGCTTTGGCATTTATGTCCTTAAGATAAGGTAAAATAGTGTGACGCGCTCTCCAAATAGGGCTTGCAGCAATAAAATCAAACTGATATTCCTGCAATCTCTGGGATACTAAGGATAATTCAATTTTGCCTTTAGGGGTAAACTTTTTTGAGTCTCCAACATAGTCGAGCCAATGTTCTTTGGGTATATGTTGCCACCCTTTTTTCACATTATGCCCTGCTTCTGCGTGACGAATATAATAAATCTCTAATCCAGCCTTGCAATCATTGATCATGATGCAGATGGCCACGCTAATAGCAAGCAATACCCCTATATTTTTAGTGAAAAATTTCATGGGTGAAATCTGACCCAAAAAAAACCAAAAAGCAATTTGAAAGTTGCTTATTTTCAGACAGGTAACATCTATCTTAACCTAAACCACTGAACCAAATAGTGAGAAACCAGTTGTGTCTTCTATCTTAACCTTGACCATCTGTCCAATAAGGCGCTCATGCCCTTCGAAATTAACAATTTTGTTATGAGAGGTTCGTCCCATGAGGCGCTGTTTATTATTCTTAGATAAGCCTTCACAGAGGATCACTTGCTCTGTACCTAAAAACGCTTTGTTTTTCTTAATGGCAATATCTTCGACTACTTGAAGTAAGGCTTGGTTGCGTTGTTCTTTGACCTTTTCATCGAGCTGCCCTTCCATTTCTGCTGCGGGAGTGTTCTTGCGCTTAGAATACCTAAATACAAAAGCATTATCAAATTTCAAACGCTTAACTGTCTCCAAACTGTCTTGAAAATCTTGCTCTGTCTCACCAGGAAAACCTACAATAATATCTGTCGTAATCGCTAAATCTGGACGAGCGGCTTGCATTTTTTCACAAATCTCAACGAACTTAGCATTTTTATACGGGCGGCGCATCGCTTTAAGAATACTATCACTACCACTTTGCATCGGAAAATGAATATGACTACACAACTTAGGCAAATAAGTAAAAGCCTCAACCAAATCATCACGATAACCAATCGGATGTGGCGAAGTGAATCGAATACGCTCCAGCCCCTCAATAGCATGTACTGCCTCTAAGAGCTGCACAAATGGAGATTTACCATCTACTTTGTCAAATTCTGTTCGTCCATAGAGATTGACAATCTGCCCAAGTAACGTCACTTCCTTGACTCCCTTAGACACTAAATCCTTAACCTCATCGACAATTTCAGCCATAGGGCGGCCACGCTCCTTGCCTCTGGTATCAGGCACAATACAGAAGCTACAGCGCATATTGCAGCCCTGCATAATAGAGACAAAAGCCGTTGGCTTTAACTCCTCTTCTATATGGCTCTTAATCGTATTTTGCGAATCGACTTCTTCGTCAATATCACAAATAGACTCTCCTTTAAAAGTTGCCGACAAATCATCCATACGCAACTCCATACGCTTGGATAATATACTGTCTACATAATCAAAAACCCTGTGATATTTTTGCGTACCAACCACCACATCTAAATGAGGGATTTTCTTAAACAAATCCTGCCCATGACTCTGAGCCATGCACCCCATAAAACCATAGACGACATGAGGACGTTCGCGACGAAACTTACCCATAATACCCATCTTACCCAGAGCTTTTTGCTCTGCTTGATCACGCACTGAACAGGTATTAATAAGAACCGCATCTGCCTCTTGCTCATCAGACGTGATTGTATAACCACCATCTATAAACATCTGCGCCACTTGCTCAGTGTCACGCACATTCATTTGACAACCATAGGTTTTAATAAATACATTCGGCATAGCACTGCTATAGCAAGCGTCACTCAAAAAGTGAAGAGTGAAAACTAGGTTTTTAAATTATCAAAAATCAAAGAACCGCCCCCAAGATTATTTAGTTAAGGTTTTGGTTGGCTCGTGGGTTCTAAGGTTATCAATTCGATGCATTATCTAATAATGCATAAAATTTACTATTCCTAGGTTCTTTAAATATTTCAAAAAGTATCTTCTCAATTAAGCTATGAGCTAAATCAATATCTCTGTTGCAATTTATATAAATAAATTCCATTTCACCATAATGATTCTCTTCAACTATCTTATAATCAAGATTATCATTTATAGCTAGTTCAATTATTTGAGGATAATAGTTTTTTGACCAATTTGCATTAGGAAACGCCAACTGAATATTAATTTCATCTTTATTTATTATAAGTTTTCTAAATTGGATGAATTTTTTAGAAAATATCCTGTTAATAACTAATGTTGAATAATTATACCCTCTTTCATCTAAATCAATTAAATATGATTTTAACTGATTAAAGCTTCTTGCTGGACCTTTACTTCCTATCCATAGAAGTATAAATATAAATGCAATAACTAATATCGATATAATCATGATTATTGTATTAAAAAAGATCTGAAATAGTTCCTACTACCTGGCATATTGTATATCCTTAATTGGGGAAAGTCCTTTTACTCGCTATCTATTGCGTTGGCTCGTGGGTTTATTTTTCATTTCTTGTTTAAAGTTAGCTACTATTTTTTCAATGGCAATCAATAGATTTTCCTCATTATAAGATTTAATTTTTTTCTCTTTTACCATTTTAATTAAATACTTATTAGTTTCAATTGGCAAATCTTCAAAGTATGAAATTAAATCTTCTCTGATTTTTTTTGTAATTACTATATCAATAGCCAAAAAATCGTCTTTTTTATTGAGTTCATAAGCGTCTAAACCCGAGCCTTCATAATTCTTTATCTCTCCACAAACTCTAAAAAGAAAAGCTAATTCTTTAAAAGGAAAGTCTTCAAATACAATTTCTTTGCATGCTCTTTTAAAAGCCATGAAATAAGGAACAAATAAATTAGAAACTTTTTTCCCACCCATTTCAGCGCCTGATGTTATAATTGTTGTTTTATTCATTACTTACACAGTAAATATGTCCCATGTGCAGTTTTTGTGCAAGCCATTCTGCGCTAACCAGTATTTACCCCTTAAGACTGCCCCTTTTTATTTAAGGAGTTAGATAGTAGCTAAACACAGCTTATATTTATAAAGCTGTGTGGTTTTAGATAATTAATTTATTTATTTTTTTATAGGGCTTTAACAGGAACTCTGTGAAATAGAGAAAACCGCTAGTTAGGTTTAGATACGAGGCGTGTGGTTTAAACCCATTTAGCTATTCATTGTTTTTAAATCATAAATTTATGAAGGTTTAATAGAGCCCCTGTTCAATCAAGAAAACCACTAGTTAGGTTTAGATACGAGGCGTGTGAGGTGAAGCTGTAGTAACCTACTGCAAACCTTAGAACTTGTTTAAGCAAAACCCATTTAGCTATCCATTGTTTTTAAATGGCTAAATCATAGAGCTTTTATTTATTAAGCTCTATGATGGTTTTGAGAATCTAAGCGCTATGACGCAGAACCTTATGGCAAAGTGTAGAAAACCTACTCGAGACATAAGGCATGTCTAAGGAAGAGCGCTTAGAGCTCAAAAGATCCTCTTAAAAACCTTAAAACTTGTTTAAGGAGTTAGATAACAGCTAAACACAGCTTGTATTATATTAAGCAAGCTGTGTGGTTTTAGATAATTAAGCGCTTACTCTAAGAATTGTAGCGCGCAGTGAACAAAACGGTTCTCGAGCACTGCAAAAGTCTGTAAGTAAGCGCTTAATTGCTAAAAGAGCTGTTATATAACCCTTAAAAGGTGCTTGGTCCCCCTATAAGCCGAATTCTGTCAAAACCCACCACTGTGCGAAAGTCGGTGATGGCGATGATTATTTATCTTAGATCATGAATCATGACTTCTATTCAGGATCTACCTTAGCGAACTAAGATGCGACTAATACCCGGAGATTCAACGAGCGAGCCACTCTTCTCCTGTTATGTCTTGCACTGCGAGGGGTTTACCTAGCCTCTTTTGTTACCTCTAGAGCGGTGGGCTCTTACTCCACCTTTTCACCCTTACCTTACTTGCGTAAGGCGGTTTAATTTCTGCGGCACTTTCCGTCGAGTATTGCTACCCTCCCTTGCTTTCACAAGGCTCGCTGCTCTTTAGTGTCCGGACTTTCCTCTAACTCATAAATGAGCTAGTAATCACCCAGGGAACCAAGCGAAGTTAGTCAATAGATTAACTTAAGAAATGAAAAGTTTAAAATACAAAAATATTCAAATTCACACAACATATACTGCGCTATTTAAGCACAAAAAAAGCAACCTGAATACGGCTGCTTTTTTGTTCACTGATAAGGATAAAATTAATTAATGTTAATTAAACTTGGCTCCGGTGGTTGGGGTCGAACCAACGACCTAATGATTAACAGTCACCCGCTCTACCACTGAGCTACACCGGAAAATCCAAGTCTAAATACCCTACCGAAGCAAGGTGGAGAGTTTCTATCTTATCTCTAAATTGATTTCAAGTCTATTTTACAAAAAATATGTAGAAAACTTGTATTATTATTTTTCATTCTTAAAATAAGCCTCTATAAAACCAAATACATCTTTAGCTTGCTCTATGTCTAAAAGTAATTCTGCTTGCTTTGAAATAATAATCGGCTGTTCTGGTTCTGTAACTGAGCTTAAACCATGAGACCCTCGAATCATACTTGCGTCTAAACCTATGACATCAAGTAAAGCTCTAAATCCTAATTTTTTCTTAAGTAGAAATTTAATGATTTTTAACTTCGCCCCTTTTAGGTTTGGATCTACAAATAACTCTGTTGGGTCATAGCCTATCTTACGATGAATATCGATACAACGAGCATAATCAGGTGCTAATTTATCATCTAACCAATAGTAATAAGTAAACCATGCATCAGGCTCAGCACTTACAATGATATCTCCAGCTCTCTTATAAGCAACTGAATCTGGGCTGTAAAGCTCATCACGTAATTGAACTCTAGCGATACCTTTGGTATTTCTTAGCAAAGTAAGAACCTCTGCCTCAAGGTTTTTGGTTTTCAGGTAGACATGAGCAACCTGATGATCCGCTACTGCAAAAACCTCAGACATTCCTAAATCTAAAGCCTCTAAACCAAGTTCATTTTTAAGTTGCAACCACCCTTGCTTTCTAAAAATACGGTTAAGATGTATAGGTTTTTTAACCTCTGATATGCCATACTCAGATACGATGACAGGTTCAACACCTTGCTTTTCTAAGCGTTCAATGAGGTTCATTAGGACATCATCTATTTCTGAAATACATCTAATAGTCTTGGTATGGTCTGAGCCAAAACGCTGCAGGTCATAATCTAAATGCGGAAGGTATATCAAAGATAAATCAGGTTTATATCTATCTTCGACCCAGCATGCTGAATCCGCAATCCATTGTGAACTAGGAATTCCCGCTCTAGGCCCCCAAAAGCTCATAAACGGGAATTCACCTAAATCTGATTTGATTTCCTCACGCAAGGTCATGGGGTGAGTGTGAATATCAAATACTTTTCTACCATCAGCAGGATAGAGGGGTCGTGGAGTAATGGTTATATCAGCTGTTGAATACATGTTGTACCACCAAAAGAGCTTAGCGCACGTAAAGTCTGGATTTTCGGCTTTGAGTTTATCCCAGATTTTATCTCCCTTGACTAGATGGTTGCTCTGTTTCCAAAATTTAACCTCTGCAGACTCTCTATCATACCAGCCATTAGCAACAATCCCATGCTCATTTACACTCTGCCCTGTCAACATACTGGATTGAGCACTACAAGTTACTGCTGGAAATTCTGGAGCAAAGCTTTTTACCTGTGCAGCATTAGATTTAATCCAAGTATTTAATCTAGGCATGCCCCTGTCTAGTATAGACTGACTTAAGCCAACTACATTTATAAGAGCTAGCCTTTTTGAGGGAACTGAAACTTGATTATTCATATATTATAGGATAGATTTATCAGATATGAAACGGATTCTTTATTCTAAAAACATCTTAATAATTAGTAAGTATTTACTCATTAGCTTACAAGTTCTTTTTCTTGTAAGTTGCGTCTCTCAACAGCAAATAACAAAAATGGGGCTAGCTGAATTTGATAAAATCAAAGAAAAACAAAAGATTTCCAAAAATCAGACTCATAAAAAACAAGTTGAAAGAGTGAGTAAGCGACTACTCCAAGCCATGGGGCAAACAGGAGCTTGGGAGTTTGTTGTATTTGAAGATGAAACTCCTAATGCATTTGCACTCCCTGGAGGGAAGGTTGGCATACATACAGGTATTTTTCAAATCAGCAAAACAGATGCTGGCTTAGCCACTGTTCTGAGTCATGAAATTGCTCATGTACTCGAAGGACACTCTCTTTCTCAAGTGAACAAAGCTCAAGGGGTTGGATTAGCTGGACTTGCTGTTAATGTAGCTTTAATGAAGGCTGGAGCTAGTAGACAAACTGTCGCTAGTACTAACCAAGCCTATGCAGCTCTTAGTCAAATAGGCTTTATGTTACCTAACTCAAGAAAGCATGAATACGAAGCTGACATCGTTGGCATGCAGTATATGGCAAAAGCAGGCTATAATCCAGCAGAAGCTGTTAAATTATGGGAGCGATTTGCTGACTATAATAAGAAAAAAGGGAAATCTACTACTCCAGAGTTTCTACGTACACATCCATTAGATGCAAGCCGCATCAAGGCGCTACGACAAGAGCTACCTAAAGCTAATGCTATCTATCTTCGTAACAAAGGTTAAATATATACTATTTTAGCTAACAACTATTTTTTGGTAATAGACAAGATCCAATCATTACCATCACCCTTAGTCACTTCAGCTTTTAAGTCTGAGGCTAATTGGTAAAAATTAAATGTCACATTAGCATCAAGTATCCCTCCTGTGCCTCTATTATCAATCAGAGGTAGCTCAATAGGTTTTCTTAGCAATGATAAATTAAAATTTACAATAGTATTTCTAAAATTATTATTAGCTATAGCGCCTTGCTCTATGATAATTTGAGTATAATCACGACTTAAAATACTCCAATTAATAGTAGTCTGAGCTATTTCGCCTGCACTTATATGCATATGTTTATCACCATACTCATAATACTCGTCATGATCGTAGCTAACTAACTCTTCAATTGAACCTAGGAATATCTTACCACCTGTCAAATTAACTTCTACAGGCTGCTCACCATGACCACAAAGGAATCTATGAGCTCTAATAATACCTCCAGTCATATTAAATTTTGCTGGGTTATGAGCCAACCACGTATCTGAACTTCTTCCTCCTACAAAAAATTGATTACAGATTAACTCGCCCCCACTCATATTAAATTCAATTGGGGTCATTGGGTCTAGCCTATCTAAATCACGACTCGCAGCACCTAAAGAAAAGTTTGAAGCTAATAATAAATAAGCCCCTTCTTTAAAGTCGAACTTGGTTAATTCAAGAACGTCTTCGCTATTTTCGCCCACTGTTAGCCAAAAAAGCTGGCTTCGAGACGATTTAGTGAAATCATCTTGCAACACAAAGTGACCTCCATTTTTCAAAACTACTGAGTCCATAGTTTTAGGAAACCCATTTTCATCCCAATTCCCTTTTTTGATAAAGTCACCTTGGTATATACGGTGAACAGAGCTGCGACTACGAAAATCTTCAGCTATGATATTATGATAAAAAAAGCAAAAAAGAATAATATAAATTAATTTCATACATTAACTATATAAGTACAATTTTTTTTGTAAATATAAAAACTTTAACAAATACGGCTAAACGATTCATAAATTAAACTTTACGTATCAAGTTTCACGTAAAGTAATAAAAAACTACATATATTATGTTAACCACTACTTTTTGGTAATAGACAAGATCCAGTCATTACCATCACCCTTAGTCACTTCAGCTTTTAAGTCTGAGGCTAATTGGTAAAAATTAAATGTCACATCAGCATCAAGTATCCTTCCTGTGCCTCTATTATCAATCAGAGGTAGTTCAATAGGTCTTCTTAGTAATGATAAATTAAAATTCACAATAGTATTTCTAAAATTATTATTAGCTCTAGTGCCTTGCTCTATGATAATTTGAGTGTAATCACGACTTAAAATACTCCAATTAATAGTAGTTTGAGCGTGTTCTCCTGCATTTATAGACATATGTTTATCACCATAAACATAATACTCGTCATGATCGTAGCTAACTAACTCTTCAATTGAACCTAGGAATATCTTACCACCTATCAAATTAACTTCTACAGGCTGCTCTCCATAGGCACAGAGGAATCTATGAGCTCTAATAATACCTCCAGTCATATTAAATTTTGCTGGGGTATAACTCAACCATATATCTGTACTTCTTCCTCCTACAAAAAATTGATTACAGATTAACTCGCCCCCACTCATATTAAATTCAACTGGGGTCATTGGGTCTCGCCAATCTAAATCACGAGTCGCAGAACCTAAAGTAAAGTTTGTAGCTACTACTAAATAAGCCCCTTCTTTAAAATCGAACTTGGTTAATTCAAGAACTTCTTCGCTATTTTCGCCGACTGTTAGCCAAAAAAGCTGGCTTCGAGACGATTTAGTGAAATCATCTTGCAACACAAAGTGACCTCCATTTTTCAAAACTACTGAGTCCATAGTTTTAGGAAAACCATTTGTACCCCAATTCCCTTTTTTCATAAGGTCGCCTTGGTTTATGCGGTGAACAGAGCTGCGACTACGAAAATCTTCAGCTATGAGATGATGATAAAAAAAACAAAAAAAAATGATATAAATTAATCTCATACTTTAATTATATAATTAAGATTTTTTTTGTAAATATTAAAACTTTAATAAATGCGACTAAACGATTCATAAATTAAGCTTTGCGCATCAAATTTCACGTAAAGTAATAAAAAAACTACATATATTATGTTAACAACTATTTTTTGGTAATAGACAAGATCCAATCATTACCATCACCCTTGGTCACTTCAGCTTTTAAGTCTGAAGCTAATTGGTGAAAATTAAATGTCACATTAGCATCAGATATCATCCCTGTGCCTCTATTATCAATCAGAGGTAGTTCAATAGGTCTTCTTAGTAATGATAAATTAAAATTCACAATAGTATTTCTAAAATTATTATTAGCTCTAGTGCCTTGCTCTATGATAATTTGAGTGTAATCACGACTTAAAATACTCCAATTGATTGTAGGTTGAGATAATTCGCCTACATTTATAGAAAAGCTATTATCACCTGGCTTGTAATACTCGTCATAATCGTAGTTAACTAAATCTTCAATTGAACCTAGGAGTATCTTACCACCTGTAAAATTGATAATTGAAGGCGCTGTACCGTAACCCGTATAGAGCCTTTTGGCTCTGACTGTACCTCCTGTCATATTGAACTCTACATTGCTCAAGCCAAATTTTTCATCTGTAGGCGCTCCACCTATAATAAATTGTGCGCAAACTATTCTACCTCCACTCATATTAAATTTTATGGGAGTGGTTGGTTCTACCCTATCTAGAGGAGAGTTTACGCCTATTGTAAAATTAGAGCTAGACAATATATAAGCTTCTTCCTTGTAATCAACAACTGTAGTTTGAGAATCATCAGCAGCCTTATAACCGACAGATACAGTAAAAATTTGACCACCAATTTTTTCAGCTAAATTACCTTTTAAAACAAATTTATTTCCACCTCTAAATAGTATTGAGTCTAAAAAACTAGGCATTTCTTGATTATTCCAGTTCTTTCTTTTCATTAAATCACCGCTTATTATAACGCGGTTTTCACCTATCATATCTGCGGTAATAATACTCGTAAAAAAAATTAAAAAAATGTATGTATAAATAAATTTCATATATAATATATATACATTTTTTATTTAATTGTAAAACCTTAAAATTAACATCTATCATGAAAAAATCTCTTATCTACACCTTAATATTTATCTGTATTGCCCTTGCATTACCAATGATTTATCTTAAGAAGACTAAAAATACAGCACACGCTACAACTACAACTATGACTGATCAAGGAGATAAAAAAGCAAGTGAAATAGCTTCCGAAAATATCAGCACTGCCACATTTGCAGCAGGCTGTTTCTGGTGTGTCGAGGTAGCTCTAGAGCAACTACCAGGTGTACTTAATGTTGTATCAGGTTATACTGGTGGACATGTAGAGAACCCAACCTATCAACAAGTGTGTGCTAAAAACACAGGTCACTTCGAAGCTGTAGAAATCACTTTTGATAAAAGTGTCATGAGTTATGAGCAACTCCTCAACTGGTTTTGGAAAATTCATGACCCAACCCAGACCAATGGACAAGGCAACGATTTAGGAGAGCCTTACCTTTCTCGAATTTTCGTACATAACGATGAACAGCTAAAGCAAGCTAAAGAGAGTAAAGAACAAGCTCAATCTAACTACTCTAAACCTATAGCCACAGTGATTCTTCCTGCATCTATTTTTTATAAAGCCGAAGATTACCACCAAGATTACTACGTGCTAAATAAAAATAAAGACTCTTACTGCCAATTTGTCATTGCACCGAAGCTTAAGAAATTAGGTTTAGAATATTAAGCGCTCATATGCCACTTAGCTCTCCCTTATATCCTAGTTCTATTGATATCACTGCTGAGCAAGCAGGTGCTCGCCTCGATTTATTTCTTACTGAGTATCTCAAGGACTTTTCACGTGCTAAAATTCAAAACTTACTCAAATCTGAGGATATACTACTAAACACTAAACCCGCCAAAGCAAAAATTAACCTCAAAACAGGTGACGTAATCAACATTAATATTTTAGAGCAAACTGATGAACAACAACAGCCCTATGCTAAAGATTTAAATCTAGATATACTCTATCAAGACGATGATATTATTGTTATTAATAAACCCTCTGGGCTAATAGTCCACCCAGGCGTTGGCACCGATGACAACACCTTAGTACACGGTCTCCTCCACGCGACTAATGGTCAACTTATAGGAGGCGAGGAGCAACAACCTGACAGACCTGGTATCGTGCACCGCCTCGACAAAGACACATCAGGCTGCATTATAGCCAGTAAAACCACACAGGCTTACAACCATCTCGTTGAGCAATTCAAAAGCCGAACCACCACGCGTAAGATTTATCTAGCCGTCACGGAGAAAACACCCTCACAACCTAGCGGAACCATCGACACCCAAATGGGGCGCCATCCAGTAGATAGAGTCAAAATGGCAGTACTTAACGACGGAGGTAAAAACGCCATAACTGATTACAAAGTCTTATATTCAGCAACTACAGAAGAATCAAACAAGGTCACTAATACTTCACTAATTCGCTGTCATCTACACACAGGGCGCACACACCAAATCAGAGTTCATTTAAAACATCTAGGGTGCCCTATATTAGGTGATGTCATTTATGCCAAAACTAAAAAGCAACAACCTCAAGTCCCCCGTCTCATGCTCCACGCATGGCAACTCAGCATTCAACACCCCAGAACAGGCGAACAACTCTACTTCACCTCACCGATCCCTGAATGCTTCGAACCTTGGACAAAGCAAGTAGAGCAAATTGATAATTTAAACTAATAACTCATCATGGAACTTATTCAAGCTATTCAACAGCAAAAACAATCAGACGAAACACCTTTCGTTATGCAAGCTTACATTCGTCTCACTCAAGACGGCCACGAATCAGAAGAGGCCGATGAGCTTATCGCCTGTTGCCTCGCCAACGAACTCAAGGCCATGGACAAAGAAAACCGTGACTTTAATCTAGAGCGCTATAAGCAGCTCATTGCATGGTTACCGTTACTGCCAGAAAACTAAGCCTGAGAGGAGGAGGTAAGCAGAGTTTAAATAACTGCATTTCCTACATTACTTAAGACTCGCAGGAGCGATTTTTACCCAATTTAAGCCTCCTTGGCAAGTAATGAGCTAAAGCCTAGCGCTTTACTATAAAAGCGCAGAGATTTTAGAGGTATAGACTCACGCAGAGGCGCTAAGACGCAAAGGTTGAAAAAAGTATGATTATGGATTCATTTTAGAGTACCCACAATCAATAGTCCCTTAAAGGGTTTAACTAATGATGATTTTTAGTTATGGGCTTTCCTTTTTTCTTGGTGGCTTGGCGTGCGCTTTTTTATTTCGCTACTTCAATGATTTTGGCAATAACCTGATCGCGAGCTGTTGCTAGAGGCCCATCCATGCGTATGCCTGCAGCTAGGGCGTGTCCACCTCCACCAAAGCTTTGGCAAATTTCACTCGCGTTAATAGCAGGTGTTTTTGAGCGCATACTCACACGAATTTCATCACTATCACTTGAAATTTCTTCAAAAAATAATGCGACCTTAACACCTTCGATAGAGCGAATCGTATCAATCAAGTCTTCACTATCCTCTGGTTGTAATTCAAGTTTATTTTTGATGTCAGCAGTTAGGTGCCAATGCGCAATCACACCGTTATGTACGACCTCTAGGGTGTTGAGTAAATGTTTGAGTAACTGTACTTTGCGATAAGGTTGCTCTCCATAAGTTGCCGAGTTAACAGCTCCTACATCCAGACCGTCATCAATAATATCAGCTGCAATACGGTAGGTTTTAGATGTTGTAGCTGGATACCTGAAGCTGCCTGTGTCTGTAGATATACCTACATAAGCAGACATTTGACCTTGCTCACCTAGCTTCCAACCACCTGCTTGTACCAATTCATAGATAATTTGGCCTGTAGCTGGGCTGGTGCCATCAATATAATTGACGGTGCCGTATTCTGGGTTACTTGGGTGGTGATCTATATTAAACCAGACTGGAACTTGCTCGCCGGCTTTGAGACTGTTAGGCCCTACTCTGTCGTGCTTTGCTGTATCAAGAGCAATCACAGCGTCTACATTGACTGGTTCTGGAGTTGATTGTTGAACTTTTTCACTACCTTTGAGGAATGTAAGGTTACTTGGGCAACCATCTTCGTTATAGTAAATAACAGTTTTACCTAATCGCTCGAGAGCATCTCCCAAAGCTAGCTGAGACCCAATCGCATCACCATCAGGACGAATGTGACTAAGGAGGAGAAAACTATCGTATTGTTCAATTTCTTTGGCTAATTCTTGTAAGTTCATAAAATTATATAAGTTGATGTTGAGCTAAGTCTTGGATATCAATGAGTCCGACTACATGCAAATCATTATCGACAACTACAATCTCGTCTATGTTGTATTGCTCAAATAATTTCAAAGCTTCAACCGCTAGTACGTTTTGTTGAATATGAATAGGCAGACGCTTTCCATGAGTAAATACTGATATTTGGTGCTCCCCAATTTGTTGATTAGCTTCATACGCACGGGCAAAATCACCATGAGTAAATATAGCTTGTAGTTTCTGTTCATCATTAACAATCACACAAGCACCACAACGGTGAGTGTTCATTTGATGCAAGCCTTGTAAGACTGGCTTGTCTGCTGTAATTATAGCCATAGTTTCTTTTCGGCGCATAATGTCACTAACTTTGAGTAGCAAGGCTCGACCTAAGCTACCTCCTGGATGATATCTAGCAAAGTCTTCAGCTTTAAATTGGCGTACTTGAAGTAATACCATGGCAAGAGCATCACCTAAGGCTAGCATGGCTGTAGAAGATGTGGTCGGAGCTAAGTTTAATGGGCAAGCCTCTTCCTTTACCTCACATAAAATAACTGAATCACTATGTTTTGCTAATGATGAAGTTGTTTTAGATGTAATGGAAGTTAAATGAATATTAAAACGCTTAATATGGGGGAGCAAATTAAGTAACTCATTTGTCTCTCCTGAATAAGAAAGAGCTATTACAACATCTCCATTTTTCAATAATCCTAAATCACCATGTAAAGCATTTTGTACATGTAACACCACACTTGTCACACCTGTTGAATTCAAAGTAGCGCAGATTTTATCACCGATAGGCTCACACTTACCTACACCAAAAATAACGACTTTGTAACCCTTGGTATTCGCTTCGAGTATGGCTTCTATTGTATTATTAAAATCTTCACCTAAAAGTTTGGCTACATGCTCTATGCCTGCTGACTCTTGCTTTAAAATATGTTTTGCTTGCTTTATATAACTCATAAAATCAATTTTAATTAATTCACACAATATTCAAAAACTCCGCCACCTACTAACTCGTCTTCACGATAAAAAGCACAGATTTGCCCAACAGCTATAGCTCGTTGAGCTACAGAAAATTGAACCTCTACTTGCTTATCTGCTAAATAATTAAGCTTACTTTTAATAGCTGGACTTCTGTACCTTGGTTGAACTAATAGAAGCTCTTCCTTTGTATTAGAGTCGTGCCACGATAAGTTAGCAATCCTCCAAGTGCAACTATAAAGTTGCTCACTATTAGGTTCATCCCAACCTACAATAAGTTGATTTTTCTCAATATCTTTAGCGACCACTACATACGCCTTACCCTCAACAGTTGATGCCACACCATGCCCTTTGCGCTGCCCTATGGTGTAAAAATGTAAGCCTTCATGCTCACCCATCACTTTGCCTTCTCGTGTAACAATTTCCCCTGGCTTATCAGGAAGATAATGTTTGAGAAAATCTTTCATTTTTATTTGCCCTATAAAACAAATCCCTTGGCTGTCTTTTTTCTGTGCTGTAGGTAATCCAAATTTTTCAGCGAGCTCTCTGACCTCAGACTTTTGGTATTCACCAATAGGAAAATAAGCCTTCTGTAGTTGCTCTTGAGTCATCATACTAAGAAAATAGCTCTGATCTTTACCCTTATCTAACCCTCGTAACAAATGAGCGGCTCCTTGTTCATCTTTAAATACTCTAGCATAATGCCCAGTGGCAACCCCATCAAAACCTTGACCTAGAGCGTAATCTAGAAATATCCCAAACTTCATCTCTCTATTGCAGAATACATCAGGATTAGGAGTATGCCCTATAGCGTAGCCATCAACTAGGTAGTCTACAATACGCTCTTTGTAAGCATCAATTAAATCGATCACTCTCAATTCTATCCCAAGTTTTTGCGCAACAGCGGCAGCATCTTGCAAATCCTCTTCCCATGGACAATCACCTGGAATACCTTCTTGGTTAATCCAGTTTTTCATGTAGCCAGCCACAACATCATGCCCTTGCTCTAAGAGCAAGGCTGCAGTCACACTAGAGTCAACGCCTCCAGAGAGACCTACGAGAATTTTAGCCATGTGAGGTTATAACAATTGAATTCTTAAAAGTGAAGAGTGAATATCTAATCAATTGATTTTAGGTTTTTAGCTTTTCTTTCTAGGTAATTACTCCTATATATCTAAGCTCAAAGCGGAAGTTCTAATTTCGCTTATCAATTTCTTTATTCTTATACACTTTTTATGTTAAATTGGCTCATTAAAATGGTTGTTGGTAGCAAAAACCAACGCGAAATCAAAAAAATCAAACCTATCGTAAGTAAAATCAAGCAATTTGAGGAATCTTATCAATCTGAACCTGATTCTTTTATTCAAAGTAAGACTGAAGAATGGCAGTCTTATCTGCACCGGTACTTACCATTGGAGTCTTTAAGTAAAGCTCAACTTAAGCACGCATCTAAAGAGCAAATCCAAGAGGCCGCAACTATCATACAATATAGATTTGACGCTCTAAAAACTACTTTTCCTGCCTTTGATATAACTATTGAGCCAACTGCTCAAAGCATAGAAAAAGCCAAAGAAATATTTAGCCAACACGAAGAAAAATTTCATCAAGACAGACAAAAGTATTTAAATACTATCTTACCTGAGGCTTACGCATTAGTTAAAAACGCAGCACGCAGACTTAATGGGCAAACTTTCCATATTCTAGATCAAGACATGACCTGGGACATGGTACATTTTGATGTACAGCTTATCGGTGGCATAGCTCTACACCAAGGCATGATTGCTGAAATGCAGACTGGTGAGGGGAAAACTCTTGTTGCCACCTTACCTGTTTACCTTAATGCGCTTACAGGTTTAGGTGTGCACGTTGTGACAGTTAATGATTACCTTGCTCGTCGTGACTCAGAGTGGATGGGTGTCCTATTTAAATACCTTGGGCTCACTATAGGTTGTTTACAAAACCAAATGGCACACGAACAAAAACAAGCTGTTTATCAATCAGATATTATTTATGGTACTAATAGCGAATTTGGATTTGATTACCTGCGTGATAATGGCATGGCCACTTCTAGTCGTGAGCAAGTTCAACGTGAGCATTATTTTGCTATTATTGATGAAGTAGATTCTATTCTTATTGACGAAGCTCGTACCCCTCTTATTATTTCTGGCCCTAGTCTCGTTGCTCAAGAGCATCAGTATGAGCAATTCAAGCCCATGGTTGATCGCTTAGTCCGCAAACAAAAACAGCTTTGTCAAAGTTATGTAAAAGACATTAAAGAGCTCCTCGAAAAAGATGAAGAAACCGCAGGTAAATTGCTTTATAAGTTGCAACTAGCTAGCCCTAGCAGCCCTGAACTCCTTCAACTACTCGAAGACCCTAATACAAGGCGTCTACTTGAACGTAGTGAATTATCACTTCTAGAAGACCCTAAGAAAAAAGCACTCTTTGCACTTAAAGAAGATTTGTATTTCATTATAGATGAAAAATCTAATGATGCTGACCTCATGGAAAAAGGTCGTGAATTCCTCTCTCCTAATCAGCCAGAATCTTTTGTGATGCCTGATTTAGCCACCTCATTCTCAGAAATTGATGGTGACAATACTCTTAACACTGAAGAAAAGCAGGCCAAGAAAGAGGTCTTACAAACTGAACTAGAAAAACAATCTCTCAAAATTCATAATATTTCACAACTGCTCAAAGCTTACTCTATTTATCAAAAAGATGTAGATTATGTAGTAAGAGATAACCAAGTCGTGATTGTCGACGAAAATACAGGCCGTGAAATGCCAGGCAGACGTTGGTCAGATGGCTTACATCAAGCAGTAGAGGCAAAAGAAGGTGTTAAAATTGAAGAAGAAACACAAACTTACGCCACCATCACCATTCAAAACTACTTCCGTCTCTACCAAAAGCTCGCAGGTATGACAGGTACAGCCGAAACTGAAGCTGCTGAATTTCATGATATTTATGATTTAGATGTACTACCTATTCCCACAAATAGAGATGTTCTTCGTATTGACAAGAATGACCAAGTCTACAAAACTCAACGTGAGAAAAACATAGCTTTACTAAAGACCATTAATGAATGTTATGCTAAAGGACAACCTATGTTGATTGGTACAGCATCAGTCGAAGCTTCAGAAATGGTGTCTCGTATGCTAAAGCAAAATAAGATTATTCACTCTGTACTTAACGCTAAGTATCATCGCCAAGAAGCCGAAATTATTTCTCGAGCAGGTCAAAAAGGTGCTATTACAGTGTCTACCAACATGGCTGGCCGTGGTACTGATATTAAACTAGGCGAGGGAGTCGCAGAGTTAGGAGGACTCATGGTCATTGGTACTGAGCGACATGAATCACGCCGTGTAGACAGACAGTTGCGCGGACGTTGTGCTCGCCAAGGTGATCCTGGCTCGACTCAATTCTTTATCTCATTTGAAGATAGTTTGATGCGTAACTTTGCAGCCGCAGACAAGATGACAGCCATGCTTGAGCGCTTAGGTCTAGAAGAAGGCGAATCTCTCGAGCATCCATGGCTTAATAAGTCAGTTGAAACAGCTCAAAAGCGTGTGGAACAACTGCATTACCGTAGACGTAAATACGTTCTTGATTTTGATGATGTCATGAATCAACAGCGTGAAGTAGTTTATGGCTTGCGCCAAGAAGTGCTCAATACCGAAGACACCAGTGGGCTTCTTGATGAGCTTATTACGGAAGGATTAGAATCTAAAGTAGCTGATTTTATATCAGATGCAGATATTTCAGGTCTCGTAGAATGGTATAAGCTTTACTTCCCAAGTATCATCACTGAAGAAGAGATTAGTGATTTAGGTTCTGCTAGTGCAGTGACTCAATTCTTACTTGAAAAAATTAAAGAAATATACGCTCTCAAAGTGCAGCATGAACAGCCTGAACTCTTAAGCCAGCTCGAGTCTCACATCATGCTTGTTGCCATTGATAGACAGTGGCAGTCACACCTCTACCAAATGGACGCTCTACGTGAAGGCGTGCAGTTAAGAGCTCAAGGCCAAAAAGATCCTTTAGTTGAATACAAAAACGAAGCTTACAAGCTGTTTTCTAGCCTTATGCAAACCATTAATGAAGAGATTCTTAGTAATCTTTTTAGATCAAGCACTAGTTTAGAAAATTTTGAGAAATTCCTCAAAGCATTACCAACCAATCAAAGCTCTGACGCAACTATCACATCTAGTAGCTCTGCATCATCAACCAATCAAACTAATACTAACTCTGAAGCAAAGGAAAGTGGCGACATCCAACTCAATTACGAAAAACGTGTTCCTTATCGCAGAACAGAGGCTAAAATTGGACGTAATGAACCTTGCCCTTGTAAGTCAGGTAAGAAGTACAAACACTGCTGTGGAGCTGAAAAGTAAAGATTAACCATAAATGATTTAGTCTAACTTCATATGATTAACTGGCTTAATTATTGAGACTTATTGTTTTAAAAAGCATTCTTAGTCCATACCACCTCTGTATTAACAGTGTCATCACCTATTTGTTGAGTAAGGTAAATCTCTATAATATCAAAGCGATGTGGCACGGTCTGCTTAAGTTCTCTTAGCCAATAATGAGCGCCTTTTCTAATATAACTTTGTTTGGTTTTATCTACAGCATCGTAAGCGCGCTTATAATAAGAACTACGTGTTTTAACCTCAATAAAAACTAACGTGTTTTCATCACGTGCAACTATATCAACCTCTCCTCCTTTGGCTCCAAAATCACGAGGGTTAAATTTTTTATAGAGGACTTTACAACCTTGTTTTTTAAGGTATTTAGCAGCAATTTTCTCGCCATAATCACCCAAAATTTTATTGCTTTGGATTATTTTGATATAGCGAGATGGACTGATTTTACTCATACTCTACAGACTTTAGGGTTAAGCCGTCTGCAGGTGCACATAATGGTGATTTAGTACCTCCTACCTCTGGATGATCTAACAACTGCTGTAAATCTTCCAAATAATAGCGACCAGAAGATACCTTCATGCAGCCTCCTATAATAAGCCTAACCATCTTATAGAGAAAACCCCTGCCTGTCATACGCACATAAATATCTTCTCCCTCGTCTATAAACTCAACTTGTGTAATTTCACGAACTGTACTTAAAGGCTCGCTTCCTAAACCTCGATTAGCTGCAAATGCAGCAAAGTCATGCTCGCCTACAAAAATATTTAATGCTTCTTGAAATATTTTTTTATCCAATTGGCGTGGTTCATTCCAAACTCTCCCCACTAAAAAAGGCGATAATATAGAACTTATATTAATTCTATATTCATAGGTTTTTAGCTTAGCTCCAAATTGAGCATGAAACTCGTCACTTACCTCTTCAGCTTTTAGAACTCTAATGTCTAAAGGTAATGCAGTATTAAAAGCCGGAACCCAATTATATATATTCATCTGTAAATTATCCGAAGCATCAAAATGAGCTACCTGCCCCTGAGCATGCACTCCCGTGTCTGTTCTTCCTGAACCTATAACTCGTGATTCAACTTTAGTAATTTTGTATAAAGCTTCGCAAAGGCGTTGTTGAACAGTCATATGATTAGGTTGAATCTGCCAACCTGCATAATTTCTGCCATCATAAGCGATAGTGATTTTAATTCGCGCCATCATAAAAATAGGACTAATAATCTTATTCGAATCTTAATAAACAAAAAACGCCTATTCATCAAGAATAGACGTTTTTAAAAAAAATTAACTACTTATATAGAATTATCTATCCTCCATAGGAACAAAGTCCAAGAACTCTTTAGGACCTGTGTATAAAGTAAGCGGTCTATAGAGACGACTATCTCTAAGTTGCTCAAGAATTTGAGCTGTCCAACCACTTGCTCTTGCAATAGCAAAAATAGGTGTAAATAAGTCAGTAGGAATACCCAAACTATAATAAACTGTCGCTGAATAAAAATCGACATTAGCATTTAACCCCTTGCGCTCTCTCATGATTGTCGCAATACGCTCTGACATATCAATCCACTTACTTTCACCAAGTTCAGTGGTTAATTTAATTGCCATTTCTTGAAGGAATGGCGCACGTGGATCAAGAACTTTGTAAACACGATGACCAATACCCATTATTTTTTCTTTACGTTCCAGCTTACCCTCAACATAAGCGTCGACTGCATCTAAACTACCTATTTCTTCAAGCATTTTAATCACGCCTTCGTTAGCGCCACCATGTAAAGGACCTTTAAGAGTACCGATAGCTGATGTTATACCTGAATAAATATCACTCAATGTGGCCACTGTTACACGCGCTGAAAATGTGGAAGCATTCATGCCGTGATCAGCGTGTAATGTATAAGCTACATCTAATGTTTTGGTAGCATTTTCACCTGGCTCTTCACCGTTAATGAGATACAGGAAGTGAGCAGCCTCACTCAAGTCTTCACGAACTGGTGGCAAGCTTAAACCTTGGCGCAGAAGATGATAGTAAGCCACAATCACTGGCATTTTAGCTACGATACGAATAGCCGCTCTTTCCAAAGCCTCTGGATCAGGATCTCCAATTAAAGCATCTTCATCATACAGACCTAACATTGATACAGCTGTACGAAGCACATCCATAGGAACTCCATCTTTAGGAGCTGCCTTAAGAAAATCAATAACTGCTTGAGGTAACTCTCTTTGTGAGGCGATGCCTTTTGAAAAACTTTCTAATTGAGACTTTGTAGGTAAAGCCATGTGATGAAGCAAATAAACCACCTCTTCATACTTACTGTTTTCTACTAAATCTTTAATGTTGTAACCACAATAACTAAGACGCCCCTCGGCACCTTCTACATTGGAGAGGCCTGATTCATTAGCTATAATTCCTTCTAATCCTTTTGCGTAACTCATAATCTTTCTTATTTTGTGTGACGATAAAACTAAAATAGATATTATTCTTTAGGTTTTAAGTCACAAATTGTATGCATGAAACATTGCGTATATACGCTAAATAATCAAGATTTGTTTTGTAAAAAAACCGTTTAGCTATAAAGTATTAAAAAAGATAAAGCCCTCTTATTTTGCAAATCTCATCATTATCTGTTCTCGCTGTTGAAGTCACATCTAAAGAAGCTAGTGTTTCTTGGAAAAATAAAAATCTACAGGGTAATCTGACTTTCGATAACTGTCGGTATATTGAAACTAAATTGGCGCACTATGTGAAGCGCTCGCTAATAGAGCTTCAGCATGCACCTAATATAATTTTAGTGGGTGTAGGACCAGGCAGCTATTCTAGTTGTCGAGTAGCCATAGCCTCAACTATATCTTTAGGGTTATGGTACAAGTGCCCTGTTGTTGGATTGCCCTCAACACTTGCAACACTGGCTAGTCGAGAAAATACATCTATACTTATTGGTAATGCTCGTCGTGGGCAATATTTTAGCTGGAATATGTCTAACGGTAATTTTAATCAAACACCTCAATTTCACACACAAAAAGCATTAGCTGCCCTAGTAAAAAACTATCAAAACCCTATCTATACTTTTGATGATTCAAATGATTTTTTATTTGAAAAAACTTGTGTAATTAGCAAAATAAAACCTCAAGCAAGCCAGCTTATTGATTATTGGCAGACTCTCAATCTAACTCAACAAGAACATCTTATTGATCTCTATAATCATAACTCTCTCGAACCTATCTATTTAAGATCCGCACAAATTACCCCAGCAAAAAAATAATATTGCTCCTACAACATTAACTCATTATTTTACTCTTATGTCTACCCCACGCAAAGCTATTTATGCTGGATCATTTGATCCACCCACACAAGGACACGTCTGGATGATTGAGCAAGGGCTCGAGCTTTTTGACGAACTTATAGTTGCTATTGGAGACAACCCTCACAAGCAAGTGACCTATTCAGTTGATCAACGCTTAGAAATGCTTAAATTATGCCTACCTAAAAGTACTAAACTCACTATTTCTCATTTTACTTACAGCTATCTCGTAGATTACAGCAAAGAGCTTGGTGCTCAATACATCTTAAGAGGTATTCGCTCGTCTACTGATTATGAATATGAACGTGTCATGAAGCAAATCAATAGTGATCTAGCTCCAGAAATAAACACCGTCTTTCTCATGCCACCTCGTCATATTGCAGAAGTATCATCAAGTATGATAAAATCACTAATAGGCCCAAAAGGTTGGGAAAAAACTGTAGCTAAATACTTGCCTGAAAGTATTTTAAATAAACTTTAACTAGCCTAATTAGTTCAATTAGCGCTCTTTATATTATGATTACTTTAACTATTATTATCAGCCTTGTTCTCATTAGTTTACTTTTCATCCCCTTAGAGGCAATCCAGCTCAATACCCAACTGGATTTGTGGCGAGAGTTCATCGGAGTCATGCACCCTTTGTTTTTGCATTTGCCAGTAGGTTTACTCATTAGTTTAGTAGTAATTACTGTGGCGAGTAAGTTGACAAAAATACCTGCGATTCCTCAACTCACTTATAAAGCCTGTTTAATCTTGCTAAGCGTCAGCTCACTTATCAGTGTTGCTACAGGTTACCTGCTCTACCTTGGAGACAGCTATCCACAAGACGTTGTTGACGCTCATTTGTGGACTGCTGTTGTATTTACTCTAATTCTTTCCTGGCATACGACCCTTTACTGTTTAGATAAAATTAAAGCTCGTGCTAACGGTAGTTTTCTTGCTGTAGAATTATGTTTACTTATTATGGCGGGTCATTATGGCGGCGTCATCACTCATGGTGAGCCTTTTGATAAGGCACCCTGGGTCGTAAATGCTGAACTCAAAAAAATAGAGCAAGAAAAACTAGAAGCACAACATTCCTCAACTATCTACGATAGTTTAGTAGCGCCTATCATGGTTGAATACTGCAATTACTGTCACGGAATCAAAAAAGACAAAGCCAACTTACGTACAGATAGCTATGCTGCCATGCTTGAAGGTGGCGATGAAGGACCAAGCCTTGTTCCAGGGAATATAGAAAAAAGTACTCTTATATCTAGAATGCTACTTCCAATCGATGATGAAGACGAAGAACACATGCCTCCAGCTAACAAAAAACAATTAAATCAAGCAGAATTAGATTTTCTTATCTGGTGGGTTAAAAGTGGAGCTTCTAATACCTCAACGCTCAACGAAATACCAAGTCAATTCGACACACTTAATCAAAAAATTAAAGAGTATCAAGAAGACCCTAAATCCAATACCAACAATACTAAGTATTACTAGTCTAGGAAACTTTATTTGAGATTATCACCACTATATTCAATCGTATTCTCAAAAGTACGTTCCTCAATGTCTGGTATCATTTGATTAATAGTTTTAATACCAGTTTTAAAGTCCTTTTCAATAACAGCCGCATCGTAGAGTTTGCCAGTTGCCGTATAAGCCTTGTATATCATTTTATTGCCATCAATTTCGATGACTTGAAAGAACTGGGTATTAGCCGCAACTCTTGTAGAAGAGAACCCCTCCTCTTCATAGTTAGCCATATGCTCAGGTTCTGGAGGCCCTTGCTTAGGACCACTGACTGAAACAACATATAAGGTTTGTAATTGATTGTCTTCTAAATCAGGCGCAGAACGCATAGGAACCTGCCCGCGCAAATAAGCGTGATCATGACCTTGAAAAACACAATCAACTTTATATTTGGCTATCATATCCCTCCATTCCTCACGCGTCGATTTAGGCAAGGCATGTCTCTCCCTAAAACGAGGGCTGTAAATCGGGTAATGAAAAGTCACAAAACGCCAATTAAACCCAGGCTTTTTAAGTTGTTCCTCCATATACCCGGTTTGCTCTGAAGTACTTCTCATAGAGTTGAGTACAATGATTTGCACATCCTGATATTCAACTGTATAGACAGTTTCGTGCAATTCTTCATCGAGACCTTCTGAAACAGGTATGGTGAATTGAGGTTGCCAGAGCATAGACATCTTGCGCTGACTTTCCTGAGCTGCTCCACTATGAATGTATTCATGATTGCCCACAACAGGAATACCTGTCCACTGGGCATGCAGATAGCTACCCGCCTTGAACCAGCCTGCCCATTCCGTATCAGAATTAGCTTTATTAATTAAATCGCCCGCATGCAGAGCAAAAGTAGCTTGAGGTGCAGTCTGATGAGCCATGCGAATCACACGCGACCAGCGACTATGCACATCGTTTTGAGCATCACCAAAATAGATAAAACTAAATGGTTTGGGTTTATCGGATGCCGTTCTAAATTGAATCCATTCCGACCACCTTTTTTCACCGTCGCCTACTCTGTAAGCATACAATGTATCAGGCTCAAGGTCAGTAAGAATAGCAGAATGATAGTGAACCTTGTTTAAATTAGGTTTATCATTTCTGATTAAAGTTCCTAAATCAACCTCTTCAGTTTTTGCCTCTACTCGCTTAGCATGCAAATAAAAACCAGGCTCAGCCAAGGCAGGCGCGATTTCTACCCATGCTTGCTTAACACTAGTATCGGTACGCCAGGTCACTGCCCGACG
>Ga0209533_1000567_pt1 | contig 35331 bp, 34 predicted proteins | sample COG_04_FD_184748 | JGI IMG/M metagenome (GOLD analysis project Ga0209533, IMG submission 184748) | Pelagic Microbial community sample from North Sea - COGITO 998_met_04 (SPAdes) (version 2) | ecosystem: Environmental > Aquatic > Marine > Neritic zone/Coastal water | place: Helgoland, sampling...
AATTAATCGAGCGGTTTAGCGTGAGGTTTATTATAACCCACTCGAATAGCTTAGACGTTTCATAGCTAGGAATGCAGTTTGTGTAGTACTTAGCCCACAATTCTTAATTTTCCATTATCAACTCTCAATTAATCGAGCGGCTTGGCGTGAGGTTTTAGAGCGGTGGTTTTAGCGTGCATTTTTCTATGTTTTGGGTTGTTCCTGTAGTGGTTTCTATGGTTGTATAACTTTCGATATGGGTAAAGCGGTAATTACAGGGATGGGGCCAGTGACAGTGTTGGGCACTGGTAAGTCTGGTTTTGAGGCGGCTTTATTTTCGCAGCAGATGCCAAAGTGGCAAGTGACAGACCAAGGTGTGGGTGGTTATCTGATTGCAGATACGGATATAGAAAATGCTTGGGCTAGGCTCAAGCAGGATTACCCTGAACTCAAGATGCCTAAGCATGTGGACAAAGTGACAGAGATATCTCTGCTAGCATCTTTATTAGCCTTAGAGGATGCTAGGCTAATAGAATCTATGGAGTCTTTAAAAGTAACCAGTAAGCAGGCTGATCGTTGGGCTGTGACTTATGGGTCAGCTCTGAGTGGTTTTTCGCAAGCTGAAGCAGGGCATGAGCAGTATTTGGAGGCTAAAAAATCAGGTGGCAGGTATAGAGCTAAGCCGTCAGTATCTCTGGAGTTATTACATGTGACTCCGTCTGCTCAGGTGGCGATGTTATTAGGGATCACAGGTCAGGCAACGGCGCATGCTAATTCTTGTGCGGCAGGGCATACAGCTCTCATTGAGGCGCAACGACTTATTGAGCTAGGCTTGGCAGATGTGGTGATTGCTGGCTCGACTGAGTGTCCTATGGCTCCCTACACCGCTGATGCTCTCACCTCGCTTAAAGTTGTGTCACCTAAGCAACTCATGCAGCCTTGTACTCAAGATAGAGACGGGTTTGTATTTGCTGAAGGCTCTGCATTTTTTATTGTTGAATCAGAAAGCCATGCTCTAGCTAGGGGGGCGCATATCTATGCTAAAATTGCAGGGAACGCGATGGGGAATGAAGCTGCGCATATGACTCAACCTAGAGATGAAGGGGTTTCAGTCGCTGCGATTATGACTAAGGCGTTGCGTGCTGCCGATATTTGGGAAACTCAGGTGGACGCCTGCGTGTTGCATGCCAGTGCCACTCCGCAGAATGATAAAAACGAAGCTTTAGCCATGGCTAGGGTTTTTGAAGAGAGCGGACATCAGCCATTGACAGTCGCTCTGAAAGCTAGGTTTGGTCATAGCTTAGGCTCTGCCTCTGCTATTCAAGTAGCTGCTATACTGCTGATGATGCAGCGTAATGAGAGCCCTTATTTAGGTCTAAAGCAAGATCTTGATGAAAGTCTTGAGCTGAGTATTTGCCCTCAGGGAGCTAAATTACCTATGAAAGTAGTGGTCTCTAATGCTTTTGGTTTTGGAGGGATTAATACCAGTATGATTTTTACAGCCTTTGATTGAATTGAGGTGAGTTAATTTATTTTACTCACTGACGCCCATGACGATGAGGACATCAGGAGTCTTTCTTTTCATCTTGATTTTTTCTGAAATAACTAGGGCTATGACCTGTCATTCTTTTAACAAAGTTAGATAGACCTGCTGCATCAGAGAAGCCGGATTGATGAGATATGCGCTCTAAATTTAAGGTGCTATCTCTAAGCTGTACGATGATTTGCTTGAGCTTTATATCCCTAATTAAATGTGCAGGTCCGGGGAGAGAGCACTCTTGGAAAATACGCTCAAGCCCTCTTCTAGAGAGTCCACAAGCTTTAGCTACATCATTGACTTTAATATTATTAAGAGCATTTTTTTCAATAAAGTGTGATGCTTTTTGATGAATAAGTTTATGCCTATCTACTTTGTGACTAGACTCACGTATAAAGATTTTAATAGGTGATGGCACTGCTGAAGTTTCTTTAGGGAGTAAGCCTAGCGTTTGAGCTAATTGAACAGCTGCTTTGCGACCAATGCTTTGTGCATTTAAATCAATGCTCGAGAGTGCAGGCTCGGTTGACTCACAAAGAAGTCGGTCATTATCAATGCCTATAACTATAACTTCGTCTGGGACTATAATACCTAAGATTTCACAGGCATGAATAATATCTAGTCCAGCCTCATCGTTACATGCTAGAATTCCGCAAGGTTTAGGCAGTTCAGCAATCCATTGACCTATTTTTTCAATACCTGTTAGATGTGCTTTGTAAGACTTATCAATAGAGAAGCTACTAAAATTAACGTGGTTTAATTGAGCGTACTTTTCAAATTCTTGGTTCCTCTTTTCTGACCAAGAGACTCCTTGCCAATTTAAAAACCCCCAATAATCTAAATTAAGAAAATTAAATTCTTGTCCAACTAGTTTAGCGATTTGAGCATCATCCACATGTGGACCATTAAGATGCTCTGTTGATATTTCTTCACTAGAACGAATGAATACAGAAGGTATATCAAGGTTTTGAATAAGATTAACAATATTAGCAGAGACACCTCTAGCTATAACTCCGTCTATTTGTCGTTTTCTAAATATTCTTTCAAACTCTTTTTCACTAAGAAGGTTAGGCAGGAACCAAACATTCCAATTAAAATCACTAGATGAACGAGTTGACAAGACGCCCTCCAAAACTCCTCTGGCAAAAAAACCAGTAATATCACCTATATATATAATGTTTTTCATGGTTTTATTTGTTTATACTTAGCTTCATAATATAATTGACTAAGGTAGATGTCAAACTATTATTTTTAATTTAAGATACCTATTTTTAATTGTCGCAAAATAAAAATCACTTAGGCGCAAGTCAATATGGGCATAGAATGTCAAACCAGTTAATATACTGCTTTATGAAAACTATTTACGTTTCCAAAACCTGTTATAAAAAAGCGCAGGAAACCTTTGAAAAATTTAATAAGCAGACTGATTATGTATTTGAATCTGTTGACGACAATGAACTCTCATTAGCTAAAGCAATTGCATTAAATAATGTGTCAGCGTTTATTGCTGACATTGTTCCGTATCAGAAAGAGTTATATGAAGCTCTTCCTGCTGGTGGAATTATCGCTCGCTATGGTGTTGGGCATGATAGTATAGATAAAGAGTTAGCCTCTGCTAATGGTATATATGTGACTAATACCCCTGGAGTGCTTGATAATGCGGTAGCAGAGCATGCTTGTTGGATGCTAGGTAGTGTGTCGCGTCATGTGCATCAAGCTCATCAATCACTAGTTGAAGGTGATTGGAATCCTCAGGTTGGGGTTGAGCTCAAAAATAAAAAAGTGACGATTTTAGGCTTTGGAGGAATTGGTCAAAGTCTTTGTCAGAAGCTGAGCTTTGGTTTTGGTATGCAGGTTACTGGAGTAGGTAGATCTACAGTGGAGCAGTTTGCATTAAAAAATCAGTCAAATATAGAACAATTAAAAGCTAAGTTAGGTTTTCATAATTATACTCATAATATAGATGAAGCTATTGCGGATGCTGACTATGTGGTCTTGTTAATGCCTGTGTCAGCAGAAACTCAACACATGGCAAATGCCGATTTTTTTCAAAAAATGAAACCTTCTGCTGTTTTCGTGAATTCAGCACGAGGTGCGCTCGTTTGTGAAAACAACCTCTACGATGCGCTGAATCAAGGAGTGATAGCTGCAGCTGCGGTTGATGTATTTGAAGTAGAGCCTTACGTTCCTCAATCTACGGATAAAGATTTGCGAACTCTCTCTAATTTATTGGTCACTCCACATGTAGGCTCTAATACAGTAGAATCTAATGCAGCTATGGCGACTAGCGCTATTCAAAATATTATAACTATCATTGAGCATGGTGCAAATGCATGCCCTAATATTATTAACCCTTAATTACACCCATGTCCGAATCATTTTTTAAAGTTGATGTAGAAGAGCACAATCAATTGGTGGCTAAAGCTTATCAAGCAAGAGGTTTTGATGCTCAAGAGTCTATGGAGGCTGCGCGTATGGCTGCAGCTGCAACATGGCATGGTAATCGTACACATAATGCGCTAAAAGCTCTGCATTTAGACGAGCTTTTTGGTTCATCTGTAGGAGGATGTACTCCATCTGCTCAAATAGAGGTACTATCTAGTAGATTTAAGGCTTCTGAAGTCTGGGACGCGAATAAAAAACTAGGGCAGTCAGTTGCCAAAAGGGCGTTTGATAGAGCGATTGAATTAGCCGATGAATACGGTATTGGCATGGTTTCAGTGGATAATGCTTTTCACTATTTATGGGGTGGAGGTTATGTGATTGAAGCTGCAAAAAAAGGTTATATTGCCTATACTAATTGTACTTCTACTTTAGCTGAGGTTGTTCCTTTTATGGGTAAAACAGCTACATTAGGAACGAACCCTCATAGTTGGGGTTTTCCTACTGTAGACGCCTTAGGGTATCCTATTTGTATTGATTGGGCCACTTCTACAGTCGCTATGGGGCGAGTCCAGCAACTTAAAAGAGAAGGAGGTCAATTGCCACCTAACGCTGCTGTTGATGCCGAGGGGAATCCTACTCAAGACCCTCATGAGGTTAGCGCTCTATTACCATTTGGAGGGCATAAGGGTTATGGACTTTCCTTGATTAATGAATTAATGGCGGCTTATATTGGAGGCTCTTTACCTATACATCGAGGACTAAAAGCTCCAAATGCAGACGAGAAAATCACAACGTCATTTTTCTTTCAAATCATTCACCCTGAAGCTTTATCAGCTAATGCCTTTGCTTGTGGTAGAGATCAATCACAAAACATTAAAGCGGTCATTGATAATATTCTTACAACAGGTAATGAAAAAAGTCTGTTACCAGGGCAGCTCGAAGCTCAAGCAGCTAAACGTTCTGAACAGGCAGGTGGTTTATTATTTAGTGAGGCTGAGATTGATGAGCTCAATATCATTGCAACCAAGCTCAATATAAAGCCGTTGACTAAAATTATGTTTAACTCTTAAAATTTTGATGATGTCTTATTTACATGATGATGTTTTTTTAAACTCTGATATAGCCAAGGAGCTTTATCATAGTGTTGCAGCTAAGGCTCCTATAATTGACTTTCATACGCATCTTGATGAAGAAAGTATTCTTAATAACTATCAATTTGCTGATTTATGGGAGCTGTGGCTTAAGGAAGATCATTACAAATGGAGACTCATGCGAGCTTGCGGTGTAGCCGAAGAGTTTATTACAGGCTCAGCTAGCCCATGGGAAAAGTTTGAAGCTTTTGCCAAAATTATGCCATTGGCAGTAGGTAACCCTGTGCATCATTGGGCTCATTTGGAGTTAAAGAGAGTGTTTAACATAGAGTTATTACTTAACTCTGAAAATGCTAAATCTATTTGGGATGAGGCAAATAAACAGTTGTGCACTAACCCTCAACTCAGAGTGCAAGGCTTGCTTGATAACTTTCAAGTTGAGCTAGTCTGTACTACTGATGACCCTTGTTCAGACTTGCTGATTCACGAAAAAATTAATCAAGATAATTGTAGCACGACTCAGGTTTATCCAACCTTTAGGCCTGATCAAGCGATGAATATCCAAAACCCTGTGGAGTTTAACGCTTGGGTTGAACAACTTGCGGAAGTTTCTGGTGAGGCTATTCATAGTTTTGCGAGTTTTTATCAAGCACTAAAATCACGTCATAATTACTTCCATAGTCATGGTTGCCGACTTTCAGATCATGGCTTAGCCTATTCTCCGTGTCGTGAAGTTAGTCCAGGAGATCTTGAAGCTATTTTTTCAAAAGTGACTCAAGGGGTGGCCGCTACAGAAGATGAATGGCAGGCTTTTGCGTTTGCTGTACTCAAGCATATAGCCCAATGGAATTGCGCTGCAGGTTGGACGATGCAATTACACTTAGGTCCATTACGTAATGTGAATAGCAAAATGCTGCCTGTGACAGGAAAAGATAGTGGGTTTGATACGATGGGAGGTTTCCCTCAAACAGCCAATTTAATCCAACTACTGGATAACTTTTCTAAAGCTAACATATTAGGTAAAACTATTATTTATAATCTGAATCCTGTTGAATCAGAGTCCATATGTTGCGCTATACAAAACTTCCAAAACGAACAAGCTCAAGGGCTTGTGCAGTATGGTCCAGCTTGGTGGCATCTGGATCATGTAAGAGGGATTCGTGAACAACTTGATATTCTTACTTCATTAGGAGCCATCGGCACATCTATTGGAATGCTGACTGATTCTAGGTCATTCACCTCATATGTACGTCATGAATATTACCGTAGACTACTTTGCGGTTATATTGGTGATGCGGTTCAAGCTGGAGAAATGCCTGATGACAGGGAGTCATTACACTCTTTAATTTATGATATTTGCTATGGTAATGCTGCGCATTATTTTAATTGGCAAAATGAAAAAAAATCTCAAAACTATGTCTTATCTTAATCAATTATTTAACCTCGAAGGTCAGGTGGCCGTCATTATCGGAGGAACAGGAGAACTTTGTGGTCATATGGCTATAGGGTTAGCTCAAGCAGGTGCCGAGGTGGTATTGGTTGGTCGTAGCCAAGCTAAAGCAGATGAAAAGTTAACTGCTATTCAAAAAAATGGAGGTAAGTCTTATTTTATTCCTGCAGATGTGTCTGATAAAAATGCTCTTGAGAAGGTATTGGATGCTGTGATTGCTCAATCGGGAAAAGTAGATATTCTTATCAACGGAGCAGGAGTTAATTCACCAACGCCTGTACTTGATATTACCGTAGATGAATTCAAACATATTATGGATGTCAATGTTGCAGCTACTTTACAAGCTTGCCAAGTGTTCGCTAAGTACTGGCTAAGTAATGACAAGCAGGGAAGCATCATTAATTTAGGTTCGATATCTGGGATAAACCCATTATCTAGAGTATTTTCTTACTCTGCCTCTAAAGCTGCCGTGCATAATTTAAGTAAAAATTTAGCTAGAGAGTGGGCCAATAAAGGCATCAGAGTCAATACACTCATCCCGGGATTTTTCCCCGCTGAGCAAAATAAAGCAGTGCTTGATGAGTCTCGTGTGGAGTCGATTCTGCAACATACTCCGATGCAACGTTTTGGTAATCCAGAAGAACTAGTCGGCCCCGTTATTCTGCTTGCTTCGAATAAGGCAGGTAGTTTTATTACTGGACATGAAATGGTGGTCGATGGAGGTTTTAATTCTATGAGTATTTAACAAAATAATAAAAGTTCTCTAGATTTAATTTTAAGTTTAAGTCAATAAACTTTACGAAATGCGCTAAAAGCAAAATAATTATGTTTAATATATAATTTTATGTTACAAATTAAGTTGAATCTTACGACAATAAATATATGAATAAATTTTTCTCTTATGCCAAACAATCTGGTCCAGGTTGGTTACAAGCAGCAGTTACCCTTGGTGGAGGCTCATTAGCAGGGGCTTTATACCTTGGAGTTATTGGAGGTAATGGTTTATTGTGGTTACAACCATTGGCAATGATTTTTGGAGTCGTGATGCTCACTGCTCTTGCTTATGTGACTCTAAGTACCGAAGATACACCGTTTGTTTCAACTTGTAAGCATATTTCACCTGTATTGGCCTGGGCATGGTTGTTAGCCACCGTTATTGCCAACTGTGTCTTTTGCCCAGCTCAAGCTTCATTAGGTTTAGGTATTGTTCAGCAAAATTTTGGCTTTGGTGGAGTTAATCCATTTATCATCACTTCTATTATGGCAGTTGTGGCTTATGTAGTTGTCTATTTTTATTCTAAAGGAGTCAAGGGGGTTGCTACATTTGAGAATATTCTTAAATTTATGGTGGCTGTGGTGATTATTTGTTTCTTTGGTTCTGCAGTGGCTCATATGGTGAAAGGTAATGTTGACTTTGCTACGTTAGCAAAAGGTTTTATTCCTAATTTTTCTGCTATGTTTAAGCCTGCAAGTTCTTTAGCTGATTCAATTGCAGCAACAGGTCCTGCATCACAATGGTGGTCTGCGACCATCGCTAATTCTCAACGTGATATTATTATTACGGCATTTGGTACAGCTGTAGCCATTAATATGACTTTCTTATTACCTTATACACTTAAAAAGAAAGGTTGGGGCAAAGATCAACGTGAATTATCACGTTATGATCTTGGATTGGGCTTGGCGATCCCGTTTATCATTGCGACTTCATTTTTGGTAATAACCGCTTCAGCTCAGTTTCATGATAAGACAGAAGATGTGTTAGGACAGGATGGTAAACCAATTGCTTTAGAGGTAGGGTATTATAAATTACTTAAAGGGCGTGTTGCTTTAGATGGAGAAGTGCCTTCGAATGAAACGGGTTTTCGTGCTATAGCTGATCAATTACCTATAGCCGATAGAAAATTAGCAGCCGCTTTAACTAAACGTGATGCGGGACAATTAGCCACAGCGCTCAAGCCATTAGTTGGAGAAAAGCCAGCGCAGTTAATTTTTGGTATTGGTATTTTTGCGATGGCTCTTTCAACGATGATTGTACACATGCTGATGAATGGTTTTGCTATTTCTCAAGCTGCTGGGGCTCCTGGTAAGAAAAAACCGTTTTTAATTGGAGCTGCAATTCCTGCAGTTACAGCAGCTTTAGCTCCATTGTTATGGTCTGGTGCTAATAAAGCTGCTATGGCGATTCCTGCTTCGGTGGTAGCTACGACATTGTTGCCTATTGCCTACTTAATTTTTGTTTTGTTGATGAATTCCAAAAAAACTTTGGGTGATGAAAAGTTAACTGGTAATAAGTTAATCATCGTTAATGTTTTGATGGGTGTAGGTCTCTTCCTTGCAGGGTTTGCCTCAGTGTGGGCTCTTAAAAACAAAGGTGTTCCAGGTCAATATGGTTTAATTGCCCTTGTTGTGCTAGCGGCCATAGGCATTATTAGTTTTATCAAAAAAAATAAAGTTAGCGCATAATTGAGAAATGATGAAATTTGGTATTATAGGTTCGGGGATGATTGCGCGATTTCATGCGCAAGCTATTCAAGCGATGTCTAATGGCTCACTCAAGGGAATAGCTGGCCGCTCTATAGATAAAACTCAAGCTTTAGCTGATGAGTTTTCTTGTCAGGTTTATCAAAATATTCAAGAACTGTTAGCTGACTCAGAAATCCAAATTGTCACTATAGCTACTGTGTCAGGGGCGCATTTAGATTCGTGTCTTGCTGCAGCTAAGGCTGGTAAGCACATCATCTGCGAAAAACCATTGGAAGTCACCACACATCGTATTGATCAAATTCTAGATGTTTGTAGAGAGAATGGTGTGACCTGTGCGGGAATTTTTAATCGCCGCTTTTATCCAGCTATTCAGGAATTTAAAAAAGCTGTAGACCAAGGGCGCTTTGGTAAAATTACTATGGTTGAAGCTGCTATTAAGTGGTACCGCGATCAAGAATATTATGATTCAGGTGCTTGGCGTGGCACATGGGCACTTGATGGTGGCGGAGCCCTTATGAATCAATCTATACACACGATAGATCAGCTGCTTTATCTTTGTGGACCTGTAAAGTCTGTAACAGCTTCTATGGCGTGTCTTATCCACGAAGGAATTGAAGTGGAAGATACAGCTGTAGCTCAATTGGAATTTGTGAATGGAGCTCTAGGAGTTATTCATGGTTCAACTGCCTGTTGGTCGTCAGAAGGTCATCCTGCTGAAGTACAAGTATGTGGAGAAAAAGGTTCGGTATTCATGGCTGACACCGCCTTTCGTGTGTGGGATTTTGCTCAAGAGCAACCTCAAGATCAAGTTGTGTATGATAAGTTGATGAGCGGATCAGATAAAGGTATGGGTGCTAATGATCCCAATGCTATTGACTTTTATGGGCATCAGCGCAATTTTGAAGATGTAGTTGAGGCTATTGAGTTAGGTCGAGACCCTTTAACCAATGGTAGTGAAGCTCGCCGAGCTGTAGCTTTAATTGGCGCGATTTATGAAAGTGCACAAAATAACTCTATAAAAATAACCTTATAATATGATGAAACATTACTTAATCACTGCATTAGTAGCATTTGCTATTATGAACCTATCTTCTTGCAGTAACATTCAAGCAGAAGTTAATTCTGAATCTAGTTGGACGAATTTACTCAAAGACAATAGCTTAGAGTTATGGCAAACTATGCCTGATAAAAATGGTAAAGTCAGAGAAATAGGTCAACGATGGAAACTTGAACAAGGGGTTCTTAGCTTAGATTATAAACGTGAGGGTAGAGGTGGACAGTTAATCACAAAAAAGTCTTATTTTAATTTTGAGTTAAAGTTCGAGTTTAATATTCAGGTTAACTGTAATAGTGGAGTTAAATACCGCACCAATGGTAATCTAGGTTTAGAGTATCAAATTATTGACGATGATAATTATCGTGATAATAAAAACCCTAAACATAGAACTGCGGGCCTTTACAATCTAGTAGCGGTTCCAGCCGATAGACACTTAAATCCAGCAGGTGAATGGAACTCGGCTCGTATCGTCGCTAATGGTAATACGATTGAGCATTGGCTCAATGGGGTTAAAGTTATGAGTGTAGAATACGGATCTGATGATTGGAAAGAGCGTTTAGCGATTAGTAAATACAAAGAATACCCTGATTTCGCAACAACTGCTGGTCCTATTTTGCTCCAAGACCATTCTGACACAATTATTGAATTTAAAAACATCTTAATCAAAGAGCTTTAAATAATAGTAGACATGATGAAATTTACAGGATTTACAGATGAAGCAGGAAGAGATTTAGCGACTCAAATTAGAGTTACTCAAGAGCTAAGTTGGAATCACCTGTCTTTAAGAGGCATTGATGGAACTAATGTTCACGAATTAAGTGATTCTGATTTTGAACTAGCTGTTGAGCAGATTCAAAGTGCAGGACTCCAAGTCGCTGAATTTGGATCATTGATAGGTAGCTGGGCAAAACCTATTAGCTCTGATTTTGCCATTACTTTAGGTGAGATAGATAGAACTATTCCTCGTATGCAGCGTCTGGGGACTCAAATAGTACGCGTGATGTCTTATGCTCAAGAGCCATGGGGACAAGAGCAGTATGAGCAAGAGCGCTTTAAGCGCCTACGTGAAATAACGGCGCGCTTTACCGATGCTGGTTTAATTGTAGCTCATGAAAACTGCATGAACTGGGGTGGTTTTTCTGCAGAACACACGTTGCGCCTTATTGATGAAGTGCCTAATTTGAAACTCATTTTTGATACGGGCAACCCAGTCTTTCAGTTAGATCGTTCTAAACCTCAGAATGACGGTAGTTTTCCTTGGCAAGATGCTTGGGATTTTTATCAAGCAGTTAAGCCTCATATTTGCCATATTCATATTAAAGACTGTTTAAACCCGTTAAAAGAAGGTGAAGAGCCTCAATATGTCTACCCTGGAGAAGGCCAAGGTTATGTAAGCGAAATTATGCAAGACTTAGAAGCTATTCATTACCAAGGATTTGTCGCGATTGAACCTCATGTAGCCACCGTTTTTCATGTGGCTGATGGTCAAGAACCAGATTGGAAAAAGTGCTATGATAGTTATCTTAAATATGGTAAACAATTAGCTAATTTATAACTTTTTTTTAAATGACTTATTTATTTAAATTTTACCTGCAAGTGAGTGTAGCTATTATGATAGCTACACCGGTTGTTATAGCTCAAGACAAAGTAGTAGCACCCACAGCTTTTGTTGCTAATTGCCAAGCTTGTCATCTACTTAATCAAGCTGTAGTAGGGCCATCATTAGTAGAGATTTCAGAAATCTACCCCAAAGTAAAACAAGCTGAATTTATCCAGTGGTGTGTAGACCCAGGTAAGAAGCGTGATGAAATGCCACAGATGCCATCTATGGCTCACATAGCAAAAGAAGAGCTAGCTCAGATACATCAATATATCCTTGATGTGTCTGTAGGTGTGGAGAAAATTAAAATAAGTGGCAAAGATATCTATGCTGATGCACCACTCCATACAGTTCGCCCTCGTATAGATAGGTTATTTGTAGCTGATTCGAGCCCTATTTCACTTATCTTAGCTCTAGATACAGAGAAAAATCATAATATTATTTGGGATGCTGACCAATGTCGCCTTAGGTATATCTCTGCTGGTAAGGTTAGTATTAGCAGCACACGCATGGGCCTCGCCAATGTAGGTAAAATTAATTACTTAGAAACAGCTCTGTTTAAAGGCAATCATAAACCTCAGTTCAAAGGTTACTCACTGGATGAAAATGGAATGGCTACTTTTTTATACAGCCTCAATTCTGTGCAAATAACAGAAACCATAGAGCTCAAAGGTCAGGAAATCGTACGTACAATTAAAACAGACTCAACACTTCCTGATTATCAATTAGTAAGCCAAAAAAGTAGCGCTATTAAAGTGAAGAGCTCTAGTAGTCAGCAAACCTTAACACTGACTTATCAATTTCTATAATATGAATGCACGTACAAAAATCTCTGTTGTAACCATTAGTCTACTACTGACTTTTTTCAATTATAATGTGTGGGCTGAATTTGCTTGGGAGCATTACTACGATTTTGAAAATGTAAATACGCCTGAAAATGTGGACCCACAATTTGGAGGTTTAGCCATGAATGCTCAAGGGCAGTTAGTGGCTTGTTTTCATCGAGGTGAGGTAGGGATTTATGATGAAGATAAAGATACATGGAGTATCTTTGCGACAGGGCTACATGAGCCGTTAGGTATTTACGTGGAAGAAGAGGGAACTATTCTTGTCATTCAACGTGGAGAACTCACACGACTGCATGATAAAAATAATGATGGCAAAGCAGATTTTTACGAGGTAGTTTCTAATGACTGGGGTTTAAGTGGTAATTACCATGAATTCACTTTTGGTCTAGTGAAAGACTCACAGAAAAATATTTATATCAGCTTAGGCACAGCCTCTAACGGTGCAGGTGTTAGAGAAGAAATTCGAGGAGAATGGAACACTATAGGTGGCTTAACCCAAGAGATGTTTCTCTCTGGAGGGAAGTTTGGTGATTGGAAAGAGAAGAAAAAAGCCGTACCCAGAATGTATGCACGTGTACCTTACCGAGGTTGTGTATTACGTATCAAACCAGGTTCAATGAAGGCAGAAGTTTACGCCACAGGAGTACGTACGCCTAATGGGCTGTACATGGATGCTAATGACCAACTCTGGATTGCTGATAACCAAGGAGATTGGGTGGGGGCTTCCAAAATTCACCGTATAGAAGAAGGAGGTTTCCATGGCCATGTAGCCTCACTCTTATGGGCTGAGAATCCACCTAACCAAGTTCCTGCTGATATGCCAGTCGAAGAGCTGGAGGCGATGCGCATCAAAGCTCCTATTTTACTGCCACAAGGAGATTGTGCTAACTCCATCACTCAAATACTACCATTAACGCAAGCATTTGCTCCCATATCTAAAACAGTAACGGAGCAAGATAAGCTTATTGTAGGGGAAATGAATCATTCTCGTATAGTCAAATATTTACCAGATGTGGTTAATGGACAGCACCAAGGTGCTGCCACCCATATACTGAATACGACGAGTCTAGGCACTGGTAATAACCGCTTACTTTATTCATTAGACGGGAAATCTCTCTACCTAGGTAAAACTCATCTGAGCTGGCCAGGTCGTAAAGGTCTTAAGAAAGTCACTTACAATGGCAAACCTTACCTCTTAGTGGAATCTGTTAAACTTACGCCTACAGGTTTTGAATTCAGCTTTAATGCTCCTATTAAAGATCAAGAATGTTTACAATCTTATGCTATTGAATCATTTGAAGTTTTGTATCACGCAGGTTATGGCTCCCCTAAACATAATCGCAGGCAAGAAGCTGTAGAAAGCATACAAATTGATGGTAACAAACTCATATTAGAGTTAGCACAAAAACCTCAGGCTAACAAGGTCTATGATATCACCCTCTCTGATTGCATCACTTCAGATTTGAGCGATATTTCATCAACTCGTTATTGGTACACAGCTCATGCTGTCTATGACTAAGCTGGCAAATACAGTTTAACTTCTAAACCGATACAGCGCCTTTGATGTGCGGATGGGCTTCATAGTCCACAATACTTATATCATCAAAAGTGAAATCTTCTAATTGAGTAATATTAGGATTGAGCTCTAACTTAGGTAGGGGCAGCGGATCACGAGAAATTTGTAGTTCAGCCTGTTCTAGGTGATTATTATACAGATGTAAGTCACCAAAAGTATGCACAAAATCTTGTACCTCATAATCAAGTACCTGTGCAATCATATGGGTGAGTAAGGCATATGAAGCGATATTAAAAGGGACTCCGAGGAATAGATCAGCACTGCGCTGATAGAGCTGGCAAGATAGACGAGGTTTTCCTCCAGCTACCTTAGGCTCATGTACGTAGAATTGAAATAGGAGATGGCAAGGAGGGAGAGCCATATCATCAACACAACCTACATTCCACGCACAGACAATATGACGTCTTGAGTGAGGCTTATTCTTTAGGTCATCAAGCAGGATAGCAATTTGATCAACTGTACTGCCATCAGGTTTAGGCCATGAACGCCATTGCGCACCATAGACGGGGCCTAAATCTCCATTTTCATCAGCCCAAGCATCCCAAATTTTAACATTATTTTCCTTAAGGTAAGCAATATTAGTCTCACCCTTAAGAAACCATAACAACTCATGGATAATAGACCCTAGGTGGAGCTTTTTAGTGGTTAAGCAGGGGAATCCTTGAGTTAGGTCATAACGTACTTGTCGACCAAAAATCGAGCGTGTCCCTGTGCCTGTACGGTCATGGCGCTCTTCACCATTTTCGAGCACATCTTTGAGGAGGTCTAAATAAGTTTTCATGAGTTAGCTAAGATTACTTGCCACTAGATTAGCTACTTTTGTACTCAAGTAAAGCTTGTTTAATAGCTGTAGTCAAATCAGCTTTAGGGGCAGCAAATGGAGGTACGAACCAAGGGTAAGCCCCCATGAGGTCGTGCCAGACACTAATCTCACCATCACAAGTATTTCCAGAGCCAATACCAATAGTGATAGTTTGAGTGTCTTTAAAAATATCATGCATTTGAGAGGCTACAGGGGGAGTGACACATTCTAACACCACAGCTAATAAATTGAGCTCTCTGATGGATAAACAATCCTGAATAAGCGTGTCTGCTTGTTGGGGGGTTTTGCCTTTGATGCTGTAACCACCTTCGATGACTGCTCTTTGAGGGAGCATGCCTAGGTGCCCTACGGTAGGGATTTCTGCCATTTGTAAAGCTTGTAGCTGAGGCAAAACCTCTGTGCCTCCTTCGAGTTTGACGGCATCAGCACCAGCTGCGAGTAATCGTTTAGCTGAGTCAATTGTTTGCTCAGGTGTGTCATAAGTGTGAATAGGCAAATCACCTAAAACAAAACTATCAGGCGCTCCTCTACGAACCATTTCTGTATGGTACACCATATGCTCGAGTTTAACATGTGTGGTGTCGGGTTGCCCTTGAATCATCATACCTAGTGAGTCTCCTACTAATATCATATCAATGGCGCCACTTTCTTCGATGAGCTTAGCGCTCGGGTAGTCATAAGCCGTAAGGCAGATGACTTTTTGATTTGTTCCTTTAAGGGATAAAAATTTCTGTATAGCTGGATTAAGCATGGGAACTATGGTTTTGAAGATTTTCAAGATGTTCGAGATTCTTGAGGTGCTCAGCGACACTTAAATTTGTGTGAGGCAAGATAAGGTCAGCAGCTATGTCGTTAAGAGGTTTTAGAACAAAAGTGCGCTCAAGCATACGTGGATGAGGGATTACAGGGTCGCCATCAGTAGTGATAAGGTTTCCCATATAAAGGATGTCAATATCAATAGGTCTAGGTTCATTGATAATTTGTTTTACCTCACGACCTAACTGCACTTCAATAGCTTGGGTAGCTTTGAGTAGCTCTTTGGCTGATTGTGACTTATCACAAGTTATTTCAACAGCCGTATTGAGAAAGTCAGGGGAGCCAGGCGGGCAGTCAACAGGAGCGGTGCGATAGATAGCAGCTTTTTTAATAGGGCTAAGACTTAATTCAGAGAGTAACTGAATCGCTTGCTCTATAAGTTCTTTTGAATTTCCTAGGTTAGAACCAAGTGCAATACCTACAGCAACCATCATCAAACTTAATCTTTAAAGCCTAAGACATCTTGCATGTCATAGAGGCCTTTAGCTTTGTCTTGTAACCAAATAGCTGCAGTTACTGAGCCACTAGCAAAAGTCATGCGACTAGAGGCTTTATGGGTCAATTCAAAACGCTCACCGTCAGCGGCAAACATGACTGTATGATCACCAACAACATCACCACCCCGCAAGGTGTGCATGCCAATTTCTTTGGCTTTGCGAGCTCCAATATTACCCACTCTACCGTGAGCTACATCTTCATCATAGCAGGTTTGAGTCACTTTATTGAGAATATCTAGCAAGGTGCGAGCTGTGCCTGAAGGTGCATCAATTTTGTGTTTGTGATGCATTTCTGTCACCTCGATATCAAATTGAGACTGAGGTAGGATTTCTGCAGCTTTTTGCGTGAGCCAAAACAAAGTATTAACGCCTACAGAGAAATTAGAGGCACATACGATAGGGATTTGTGTTGAGGCCTCTTGGATAAATGCTTTTTCTTCATCGCTGTGACCTGTAGTACCGATAACAACTATTTTTTGTTGTTTGATAGCTTCCTCTAAAACAGTACGTGTAAAAGTATGGTGAGAAAAATCAATCACAGCATTAGCTTGGCTAAGAGCTAGGGCAAAATTCTCCCCAGCGTCATGTGTCGCCCCTAAATTTGCTTGCTCATTTTGAGCGATGGCCTCGATGATGGCTTGTCCCATGCGCCCACTTTTTCCTGTCACAAGTATATTTAACATGATTTATATTGATTTTAAGGTTGGTAAAAAGGCGTTTGAACTGTGTTCTTTGGCTATTTCAATAGCGGCTCGTTGCGCAGCAGCAATCTCGCCAATAGATTCACGCCCAAGTTTCAGCAAGCTATCGAGTTGATCATGAGTGTATGTCGCTTCTTCGCCACCACCTTGAACCTCTACATATTCAAGGTTTTCGGTCATGATTAAGTTCATATCGACCGTAGCATCTCTATCCTCTAAATAATTAAGGTCAAGGATAGCTAAATCGTTATAAATCCCAGCACTAATAGCACAAACAAGGTGTTTTAGAGGTGACGTCTTAAGCTCACCTTGGGCAATGAGTTGATTGAATGCTATTTCAAGAGCTACAGAAGCACCCGTTATAGAAGCAGTGCGAGTGCCTCCATCTGCTTGAATGACATCACAGTCAATCCATACAGTTTTAGGGCCAAGAGCTTTTAAATCAATAGCTGAGCGCATAGTTCTGCCAATCAGACGTTGGATTTCGGTAGTTCTGCCATCGAGCTTGCCTCGATTGATATCACGAGCTTTGCGGCCAATGGTTGAATAAGGGAGCATGCTGTACTCCGCTGTGAGCCAACCTCCTGCTACTTTTTGTTGTTTCATCCAACGAGGCACATCATTTTCAATCGTAACTGAGCAAATAACGCGAGTTTGACCAAAACACACAAGTACAGATCCAGTTGCGTGAGGAGCAATATGTGGGATAAAAGATAAGGGGCGAGCTTGGTTGAGCTCTCTGCCATCAGGACGGGCAGTTTGGAAGGCAATAGACATAAATAAATATAGGTAGAAATAAATTAGAGCATTCAATAACCTGTTTTGAATACTGGTTATCTTATGTCGAGTCCTTATGTATAAAGAATAACTAGTTAATTTCAAGGCAATTCACTAATATCACTTTAAATTATCTCTTTAAATATACCTGATTTTCAGGGTTGGTTTTTAAAACTTTAGCTGTTAAAGTTCGCTAGATTTTTATGCGTATATTTATCTATCAATTATGGGTTTTAGGATTGGGGCTATTGGTTCTCAATACTTGGGGGTATGCACAGCAAGAAGAGGATAAGACTGAGCAGATTATAGCTGTAGCGCAGAATCGACCTGACGCTCAAATTATGATTTTAAAAATACCTGGACCAAGAGGTAGTATTGTAGATAGACATGGACGCGCATTAGCTACAACAGAAATTAAGCAACAGGTCGTGATTCATTTTCCTGCTAAGAACTTTGGGAGTGATGAAGCTTTATTAAACTGGGTCAAAGAGTTAAAAGCTTCACTGCCAGAATCAATACCAGAATTAGAACTCAAAGATTCAGAAATACTCGACCATTATGAATATCGCCGTTGGGTGCCGTTGGCTGTATCTGGTTATTTGGAGAATGAGCAGGCGTGGCAGCTAGAGGCAGGGTTGTCTCCATCATTAGGCTTGAATTCAGTTTATGTGAGAGTTTATCCAGAGGGAGAGTTAGCATCACATATGATTGGCTATTTAGGCGTCAAAGAAAAGCCTGCGAAAAAAGCGATTGAAATAGGTGATTTAAAATGGGAGCTACATGAAGGTCGAGCAGGCTGGGAAAAAATATATGAAGAAGAGCTAGCAGGTCAAGAAGGCTGGGAGAAAATTATCGCCAATGAACAAGGTGAAATTATTTATCACGAGATGTTAAAGTCTCCAGCCATTGGGGGTATCGTGCGCACCACACTTGATCTAGATCTGCAAAGGGCAGCGGAGTCAGCATTAAGAAAGCTTACCAAAAGAGGAGCTCTAGTGGTCATTGATATTGAAACGGGAGAAATTGTAGCTATGGCCTCAAACCCTAATTATGATCCTAATATTTTTCTACCTAAGGTGAAGTATAATGATTATCAGGCACTGCTCGATTCTGAGGATAAGCCTCTTATCGCTAGAGCTTATCAATCAGCGTACCCTCCTGCTTCTGTATTTAAAGCTGTCGTGGCTTTGTCCGCATTAGAAAAAGGCTTTATTGATGAGAGCACACTCATTGACGGACCTCCTTCGATGGAGATAGGAGGTAGGGAATTTAAAAACTGGAATAAAAAACCAGAAGGCGAGATCAATGTCATCGATGCCATTAAGCGCTCTTGTAATACATGGTTTTACGAATTGGCTATTTATATGCAATCGCGATCCTTTATCAATTTAGCCAAACTATTAGGACTAGGTGAAAAAAATAATTTAGCCTTATTAAGTGAGACATCAGGCAAATTACCAGATATTAAATACGAAGTTCCAGCTCAATCTGCTAACTTATCTATTGGGCAAGGAGACTTACTCACTTCACCTTTACAAATGGCAAGAATGATGGCAGGTATAGCTCGCGGTGTGAGCCTCCCTAAACTACATATTATTCAACAGGTTGTCACTAACGAAGGTCAAGTAGTCGAGCAAATGGTTTTTGGTGAGAGCACGCCATTACCATTAGGCTTTAAAGCTGTAGTTACTGTTCATGAAGGTCTTGATCAAGTGGTCAATGATAGCCGTGGTACAGGTAAGAGAGCTGCTGTCAGCTATGCTAGAATTTCAGGTAAGACAGGAACTGCTCAGTGGGGAAATGTAGATAAAAAACAATACTTAGCTTGGTTTGGTGGATTTATGCCGACCGAAAAACCTAAATATGCTTTTGCCGCGATTTACGAAGGAGAAGAGGGGCAGACCATCGGTGGGGGTACTTATGCGGCTCCTATTATCAAAGAGTTTTTTGAGCAAGCTCAACCTTATGTTGAACCTATTTTAGAGCAATGGTTGCCTAAAAAAGTCATGCCTCAAGCAAGTGATTCAGCAGAGAATCAAGACGAAGTTAGTAGTTAAAGTAGTTGCTAACTCCAGGCTAACTCAGTCAAAAGGTCTTGATTTACCTAGATTTTAGTGATTTACTTTAGAAAAGTTAACTAATTAATTTTTTATATTCAACATGAACCGTCGTACCACAGCCTCAACCAATCAAACTTATCATGTGATGATGAAGAGTTTGTACGTGCGCACTAAAACACAAAAACTCAAGAAAGCTTCGCGCTCTATTTTGTTCTGCAGCCTTGTGATGTTAGGGGCTTTATTTTTATCATTTTCGTATAAGCCTTACAAAGAACTACAAGCAGTAAAAGCAAATCATCAGACTTTACAAGCTGAGTTTGCAGAACTCGATCTTAAGAAAAACCAGCAACAACGCAAGTTGCTAGCTATTAGAGAGTACCCCGAGTACTTGGAAATTATAGCGCGCGACAAGTTAGAGATGTATCACCCTGATGAAACAGTGATACGTATTAAAGAGGGTGCTAAGTAAAAAAACATCACTCTAAAATTTAAAAATAAAAAAGCTCAGTCAAATCAATGACTGAGCTTTTTGTTTATTATTTAAAGAAAGAAGGAATTATGAGCATGAACCACAACACTCTTTTTTCTTAGATTTTTTGGCTTCTGCCATAGCAAGGAACTCTTCTAAACTAAGAGAGCCGTTACCATCTGTGTCAGCTTTCTTGAATTTAGCTGTCCAATCACAGTCTTTTTTATCACAAGATGCTTTTTCTTTGCCGCCGCATTCACCACAGCATTCTTTTTTCTCGTGTTTATGTTCTTTTGCATCACCAGTACCGCAACCACCACAATGAGCGTGTGCGAAACCAAGGAGACTTACAATTGCCAAAAAGCTAAGGAATGTAGATTTCATATTTTTATATTAGTTAGGATTAAGTTAAACTACATGCAAGTAGCTCTTAAATGATTACATTACTTTAGCAGGACTGAGTCAAGTAAGATATCATGAGAATCAATACTTAAATAATCAGCTAATTGGCAATGGAATCCCATACCTAACGTATAGGTGTAAGGGTATTTGTCTAAATATCTATCATAATACCCACCACCTTGCCCTAGGCGCCCTCCATCTTTAGTAAACGCGAGCCCAGGCACCAAAATAAGGTCCAAGTGCTTGGCTATCACTCCACTGTTTGGTTCAAGTATATCAAATGCACCTTTAACCAGTTCTCGTTGTTTCTTAACTTGCTCAAAATGCATGAGACATTGCTCTACATCAGTGATTTTAGGTAAATAAAACTGTGGTGCCAACCTCTCTACAAAAAAGGTTTCAAGCAAGGGTAATAAGTAAGGCTCAGTTCTTGTGCCTGCGAATAACCCCACCGTTTTTATCTTAGGGTTAGCCTCAAGGTAGCTAGTTAAATGCAAAATAAGTTTTTTTGAACTGCTTATTTTTTCTTCAGATTTGAGCTCTTTGAGTTGAGCGCGGTAATAAGCTCTCTGAGATTTTTTTTCAACAGACATGTAGAGTTAGAAAACCATATTTTTAGCTGGAAATAAAGACGATTTACATATATTTACAAGCACACCAACTGCTATGTCTACAGAACTTACCCGTAACTTTTCTATTATTGCTCATATTGATCATGGCAAGACAACATTGTCAGATAGGCTCATGGAGTTCACTGAGACGATAAGTCAACGTGAGCAGCAAGCGCAGCTCTTAGACGCGATGGATTTAGAGCGTGAGCGTGGTATTACAATTAAATCACACCCAGTGACTGTGGCTTATACCGCAAAAGACGGTAAGACTTATAAACTCAATTTGTTGGATACACCGGGGCATGTCGATTTTTCTTACGAGGTATCACGTAGTCTAGCCGCTTGTGATGGGGCTTTACTCCTGATTGATGCCGCACAAGGAGTCGAGGCTCAAACTGTCGCCAATGTTAATCTAGCTCTCGAGCAGAATTTAACGATTATCCCTATCATCAATAAGATTGATTTGCCATCAGCAGATGTACCAGAGTGTAAAAAACAACTCGAAGACGTGCTCGCTATTGATGGAGATTTAGCTATCCCAGCCTCAGCTAAAGCAGGCATAGGTATAGAAGATATTCTGGAGGCGATCGTCACTCGAGTGCCAGCACCTACAGATAATCCTGATAATTTATTCAGAGCTTCAGTGTTTGATAGTGTCTATGACACGTACCGTGGTGTAGTTTCTTATATACGAGTTTTTTCAGGAAGTGTCAAAAAAGGAGATAGAATCAAGCTGTTTGCCACCAAAGAAACTTACGAAGTCAAAGAGGTCGGAGTGTTCACTCCAAAAATGGACAAGCTAGAAGTCCTAGAGTCAGGTGATGTAGGCTACGTGATTGCCAACATGAAATCCGCCGCTGACGTAAAAATTGGTGATACCATGACTAATTCCACTCATCCATGTCCAGAACCTCTACCAGGTTACAAAGAGATTCAACCCATGGTATTCTCAGGTATTTATCCTATTGATACTTCTGATTACGAGAACCTTAAAGCCGCTATGGGTAAATTGCAGATTAATGATGCCGCTTTTACCTTCTCCTCAGAGTCGTCAGCTGCGCTAGGTTTTGGTTTTAGATGTGGGTTCTTAGGCCTCTTGCACATGGAGATTATTCAAGAGCGCTTACGCCGTGAGTTCAACATGGACGTCATCTCTACTTACCCATCAGTCATTTATGAGGTGAGTCTCACAGATGGTACAGATATTTTAGTGGATAACCCAACCATGCTACCAGACCCACAGGTCATCGATGAAATTCGTGAACCTATGGTCAAGGTTTTTGTCATGGTACCTGGTGATTACATCGGTGATGTGATTCAGCTCGTCATGGAAAAACGTGGTACTATAGAAAACACAGAGACCATTGATAAAACTCGCGTCCTCATCACCTCAACTATTCCGTTGAGTGAAATCCTCATTGATTTTAATGATAAGCTAAAATCCATGACCAAGGGTTACGGCTCTATGGATTACGAGCACGCTCACTACCAAGCGTCAAAATTGGTCAAAATGGACATCCTCATCGCCGCTGAACCAGTCGAGGCATTTGCCACGATTGTGCACCGCGAAAAGGCCGAGTACCGCGGCCGTGATCTAGCTAAACGCCTCAAAGAAGTCATCCCAAAACAACTCTTCGTCGTAGCTATTCAAGCCGCCATAGGAGGCAAAATCATAGCCCGAGAATCTATCTCAGCTATGAGTAAAAACGTCACCGCCAAATGTTACGGCGGCGACATCTCCCGTAAGCGTAAGCTCCTAGAAAAGCAAAAAGAAGGTAAGAAAAAGATGAAAGCCATAGGTAAGGTTAATATACCGCAGGATGCGTTTATTAAGGTTCTTAAATCCGACTAACCAAGGTGCGATAAATAAGCACTTTTAGCAAAAGAGCGCAGACTCAAAACTGTCGTAATGCTCGAGTAACTTTATTTACACTGCGCTTTACGGTTTTTATCGTCAGACGCTCTTTTATCTAAAACCGCAGCTTTTACAAAGCTGCTTTGCTTGTTTCTCATCACCTTGATTTGAGTGCTCTTTTGGCGATAAAAGCCGCCTATCTCATATTTTTTCAGGGTCGAGTAGGTTTTCTACACGACACCCTCAAAATATTCTTGCGTCGACTTTTCTCATCCAAAATCATCCTTGATTCTGATGAACCAAGGATTTAGCTACTCAAAAAAATCTAGAGGGATTGTCTGCATTCCACTTCTACACGGTTTTTATCGTCAGACGCTCTTTTATCTAAAACCGCAGCTTTTACAAAGCTGCTTTGCTTGTTTCTCATCACCTTGATTTGAGTGCTCTTTTTTTTGGCGATAAAAGTCGCCTATCTCATATTTTTTCAGGGTCTAGTAGGTTAGTAGCTGGTTATTTTTTACTTTCAAGGTAAGAAAGTGTGGTTTAAATTGTTAGCCGATTTATGCATTTAGCCAATAATAATTCAGATGAGCAAAAACTCTCCTCCTTCTCAAGGAGGAGTATTCCTGATAAGCAGGAGGGAGGTGGTCAAAAATCTATAAATAATATTAAGAAACTGAAAACATTTAGAAAAAATTTGAGAAATAACCTAACTTCAGCTGAGGCTAGTTTATGGAAAATATTGCAAAATAGGCAATTAGATGGTCGCAAGTTTAGGCGCCAACATAGTATAGGTAACTATATCTTGGACTTTTATTGTTCAGAAGAAAAATTAGCAATAGAATTAGATGGAGAAGGTCATTTTACTTTGCCTCAAAAAATTTATGATGATGAGCGTGAACTGTTTCTTAAAACTTATGACATCAAAGTACTAAGGTTTGAAAATTGCTTAGTATGGGAGAAAAAAGAATGGTTACTCGACAAAGTAAGGTCTGAATTTGGATGGTTTCTTAGGTAGGGAGTATAATAACCACCCCGTCTTTACCTTTGGTAAATCCACCCCTCCTTGAAAATGAGGGGAGTTTAGTCAATCGTGTTGGTTGGCGATATTAAAAAAACGGAGTTTAAAACAGGTTAAGCTATATTTTCCTTAACAATAAAAATGTCTTTAGATAAGGTTAAGTAGTTCAGCTCTTGTGAGTTGAACTACGGTTTGCAGATAAATAATAAAAATAGCTGGATTGGAGCTAAAGCTGTAGTGAATACTGCAGCGATTTGGCTTGAGAAAAGCGTTTAGCGAATAATGTGGAGCACAGTGTAAATAGAGTTACTCGAGCACCGCTAGATTCTCAGTGATAAAAATGCTTTTAAATAAGGTTAAGTAGTTCAGCTCTTATGAGTTGAACTACGATTTTGAGATAAAAATTGTCTGATGCAGCAGACCGTCAAAGCTCGTGTAGAAAAACCTACTCGGGCGTGACGCAGCTACGAATCTGCAATTTTTGCTCAAAAGAACCTATTTAAAGGCGTTTTTTAGACGTTGAAACGAAACTCTACCACATCCCCATCCTTCATGATATATTCCTTACCCTCAATTCTCAACTTGCCTTTTTCTTTAGCAGCGAGCTTGGAGCCTAGGGTGGTGAGGTCGTCATAACTGACTACCTCTGCGGCGATGAAACCACGCTCGAAATCGGTATGGATGACACCTGCAGCTTGTGGAGCTGTAGCTCCTACAGGGATAGGCCAGGCGCGTGTTTCTTTTTCTCCTGAGGTGAGGTAAGAGCAGAGTCCGAGGAGTTGGTAAGCACCTTGGATAAGGCTACTTACGCCACTGTCCTCTACGCCCATGGCCTCGAGGTACTCCTTGCTGTCTTCATCAGAGAGATCCATGAGCTCTTCCTCCATGCGGGCTGAGATGATGACGATGTCAGCACCCATGAGCTCTTTGGCGTATTCAGTGACTTTTGTCACTAGCGCATGGCTACTTGGGTCAGCAATGGTTTCTCCGAGCTCGTTTTCGTCGATGTTGCAGGCAAAGAGCATTTTCTTGGCACTTAGTAAGAAAAATTCACGTAGAGTGAGGGCTTCGTCATCTGAAATTTCGAGGGTTGAGGCTGGTTTGCCTTCGTCGAGGTGAGGCATAAGGCGCTCCATTAAATCGACTTCTTTTTGGGCTTCTTTGTCGCCTTTTTTAGCTTGTTTTTCGCGGCTTTGTTTACGCTTTTCTAGGGTGGCGATATCAGCTAGGATGAGCTCTGAGTTGATGATTTCAATATCACGTACAGGATCAACTGAGCCTAGCTCATGGATGATGTCTTCGTTTTCGAAGCAACGTACTACTTGAATAATAGCATCTACCTCACGGATGTTTGCGAGGAATTTGTTACCAAGGCCTGCTCCAGTAGACGCACCTTCTACAAGGCCTGCAATATCTACCATTTCAATAGCGGTAGGTATAATATTAGCTGTATTGTTCATTTCTGCTAATACAGCAAGACGAGGGTCAGGGACGCTCACCATGCCCACATTAGGATCAATGGTACAGAAAGGGTAGTTAGCGGCTTCTGCTTTGCGAGTTTTGGTGAGGGCGTTAAATAGAGTAGATTTGCCTACGTTAGGCATACCAACGATTCCTGCTTGTAACATCATAATGGTAAAGAGTTAAATAATTTTGAGCTTTATGAAGATAATTGAGTGAATAGTCAAAGGTCTTTTTGCATTAACCTGCAATTCCTCTTTATGATTTTTTTATCTGTTCTAGCAAATTAGTGCAACCGTCAAACATGAGGTCTACGACATACTCAAATCCAGCTTGACCGTCAGTGTAAGGGTCAGGGATAAAATCATCATCATGCTCGGTGAGTAGGCTAGCAAATGGTTTGACCTTGGCCTGTAGTTTTTTATCTGAAGTGAGGCTTATCACGTCTTCGTAGTTGCTATAATCCATGGTGAGGATGAGATCAAAGTCTTTAAAATCTTTGACGGTGAACTGTCGAGCCCGACCTGTGACCTCGATATCTCTCGATTGCAGAGTTTTGACCATGCGAGAGTCGGGGTGGCCTCCACTGTGGTAGTTGGCTGTGCCAGCTGAGTCTGTAGTGATAGAATCGGACTGTTTTTGGTAAGGCGTTTGTTTGAGTAGATGATTGAGTACATTTTCACCTGCTGGAGAACGGCAAATATTACCTAGGCATACAAAGAGAATTTTCATGAGCAAACAAATAGCCTGTGTTAGGCAAGATAGTGAAGTTTATTAAGTGATTTAAAGGGGTTTTCGATTGGTGTTATCCTACCACAGGTTGCTTCAAATACCCAAAACTTTTTCCCCATAATCGAAGGGTGAGTTAGAGTGGTGAATTGCTTGATGAGTGCCTGTTGTTCGTCTGTGGGAGGCATGCTAATTTGCGTAAACCAAGATTGAGCATTAATGGTTAAATAAGCGGATTGGTCAATAAAAACAGACGGAGCCCATCTTTGATTTTCTACAGCTTGTTTTAGTTGACTAAAATTAATGTGACAGCTCAGGTCAGCTAGCCCGCTTTTGTTGAGGTAGTCAGTGATGACTTGCTGTTGCTCATAGGCTTGTAAAGTGCCTTGATATCGATCAGGGTGGAGTAGATCAGCTTGAGCAAATCCATAATCAATATGCAGTTGATGCCCATCATCAATGAGTGAGCTGATATCGTGCACAAGGGTTGGCATATGGGGGCTAAATTCAAGTTCGTAACCGTCTACAGGCTCAAATGTTATATTAGCTAAATACGCTTCAATTTCATCAGCGTAAGGGCTTTTATTGATAGGGAGTTGAGTTTGAGAAAACTCTCCATTGATGTAATCGATACCTATGAGTTGCCATTGCTCATTTTGATAGATGAGTCGCTCTACAGGGAGTGCATCAAACAGTTCATTGCTCAGGATGATTCCCTGCCTAGGTTGGCGAGTCGCTTGTTGAGCTTCTTTGAACCAATGAGTGTATTCATGTGCCTTGAGAGTGGCTTGTTGCTGCTCTTGGAGTTTAGCAAAAGGTTCTATAATGGTGTAATGGCAAGCTTGATAGCAATCAGCGTAGGTGGCTTGCAAATGGTTGAGGATATCTAGTGCGAGTTGCCCATGAAAAGCACCAATTTCAAAGATAGACCAGGCTTGCTGCGGTTGAGGTAAGGTCTGCCAGAGTTGGTAGAGACGTTCGGCTATGAGTTGTCCAAAGAGTCCTCCAATAGAGATACTTGTGCTAAAATCACCAGATTGGCCTATGCTAGCTGTATTACTGGCATAATAACCATAGTCCTCATGATAGAGGCATTGCTTCATGTAAGCTTCAAAGGTCAGCGCTCCTTGCTCTTTAATAGAGTCAATGAGTTGCTCCTCAAGCATACATAAAAAGAAGGGTTAAGAAGCAGGATCTACCTCCTGAGCTGCAGGTAATGTAGGAGCCACTACTGGAGTAGGATTAGCCGGGGCTTCTATAATCTCTGGACTTTGAAAATCTGCCCAGTCGATGCGGTTTTGTGCTGCAAGGCTAAATGGGTCTATGATTTCTTCACCAGTTTTAGGGTCAAGTTTTGTGAATTGTTGTGTGGTTTGCTCCCAAATCGCAAAAGCTTTTTCTTGGTTACCTTGCTTCCAGTAGGTGTCACCTAGGATAGTTTGGAGGTAAGCGGTCAGGTAACTGGTATTTTGATTGCTTTCAAGGAGTTGTTGAGCTTGTTGGATTTGTTCTTCTGAGCCTAATTCAATAAGTTTACTAGCTAAAGAAGCGAGAATGATATCTGATTGCTCGCCACTATATTGAGCTAGTAGATTAGTTAAGCTCTCGATGCTAGCTTTAGGGTCAGTATCCCATTTGATTTCAGCAAGTTTCAGGTAAGCGCCAAAAGCAACATCAGGGTATTTGTCAGCATGCGCGCTAATCCATGCATTTAACTCATCTGTATTACCTGCAGCTATACTTACAGAGAGTTCTTCTTCGACAGTTGTGAGTGCTTGATTTTTAGATTCTCTTAAGAATGCAATAGCAAGGATAACAGCTCCAAGAACTAAGATGCCGGTAATGATGCTTTTGCTGTTTTTTTCTAAGAAGATATTAATCTTTGATTGTACAATTTCTGTTTCTAGAGATAAATCGGTAGCCATGATAGGTCAGAGTAAAGGGTTTAAGGGGCTTTAGTTAAGGTTTTTTTAGTAAAGTTGTCAATTCAAAGTGGTTAGCCCTGAGAATCTAGTGCTGCTTTGACAAAGCTTTTAAACAGAGGGTGCGGCTGTTGTGGCTTAGACTGGAATTCTGGATGGAACTGGACTCCAACATAATGAGGGTGAACACTCTTAGGGAGTTCAACAATCTCTACTAAGCCTTCGATCACGGATGTCGCTGAGATGACAAAGCCTTGTGATTCAAGCTGCTCTTTATAGTCATTATTAAATTCATAACGATGGCGGTGTCTCTCGCTGATTTCGCTACTACCGTAAATTTCTTCGGCGACACTGTCCGCCTTGAGTGTAGCGGTAGATGAACCTAAGCGCATCGACGCTCCAAATTGTACACGATTTTTTTGTTCTTCTTGTAGACAGACGACTGGATGAGGAGTCTTTGCGTTCACTTCGGTTGAGTTGGCATTTTCGAGACCACAAATATTACGTGCAAATTCGATGGTAGCAATTTGCATACCAAGACAGATGCCAAAGAACGGAATGCTGTTCTCTCGAGCGTATTGCGCTGCAAGAATTTTACCTTCGATACCGCGTCCACCAAATCCACCAGGGATGAGAATGCAGTCAACTTCTTTGAGTACATCGGTGCCGTCAGTTTCTATAGATTCTGAATCGATGCGTTTGAGGTTGATTCTCGTGTCGTGGTAAGCGCCTGCGTGAGCGAGCGATTCCTCGATAGACTTATAGGCATCTTGTAATTCAACATATTTCCCTACAAGTCCTACGGTAACTTGGTGCGTAGGAGATATAAGTGCCTCAATAAAGCTTTCCCAAGAACTCATATCCGGTTCAGGAGTTTCCAGTGCAAGTCTATCTACCACAAGTGCATCGAGTTTTTGCTTTCTCAACTGAATAGGCCCTTGATAAATAGAGTGTTCCAAATCTTTAAAACAGACCACGTTAGAAGCTGGCACGTTACAGAACATGGCAATTTTAGACCTGTGCTCTTCTTCAATTTCAGTTTCTGAACGGCAAACAATGAAGTCTGGTTGAATACCAATCTCACGCAGTTTAGCTACTGACTGTTGGGTAGGTTTGGTTTTGACCTCTCCTGCTGCTCTAATTAATGGTAGTAAAGTGACATGAATAAAGGTGAAATTATCACGGCCAATTTCTAAAGCGTATTGACGCAAGGCTTCTAAAAAGAGTAGACCCTCTAAGTCACCTACGGTACCACCAATCTCAGTGATGAGGATATCAACATCTGGGTTCTTCTCTGTTGCTAAGTCGAGTCTCTTTTTAATCTCATCAGTGACATGAGGGATGTACTGCACGGTTTTGCCCTCATAAAGACCTTGGCGCTCGTTACGAATCACGGATTCAAAAACCTGTCCAGAGGTTAGCGTATTCAGCCCTGTGAGCTGAGAATCAGTGAACCGTTCGTAATGACCTAAATCGAGGTCAGTTTCACGCCCATCTTTAAGTACGTAGACCTCTCCATGTTGATAAGGGGACATGGTGCCGGGATCGACATTTAAATAAGGGTCAAATTTCTGCAAAAGAACCTTTAAGCCACGCTTTTCTAGAAGTGTTCCTAACGAAGCTGCCACGAGTCCTTTTCCAAGTGAAGATACTACACCTCCAGTCACAAAAACATATTTCATGGATTAGATTCTTGAGGCTTATTAAGTAAAGAATCAAGTCTCTTTTTAGTATTTTTTAATTTCTGTTAAATAGGGTTGTTAATCCCTCTTCTAAATTATATATTGCCCTCATATTTAGATAGTGCTTATTATGAATTTTTTACAAGAAGGTGGTTTTTTTATGTGGGCAATTTTGGCCTGCTCAGTGGTGACTGTGAGCATAGGTGTTCTTAAACTTCTACAATTGAGAAAAACAGCTATTATACCTGTTGAACTCGAAGAGATGCTCATGAATATTCAAGGGGCTTCAGGGGAGTTGCATAAAATTCATACCTTTGTAGGTTTGCACCCTTCAAAATTAGGTACATTATGCCAAGTGATTCTTGAGCTTAGGGAATGGCCACGAGAGCATATCCAAGCTCGTTTAGAGGTGCGTTCACAAGAAGAAATTATTGACCTCAATAGAGGGGTTAATGCCTTAGAAGTAATTTACACAATTGCTCCGTTATTAGGCTTGCTTGGAACAGCCTCAGGGCTAGTTACCGTGTTTGCTAATTTAGGTGACACTCAAGATTACAGTGTCTTGGCTGTGGGTATTTCGCGTGCCCTAACGACGACTATTGCAGGGCTTGCAGTCGCTATTCCTGCAGTTATTATGCACACTTATTTTGACAGTCTTATTTACCGCTATGTAGCACGTCTTGAGGTGTTAATTGAGAGGCTGGTTAATCGAGTGATTCAATCTGAAGGAACTTAATTAGGTAGCTATATATTTCTACTCATGAAAATTGGACGACAGAAAAAGGCAAAAAAAACAGTGCCTATTATTCCCTTGATAGACATTTTAGCTATCTTGCTTATTTTCATGGTCGTATCTACTCAATTTAAAGAAGACAGACGTATTCTTGTTGTTGATTTACCAGAGGTGACAGAGGTGGAGGTGGATACCGTTCAGCAGCCTAATACGATTATTGAATTGAGCGTGGATGGCAGATTGAGCGTGAATGGAGAGGTGATCACCCACGAAGCTTTAATAGCTAAATTGCAGCAAGCAAAAATAAATCAACAAGAAAAATTTGAACTAGAGTTAGACAAGCAAGCGCCTATACAAGAGATGCTTAAATTATGGGACACTTTAGTTATGGGTGGCTACGCTGTAGATGAAATCCCTCTAAGAATGAAATAAGCCCGACATCAAAACTCTTATGAATCAATTAGTTGCTAAACCTAAATACGCTCTTTCTCGTTATTTGATAGGCTTGTTACCACTGTTATTAGTCATTTCTATTATCATCGCCATTGCGCTTTATGTCATGAATTTAAATAAGAGTAAGCTCAGTTACGAAAATGACGCAGAGATACTCATTATACCGCAAGTGTTTAGCTTGGATAATTCACGTCAAGATTGGGGCAAGTTAAAAAGTATAGAGCAACCTAGTCAGAAATTTGTTTGGCTGCAAGGTACCTTAGGCCCTACTAACGTTGGTTATCAGTTTGAAGAGATTCATGTAGATGGACTCAGTAATAAGTCGACTTTGCTAGCTACTATCAATTGTTTTAAAGTGAAAAAGCTCAAGCAATACCGTGTCGTCTTAGTGCCGATGGGAGAGACATTAGATGACACTCCTTTGTTGATGGCGGTGCAGGTTGCAAGGCAGCTCATTGCGCAAAAACACAGGCATACTCAGTTAAGCTTTGTTTTTTATAAAGCTCAGCAAGGTTTAACCACTGAGGATAAAGAATTGATTAAACAGCATTTCACTCTGGCTTCGAGTCAGCCTATTATCGAGTCTTGGGATCAGAGCTTTTTTGGTCAGCAATTAGAGGTTGATGAGGAGCCGGCTTGGAGTCATTGGCAAACATTCTCTAAGCAAGCGAATAAACTCATAAGTTTTTATAGTAAAGACTTAGATTAACTCTATTTATAAATATAGATGCGTAATTACTGGTTCATCATTTGCTTATTTTGGGGAGTTTTCGCAAGTGCCCAAGAACCCAAAGAGCCATCTCAAGTAGAGCCTCTAAAAAATCAAGAATTAGAGTTACAAGCCTATCTCTATTATTTAAAAAGTGAGTTTGTGGCATCTTCTCAAAGTTTTGAGCTGACAGGTTACATTGATGCTCGTGAGCAGGGTAGGTACCCGTTTAAGTTTCTTAGAAACTCATCTGGATTTCAGTTATCTCCGCAACCGCTAGATCCTAGATTTGGCGGTCTAGAGGTGAGATTTGATGCTAAATCGATGATGATTAATAGTTATTACTCAGGCAAAGGTAAGTTATGGAGATTAGCTGGAGATGAAACGAAATTTAGAATCAAAAACAGTGTCGTTAGTTACCATGATTTAAGTTTTGAATGCCTAAACTGGCTCAACGCACGTTGGTTAGAATCAAGTGAGGTCGAAGGAAGAGAGGCTAGAGTTATAGAATTAACTATTGATGAGCTAGATCAAACTTATTCTAACTACAGCAAAACCAAGCTTTATATAGACATCAAGACCCAAGCATTAGTCAAAATAGAATACTTTGATAAAACAGATTTTTTGCTGAAAAGGCTCGTGATTATCGATGTGTTTAAGCAAGATGGGTACTGGTTTCCAGAAAAAATTCGTGTCGAAGCCTTTGATAAAAGAAGCTTGGTTTTAACCAAAGTTAATTATATTGTTTTTGAACAAGCGCAAAAAAAGTTACCTCCCGCTTTTAATGAATAATTAACCATGCTCACTTATCTATCAATTAAAAATTTAGCCCTTATTGAGCAAGTGGAATGGTCACTTGGGCAAGGACTGTTGGCTGTCACTGGTGAAACAGGGGCTGGTAAATCAGTATTAATTAAAGCCCTTAAACTGCTACTTGGAGATAGAGCGGATAAAACCCTAATTCGTCACGGTAGCGAGCAGGCCAAGGTTGAGGCAATTTTTCAATTAGACGCTAGTAAGTTAGGGCTTGTTAACCAAATTTTAGATGACTTTGGTTTAGATGTGTTAGACGTCGATGACGGGGCAGAGCTCATTATTCGCCGTCAAGTCAGTGAGAGCAGTAGTCGTCAGTGGATTAATCAGTCGGTTGTGACTGTGCAGGCGCTCAAGCAGCTAGGCGAACAGCTTGTTGATTTACATGGAGCACATGAGCAACAATCATTATTTTCTAATGATAAGCAACGTACTTATTTAGATGCTTACTTACAGCAGCAAGCATTACTAAAGTCTTATGAGCAAGCGTATCAACAATGGAGGTTAGCTGTGCAATCTTTCGAAGAACTCCAACAAAGTGAGCAGGCAAGCTCACAAGAATTAGAATTACTCGAACATCAATTTACTGAAATCAGTTCAGCAGAAATCAACATTGAGCAAGAGCTCGCCTTAGAGCAGCAGTACCAAAGAGCCAGCTCAAGTGTAAAACTCTTAGAACTTAGTAGCCAAGCAGCAGCTTGTTTTGAAGCTCAGCCTGATTCAGCTAGTCTCACTGATTTGCTAGAAATCCTACAACGCAAGGCAAGTGAGATTGAGCGCTTAGATGAAGCGTGTGAGATTTTTATCGAGCTCCCTGCAGTGCAGGAATCATTGCAAATGATGCAGCAAGAGATCAGTCGCTATGTAGAGGACTTGGATTTAGATCAGTCTGCTTTTGAGGCTTTGGAACAACGCATTAATTTACTAGAAAGCTTAAAACGCAAGTATGGACCTAGTTTGGAAGATGTAGAGGCATACGGTATTAAAATCCAAGAAAAGCTCTCCACTATAGGCAACCGTGATGAGGCGCTAGCTAAATTGGAGCAGCAAGTCGATAGTTGTAGAGTTGCTTTAGATCAATTAGGGCAACAGCTAACCCAAAAACGTGCAGACGGTGCACAGTTATTAGCTAAAACCATTGTTCGGCATCTGCAAGAACTAGGCTTCCTTAAAAGTGAGTTTAATATAGAGCTTAAACCACTAGAACAGCCAAGTGCTACAGGTTTAGAGAGTATCGAATTTAATTTTTCGCCTAACCCTGGAGAGCCGAGTAAGCCCCTCAAGCTCGTCGCTTCAAGTGGAGAGATGAGTCGAGTCATGTTGGCAATCAAAGCGGCTCTTGCGGAGCAAGATTCAGTGCCTTTGTTAGTATTTGACGAAATTGATGCCAATGTAGGTGGTTCAATTGCGACTCAAGTAGGTGAGAAGATGAAACAAATTTCAGCTAATCACCAAGTCATCACTATCACTCATTTTCCTCAAGTTGCGGCACAGGCACAGCAGCATTTTGGTGTCAGTAAATCTATGGAGGGTGATCGAGTAGTGTCCACTATTCAAGAATTATCAGGCGAAGCTAGGTTAACTGAGCTCATGCGTATGCTAGGCGGTGAATCATCAGAGGTGAGAGCCTTGGCACAGCGCTTAATTCAAAATTAGCTATGAAAACTATTATCATCTTATTACTCGCAACTTTAATGCTAGGAGCTCAAGAAGTTCAAAAAACTCAGCTTGAAGGCTCTGATGTTGAAAGTGAAATTATCAAAGTCTGGGGTAAGGTAGAAATGCCTGGGAATAAAACTCAAAATCAAGAAAAGCAGTTACCAATTAAAGAAGACGGAGTTTTACGTATCACCAATGTGAGTGAGCCAACATTGGAGTTATTTAAAATAGAGGATGCTCAAGCCCCTACCATTATAGTATGTCCAGGAGGCGCTTATAAAATATTAGCTTATAATAAATGTGGGACTGACGTCGCCAAATGGCTAAACTCACTTGGTTATCATGCAGCAGTCTTAAAATATAGAGTGCCCAATAATAAAGCTGGAGCTTTTCAAGATATTCAAAGAGCAATAAGAAAGGTGCGTCATCACGCTGAAGATTGGGGCATTGAATCGACTAAGGTTGGTCTAATCGGTTTCTCAGCTGGAGGTCATTTAGTGGCACGTGCTAGTCATTCTTTTGCGCATCAATCTTATGCTGCCATAGATGAAATCGATAGTTTGAGTAGTCGTCCTGATTTTGCCATTTTAGTGTATCCTGCTTATTTAAATAAAGGCGAGGGTGTTGCCCCTGAATTTAAAGAAGCCACTCAAGTGCCGCCTACTTTAATTGTGCATAATAAAGACGATTACAAATATATTAAAGGTTCGCTCGTTTACGCTAATAAATTGAAAGAAGAACAGCTACCTCATCAATTTCTTCTCTATGAAACTGGGGGGCACGGTTACGGGTTAACGTCCAAAGGCGATTCCAGTGTTTGGCCTCAACAAGCTCAATTGTGGCTGCAACAGCTATCGCTTTGAGTTGATTATATTTTATCACACTACACGACAAAAAAATTAATGATACCATAAGGTATTTGATTCGCCCAGCCAAGCTTTGGCTGTCTCTCACCCCTTGTTTCTTAAAAATATAGTATAAATGACTAGATTTAAGAGCAGTGATTGTTTTTAAATTGAACCTGCTAAGGACTTACACTCTGCAATGCATTGCAGAGTGTAAGCGGCAAGGTATGAGATTGGTCACCCCTAGTAGCTAGACTACGTCCTTTAGCTTAATCCATGCTTTGCC
>Ga0209533_1000573_pt1 | contig 34952 bp, 41 predicted proteins | sample COG_04_FD_184748 | JGI IMG/M metagenome (GOLD analysis project Ga0209533, IMG submission 184748) | Pelagic Microbial community sample from North Sea - COGITO 998_met_04 (SPAdes) (version 2) | ecosystem: Environmental > Aquatic > Marine > Neritic zone/Coastal water | place: Helgoland, sampling...
AAGAATTGGCGAAATGGAACGCGATGGTATAATCGCACATGGAGCAAGTAAATTTTTGAACGAATCAATGTTAGAACGAGGAGATTTATACTATATGGCGGTATGTAATAAGTCGGGTACAATTGCGATATATAACGAAAATCAAGATATATTTTTTAGTCCTGCCGTGGACGGACCGGTTCAATATACCGGCGTTTTGGAAAATAATATTCGTATTAAAAATATATCCAGACATGGGCGTTCATTTAGTATTGTAAAAATACCATATAGTTTAAAATTATTAATTCAAGAACTTCAAACAATGAATATTCAAACAAGAATAATAACAGAGGATAATATTGAAAAATTTGAGAGTTTATCATTCAGTGATAATTATAAAAAATTAACATTTGATAATATAACATCATTATCGGAACATTATTTTAATATTAGAAATAAGATTGGACTAGATAAAATAAAAAAACGTCAAACGAATCTAGAAAATGAAAAAATGTTGATAAATAGCGATATTGCGTATGATGATATAGATAGTGCTAATTCGAACGATACTGTACCGTGGGCGCCAGAATTAAGCGACGATTATGAATATAAGCAACAAACCCCAGATAGTAATAGCCCACTGTATTCAGATAACAATAGTCCAGTATGGCGCCCAAATACAACGTCAAGTGAAAATAACCCAAGAAGTCCACTTGATACTCCGCCAAGTGATTATGAACCTAGAAGTCCAAGTGATACTCCACCTGGTAATTTTGACCATAGAACTCCAAGTGATACTCCACCAGAAAGCGACGAATCCCCGAAAATTCGGTTAGAAGAAAATATTGAGGATGCACAAGATGAAAAATCAATCCTACAACCCGAAAAAATAGAACAAGAAGAACAAAAGAATGACGAAAAAGAGAAAAAGGAAATACTGAAAGAGTTTGGTAAGGAAGATGAAGATGAAAATGAAAATGGAAATGGAAATGGAAATGGAAATGGAAATGAAATGAATGAGTCAATAACAGAAGATGATAGCAATAAAAAGAAAATTATAATAGGTTCAACAGAAGATGAGGGAGAACCCGCCGTAGGAAATGGAAAAAAAATAAAATTAAATTTATAAATAAAATTGAAAAATAATTTAATAACAATTACATATAATATATAATGAGTTCTGAAAATGCTAGTCAAATCTTCGCAAAAATATACAAATCTAGGAATATACTTTTAGAGTTGCTTAAACTTGGGGGGTATAATATAGACGATTATCACGGATTTAGTAGTTCAATGTTGAACTCAATGATTGAAACAAAACAATTAGATATGTTATTAAATAATGAAAAAAAACAAACAAAGGCATATGTTAAGTATCAGAATATTTTATCCAAAACGCTGAAAGCTCAAAATGTTAATAACATGATTGAAGATTTGTATGATATGGAAAACATTCTTAATAAGGAAGATACGTTAATTATTATTACAAACGATGAACCAAATGATACACTTAAAACACATATAAAAACATTATGGGAAGAACAGCATATATTTATTGTTGTATTTAACATTAGACGACTTCAATTCAATATACTGGAACACGACATGGTTCCTCCGCATAAAATATTGGCAAGCGACGAAGTTATTCAATTTAAACAGTATTATAATATTTCAATGGATAGCCAACTTCCAACAATATCTAGATTTGACCCGGTTTCGTTATGTATTTTTATGAAACCGAATGAAATTTGTGAAATTGAGAGACCAAGTAAAACATCCATAACGTCGAAATATTATCGAATTTGTATTAATCAATAAATAATTTATTATGTATTACTATATGACGAATCCAACAAATGAAGAGGCACATGATTCACTTATTGCTGAGGAAAAAGATTTAATTTTTTCAAAACAGTTTCATGAAAATAGTAAGGAAGTTTACAAGAATTATTTATATTATAATATCTTTTTGGGTTTAGGAATTATAGTTGTTTCTAATTTAGCATATAAATATGGAAAAAATATTACAGATATTTAAATTTTTTTATATTCTTATATTTTAATGATTGATACGTATAAAGAATCTAGATTGCACGCAAAAAAGAATATTGACCGATTTCGGTTTGAGTATGCGACACTGGGTATTGGTATTGTATTAACAATACTAATAGGTATGCGGTTATCAAAATAATTATTTATGATTATAATTTTATAATAATATATTATAAGATTATATATGGACAGTAAAAAAATGAATATGGAAAAAATGAAATTCGTTCAAAATATTGAAGATTTCAAGAATAGCGTATCTAAGGACGTACGAAAAAATGTAGAAAAATTTTTAACAATGGATACGAAAAAGGTGGAATCTTTTAATAGTATTGGCAATATTTTTGAAGGGGGTCAAGCGTCGTGCAAAGAAGGATTTTTTGGATGTGGTGCCGACAAGAATAATAATAATGATACTATTGTGGGCGATATTTTAGATTTTAGAAATAATGTAAATAAAAGTAGTTTTTCTGATCAAAAAATTGTATTAGAGGGTATGGGTGGTAATAAAAAAGAAAAGGAAGGTATGTCGTGTTGTGGGGATAAAAAAAATGTAAAAGAAGGGCTTATAATGCCGGCTGAAACAGCTACTACACGTGAAATGGCGAATCATAGTGAGAAGAATATCAGGAGATTTGAGTTAGAGTTTTATAGTTATATAATATTGACCGGAATCACGATTGGAGCTGCATCATTTTTGTATAAATAGATAATTAAAATATTTAATATTTATATATGAAATATTTTTTAAACTTATTTACAGGAGGAAGTGTAAAAGAGGGATTTATGGATGAAACTGAAATAACTGCCATGTTTTCAGTTCTTGAAGGTAATGTCGGTGGGCTATTAACAGGTACCACAATTGCTGATACCATAAGCGCGGACATAGTTACATTAAAAAACGATATACAAAGTGCGGTCTTTAGTGAGCTTGACGATGCTTTTGAATCGTTAACAGCAACACCAACCCAGGAACAGATTGATGGTTTGAACACTGCCATAAGCGCAATAAAAATAAAATTTCAAACAGTTTCGACCAACGCCCAGAGTGTGGCGAATGATGCTGCCGCCACAGCAGAAGATTATTTGGACGCAAGTCGTTTTCACTCAAAGCGTTTAGCGCAAAATAGTCGTTATTATGAAAAGCGATATGAAGATTATAGAAATACTGCCCAAATAGTGCTTATTGCTACCATCATTTTTGTAATAATTTCACTTATAAGTAGTTATGGAATAATTCCTTCATCTATATCAACCGTATTAGTTCCCCTGATGGTGGGTTGTTTTGTATTCTATTTAGCATATCTATACTTTGATATTGCGATGAGAACACAGACTGATTATGATGAATATAATTTTAACAGACCAGGAATGGACGACCGTGATAATGTGGGCAATGAATAAATATTTATAGTTGAGGTGCAACAACAATACACGCGCATCATTCCGCACCGAACGTTTAGCAAAAAAATAGTAATTTTTGATGATTATATTTTTAATAGACCGACCTGGGGATTGATGATAAAGATAATCGCGGGAATGATTAAAATATGTTGATATATTAAATGGTATATAAATTTACTCCACCACCGAATGATATTAGTGGTGTATCATTACCAGACTATTATAGTTCGATAAAAGATGATGTTGAAAAACAAAATGATAACTTAAAACGAAATAGTTATTATTACCTAGAATGGTTAGATTTTCAACAAAACACAACATTAACACTGGTACTTGTATACTATCTAGTATGTATAGTGTGTATAATAACATTTTTCACAAATAAAAATGTTTTAACATTTGTGAATGGTTTTATATTATTATTTTTATTCTGCTTTCCTTATTTATTGTATCATTATTTATTAGAAATAGTAATAACACTAATAGACCAAATATTGGATTATTTACCAAATAATTCAGCATTATATAGTGATATCAATTAATAAAATAAAATAACTTAAAAATTTTTAATAATATAAAATTATGTGCGGGATTTTCGCTCTATTAAACGTTTCTCCAAAAAATATACCAAATGATATAATTGAATATAATTTTAATTTCTTGAAGAACCGTGGTCCCGAATATTCCATATTAAAAAAATATAAAGAACCAGCGGATTTTATATTAGGTTTTCATAGATTGGCAATTAATGGTTTAGATGATAATTCAAATCAACCCCTTATTTTAGATGAAAATTTGTATTTAATTTGTAATGGAGAAATATTTAATTCTCGCGAATTGATTGAAAAAATAAATTGTAAAGTTGAAACAAATTCAGATTGTGAAATAATTTTACATTTATATAAAAAATATGGAATAGAACATACATTAAACTTGTTAGATGGAGAATTTTCATTTATCCTAGTTGATACTAAAAAAAATAAAACATTTGTAGCAAGAGACCCATTGGGAGTTAGACCATTATTTTATTGGAAACATAGCAAACTGCCATTATACGGATTCGCGAGCGAAATAAAAGGTCTTAACTTATTGGAGACGTCAACCGCTGGAAATATTGTACATGTTGAACCGGGAAATTATTATGAATTTAGTATATCCGGATACGATAACAAGGTATGGTCATTGGATTCAAAAGTAAGATATTACACGCTTGGGCTAAGTTGGAATAAAAATATAGAGAAAAATGCGATGCTAGAACAAATAAGAACAAATTTAATTAAAGCAGTTGAAAAACGAGTAGATAATAGTGAAAGACCAATTGCGTGTTTGCTTTCTGGTGGGTTAGATAGTAGTTTGGTTGTATCAATCGCCAGCGCGTGTTTAAAACGACAAAATAAGGTATTAGAAACATATAGTATTGGATTAAGGGACTCAACCGATTATAAATATGCCAAAATGGTAAGCGATTTTTGTGGAACAAATCATCATCATTATGAGGTGGATGAAGAAACAATGATAAATAGTATACCAAATGTAATACGAGCAATAGAATCATATGATACGACAACAGTACGTGCAAGCGTGGGTAATTATTTGATAGGTAAATATATATCAGAAAATAGTGATGCGAAAGTAATTTTAAATGGAGACGGTAGTGATGAATTATGTGGTGGTTATTTATATTTTCATAAATGTCCAGATTCGACAGAATTTGACTATGAGTGTCGTCGTTTATTAAGAGATATTCATAAATACGACGCGCTGCGTTCGGATAGATGTATTTCGTGCCATGGGTTAGAACCCAGAACACCATTTCTAGATAAAAATTTTGTAGATAGTTATTTATCTTATTCGGAGTACATAAGAAATCACAATGAGTGTAAAAAGCCAGAAAAGTATTTATTGCGGGAAGCATTTTTTGGTTATTTGCCAAAGGAAGTATTAAATAGGAAAAAGGAGGCATTTAGTGATGGCGTATCATCATTAACTCGTTCTTGGTTTGAAATTATTCAAGAGAATAAAAAGCACGAAACCTATCGACAAGCGGACAGTTTTAATACACCAAAAACAAATGAACAAATATGTTATAGAAATATATTTGATGTATGGTATAAAAATTATAGTGAAAATATTCCTTATTATTGGATGCCAAAGTATGTAAACGCGAATGACGCGAGTGCTAGAACATTAGATGTTTACAAATAAAATAATATTAATATAAAAACGCCGTTAATATTATTCATATTTTTATAATTATTTTTATTACGAATTTAACATGTAATATAATATCCAATATAATTAGAAAAATAAGCAACAAAATGCATATAAATAAATATTACAACTGAAATATAAACAGGCGAGTCATTAGAAAGAACACTATAAAGAGGGTCGTGTGTTATAAATCTCCAAGGTAAATATATAAAAAATAACCAAGAATGGCACCAACAATATGTGTATAACAAAGAAGAATATGTAAAATAATTATAACATGTTTCACAATTGCATAATATATATGTATAATATAATAATGAGAATGAATGGTTTGCGATTCGTATGAATTCAGAAAATGGTTCATTTATCATTATTTTAATATGTTCGGGTATACGGTCCGGTCCCTTTAAATTAAAAAATAATCGAGTCGACCAATACCCAACCGCTATTATAAAGTGAACATTAAACGCGAGTGGTAAAGAATGCGGATAAAAGTAATAAATGAGATTCGCGATATGTCCAGTATCGGTTAATCTAACCATATGCTTCCAATTATAATATTCAGTCTTGTCATTATATCGTTGAAAACAAAAATAATGATTAGCAGATAATAGTTTTAAAGAACTAAAAAAAAACAATAAAAAATCATTATAAGCAAGTATGCCAACTAAAAATGGTAGATAAAACCCATTATAAATATAATATTTAATATTAATCATTAATTAAATTAAAAAATTTTTTTTAAACAATTTTTTAATTTAAACAACATTTTCATTTAAATGATATCTTTATCGTACATGGAATCATCATATAGAATTTTAACATTAAACCACCCGTTATTATATTTACCATATATTTTATCCATCGCGACTGATAATTCTTTCATGTTTTTAGTATATTTATTACCATATTGTTCTTCAAACCAACTTTTGAATTCTTCGTTTATGTCGCGTTTCTTAATAGAATCGCCATCGCATTTTGCTACCTTGGTATTAATAAATTCTTTAATGAAATCCTGGTCAAGTTTATATTCATTGCTTTTGGAAATGACTTCGGCACAATCCTCAACAACCCCCTCTGTTTCAAATACTCGTTGAACAAGCAACGAAAGAAATGTTTCTTTCCAGTTATGATATTTTTTTTCAATATGTTTAATTCCAATAACTTGATTAGGTGTATCTGATTTTTTATCTATTTTACTAACAAATTTACTCTCAAATGAAACGACCTTAATACGTCTCCACGTACCATCGTCTTTTGCGTCAATTTGGAATAAATCATTTGTACACGGAAATATTTTAAACTGTGGTTTAAATCTAAAATTACCCTTTTGATATAAATTTCGGGCTTGAAGTTCATCCCCTCCTGTAATTGCTTTCATAATACCAACATTTAGACTTTCGCCCTTATTTGGTTCATCGCAAGTTACAAATCGCGTTCCTCGAAGTAGTGCGATTTCTGGTAAAGCAACCCCAGTTTTTGCGCGTTTTTGAGTTAAATATGCGGTAGGAATATTTCCATAGTAATCTCCTAAGCACAATTTCATAAAATTCATCAATGCTGATTTTCCATTTGACCCACTACCGACGCAAATATTAAAAGCAGCGTTTAGATTTAATCCTAATAATGAAGATGCGAGGGAATCCCACATATAATGTTTAATATTTTTGTTCGGGAATAGTTTATCAAAATATTCATTTATTTCACTGACAATACTTTTATCAAAATCAGTTGGGTCTATATATGTTAATCCGGTTGTTTTTGTAATAAAATCATCTGGTGTTCCTGTTCTAAACGTTTTCTGGTCAAAATCAATTACGCCATTAGTGAAGCCAAGTAAATATGGGTTATCATCGGTCTTTTGATGAAAGTTGTCGGATTCTTTATGAAACAGATGTTTTGCTTCATTCATAATGTTGCCCTTTTTCTTTGAATCTTTCAACTTACCCAAAATATCTAATATATTAAGAGTTTTCTTTTGAAGTTCATTCCATCGTGAATCATCATTATCATATTGAGCCATAATATTTGTAGTTTCAAAACTTTTCGCTTGAAAAATATCATACATATGTTGTGATAATTCAAGATGAAGCGAACTAGCACTATCAATCTGTCTCCAACGATGTAATTCAAATAGATACCATTCGTTTGACCGAATGTTAGTACATACATATTTATCCTTATATAGTTGATGAACTACTTTCGCGATGTCATAATCTGATTTAGTTTTCAATGCTTCTTCCACATAATATTCAAGTGTGTTTTTTTTAATCATTTCATACTTGTTTTCAACATTATTTTCTTCGCTAAATTTTTCCCAATAATTTTTTGCCCAAAACGCAATACTACGGTTAGATAGATTACTTCCTCCCGTATTAAATTTAAAACACCATCTATCATAATATTCAGGAATATCGTTAATGTTAAATTTGTCGGATTGTGAACTAAACTTCATCCAAGAAACAAATAATTTATCATCTGTATTTCTTAATGCCCATCCAACTCTTATCCATTTTTCGAAATCATTATAATATGTTTCGGGCAATATCATCAAATATTCATGAGTACCTTTCATTTTATCATAGTCGGTTGATGTTAGATTTTCATCGGAGAATTGTTTACTAATTATATTATCAAGCATTTCGATTGACGTTAAATCTGTAATCTTAATATGTTCGGTCGCGCTGGTGACTTGATAGTTCATTTTTTGTTTTATTTGCGTTTGTGATTTTGGTTTATTGGACTCTCGCAATACTTGTTCTTTTATAGGAAAAACTGTATTATTTTTGTACCTAGCACATATTTTTGAAAAGAGTTCAAGGTTCATGCGGATTTCGTTATTACTTTTACATTCTTCGAGTGAAAATTCCTCATTTTTATATTGAAATAAACAATATTTATCAATTTTATATGCCTCATGTCCAGGTTTTCGTGAACCATATAATTGCCAAGGAGACGAACCACTAGAAATAGAGTTGTCTATAATATTTTCCCATTTATTCGTACACGGTAAATCTAATTTATCTGGCAGACTTTTAATAATTCTATTTCTTAGAACTGCCTGCACTTCGTGGCTCATTTGAATCCCAAAAATGATATGAATACCATCCTTGGTACATTCGTCTGATGATTTATTTATATTTTCCTTATGAAAAACATAAACTGGAAAAGGAGTTTCGTCCAACTCTACACAATTTTTTATTTCAAGTAAAAATGTTTCGATAATTGTCATAATGTCATCGTCGCTGTGTTGTCGTCCGCTTATTTCAGGATTGTATTTTAAGTCTAAATCAACTAAAATAGGGGATTGTTCATTCATATACTGTCGTTCTGTCAAATATTCTTTATTTCCATTAACAATAATACTTTCGTAATATAATTTATTGAATTCGTCCATTTTTTCATCTGGTATACAATATGAGCCCGCGTAAATACCCAATTCTTTACTGCCAATTCTTTGATGCGTTGGCGTTGTAGTATCACGTTCTTCGGGTTTTATTTTGAAGAGGCGTATAAAGTCATCGAATGCTTTTGATGATTTTTTATGCGATATTTTGGGGGGCATGATTGTTATATATTAATATTAATATAATTTATAAATCAATTTTCTGGAATATATATTTGAATGATTTTTTATTAAAATTTATATTTAAAAATATAGGTTTAGATATATTATGACAGAAGTTGTCTCTTCTGGTACGATAAAGAGATTGGTAAAAGATGTAAAGGATATTTATAAAAACCCGTTAAATGATAACTTAATCTATTATAAACACGACGATGAAAATGTATTAAAAGGGTATGCGTTATTGATTGGTTCAGAAAATACACCATATTACGGTGGCTATTATTTTTTTACACTAGATTTTCCAAGCGATTATCCATATCGTCCGCCCAAATTAACATTTAATTCAAATAACGATAATATTAGGTATAACCCCAATTTGTATAGGACTGGTAAGGTGTGTTTATCTATATTAAATACCTGGAAAGGAGAGCAATGGAGCTCATGTCAAACAATTAGCACAATACTATTAACATTATGTACAATATTGAATAATAAACCACTTTTAAATGAGCCAGGAATAACCGAGCAAAACGAAGAACATACTAAATATAATGAAATATTGAGTTATAAAAATATTCAAAATAATTTAATAGGAATTGTAGAAAAACGATATGGCAACTTAGATATGTTTTTTTCATTATTTAATGATGATATTTATGAAAATTTTAAAAAGAATAGTATAACAATTCGTAATTATTTAAAAAAAAAACAAAAAAATAAAACGAAGGTAATAAAAACAGCCATGTATAATATGGAAGTGATAGTAGATTATAAAGAATTATATAGTAATTATGATAATTTAATAAAAAAAATAAAAGTGGAAAAATTGAAAAAAATAAAAATTGAAAAACAAATATAAAATATTACTCAATAGTATATTATGGAGTTCTGTAAACAGTGTAGCAATATGTATTATATTCGTTTAAAATCAGACGAAGAAGACCAGTTAATTTATTATTGTCGTAATTGCGGCTTTGAAAAAAATAATATTGAGCAAAAGAATATATGTGTTTCAAAAATTCAGTTAAAGAAAAAAACACAAAAATTCAATAATATTATTAACCGTTATACAAAGTTGGACCCAACTATTCCAAGAGATTATAAAACAAATTGTCCAAACAATGAGTGTGTAACACACGCGGATGAAAGTAAAAAGGAAGTATTGTATATGCGATACGACGACGATAATATGAAGTTTTTATATATGTGTAATAGTTGCGACCATATTTGGAAGAATGAATAGCTATAATATAAATATTTGAAAGGTAAATACTGGGTATTTTTCTAATATGAATATTTAATATAATTTTTAAATATTAATATATTAATTTAAAAATTGAAAATATAAAAATAAGATATTATATTAAATATAATGAGTGATACCGAACAAAGTGATAGTGAATATTTAAGTGAAAAGGAGGAAAATGAAGAAAATGAAGAAAGTAGTATAATCAGTAATGACGATTCTGATATTTCAGAAAATGAATTTGACGAAAAGGATGAAACCGGAGAAAAGGATGAAAATGAGAATGACAATTTATCAGAAAAAAGCGACGACCAAAATAATATGGAAATGAATAGTGATTCTGACGAAGACGGCGATGATGATGATGATAGCGACGACGAATATAAGAATCAAAAGTTTGATGAAGACCAACGAACAAATTTAATTGATACTTATTATAGCGAACATTATAGTCATAACTATGATGAGGTTTCCAGTTTGTCAAAAGTTGTTCGAGATGAAAATAATAATATTGTTGACCCTTTTCACAAAACAAACCCAATTATGACAAAATATGAAGTTGCGCGGATTTTAGGAGCAAGGTCAAAACAAATTAATTCGGGTGCGAATATATTTGTTAAAACAATTGAAAATGTAATTGATGGATATTATATTGCGCTTCAAGAGTTGAGAGAAAAGAAAGTCCCATTTATTATTAGACGACCTATTCCTGGTGGAAAATGTGAATATTGGAATATAACTGATTTAGAAATATTGGAAGTATTTTAAAAAGTTTAAAATTGAATTTAAATATGTATATTAATCTCCCATTTTTTTATAATATTTAGAAATATTATATGAAAAGCGTATCAACTGTTTTACAAAAAATGTGCAAAAAAGTTAATAAATCGTTTTTAAAAGGAGTCGCTATAATTGGAGGAATTTTTATTATTTACCTTTTAGCGTCTAAATATTATAGTGCTCAGGTAGAACCATTAATTAATAATCGCAGATCAAAATATAGAATCAAAAAGATGAAGGAAAAACGGAGGAAGGAATTAGATATTGCAAAACGGAGGAAGGAATTAGATATTGCAAAAAAGAAGAAGGAATTGGGTATTACAAAAATTAAAAATGAATTAGGAGAAGTTTCTGGATTAGTTGCCGATAATAGTCGTAGAGTAATGAACAACGAGGAAACACTTGGTAGATTATCATCAACCATCACTACGAATGATGAATTGGCCGGAATCGTTAAAGAATTGGTCCCCGGTATTATTTCAACAAAAAAATAAATCTGGTTTATAAATAATTGATACTACCGTCGCATAAATTAATAAAAAATAATATTCAACTGTTTTTATTAATTAACATTTCCATCTATTACCACAATTAATACAAGAGACAAATGTTGTCATAGGCTCATCAGCAGACCGCGTTTGCATTTGGTAATATGTACATTCTTTTGATTTACATTTTCTACAAGTAAATATATCAGTCGCGGCTTGAAGTCGAGTCTCATATTTTGCCTTGTCGCGCTTCATTTTTTGTTGAATCAGGTCATCCCATTTTTTTGGATTTAGTTCTTGGTGACTCATAAACGCAACTAAATGTGGCTGTAATTGATGTTCATTTATCTGTTCTAGTATATTTGCAATAACAGTTTTATCTTTTAAATTAATCCATAAAGATTTAAGTTTATCCAAATATATTTGAACAAAATAAGGATTTGACCATTTTTTGTGTACTTTTTTAGTTTCTGCTTCTTTAATAGTATAATTATAAATACCCTTTTCCAAATTCAAAGCATATTTTTCATTATTACAAATTAATTCAACTAGATTATTACATACATTTTTGCGAAATGTTTCTGGGTCTGAAATTTTCTTCATTTAAATATAATAACATTACCATTATATTTAAATCAATTTTATTTTTATTATTAAACCTCATCATCACTATATAAATATTGTTCTTCGCTCAACTCTGACCCAATTTCATCAAATAAATTTTCATCTTCATCATCAGATATTAACTCTTCGTCTGGGAAAGAATTATTATTTGATACTTCATCGTCCATGTCTTCTTCTTCCTCAAAATTATCAGAGTTTTCTCCATCTTCGTGTTCTAATTCATCGTTTTCAACAACAAAGTTATCTTTTAAATATCCATCCTTTGTTTTGAGATTATCTGGAATATCGTCTAATTCGTCTTCTTCATTCTCATCTTCTACCGCGGTATCATTCATATTTTCAAATCCTCCAAATAAATGTTCATAAATAGAATTCCATTGTTTAATTGTTAAATCAATCATATTTTTTTCAGTATCGTGTAAAACCAGCGCACACTTACCGAAAAACAGGTCGTTATCTATCGGTGGTGGTAAATCATACTTATTTTCAGTATTAGCCCGACCTTCGTTTTTACCATAAAAAGAAACATTATATCGTACTTTATTTAACTTAACATTCCATGTGTGATGTTTAGAAAAGTTGTTTTCTTTTGTAAATCCACATTTTTTATATAAGTCTTTTTCGTCCGTGCATTTTGTTTGTTTAATTGTTCCTGTTTTTTCAATGATTATTATTTGAACCATATTTATAATTTATGAATAGGTTTAAATAGTTTCATTATAATTATTAATGAGGATATATATTGAAAATTATAATTATCATGGAATAGATTTACATTGTTTAGAACATTTAGTTAAAAGCGAAAAAGTAATCAAGGAAATATATACATGCGATGGTAATTATGTAATTGATAAAAGGTTATATAAATTAAATTTAATTGAAAATGGAATAGAAAAACAAGAAAATTATTTACCAGATATCAATATATTATTAGATAAAACAGTAATAAAAAAACAACAACAAATAGTATCTCATTTACCAATTGATAAACTTGAACGAGATTTAAAATTATTAATGTTTAATTTAAGAGAAAAAAGTCCATTAACAATGGTATGTACATATGAAAATGACATTATTGTCGATTTTTATTTTATGTTGTTTAAAACATACGCGGCATATAGTATGGCAGATTTAAATAATTTTTCGATTAAAGAAGATATTCAAGAATTTTTAAAATTAATTGGTAATAAGAAATAAACAATAAATTTTTTTATTTCAAGAGTATATAATGAACAAAATATTTGAAATGATACAAATAATTATACTATCAATAGTAATAATATTTTTGACACATTATTTTTTTGTATTTTTAAAATCGAATTTAACATTACCAAAATTAAAAGATTTATTAGACAACCCAAGAGAAAGATATAATAACATTTATCAAATTATTGACGAAAAAAATAATTTTTTAGATGAACCCAATGGAAAAAATCCAATAACAGAAGATACAACTTCTATAAATGATTTACCAGAACAAAGCATGAAAAATGAGTTGAAATCTTTTCTACATCAACAATTAAAAGAGTGAAAATATATAAAGATAAACTAGTAAGAATATTAATGGATATAGATAAAAATATTATATTAAAACGCTTTCCCACGATTGAACATTCATATATGAATATATCAGATATGAAGGTTCATAATGCCGATTTTATAATGGCAATACCACGAGGAATTAAATGTTATTTATGGTTTACTTATTATGAGGAGGAATATATCGCGTGTATTTGTTATTTAGGAGCAAATGGGATAACCGAAGTAAAAAAAGTATTATGTTGTTTTGATTCTACACTATGTAGTGGAACAATATTATATGGAACAATTTTTCATTATAGAAAAAAGGAAATATTTTATATTGAAAATATTTGTTATTATAAGGGAAAGAATATTGTGAATGATTTTTTTTCAAAAAAACTGAATCTTTTAACTAATATTTTTGAAAGTGAGTTAAATATTGAACCTTTTATAAATGAGCAAATGGTCATTGGTATGGCTTTGTTTGAAACAAATTTTTCAGAACTTAATAATAAAATTGAGCACTACCCTGTCAAGATTAACAATATTCGATATATTACAAAAAATACATATGTTAATCAAAAATATACGCCACATGGATTTGACATGTACTATAACTCGGTTAAGGTAGTATTTAAAATTAAGGCGGATATTCAAAATGATATTTATAGTTTATACTGTTTTAATAATGGAAATTTTGACAATTTTGTAGATATTGCGTGTATTCCAGATTATAAAACGAGTGTATTTATGAATACACTATTTCGCTATATAAAAGAAAATGAGAATTTAGATTATCAAGAAGAAAGTGATAGTGATAATGAATTCGAAAACATAGATAATGACAGATTTGTTAACTTAGAAAAATCATATAATATTCAATGTGTATATAATCATCGTTTTAAAAAATGGGTTCCTTTGAAGGTTGTAAAAAACAATAAAATAGTAAATTTAAAAGAACTTGGAATATTGAGAAGGAAAAATTATCAAATTGTTGAAAAAAGTCGCCACGCCACAAAATAATATTTTAATATATTATATGCCTGAGAAAATCATAAAATCAAACACTCAAACATTTGCGACATTTGGTTCAAACGAGATATTTGACACCGGCCTGCGTCTAAAACACATTAAACCAACAAAAAAAGTAATTAAGTCGAACGAAAATAAAATACTTCGTTCTATTTAATATATTATTTAATTTATTTTAATCAAATACTATATGTACGTCGCCTTCAAATCTACCTATGGATATAATCCAACCGTCCGTGAGGGAAAAATATATTATCTCTCAAATAAAAATACAATTAAATATTTATTAGAAGTGAATAAAGATTTAATTCTTCTCTCTTATTTTATAAAAATGTTTTGTCTCAAAGTTAGAAGATATTTGTTCTTCAGGTTCATTAAATCCCGATATACAAATTTTTTATTTTTTATAAAATCTAGAGAAACTGGAAAAACAAATTTAATTACAGAAAAAAATGAATATAATAAATATTATAATATCTGCATCTAAGTATTCTACAATGAGTTAATATTGTTTTTTTCTAAAAGCCATAAATATTCCTTTACCGGTTTATTTTCATTTATTCGTTTATAATTACTAACACCCTTTAAACGATTATACACTGTATAGTCAACCGGGATTTTTCTAACCTTACCATATTTGTTTAATATTTCATCCATAGTATCTATTGGTATTATACCTCCATTGTTGTAAGAAAGTAATATGAATTTAGATTTTGTGTGTTTTATTAAGTATTCTAATGATTCTTTTGCTCTTACTGTACTATTATAATCAGATTTGAACCAATCCTTCGGTTGTCCCCTATATGTATTTGGAATATCAATTGTTTTATCCCAGTTATTAATAATATCTAATAAAAAATAGTATATACTATAAGGATGTTTGTTATAAGGTGGGTCATAATATACTAAATCTAATTCTGGTATTTTATTTATCCAATCATTTACGTCTTCCTTAAATATGGATACATTACAGTTTTGATTATTTAAAATGGGCATTTCAAGAGTTATTTTTGTAGTTATGCGTTTGTAATCCACATTATTCTTTCCTCCATAGTCTTCCTTAAAAAAAGCGGAAAATTGACCGTTGGTATTATTATGTATAGAACATTTTACTAAAAGTTGAGCAAGTAAATACGGACGATATTTGCCTTTAATATTTTGAATATATTCTCTATACTTGTCGATTCGTATACCGTTTTCTTTTGTAAAATACATGCGTTTATTATCTCGCGAATCCTCTACTTCACTTGACCAATGTTTTGATATCCATGGTTCATAAATAAAATCTTTATCATCCGCACACGAATTCGCGAATTTTATATGTTGTTGGATTTCTCCTTTTTCCTTGTCGTTTAGTGTAGATAAATAGCATGTATTTAATGTATGGCTATACCCAGCAATATCATTTACATATAGATTTTTGGCTCTTGTTTTAAATAGTCTAGATAAAACACCAGAACCCGAAAATCCTTCACCTATATTTATCTTTTTTCTTAATTTGTCTTCTATTTCAGTTATTAATTCATTAATTATATAAATAAATTTTCTTTTATTTCCCATATAAGTTATAACCTGCTTTGTAAAATAGTCGTTTTTTATCTGGTTATTTTTGGTAATACTCATATAATGAAAATATATAAAAAAAATTAGATTTAAATACAATATTTCTATATTTATATATGCAAATATTCGTTAAGACGTTAACTGGAAAAACAATTACACTTGACGTAGAAGCAAGTGATACTATTGATAATGTTAAAGCAAAAATTCAAGAAAAAGAAGGAATCCCACCTGACCAACAACGTCTTATTTTTGCTGGAAAGCAATTAGAAGACGGACGTACGTTGGGTGATTATAATATTCAAAAAGAGTCTACTTTACATTTAGTACTTCGTTTAAGAGGCGGCAATTAAATATTATTATTTATATCTTTATATATATAAATAATGATAGTATGGTTTATGGATAATCTAACACCAAATGGTATATGGGTAAAAGGCATTGGAGACCCATTAATGGCTGCCGCAAATTTATCAGGAAATGCGGTAAAAGGAATCGGCGCAAAAACATTAATTGAATATGATACTGTAAGTAAAAAAAATGGAAAATATAAAAACGCATATCCACGACCGAATTTTAATGACCCTTGGTGGGGTAAAAAACTTACCGGTGGAAGAAAAAAAATCAAGAATAAAAATAAAAGTATGAGTAAAAGTATGAGTAAAAGTATGAGTAAAAGTAAAAAAACAAAGAGAAACTTGTTCAAAAAAAATAGAAAAAACAAGACAAAAAAAAGGAAATATTAAAACAAAAACTGGGACATGACATGTTTAACGACACCCATTTGTATCTAATATACGTTTAATCGTATTCGCATGGTCACTCGCACTAGTTTGAAATATATCTGGAATGAACGCGTGTATAAAACTTTTTACACCACCAACTATAAATTCTTTACTTAACATTAAAGCAACTAAACAATGGTCGCAATATGTCATACATACTTTTGAAGGATGTTTAAATATCATATATATTATAAATATTTAAACAGATTTAAAAATCGTCACTTAATTCAAATACATTTTCATCTTTTGTTTTTGTCGCAAGAGCATACTCTGCTACACGTTTTTCAAAAAAGTTGGTTTTTGATTCAACCGATATTAATTCCATAAATTCGAATGGATTATTTGTATTATATATTTTATCATATCCTAGTTGTACACTTAAACGGTCTGCTACAAATTCTATATATTGGCTCATCAATGTTGAATTCATACCAATTAGACGACACGGAAGAGCATCACATATAAACTCTTTTTCTATTTCAACCGCGTCTTTTATTATTTCGTATATTCTGTTTTTATTTATTTTCTTTTCAAGGCGGTTGTATAATAAAATTGCGAACTCTGTGTGCAATGCCTCGTCGCGCGAAATAAGTTCATTCGAAAATGTTAGTCCGGGAAGTAGACCTCGCTTTTTCAACCAAAAAATACTGCAAAACGCACCTGAAAAAAATATACCTTCGACGCACGCAAACGCAACTAAACGTGTCGCAAAACTGCTTCGGTTGTCATTAATCCATTTTTTTGCCCAGTTGGCTTTTTTTGCGATGCAGTCATATTTTTCTAACGCATTAAATAAATTATGTTTCTCTTCCCTATCTTGAATATATGTTTCAATTAATTGACTGTACATTTGGCTATGAATGTTTTCCATCGCAATCTGGAAACCATAAAACGCGCGGGCTTCTGATAATTGAACTTCGCTCATAAAACGTAATCCTAGATTTTCTAATACAATCCCGTCACTAGCAGCAAAAAAAGCAAGGATCATGGATATAAAATGCTTCTCATTTTTGGTAAGACTATTCCAATCCTTCATATCTTTGGATAGATCTACTTCTTCTGCGCGCCAAAAACAATCTACTTGTTTTTTATACATTTCCCATATTGTCTGATCTTGAATTGGAAACATCACAAAGCGTTTATCGTCTTCAATTAATAATGGTTCAACAAATGATTTTGCCATTCCTAAAATATATATAGTATAGATTTTATATTATTTTAATAAATATATTGAAAATCGGTAAATACTTTTTTATTACGTAGTTTGCATTTAAAATATATTTATTTATATATATATAATGTCTACGGTATATATTGTTAAAAATCGTAATTTGAACGAATTAGATTTAGAAAATAAAAGCGATAATAAATTTTTATTTGGGGATATTGATATTGGAAGTAGTGATGACGACAGCGGAGACGATGACAATGGTTCAGATATTTCAGAATATGAACATATTGAGGACGAACCAGAAGAAGTAGAACAACCCACACCACTAGAACAACAGCCCACACCACTAGAACAACAACCCACACCACTAGAACAACAACCCACACCACTAGAACAACAACCCACACCATTAAAAGAACCAGAAAACGATGGCGGAGATGAAAATAGTGGTCATACTACACAAGACATTGCGGAACAACCTCAGCCCGACGAAAAGGTTTCGGTTGAAGATATTGGGAATCGTGATAAAAAGTTGATGGAACTAGAAGGATTGTTAAACCATAATAGGGGTAAGGTTGTGGAGAATTTTAAAAATATTCAACAAATGAATAACAATAGTTTCAATAAGATTTTAAAGAATTACGAAAAATATTATGAACATTTAGTGAAGGAAGGTGAAGAAAAAAAGAAGGCATATAAACTGATATTGGAACATTTAGATAAATTATTGGAGGAAACCTCTCCAACTTCATCTGAGTTTTCAAAGATAAAGCAAGATAGTATTGATGTCCAACGAAAAATTAAATTTTTAGATATGAAAATATCTAATTTAATTAGTAAAAAAGAATAATGTTTATTTATAGTATATGGCTACCAGAGGAAAATACTCAAAAAGAAAATATACCACAAGAAAAAGTACTGTTAAATCACGTACTTATAAGAAAAGAGGCGGATTTAAATATAATGATAAAACAGGGAAATCAAATGGAAATAAAAATAAAAATAAGAAACCAAGCAACAAAACCGACAAACGTTATAATGCAAGCAAGAAGGCTAATAAATAAATAGTAATTTTTTGAAGAAGAAAATACATAAGTGATAAAAATAAATTCTTACTTATGTATATATATGAAACTAGAAAAGTTGTTGCAAAATAAAAATTTTTTATATTTCCTAGTATTTTTAGCCGTCACACAAGTAATTGGCTATTTAATGGTAAAAGATGATTATTCCGTTGCGCTATTTTTAGCGTTTTCGTTATTGGCTAGTTTATTCACCAAAAATATGATTGTTATTCTATCTGCTGGTATTTTAGGAACAAATTTATACAAGGTCATTTCTGCAAGTAGAACTTCTTATGAAGGTATGGCTGGAAGAAGAAGCGAAGAGGGTTTGAAAAAAGAAGACGAAGAAGAGGAAGAAGACGACGAAGTTGCGGAGGACGAGGAACCCGAAGAGATTAAATCCTCAGAACAGGCCGATAAAAACTTCAAGAAAGCCATGGGCGATTTAACTAAAAACTTAAACGCACTCGGCATGGATAAACTCAGCAAAGACCCGGAAGTTAAGAAAGCGCAAGAAAATCTTCAAAATAAAGTAAAAAAACTTGAACCATTTTTGGGTAAAGTATCAAAACAACTCGGTCAAATCGCAGGCGCTGCTGATTTTAAAGAAGGGTACGGAAGTACAGGAGGTGCTAGAAAAAAAAGAAAGTATTAAATGAATAGACTAATATATATACATTTTGTTATTATATGTGTATATATTAAATGGCCAAAAAATGTCCACCAGGAGTTATATGTTTTTCTAATTTTGCGTTTGTCTTAATGATTGGGTTGATTCTTTTTGGAATATATCATTACAGAACATTATATTCGCCATCTAAACACGGGAACGACGACCATAACCACACCCATACACACAATTCTATATTTAATCATCCAATGTTTAGACCCAATCATGGATATTCCAATTTATCTAATGATGTTTATTTAGATCCATATAGCGCACCTTTGCGTGATAATCGATATATGATTCCTAACAATGACCTTAGAGGCATTCCTTTACCTACAACCACAGTCGGTACGAATGTCCCGATTAATATTAGTACCCAAGCCATAGATACGAATTATCGGCAAATGGGTATTTTAACACGAAACACAAGCAGCGATGATACAATTTTACCACTAATGGGACGACCACTTTACACAAATAGAGACAAGTATCAATTTTACACCATGAACGATAAAAATAACGCGATTAAATTGCCGATTGTCCATAATGGAAGAAGTTGTACAAACGAATACGGGTGTGATAATTTGTATAAAGGAGATGTGGTTAAAGTGGAAGGATATAACGATGACTTCAAAGTTACCATGTATGATAATGCGGTAATGCGTTATTTGCCGTTTTTGTAAATGCGTAAATAATAATATTTAGTTATATTAAGAATATGAATTCAAAATATTCGAATCCAAATATCCATCTTTCGCCATTAAGAAGGAAGAAAACTTCATCAAATGTAGATACTCCACCTAATATGAAAACTTTAAAAAGACGTGTATTGAAATTAAACAGAGATATGGAGAATTTTATGAGAAACAACGGAATGACACCATTAACCGCACCCACCACAGGTGGCAAAAAGAAGAAAAATAAAAAAAATACGAGAAAAATAAAATCAAAAAGAACTAAGAAAAACAGAAAAAATAAAAATAAAAATAAAAATAAAAAGACAAAAAGTAAACACTAAACACTAAACAATAAATAATATTTTTGATTTTTTAATATTATTTATCTAATTATTAAAATGTAGTCGTATTAAAACGCTGCGGTTTGGGGGTGTCTGTCGGTCCCATCGCCGGTGCCCTCTTCATTGGTATTAAACGCGTCCTCGGTGTTAGATTCATTTGTTAGTTTTATTTTTTCTCTCTCTCTAATATTATCTACTATTTCATTAACTGCGTCTGTTGCTGTTTGTTCGTTTCCAACATATGCTTTCATGTCTTTAATCTCTACATTACCATTTTCGTCTACTTTTAAATTCATATTTAAAGTAAGTTCATCTTTTGGTACTTTACTTCCAGGAAAGCCATTCGCCGATGAAAACAAAGAAGACAAGAATGAAGTTGCAGAGTTATTTTGTTCCGCATCGCTATTTGAATTTGTGTTTGCTTCGGTCGCGTTTTGTATTTGTTTCTTTTGATCTTTTTTATTACCCACCTCGTTTTCAATTACTTTAATTTCATCTTCACGTTCTCTTTTCCCTTTGTCTGATTGAATATATTCTATATATTTTGGATCCTGTATAGACTCGGTTAATTCCCCTGATATTTTATTAAGTATTTTCTTATCGTTTCTATCCTCAAATTTTGGGTTATTACTAGAAATAAATAATAATTCGAAATATCTTCTTTGGTTTTGAAGTTGTTCTGTTATTGCTTTATGTTTATTTTTGGCATCCGTATCAGTGCCAAAGGGCCACACACCTCCTTTTTGTGATGGTACATTACCATCCTCATCGTTATTACCACCATGAACCTCATTATCATCTTCGTCTTTATTACCTCCTTCAAGACTTTCCTTATCATCCTTATCTTTATTACCTCCTTCAAGACTTTCATTATCATCATCTTTATTACCTCCTTCAAGACTTTCATTATCATCCTTATCATTATGTTCGTTATTACCATCATCCTCCTCATCATTATTTTCTTCCATATTTCCACCGATTAAATCCACCGTATCCCCTTGAAGACTACTTGCTTCATCAAATCCACCTTCCAATAAAGGAGGTGAACCACCGCTCGTTGAAATTACTGATATGTTTCCTTGTACTGCTGTTGAATCTTGAATTTTTTTGTGTTTTTCCGTTATATATGTTGAAGAAGTATTTTCAATAAGTTGTGTAGTTATATCTTTATTTTTTAATAAAAAATCAATAATATTATAACCTGTTTCCGTATCATCATCATCATTATGTAATCCAAGCAACAATTCATCAAAAAAGTATTCATTTAATAACATTTCATCATTAAATATATGTAAATCTAATATTTCTTCAAGAGTGGCTTTAAGAGTGGCTATAAGAGTGGCTATATCTTGTCCCACATCAGGTTGATTTGCTATTTCTTTTAGTTTCTTAAACACAACATCTTGGAAAATGTTATTAATAGGTTTTTCCGTTATTATTGCGAGTGATTTATTATTTTTCATATCCTTCTTTTTTTTAGTAAGATATGTTAATAATATTTTTTCAACACCTGGGAATGCTGCTTGATATGTTGTATAATCTATTTCTTTATAATTTATCATACTTGGAATATGTTGTTTATCTTTTTTTACATCATTTTTCGTTGTTTCCCACAATGTTATCATTTCACCTGAAATTTTATTTGCGGCAAAATCGAATATAAATGGAATATATATTTGAATAAATGCCATTAATATCCAATTATATTTGGTTTCAATAGCATTATTTAATGTAATAATATCCTCCCATTCCTTATTTCCACCTAACATCACACCAGAAGCAGTTAAGAATTGATCTAATAATAAAAATGCTTCTGGAACATTATAATGAATTCCAATTCTTAGTAATTGGTTTAACATACATTCCATCATTGGGTATTCACTTGATTTATAATATGTTCTTAAATTTGCTACCGTCCATTGACCACTAGACTTTAAACAATAAAATATAAACATTAAACATCTACGGTAATTTTCTACTTTTTTTTCATAATTTTCTTTTTTATCTATCCTATATTTTGGATTATTAGAGTTTTTTGGGACTTTATCCAAATTCGCATATAATAATGTTTGAAGTATAGTAAATGGGTATATAGTATTATCTGTTATTGATTTATATTGATAATGTTTATGTCGATTTAAAAACACGAGTTCATTACTGTCAACATAATAATCCTTATAACTCACTAATATATCTACAAATTTTTCTACCAACCCATCCATATTAGTGTTTCCCTGTGTAATTATAATCCCTTTAAGCTTTATAAAAATATCATACAAATTAACAATGATGCCAGTAGGTTTCTCCTTATTTAATAATGAATTGGTGATATCTTCTTTAAAAATTTTATCATCAGTATAGGTACCTTTAATATTAATAATATCTCTAATCAGTTCCGGCGTAAAGAGTTCTTTTTGTGTGTCTGTCAATTCAAAATTGTTTTCTGTTAAATAGGTTGTAAATTTTTTTGTAATATTATTGTCAAGCGTGTTGATTTTTGGATTTCCCCAAATAAGTTGACAAATTGTTTTCTGAAAATTGTTTTTTTCAATATGTTTATTGAATTTATCTTCATAGTTTATTTTAGAAGCATCACCTGTAATTGTAGAATAATATGTTCCTGATTTTAATAAATCATTATTTTTTAAATCTATAATAGGTATTATACTCTTCAATATATTCATATTATCTTCTTTAACTCTTTCTTGAACATTAGTGTCATCGTTATAATCAATAAGTGCAAAACTTAAATCAGTTGTGGGTTTAAATACTGGAACTAGTATATTAAATAAATTATCTAATTCATTCGCTTTTTTTGAGAATAATGTATGTAGTGGGGTTTCACACTTTTTATTTTTAGATACTAACATTTTACTTATATTAGTAATACCATTATCGAATTCATTATGACCGGTTAATGCTATTTTGTTAATATAATCCTCATCCGTTGAATATATATTTAAACTTTTAAATATAAAAGTATTTTCATGTCTTTCATTCGCAGCCAAATGAAACAAATTATTCCCAGTTGTATTACAGTAAGTTCTAAATTTAAAAAATGGTTCAAACTGTTTATCAGTATCACATTTTTCACTATATTTATCATTGGTTATCGTATCAATTGAATCCTTACCAAGGTCATTAAGTAATACACTTCTAATAGTCATGGGGTTATCATCATTAGTATCATCAACATTTTTTAATTTTTCATGTAAAAGATGAAATAAAAAATAATTATCAATATTTTTTTCGTTTTCTTGACGTTGAGTATAAAACGGTATTATCTGAGCCTTCTTATCAAATGTACCACAAAATCCATTTTTAAATATATTACCTTTATCAGATGACCGTATTACCCCAAGTGTGGCGTTTGTGTTCAAAACAAATAATTCCTTTAATTTATTATATCTAGGATATTCTTGACTCGTATCATTCAAAATATCAATAAGGCCACTAGTTTTGTGTTCAAAAATTTCAATTAAATGCCCACCCAACACACTAGGATATATATGTTTCACATTTTTTAGCTGACTTGAAACGAGTGGCCTATGATATTTTTTACGTTCGGTTAACATAACGGCTATATCTACCGTGTTGGTGGGTCCATAACTATAATTATTGGAACTTAATATGATAGTGGTTGGGTTAGCACTCGCATTTTTCGCCATCTCTTTAAAAAAATTGTCTGTTATTGAAAACATAAGTTTGCTATTAACTTCAATACCCTCCTCCCCTCCAACCATTCTATATTTTCGTTTAAATGTTTTTGCACGTAAATTTTTTCCTCCTCTTTTCTTCTTGCTAAATTTCTTTTTTGGCGATTTATATTTCTTCATCTTCTTCAAATTCCTTTTTTTAGCACTTTGTTTTTTTGACTTGTACAATTTCTTAATTTTATTTTTACTTAATTTCATACTATATACATAAATACATATAATTTTTATAAATTATAAGTATTTTATATTTGTATATTTTATAATGTCAGGAGAAAATCCAATTTATTTACCATATGAAACAGGTCAAGGACTATATTTAGAATGCCAACCAACCGATAGTGATGGTGAAACAGTTGTTGTTCAACAACCCAAAAATTTAATTTCAAAAGACCAGGAAGAAAAAATAAATAAGGACGGCAAATTGTTTGGTTTTTTTATAATAGGATTAGCCTTTTTTGCTTCATTGATTTATTTACTTCCAAATTTGCCCAAGTTATTAGATGGTAGTAATCAAGGAATACTCGTTCCTTTAAGTGTAGCGCTTGTATTTTTTATAGTAAGTATTATTATTTTAGTAAGCACCTAAGCATTAAGTATAAGTTCTTCTGTTAAAGAAGACGCGTTATGTGTAGGCGATGAAACATTTGTAAATCGTTGATTTGATAAATTGCCACTCGTTAATGGAACAATATCCTTTACCATTTCTTCTTCAAGTGATTTATTTGATGAAGGAAATTTCAAAATATTAGGAATATTTTTAACCGTTTTAGAAACACTCGAAAGAATGACAGAATCGCTTCTTCTTAAAAGTTCATAGCCGAATATAATACCTAAAATAACAACAAGGGGGTTTTTAGTAGAAAACAATGAAAGTATTAAAATAACAACCAATACATTTCCAAAAGTAGAATGGATAACATTGTTCATATTGTCTGGAATATGGAAATCAAGTAATATGTATCCAACAAAGACAAAAATTAAGAAAATGTGAAATAGTGAAGGGGTTTTCATAGTTTGTGTAAGTTCTTCTAGCAATTTCATATAACTTATGTATATATTTTTTATATTTTAAAATTGAAATTAAAGAAAATATTATTGATTGTATTAAAGATGAGTGTGTATTTAGGACAACGTGGTTATACGATTTCTAAATCAATAATTCCAATTGAACAAGAAGAAAAAATAAGAAATGATTTAATGGTGAAAGCTTTTCTTCCTAAATCAGTAATTCAAAATTATCCATTTCCAATTTATCGTGAAAGTAAAACAAAATTTTATTTGCCCAGATTTTATGGATATGATTATTTTACCAAGGATCCAGAAATAAAAATAAAACAAGGAAAACCAATAGATTTAGAGTTCACAGGAAATTTGCGGGACTATCAACAACGTATCGTTGATAAATATGTAGATTACGTTAAAGACGGCGGTGGTGGATTATTGGAAATCGATACTGGTTTAGGAAAAACAATAATGGCTCTGTATTTAATAAGTAAATTAAATGTAAAAACACTAATTATAGTTCATAAAGAATTTCTAGTAGACCAATGGATAGAAAGAATTCAAGAATTTTTACCGGATGCTTCAATTGGTAAAATTCAAGGAAAGACGATTGATATCGAGAATAAAACAATTGTTATTGGAATGTTGCAGTCTTTGTCAATGAAATCATACGACCAAGACATATTTTCCGATTTCGGTTTTACAATAATTGACGAGGTACATCACATGGGCGCCGAGGTGTTTTGCCAAGCTTTATTTAAAATAGTAACGCGATATGTATTGGGTTTAAGTGCAACAATGGAAAGAAAAGACGGACTAACAAAAGTATTTAAGATGTTTATCGGTGATATAATTCATAAAGAAAAACGCGATACATCTGCGACGGAGGTTGTAGTAAATGCGTATAATTATAAAAACGACGATGAAGAATTTAATGAGATGAAGTATGATTTTCGCGGAAATCCATTGTATAGTACGATGATTTCAAAATTGTGTGCGTGTAGTGATCGCAGTGAATTTATCATAAAAATAATAAAAAAAGAAATAATTCAAGACGAAAAACATATAATAGTATTGGGACATAACAAGTCGCTATTAAATTATTTATATAACGCGATTGAAAGCAGGAATATATGTAGCGTAGGATACTATATTGGCGGAATGAAAAAAGACGCTTTAAAAGAAAGCGAAGGAAAAAAAGTAATAATTGCTACATATTCAATGGCAAGCGAAGGCTTAGACATCAAATCATTAAACACATTAATAATGGCAACACCAAAGACCGACATTGTACAAAGCGTTGGGCGAATATTGCGTAGCCCGCAGTCTACCCCAACGATTATAGATATAGTAGACCAGCATGATATGTTTAAAAAACAATATTATAAACGGCGTGCGTTTTATAAAAAACAAAATTATAAAATAAAGCGAATAAATAATATTGATACACTGACGTCTACTGTAAATGAAGAAGTAGAAGAATCGTCTTTAAAAAATCCATTTCAAGGAAAATGTTTTATTGACATAAAACATCTGGATATTGAAGTTAATTAATAACGCATATTTTCACTGGTATTTTTTAGGTTGAGTTTTTTGTAAGTAATTTTTTAACGTTATTAAAAAGGTCCATTAGAAAATCATTAAATCCTGCACATCCATTATAAATTAAAAGCGCAAGAGCAAAACAACCAAGAGAAATTATGTAAACATACACCCATTCGGGATGTGTATAATTAAAATCATAAAAACTTAAAACATTATTTTTAGTTTCTTCTGGCGCGAATCCCCAAAATAATGCGTTAATAATTAAAAATATAGAAAACACTAATTTCATTATATAGTAATTATATAATAATTATATAATAAAATTAAAGTTGTAATTTAATATCAGATACAATCCCATCTACACGATAATTCAAAATATAGGATAAGTCGCATTGAGTTTTGCAAGTATATGTAAATACTTTTACGCACATATTTTTACATACATCAATCATTTTTTTCTCTAACATAGTCCAATGTATACAAATAAAATTTAATTTTTCTAAAATAGGGATTAATTCATTTTCTTGAAAAGTATTTCCCGTAATAAATCCTAAGTTAAAATGATAAGTCGAATTTTTAAATATATTTAAATGTTGCGTATTAAAACTGGCAATATAAATATTGTCGATCAATTCTAAATGATTTTTAATAAGATATTTATACAATACTTCTGATAGGAGAGTTTCTCCTTTTAAATCTAAGTACAGTGGATTTTTTGAAATATCAATATTTGAAAATACATCATTTAATGTGGGAATGTGTGTTGGTAAATCATCATAATTTATATTTTTAATAGCAATATTATTAATAAATAAATCATGGTAAACAATCATTTCTCCTGTTTTACATAGTTGAATATCTAATTCAATGATATTAAAGTCATGATGAATCGCGTTTGCGAATGAGATTAACGTGTTCTGGTTATCTTTTTCTGTGCAGTACCCACGATGTGCTATTTTTAAAATCTGTCTGGAATTATTATCAAAAATATCAACTTTATCATTAAATAACCAATTATATATAGAACGAATCATGATTACTATACTAAATTAAAAAAATTAATACAAATTAATTAAATATTAATCGACTTACTGTTTTTTTATTGAAATGAATTTGCGATTTTAATTGATTGCCCGTTCGTAGATCGTGGTCAATTAATTTTTCAGGATTTTCTTTAAATAACCCATCAAACGAATAAATATTAACCATAAAATGGTCGTCATGTTGATCGCATTTATAATTAACATTATATAGTGTGTTAATACCATCGTTATTTCCTTTCTTTAAAAATCTGGATATATTCGATGGGTCATATTTTTTAATATAACTGTCAAATAATTGTAAAATAGAATTATCTCCTATTTCAAAAAAGTTGCTTCTGTCAATTTTAATATTATTCGCAATACATCTTTCTTGAAGTGTATTATCTTCGCCTCCCCAACCGAAGAAATTAGGAAACCCATTTATTTTTTCAAAATCCTCACCAATAATAGATACAATTCCTCCAAGTGCAAAATCAAAACCATAAAAATGTTTTACATTATTTTTAACTGTTTTATAATCAAGTAGTCCTGATTTATATGGTAATGTATCAATGTCATTGAATACGAATGTTATGTTTTTATAATCTTCTGGGTATTTATTTTTTACATATAAAAATCCTATATTTTTTGTTCCGCCTCGATTAAATTCGCGGTCATCGCACTGATGTGCGAAATAAATCTCAAAACTATATGAAACATCCGCTAAAACCTTTTTAATATAATATAAAAAAAAATCCTTATGAGGTATTCTATTTCGATAAGGAATTATAAATACAACATCTGGTGGCATAAATAATTGAAATATTTTTAAATTCCAGTTTTTATTTATATTTTTTAATAATTGATAAAGGAATAAGGTTTATTTCAAGTTTTTCTAATTTTTTAAAACATTTATTAATAGTTACTTCGCTAATTTCAGTAATAACGTGTATTTCTTTTTTTGAAATATTCAAATTACATTTTTGAATAACGAAAAATATAATTCCAGCTGCGATAGAGTGTGGCGTATTCTCGGGAATAATATTTTTTTGTTCAATTATTTTAGCAATAAATTTACATAATTTAGTGAGTTCTTTATTAATACTTAATTTACTACAATATCTTTCCATAAATGATTCGGGGTTTGTTTTTCCCAAATTCGTTTTATCATTATTGTCTAAATCCTCTTCTATGATATTAATAATAGACAGTGCGTTTTTACAGCCCTTCGTTGCGCTAGTACAATCTAAATTGAAAATATTAGCGATTTCTTTTGGTGTTCTGGGAATATTATTAATTCTAAATGAGACATATATAGAAGCAGCAATAATTCCGTCTCTATTCAATCCCCTAAATGTTTTGTGTTCTGATATTTTTTTATGATATCGTATAGCATCTTCTATAATATATTTTGATACACCAGAATTATTTGCCATCATTGTAATGTGTTGAAATTCGTCATATTGGGATTTTTCTTTATATGGCATGGATTGCCATTCCGTATATCTTCTTATTTTTCTCATTTCATATGAAGCGTTATTATTATTCATTACCCGACAACCGTATGATGATTCTAGTAATAATGGATTTATTGGCATACCACAACGAGTTGGATCAGATTGATTATTGTCATCTGCTCCATAATACCTCCATTCAGCACCAGAGTCAACAAAATCTTTATAAATTATTCCACAGCCCTGATTTGTACACGTTAAGAACCCTTCATCTGTAAAAGCCAATGATGCGTTGCATGCTTCGCACATTTCTCTTTCTCCACATTTACGATAAACACATTCTATTTTAGTTTTGGGTTTTATTTCGTCATCAAATTGGTTCCATAAATGTTTTTTTATTGGATTTGATGATTTCTTTTTTTTCGTTGTTTTGATACCTTCCATTATATTATTTGTCTTGTTAAAATATAAAATCAATTTTATTGTAATTATATTATATATATGGGGAATATTCAATCATCTAATACTATAAAAACAGAAGATACAAAAAACAGTTTACTAAAAAAAATGGATATTATAGCAGCGAATTATATTACGACATTAAACATAGACGAAATGACAAATTTAATTGACAGGGAGAAGTGTGCGAATATTGAAATTTTTACTAAAAGCGAGTTTGAAAAAAAATTTAGTTTTGTCGATGTTCAATATTTAAGACAACGCCAAGAACACGGTGTAGTTAAAAATCGCGTTGATAATGCGGAAGTAATTGTAATCCCTAAAAAAGAAGATTTACGTCCGCGAGAATTAACAAAAAAGCACCGGTTATGTGAAGGAATAGCCAAATACTATATTAAATTGGCCCAAGTATATAGCAGTATAGTAAAAACGTTAAATCCTGTATATGCGTCTGATGTAAATGAAATAGACATATTTGATTTATACAATGTAGGAATTAATGATTTAGAAGAAAATGATAAAATAAATAATAATCCAAAAAAATTTGATAATTTATGCGATAAACGAATCCGGTTGTTATTTCAAATAGTAGATAAATATAATGAACAATTAAAAGAGGCAGAGAAAGAGAAGAATGAAGATGTAGTAATAGATAATAGTGAATTAACAGAAATATCAACCCAATTAGGAGGAGATTATGGTTATCAAATGATGCAACCACAACCACAGCAACAAATGATGCAACCACAATCACAGCAACAAATGATGCAACCACAACCACAAATGATGCAACCACAACCACAATCACAAATGATGCCACCACAACCACAATCACAAATGATGCCACCACAATCACTATCACAACCACAAATGATGCAACCACAACCACAATCACAAATGATGCCGCAACAACCACAGCAACAAATGATGCCGCCACAATCACAAATGATGCAACCACAATCACAGCAACAAATGATGCCATCACAACCACAATCACAGCAACAAATGATGCAACCACTATCACAGCAACAAATGATGCAACCACAATCACAGCAACAAATGATGCAACCACAAGAAGAACAATATATGGAACAACCACAAGAAGAACAATATATGGAACAACCCCAAGAAGAACAATATATGGAACAACCACAAGAACAATCCCAAGAAGAACAATATATGGAACAACCCCAAATGACGCAATCCCAAGAAGAACAACACGATAAAAATATAGCATCGCCGATTGATTTGGCTTCACTAAATAATTTAAACAACGATGATGAAAGTGTAGAACTAGATGAAGGTAAGCCAGGCATATGTAAAATAAATGAAAATATGAGTTCGTTATATGAAGAAGTCGGTATTTCAGAATTAGAAGAGTTGTTTAAAGATAAGTATGATTATGAAAATAGTAAATATGTGATGAGCGATTCTTCAAAATCTAAATATATTGAATTGGTAAAAAAATTCCAAGAAACATTTTCAGGCAAAGAACTAAATAAATCTATTTTAAGTAAGATAACCGGTTTGTTTAGTTTCGATAATAACGAAGAACTTGAAGCCAAATCATTCAAAGATATTAAACTAATTGATTTCAATAAAGAATTGGATAGTTGCAAACGAGAAGTGAACTTTGATTATGAAAGCGATGAAACTAAATTATTATTTATTAAATATGCCGAACATTTAAAAAATATGTTATCTAATACCCGCGAATTTTATAAACAATTAAAATATAACTTGAAAAAGCTGTTTGAATTTATAGAAGATACAAAAACTGGCGAGGTATATCCAATGGTACATAGAAATTTAACAGAAGTAAAATTAACTTCAATAGCTGAGACAACTCGTGTCATTATAGCAGAATTATATTTAACATGTAATAAAGATTTTACAAAAGGACTTGAATTGTATAAACAAATTATATACACTCAATTATTAAATCGCGATTTAAATAGAATTGATAATTTAGAAAAAGATATGGAAAATACAGTTATAGAAGAAGAACAACAACCAGATGAACTAGTGGTAGAAGAAGAAGAACAACAACCCGATGAAGTAGTAGAAGAACAAGAAGAACAACAACCAGATGAACTAGTGGTAGAAGAAGAAGAACAAGCACCTGATGAAGTAGTAGTAGAAGAACAAGAACAAGTACCAGATGAAGTAGTAGTAGAAGAACAAGAACAACAACCCCAGGAAGTAGTAGAAGAAGAACAAGAACAACAACCCCAGGAAGTAGTAGTAGAAGAACAAGAACAACAACAACCAGAGGAAGTAGAAGAAAAACAAGCAGAAGTAGTAGAAGAAGACCCGCAAATGGATTCTAGTTCTATTAATAATACAAATTCCAATACAGAAAGTCTAGATAGTTTAAAAATTTCGACTCTTGATGAACCAGAAAATAAAGAAAAACAAAATTAAGTCAATAATAAAGCATCATTACTATCTATTGTATCACAAATATAGTTATAAAAATAATAATAACTATTATAATTATTAATTGGTTTATGAAATTTAATAACTTCATTAATCAATATATTATTGTTCGCAATGTTTTCAATATTTAAATATTTGAATTTTTCTATTTTACATAAATCAAACATACAAATATGAAACCCTTTTACAAAACAATCGTTGTTTAAATTAATAGATGAGATACAATCATAAATTACATCGTGTTCATCAATATAACAAAGTGTTTTTCTAAAAAAATAAAGACCACATATTTCTTTTTCATAATAAAAAGAATAAATCGCATAATTATTAGATTCTATTAAGGAAAATAATGTAGAATAATCTGGAATAATATTTAATTTAAAATCATTGGTTTGTAATATATCAATAATTAGATGAAAATTTTGTTTATTTATTCTTAAATACGAATACAAAGAATTGTAAATAGGTTGTTTCCAATCAAATACATTAAATATATAATTTGTAGTTTTAATTATTGGGTTAACTGTGGTAATAGGCGTATTTTCACATTTAAATAAACCAATACTATTTTCGGATTTATGTTTATTTTTAATATCATAATAATGTGTTTGAATTAATTCACAAGCAATATTTTTTTTCCGCTGCGATTTATCAACACACATGTATTCTGAATAATATATCAAAAATTTACTATTATTTAAATTAATATTTAATGGTCGACTTAACAAAGAACCCATTATAATATCCTTATTATCAAAAATATTATTGGAAGCATCATATTCTATATTTTCTTTATAATAAATAGAATAATAACAATTTTTATTTGAATAATTAAAATACGAAAAAATAAAATCATAATTGGGAATAAATTTATAGTTGGCCGTGTTAGTATTATTGTAATTATCTTTTATAAATTCGACTAGATTAAGTTCTGTTTTTTTATCACATTCGTCATTAGTTAATGTCTTAACGTTAAAAGTATTTACAAATGTATTCAATCCTGGCAATTCATTCGAAATAATTGTATTTTTTTTTAATAATAATTTAAGATTATAAATATGATACATCGGTTGTTTTGACCAAAACGAATGTTTTAATTTAAAATATGAATAAATAACTAATAAAATAATAACGAAAATTAGTATTAAAATATAATATATATCCATAATTATATTAAAAAAATATTATATAAATACACTATATGCTTAAAAAAGGATTATTAAAAAAAACAACTACACAAATAATATCGTACCGGGATAAAGTAAATACATCATTAATAAAAATAGAACGTACCCGGATTACATCGTATAAAGACAAAGTAAATACATCATTAGTACATTATCGACCTTCAAAAAATACATCATTAGTACAATATCAACCTTTAAAAAATACATCATTTAAAGATAAACTAGCTTTTTTTAACAAATAAATTCGTTTTTGTTTTTTTATTAGTATATCTTTCCATATTTGTTATTTTATTTTTGAAATTATTTTTGATAATAAAATACATAATAAAGACAATACTAATTATTTCAAACCAGCCACTATTATAAAGAAATTGTTTAAATTGTTCAACACTATTTTTAATTTTAGAAAAAATTTGTAAAATCTTTTGCATTGTATCTTATATAATATAATAATATATATTATTTAATGATAGAAATTAATGATACGCGTGAAATGAAAGATTTCAAGAGTATTTCATTTTCCGGATATAAAAGAAGTGATGTTAAAAAAGAGTTAATTTCAAGTCTACAAATGAATAAAATGGAACCGGCGTGTTATTGGAGTAGTGAATTAATATGTGCTGGGCATTATAGTGATTTATGGAATATAATATTGTTTCATTATTCAAAAAATATTCACTTAGGTAATCCTAAATTTATTATTTATTTAGAAAAAAGAATAGAAAATTTTAAACATATTGTAAATGGTGGTTATGTTGATAATGAAATACGAATGAGAAATAATGAAAATATTAGAAAATTATTTGGAGAAATCATAGTAATATTATGTTTATCGACTCAAAAACACGCTTTTCAGCAAATAAAATTGGAGAAAGAGTCAACGTTTGATTTATCAAGTATTAGTGAAAAATTTAAAGCACCGCATACTAAATACGCCGACCCTATATTTTTAAGAGAT
>Ga0209533_1000574_pt1 | contig 34952 bp, 28 predicted proteins | sample COG_04_FD_184748 | JGI IMG/M metagenome (GOLD analysis project Ga0209533, IMG submission 184748) | Pelagic Microbial community sample from North Sea - COGITO 998_met_04 (SPAdes) (version 2) | ecosystem: Environmental > Aquatic > Marine > Neritic zone/Coastal water | place: Helgoland, sampling...
AATAGATGTCAGACACCACCTCACTCGGGCCATCGAGTGCATTATTGTCGGCAAGCGTTAGGTAGTAACTGACAAAGTCGCCCGGCTCAACCTCCATGTCTTCGAGATAGAGCAGAGTCGATCCCTGCGCAGAGCGAACGGATTCGGCAGGCAGGAAATTGACCACACTGTCACCGGCACCCACTACCGCGTAATTGAGCACGAATTCGCTCAGCCCATAATCGTCGCTTGCGTCAACTTCGATCACCACCTCTTCGAGTGGCATCACGTCTTGATCAGCGCCGGGTCGGCGCAGAGTGAGCTGGGGGGGCTGATCTTCGATTGCGCGAATATAGTAATCGAGCGGCGCATCGCTTTGCAGGCCTTGTAGATCGGTTGCCGAAAGCCGGTAAACCCCATCGCCCTTCACGGTAAAACGAGCAGTTGCCTTGAGTCCGTCAATAGTCAGGCTACTGTTTACATAGCCTTCACCGGACGTACTGCCAGCGTCAGCGAACTGCAATTCGGCACTCGCCAGTGGTTTATTGAACGTAATCGTAAGGCTTACCTCGGTGCCTTCTGCGGCGACTATATCGCCGCCATCAATTTCGATTCGATCCTCTTCGCCGGTATAAGCCGGAAAATTCAGCGCCACATCGATCTGCTCTACATTGGGGAGGTCATACAAACTTATCTGGTATTGCCGCGAAGTCTGCTCATCGCCGGCAAGGCTAACCAGATAGACCGAATCTTTTAGAACCGCAGGTAAATAGTAGCTAAACGTCGCGCCGCCGGTGTCCGCCGCATCGAGTACCATCGGGTAGTCGCGCCAGTTCAACCGATCGTCCTGAAGCCGCAGGGTCAGCGCGCCAGGCTGCGCATTTTCTACCCTTGCCGTAAACGTCAGTGGCGAGCCCCGCTGCAGTTCAATATCGCCCGGCTCGACAATAAGCGCGATAGGCAACGCTGCTGGGCTTATATCAGCTCGCTGTTCACTATCGAAAGGCCAGGCGAGGCGCTGCGCTGCTTGCCTCATCTGGGCAGATTCTTGCAATAAAAGGCCGAGTGCTAAGCAGGCGGCAAGGCCGGCGGCCATCGCAATAAAAGATTCACGTGGGGAGCCTACTCGCTCAACCTCTTGCCTCTGCAATTCAACATGTGAGCGCGCGTCTTTGATCAGCTGTTCGACGAATGCCGGGGAAACGCCGCCCTTTAGAGGCTCTCCTTCTATTTGAGAAAACTCGATAGAGGTAAGTAGACGCTGTTCGAGGTCTGGGAATTTTTCTTCAACATAGAGCGCTAACGCCCTCTGATCGGCTTGTGCACGATGACGGTGACGCCACGCAATCGCCACAATAGATACCAAGAGTGCAACGGATGCGACGGCGACTACTAAGATGACCGTCGGTGATGCGGTGACATTCGCGACTACAACGAGGCTTGCCGCGATTACGATACAGACGGCGACAAGCGCGAAACCGAACTGCCGAGCGAGCACTAATCTGGCCTGCCTTCGCTGAAGGCTGTAGAGGGTGTCGCGGAGACTGTCGAGATTCGGAGTCGTCATGCGTTTCCTGGATAATAATAAGCAAAATCCGACGCCCGCTTTGGCAGCGTGAGCGCCAAGGGCACTTAGCTAAAACGCCGAGGAGTCGCCATTGGACTTGCTCCCCCTCTTGCTGAAAGAATAGCAGGGCAAGCCTCTCTCGCAGCCCCACTATCCCACTATCGTCAACCGCTTAGCAAGGTTCGGAAAGCGGGTAACCCATCTCTTGTGGCCGATAAAAGGGGGAATCATCGGGGAATATATGCACAGGGGTCGAGGCAGCCCAGTCTAGAAGCGCTTTGACGCTGCTGATTTGGGCGATGCCTTTGAGCGTCTCCTTAGTGGGCTGCGGCAGAACGATCTCTTCCGCCTTCGAAGCGGCGAGCGCAGCTTGAGGCGTAATCCAGCGGTGCTCTAGTATTTCATCGTTGTCGACAACAACGGTGGCCGTTCGTGACACCGGACACATAAAGAACCAAGTACAAAACCGTCGTGGCAAATGGGGCGGAGTGGTCCAATGGGCAGTGTGAATGAGCTGGCTCTCGCCGATGTCCAGCCCCGCCTCTTCTTTCGTCTCTCTTACCGCCGCTTTTAGTGCCGCGCGATACTCCAGTCCCTCGACCCCCTCGAAATCGGCCTGGTCTACACGACCTCCGGGAAACACCCAATGACCACCATGGAAAACAAGCTTGGAATTTCTCCTGAGCAGTAAAATTTCAATAGAGCCTTGCGTAGCGCTGTCACGGGCTACGACTACTGTGGCGGCCGGAACCGGGGTCATCTCGCTCATTACTGGGTCTTCCTTCAGGCTCAACGCCCTTGTGCACTGTCGCTTTCGGTAACCCTCATAATACCCAATTTGGCGGAAGATCCCACTCCCTGAATGCAGCTATAAGCGGATGGTTTGCGCCTCCAGCCCCATACGCTTAGAATCGAGTTAACGGCGGCTCTATCGATGTGTATCGAAGCCCCTTACTTCTATTCCCATCAACAGAAAAACGGAAAACAAGCTATGACAATTGGATTTGAAGGTCGCGTCGCAATCGTAACAGGCGCAGGCGGCGGACTAGGCCGACAGCACGCCTTAGAGCTGGGACGCCGCGGGGCAAAGGTAGTCGTTAACGACTTAGGCGGCAGCGTAGATGGCAGCGGCGGTTCGGCCTCGGCAGCTGAGTTAGTCGCTCAGGAAATCATCGCCGCAGGCGGCGAGGCCATGGCGAACGGCGCATCGGTTACCGACCTAGCCTCTGTCCAATCGATGGTCGACGAGGTAATGGCGAAATGGGGCCGCATAGACATCCTCGTGAATAACGCAGGCATCCTGCGCGACCGCACATTCTCGAAACTCGAACTCGAAAACTGGCATGCAGTCATCGATGTGCACCTCACAGGCAGCCTCAACGCAACTAAATGTGTGTGGCCAATCATGGTGGAGCAAGGCTACGGCCGCATAGTAATGACAACCTCAACGAGCGGATTGTTCGGAAACTTTGGTCAGAGCAATTATGGCGCCGCAAAGCTAGGCCTGGTCGGCTTTATGAATACCCTGCGCCTAGAAGGTGCGAAATACGGTGTTTTCACCAATGCGATCGCACCAATAGCCGCGACGCGCATGACCGAAGAACTGCCGGGCTTCGAAGACAGCGCAGAAAAACTCGCGCCCGAGTTAGTCACCCCTGCGGTGGTCTATCTCTGTTCCGATAAAGCCCCTAATGGCCGCATCATTCAGGCAGCCGGTGGCCGCTATTACTCTGCCGATGTGCGTGAAAACGAAGGCGTTAATCTTGGCCTCGGAGCCTCGGTCGAAGACATCGAGGCGAATATCGACACAATACTCGACATGACGTCGAGCAAGGGCGTGATAGAGCGGACGCACCACCGATAACGGCAGCACGTTTGCGCCTGCGCAATGTTTGATCCATCGGCAAAGCGCTTTTGAGCCAACCAATAAAAAACGCCCCCTTTGAGAGCTATAACACTCTCAAAGGGGGCGTTTTTTATTCACTCACAGACCGCCTAGGCTTTCTTTTTCTGGTCTGCTAACACGCGCTGAATCGAGGCGCGCTCGTCGAGGCGCGCGATCAGCTCATTGTTGCGGGGCATCGCGGCGGCAACGTCCCAGTCTAGTGCGCGCTTGCAGGCTGTCATGGCAAGATTCATGCTGAAGCGAAAGTAGAAATCGGCATAGGTTAGCTGCTCGCCGCATAAATAGGGCGAGAATTTCGCTAACCGATTGAACGAGGCAAACCCCTTCTCAAGTTGAGGCTTCACTTCTTTCTTTAATTCATCGGATGCTGGCCGCCCAAAAAACACCTCTCCGTATAGCCGACGCGCCGGTAATTCAACATAGAGTTCGAGGTAGCGGATCATTTCCTGCACCTTAGCCTTCTCGAAAGGGTCTGCCGGATAAAAGCTCTCGCCCTGTCCCAGCGAGTCTAAATAGTCGATCATCACGCCCGTCTCGGTGAGAAAGCCCTTTTCGGTTTCCATGGCCGGCACTTTGCCCATCGGACTTTTGCCCAAAAAATCTGACTCTTGATTAGGAAGTATCAGCATTTCTTCAAAATCCATACCCTTCTCGAGCAGAACAGTCTTTACCATGTTGTAGTAATTACTGAGTGGCATCCCATATAGTTTGATCGTCACACGTGTCCCCTTCATACTTAAGTTCAATGAGCGACAGAAATTACTCTGCACGCGCACAGATTGCAAAACCTATTCACGCAAGCGTAAGCGATTCCCCATGTCAGCCACTGCACGCCTCCGCATTCTCTTACTATCCGGCTACGATGCCGCGAGCCATCGCCTCTGGCATGAGAATCTCGCGCGCATGATGCCCGAGCATGAATGGACTCCGCTAGCTCTCGCACCCCGAAATTTTAGCTGGCGCCTACGCGGCAACGCATTAAGCTTCGCCTTTGGTGAGCGAGAGACCCTGAGCAGACCTTACGATCTGCTGATTGCGACATCGATGGTTGATCTAAGCACGCTGCGTGGGTTCATGCCCGCACTCACAGCGATCCCAACGCTGTTGTATTTCCATGAGAATCAATTTGCGTATCCCACCCGTGATCAGCAACGCGCTAATGCCGAGATACAGCTCGTCCCTCTTTACGCTGCGCTCTGCGCAGATTCGGTCGCGTTTAATAGTGAATACAACCGCAGGACTTTTCTCAGCGGCGCAAAAGAGTTGCTCCGGCGCCTACCCGACTATGTGCCCAAAGGATTACTGCAGCGCCTCGAGCAGTCTCACGTAGTGCCGGTTCCTGTGTTCCAGCCGGAGGAGTTGTCGCCGCGTTGCAGCAACCATTCGACGCTTGAAATAGTGTGGAATCACCGATGGGAATATGACAAAGGCCCTAAGCGACTGTTGGAGGTGGTCAAACTACTCTGTGCCCAGAGGCTCAACTGCCGACTCCATATTGTGGGCCAGCAGTTTAAACAGCAGCCCGAGGAATTCGACGAATGTCGCCGCTTACTTAAAGCGCACTGCATCTCTCTAAATCTTGAAGACGCTCACTTCGGCTTTATCGAAAGCGCTACTGACTACCACACGCTTATCAACTCCTGCGACGTCGCCCTGTCGACTGCGCTGCATGACTTTCAAGGTCTCGCAATGCAAGAGGCTGCGATCGCTGGCTGCTGCCCGCTCGCCCCTGCCGACCTCGTCTATCCCGAATACCTGCCGCCAGAAAATCTTTACTCTGTGACTCAAGATAACACGCACACCGCGCGTAATATCTTCAAGAAATTGAAACGCTGGCAGGAGGAAAAAAACGAGGGAATTGCTCTTCCGCGCGTGTCGCTAACGCAGTTTTTCGAGGAAAATTTGACTGCGCGGTATCAACAGCTGTTTGCGCAAACTATCCATTCAAAACAGCAGCCGGCGCTTTAGCGCTTCAGCTCCTTTGTTTAGCTGATAGACGACTCGGGCTATTCGACGCTTTGCAGCAACGGGAAAACAACTTTCTGGCCGATTTGAATTCGATTGAAGTCGAGCTCTGGATTGTACTGTCGCACAAGCCACAGTGGAGCTGAATAGCGATTGCGCGCGATCGTGCCGATATTTTCGTTGCGGCGTATAGTGTATTCCTCTACATCGCGAATTCGATACCGAGCAAAGAAATCACGTTGTAGCGTCGAGTGGTAGTCTTTGCGCCTGCGCTCGAATTCAGGTCTCGATACCTTAGAGAACCCAAGAGTAAGACGCTTACCCACGATGACCGGGTCGCTGTATGCCATGCCATTGAGTCGCCTAACATCCCAAGCGCGAACAGCTAACCAGTCGGCATAATGACCGAGCGTCTCGGTCGCCTGCACCTCGATCGAGTCGTCGCTCTCTACCGAATAGTCGGCAGGATCAGCGCTCAACGCCTCGGCAAGCTCTGCGTCGCTATCGACGGCTGTGTCCTCTGACATCGCCGCTGCAACCTCTTCGGCTACGGCATTAACATCCACTAACACGTTAGCTGCTAACGCAGGCTCGTCGAGCATTGAGTCACTGTCCGGCGCAACCAATGTATCGAACGCTTGTTCCTCGGATAAGTCAGGCTCAATCTCCGCGACTTCTACAGGGTTCTGCATCGAGCTCTCTGATGAGACCTCTGGTGAGACCTCGTCAATCTCGACAAGCGACTCCGGCGCACGCTCATTCGCGACGAGTTGCGGCGGCGCTGCGTAAAGACCCGGCAAGCGCAACTCCTGCCCGGGATAAATGCGGTGCGAGTCTTCGATTCGATTAAGGCGCAGAAGCGCCGTTTCACCGACCGAGAAGCGCCGAGAAATGGTCGAGATCGTGTCACCGCGCGCTACCGTATAGATGCCATTGGCTGGCGCTCGTTGCGACTGCGCAGCAAGTGAAGTTTCGTCCTGCGGTAGGAGTATGCGCTGGCCGATTTGAATGCGATGACTGCTGGTTAGCTGATTCAACGCGACAAGACGCGAGACCGACGTATTAAAGCGCCCTGCAATTGCCGATAGACTATCCCCTCGTTCAACCGTGTAAGACACGTCCGGAGTCTGAACGACAAATTTGTAATCGCCATCAATGCTCGCGAGTAATTCCTGAGATGTCATCTTCGCATCACGCAGCTTTATTTTGAATCCGCGAGGAATTCTCTTCTGGCCTTGCCAAACCACTGGCCTCAGCGCAGGGTTGTCTGCTTTCAATTGTTCTAAACTCACGTTAGCACTACGCGCGAAAACTTCGGCATCTATGTAAGCGTCGGTAGTGAGCTCGGTGAAATTAGGCGCTGGATTAAACTGTATTTCACCGAAAAAATTCTCGGCGCGCTTTTCGACTTCGTTAACCGCAAGAAACTGAGCGTAGAAATTACGCGAGGCAAAACCGAAGCGCCTGCCCTTGTATTTTGCAACAATCTCCTCAATGTCACTCGACCCCGTTTCGCGCACCGCGCGTGCGATCCCCGCCGCGCCGTGATTATAGGCTGTTAGCGCTAAGGGCCACGTTCCCAGCACTCGGTAGTTATATTCGAGAAGGCTCATAGCCGCCTCCGCAGCGATGTAGGGGTCCATCCGCTCATCGACTATATGATCTATTCGCATAAATCTCTGACCGGTAGCACGCGTGAATTGCCACATTCCTGCTGCATCGGCCGATGAGTACGCACCCGGATTAAACGATGATTCGACATGCGGTAAGACAACGAGTTGGGGCGGAAGATTTTTCCCTACAATGACCTTTTCGATATGCGCACGATAGGCGCCAGAGCGGCGAAGGCCTGCAAGGAATCTGTTTGATTGACCAAGCTGCCAACGCACATTGTCCGAGGCCACTTTTAAGGTTTGATTACTAACATTCGCAGGCCAAAGAGCGAGCACCTGCTGCTGCTCCGCCGAGAGGCCAGTCCTCTTGCCCGTAGACAGCACTTGCAAGGCCGCCTTAATCGCTTCTCGCCTAGTTTCTATCTGCTTTCGGTCGAGTGGTAGCTTAGTGTAAATGACATCAAGATGTTCGGCGTCGTGGAGAAAACCACTCTGGGTATCTATTTCGGTATAGACGCGAACCCAGAATTGGATTGCAGGCTCGAGTTCCGCGGGGCGAGGAAAATCACGGGTATCCTGCGCAAATAGCGGAACTGCTGTTGCGACCAGCAGGCACATCACTGCCGCGCGCCAGATGCTAGCCTTACTTGCGCGAGTCATAGGACCAATGAAATAAGGCAACTCGTCTACCCTTCTGATTAATTTTTTATCGCCTAGGTGGAGACCGCTTCCCTTTGAGCATTGACGGCCTCGGTTACTGTACCAACTAGGGGATATCGTCCAATTCCGATCCTTCCTTGATAGGAATCATTAAATCTTCACGCGTCACGTTCATCATAAGAATCACGTTCGATGCGATATAAATTGATGAATAAGTGCCGACCACAACGCCGATAATCAACGCAATAGCGAAACCCTGAGTCGACTCTCCGCCGACGAGTAAAATCGACACTAATACTAGGAGCGTGGTGAATGACGTGATAATCGTCCGGCCCAGTGTTTGATTCAAAGACACGTTGACCATGTCAGCCGGCGATCCGCTACGCAGACGGCGAAAATTCTCTCGTATCCTGTCCGATACGACGATCGTATCGTTTAGGGAATAGCCGATTATCGCGAGCATTGCGGCGAGGGTATTAAGATTGAATTCCATCCCGAAAACGGAGAAGAGACCTAGCGTAATGATGAGGTCGTGAGCGAGGGCAACAACCGCGCCGACAGAGAACTTAAACTGAAAGCGCACGGCGATATAGACCATGATGATACCGAGCGCGACGAGCATTCCTAAGCCTCCCTGCTCCGCCAATTCAGTGCCGACCTTCGCGCTCACATAGTCAGATCCCTCAAGCGTAATGTCGGCGGACGTAGACGACGCTAAGAGCGCAGTAATCGTCTCACCTACGCGCACGGCTTGGCTCGCTTGATCCGCCTCGGCAACCGATTCATCTACTGGCAGAATAATACGAATATCTCGGTCGGAGCCAAAGCTAACGACTACCGCATCGTTATAACCGCCTTCGGCGAGGGTTGTATTTACCTCACCAATCGCTACCGATTCTGAAAAATTTAACCGTACCGACGTACCGCTCGTAAAATCGAGGCCAAAGTCTAGGCCGCGCGTAGCGAGTGAGCCGAGTGAGATAAGGACTAGTAGAAGCGAACCCATCGCCGCTGCGCGCCGCACACCCATAAAGTTGTATTGCTTACTCAACATAATCTTTTATCCGTAGTTTGCGCAGTCAGGCGCTTAGTCTTCAACCGTCAGTGCTTCGGTGCGGGGAGGAATTGTCCCGATCGACAGCGCCTCAACCTTGCGTCCGCCATAGATCAAATTGATCAAAGCGCGCGTGCCGACAATGGCGGTAAACATCGACGTAATGATGCCTATCATCAGTGTAATGGCGAAGCCTTTTACTGGCCCCGAGCCAATCGTGAAAAGCACCATCGCAACGAGGAAAGTGGTTAAGTTAGCATCCAAGATAGTCGTGAAGGCGCGATCATAGCCAGCATCGATCGCGCGCTGGGGTGACGATCCTTCGGCGATCTCTTCGCGTATGCGTGTAAAAATAAGCACGTTCGCATCGACTGCCATACCAACCGTAAGAACGATACCGACGATTCCCGGCAGCGTTAAGGTGGCTGGGATTATCGATGACATCACCGCGAAGATAAGCAGAATATTCATGATCAGAGCAATGTTTGCCGCAAGGCCGAACACGCGGTAGTAGAACAGCATAAACAGAATGACCAGCGCCGCAGCAACCTGCACACCGCGGATACCTTGATCAAGATTCTCCTGCCCCATAGAAGGACCGATAACAGACTGTTCGACAATGGTCATCGGTGCCGCGAGCGAACCGGAACTGATCAGCAGCGAAAGGTCATTCGCTTCACGCGAAGACAGGCCGGTGATGACGAATTGACGGCCCAAGGCCGAATTGATTCGCGCATGGCTTATGAGCCGCTTCTCTTCATAAAATTCGACTTCGTCGACCTCATTGCCTTCCGCATCGATTGTCGTATTCGTTCGCGACTTCGTCTCAATAAGAAGAATGTCCATCAGGCGCCCAACATTGTCTCTAGTCACGCGATTAATCTGATTGCCGCCCTGCGCATCTAAACTGATTTGTACTTGCGGTAACCCGTTTTGGTCGAGAGACGAGCGCACATTACTAATGCGATCACCCTGCAGGATTACATCGTTGTTAACGTTAATCGACAGGCCCTGATAGTCGAAGGCTTCATAGGAAAGGCTCGACGCGCCTAACTCAGCTTCGAGGTGAAATTCGAGCGTGGCGATTCGCTGTAAAATACGGATAGCTTGCGCAGGATCTTGCACGCCGGGCAGCTCTACTACAATGCGATTCGCACCCTGCTGCTGAACCGTTGGTTCGGACACCCCCAGCGCATCGACTCGATTGATTAGCGTCGTGCGATTAGCCTGAATAGTGTCGCGTTGGATTTGCAGAATGACATCTTGAGTCATACGCATATCGAGCACGAAAAAGTCTCCCGACTCGCTATTTTGCAATTGCAGCTCAGGGAAATTAGTAATGAGGGCGGAGCGCGCTGCCGACCGGTCATCCGACGTCGCAAAGCGTATTTCGAGGTGTGTGCTGTCGACGAGTGTTAGCCCGCGCGAGCGGATACGCTCCTCGCGGAGAATCGAGCGCACGTTACTTAGGTTGTCTTCCATGCGCCGCTCAATCGCAGCGTCCATGTCGACCTCCATCAAGAAATGAACGCCCCCTTGAAGGTCAAGGCCAAGGTTCATTTTTCCTGCACCTATCGACTGCATCCAAGCAGGCGTGGTCGGCGCTAGATTGAGCGCAATAATATAATCAGGGCCAAATGCGTTTTCGAGCGCTGTTTTAGCGCGCAGCTGATCCTCTACAGAGTCGAGCCTGACGAGCAAACTTTCGTCGTTAATCGCTGCACCGAAGAAATTGAGCTGCGCGGCTTCGAGTGCCGTGGTCGCCCTTTCAATGTCAAATTCGGTTAACGGCGATAGCTCGCTGCTAATCTGGATCGCCTCGTCATCGGGATAGAGGTTGGGCACCGAGTAAAGCAGGCCCAATAGAACGACTAGAAAGATTAGCGCGTTCTTCCACGCGGGGTATCGATTGAGCATAAGAGGGCTCTGCAAATTGCTAGGTTAACGGTTACAAAAAAACGTGTGTCAACACGCCTAATTTCGAGAGGAGCGCAGAGATTACTCGGCACCCCCTTTTAAGAGGACTAGATCTTCGCGAGAGTACCCTTAGGCAATACCGCCGCGATCGCTGCCTTTTGTATCTTCACCTCGAGACTGGTGCCGACGTCTACGGCGAGGTATTCCTCGCTAACGCGCACAACTTTGCCCAACAAGCCGCCGGAGGTTAACACCTCATCTCCTTTACCTATGCTGGTGACTAGATCGCGATGTTCTTTGGCACGCTTCGACTGGGGCCGCAGAATTAACAGCCAGAAGAGGAGGAACATGCCACCGAACAAGATGAGGTTGAAGGTCAATGAGGGCTGACCGGGTTCTTGGGCGTAGGCTACTGGAAACAAAAAGTCCATGTATTGTGCTCTCTCTTAAGTTTGAATTAATTAGTCATATAGGGCAGCGGCATTCATGCAAGGAGAAAACTTCTTCTTGTTGAATCATCTTCTCTTAGCCACTGCGTTCTTCGCTGCGCATTGTCTCACAAATGGAGGCATCGGAAACGATATCAAGACTCAGGCCAACGAGAAAGCCCGTTTAACTGCTCGCTCGCTCGCGTTAAGCTGCTTTTTAGCCTTTGCCTGCCACCTAAGGCTCAGTCTGCGCTTCTAGCGCGAGACCTTCGGCCTGCAGTACCTTTTGATTTTCCTCGAATTTAGCGACGAATTCTGACAATTCGCCCTTGGCTATCGCGTCCCGCAATCCCGCCATAAGATCCTGATAATAATGTAAATTATGGATAGTATTGATTTGAGCGCCCAGCATCTCACGGCATTTATCGAGATGATGCAAATAAGCGCGTGAGAAATTTTGACAGGTGTAGCAACCACAATTTTCGTCTAGTGGCTTGGTATCTTGACGATAGCGTTTGTTGCGCAGACGTAGCAGCCCTTTCGAGGTGAAAATATGGGCATTGCGGGCGTTGCGCGTGGGCATCACACAATCGAACATATCGATGCCCTGCGTAACGGCATAAACAATGTCTTGAGGCGTGCCCACGCCCATCAGATAGCGCGGCTTTTCGGCAGGCAGCAACGCGCCGCAGTGCTGTATTACTTCGCGCATCTCGTTTTTGGGTTCGCCAACGGAGAGACCGCCGAGTGCATAGCCATCGAAGCCAAGCTCAACGAGCCCCGCGAGCGATTCCTCGCGCAAGTCGCCGTACATGCCACCCTGAACGATGCCGAACAGCGCCGACTCATGCTCGCCATGTGCCTCCTTGCACCGACCCGCCCAACGCATCGACAACTCCATCGACTCGCGCGCCTGTTCACGCGTTGCCGGATACGGCGTGCATTCGTCGAACACCATAATAATGTCTGAGCCGAGCGCGTGCTGCACTTCGATGGCCGATTCGGGCCCAAGGAAAATTTTAGCGCCGTCGACGGGCGAGCTAAACGTCACGCCCTCTTCGTTAATCTTCCGCATCTCGCCCAAGCTGAATACTTGAAAGCCACCAGAGTCGGTGAGTATGGGTCGGTCCCAACCGATGAAGTCGTGAAGGTCACCATGAACATTAATCGTCTCGGTGCCGGGGCGCAGCATCAGGTGAAAAGTATTGCCGAGGAGAATGTCGGCTCCCGTTCCACGTACCTGCTCGGGGGTCAGCCCCTTAACCGTGCCGTAGGTCCCGACAGGCATAAACGCAGGGGTGGCAACCTCACCGCGTGGAAAACACATCTTGCCGGTGCGCGCCTTGCCGTCGGTTGCGGCGATGTCAAAACTCATGTGGCTCATAGATAACTCATCTGCCGGTCATCGTGACCGTCTCATTAATTCGTTCGGTAGTTTGCCTCGAGACTAGTGCTCGCGGGTCGCGCGAAACTCCACCTCGAGCCAGCGGTCTTCCATTAGACTCAAATTGACGCGCGTGGGCGCGAGGTAGGTGAGATAGCCGCCGCCATCTATGGCCAAATTGTCGTGGGCTTTTTTGCGGAATTCTGCAAGCTTGACTGAATCTTTACAATCCACCCAGCGCGCTGACTGCACGGTAATCGGCTCGTAGATAGCATCAACTTTATATTCATCTTTGAGGCGGAACGCAACCACCTCAAACTGCAGCACGCCAACAGCGCCTACAATGAGATCATTATTGCGTAGCGGCATAAACAACTGCGTAGAGCCCTCTTCCGATAGCTGCTGCAACCCTTTTTGTAGCGCCTTCATCTTAAGCGGATCTTTTAAGCGAATGCGCCGGAACAGTTCGGGCGCGAAATGCGGAATACCTAAAAACTTGAGTTCCTCGCCACCGGTAAAGGTATCGCCAATCTGAATAGTGCCGTGGTTGTGCAAGCCAATTATGTCGCCGGACACCGCAGACTCTGCTTGATCACGGTCGCCTGCGAGAAAGGTTACCGCGTCGGCAACCTTCACATCCTTGCCGAGTCGCGAGTGGCGCATCTTCATATTGCGCGAATACTCACCCGAGCAGAGGCGCATGAAGGCGATTCGATCTCGGTGTTTGGGATCCATATTCGCTTGGATCTTAAAGACGAAGCCAGTAAAACCCGACTCTGTTGCGGTGACGTCGCGCGACTCGGTCGCGCGAGTTTGCGGCGCTGGTGCATATTCCACAAAGTCGTCGAGCATTTCTTTCACGCCGAAATTGCCGAGCGCCGTGCCGAAATAGACCGGCGTCATCTCACCGCGCAAATAAGCGTCGAGGTCGAAATCGTTACTAGCGCCGCGCACCAGTTCTATTTCGTCGCGGAAGTCGTCCCGGTAACTGCCTAACAACGCCTTCGCCTCGTCACTGTCTATGCCTTCGATCACCTCCACCTCGTGCAGCTGACTGCCCTGCCCGTGTCGGTAGACGTGAATCGTGTCTTTATAGAGATTGTAGACACCCTTGAATTCTTTGCCCATGCCGAGCGGCCAATTGATAGGGGCGCATTTGATTTTAAGCACAGTCTCGATCTCGTCGAGCACATCAATAGCATCGCGAATATCGCGATCGAGTTTGTTCACGAAGGTAAAAATGGGGGTGTCGCGCAGTCGGCAAACCTCCATCAACTTAATGGTTCGGTCTTCGACGCCCTTGGCACCGTCGACTATCATCAGCGCCGAATCGACTGCGGTAAGGACGCGGTAGGTGTCTTCCGAAAAATCCTCGTGACCTGGGGTGTCGAGAAGATTGACGACGCGGTCCATGTACGGAAACTGCATGACCGAAGAGGTGACCGAGATGCCGCGCTGCTGCTCCATCGCCATCCAGTCGGATGTCGCGTGCTTGTCTGCCTTTTTGCCCTTAACCGATCCAGCTACCTGAATGAGATTGCCAAGCAGAATGAGCTTTTCGGTTATTGTGGTTTTACCAGCATCGGGGTGCGAGATGATGGCAAACGTGCGCCGTTTTTTAATTTCGTTGGCTAAGTTGCTAACACCCATACCTGATGAATCCCAAAAGTGACAATGTCTAATTAGATAATCTGCGCTATCGATGCTCAAAAGCTTCCCAGTCTGCGCAGGGGGCGCATAGTATCAAATTACTGGCTACAATCCTTGCCTGAGTTCACCTACACTCGACTTGATCATTTTTACTAATAGACTCAGTAACGCAGGCATCAGTATGGATTTCACCTTAAACGACGAACAGCGCGCGCTCCAACAATCAGTTAGGCAGTTTGCTCAGCGAGAACTCCCCGAACTCGCTCGTGAGATCGAGCTCAGCGATGAACCGCCCAGCCTCGAGCTTCGAAAGCGTTTCGGTGAACTCGGCTATCTTGGCGTTAACCTACCTAGCGAATACGGCGGTGGCGGCATGTCGCATTTCGATGCGGTTTTAGTACTGGAAGAAGTCGCCAAAATCTCAATTGCTGTCGCGTTCCCCATTTTTGAATCCTGCTTCGGCCCCACGCTGGCCATAGCCCACTTTGGGAGCGACGCGATGAAACAGCGCGTTCTGCCCAAAGTTTGTGCTGGCGAGATGGTTGTTGCCGTTGCAATGTCTGAGCCCGATGCAGGCTCTGGGCTCACCGACTTAAAAACTCAGGTGCGCCGTGAAGGCGCCAAGATGCTTCTTAGCGGCAACAAGCGTTGGAGCTCAGGTGCCGGGCACTCCGAGGCCTATGTCGTTTACTGCCGCATGGATGATAGCCCCGGCGCCAAATCTATCGGCGCCGTGCTCGTCGAGAAGGGCAGCAAGGGCTTCACCTTTGGCAAACGAGACCACCATATGGGATTCCGCGGCGTCTACAGTGCGGATATGTATTTCGACGACGTCGAAGTCACCGATGCAGATATCCTCGTGCCCGCGGGTGGCTTTGGCAAGCTGATGGACGCTTTCGATCTTGAGCGCTGCGGTAACACAACCATGTCACTGGCAACCGCGCAGTCAGCATTCGATTATGTGCTGGCGTACGTTCAAGAACGCCAGCAGTTCGGTAAACCGCTTGTCGACTTCCAAGGCGTACAGATACAGATTGCTGAAATGAAGATGAAGCTCGAGGCGGCTCGGCTCTTGCTTTACCGTGCAGTCATCAACGCCGAGAGCGGCCTGCCGTCAATTGCCGAAAGCTCGGTCGCTAAATGCTTCGCCAATGAGACCGCACGCGAGGTTACCGGCAAGGCAATGCAGCTCATGGGTGGCTACGGTTATTCGAAAGAGTTCCCGCTAGAGCAGAAGTTGAGAGATTCGTGGGGATGGGGGATCGCCGGGGGGGCTATCGATATTCAGAAGGTGAATATTACTGCGGCGCTTGTTGGCCGGCGCTTCAATCAAAGAGCGTAGCCTGCCGACGGCGTGGCCTAGTGCAGCACCGCTGCACTAGGAATCTCGCGCGACTCAGAATAGTCGGCGTGGAGAATATCCGCGCGCTGCACGAGGAGCAAATCGTTGGGCAGTAGCTTGTCGTATTCATCCGCCGCCGAGTCTATGGCCTGCACATCAATCTCTTCAGTAAGCACACACACCACATCGTCATCGTCTACATCGACAACAATTGCCTGTTTAAATCCCACGATTGTGTTGAGCGAAGCCTTCGAGCCAATATCGAACCGGTAGGCCGGCAGAAGCGCAGACGGTGATCTAAGCAGACCAGTCGAGGTAAATGCCACACCAAACCCTGCCGCTGCAACGATATGAATAATTTCTATAACATCGGGGTCTGAGAGATCTACTCTGAGTGTTCTTCCTTCCTGGGGGACTGATTCAAATTCCACCTTTGGCTTCTTTTGGCTTAACAGGCGAAGGAAGAGGCTGATGTCTTCCTCGTTCCATTCCAAGGTTTCTTCTTGCTCAGATCGCATACTGTCCGACGCCAAGCTCAGAACAGTGGTCTCTATAGTGAGATCGGGAACCTCGTTCTCGGGGGGGCGGGGCACCACAAGAGACACAGAGCAATAGCCTTCGCTGCTCTCCGGGCTTAGCCTCCAAAGAAACGGAATATCGGCGTTGAGTTCGATCATAAAGCGAAGATGCCTAAAAACGGATGGCGAAGAAAAAGGGTCTTTGGAGTAGCGCTGCGATCGCCATTTAGGGATACAAAGATAACACAAATAGTAAGGGGTATATATCGCTGCAGCGTGTACTGCGCGTCAGCGTTGAAAGGGCAAGTTAGCGGCATGACCTAAGCAATCTCAGACATTGTCGCTGTAAGTTATTGTGTTTAATGTTGTTTACAGAGAGCGCGGAAACACACTTTTTTTCCACAGAAACTGTGGATAACTCTGGGGGTAAAATAGGAAAAACGCGTAAAAGCCTGTAAATTAGCGCTTCCAAGTATAAATTGGTTAATTTTTGATCAACTCATAATAAATAATAAAATCAATAGCTTAACTAGACAATGCGTGGAGAAATCACAAAAATACCGTTAAAAATAGCGTTTTGTGACACGAATGTAGCGCATGTGCATAAAATAGCGAGGTTAACGCGCACTCAATAAAACACTGAAACGCACCCTACTGATTTTAATGAATTTTTATGACCCGGCAAAACGCTCGTTCCGAACTTTTGCCCGTTTATACTCCTCCACTCCAAAAACCGCCTGTGCGACAATAGCCACCTCGCTTGTTACCGGCATCGCTGCTATGACCTCGCCATTGCACTTTTTCAAAGCCTCTTTTGCGCTGCGTCTCTGTGCAATCATTACGCTAACCCTCATCCTTGCACTCTTCGCTGGCGCAAATTTCTCGCGCTGGTCGGCAGGTAAAGAGGCGAAGGCACGCTCCCTCCTCCTTGTTCGAAACCTGTTCGTCGACGAAAAACCCTCGAGCCTCATGCTCTATGCGCACCCAGCTCTGTTTGAGTCAACAAACGAACTCGATTGGCCGAGCCACCTCTACTACTTGCGCGGTCGACTAGGAAGCCTGACAAGCATTGATGCACTGCGCAGCGCGGTTGCAACCCCCCTTTTTAACCGCGACTCAGCGGAGTCAACAGCGAGCCGTACAGTGCAAGTTACGTTTGAAAGCGGCCCTGCCGACATTCAGATCACCTACTTTCGCAGCGGCGATGAATGGCTTGTTACACAATTCTCAATCCTCGCAGACGCGCTATCAAGCTAGCTTACGGGGCGCTTTTTTAGCCGATCGCCACACCAACCGCCTGAATTAACTGACTGTAATCGCTGTGTCCTGACAGTATTTTCTCAATCCCATCTTGGCGCATAGTTCGCATGCCATCTTGTGCTGCCTGATGACGCAGCTCATCAAGGCTTGCGCGCCGGTAGATCAAGCCCCGCAGGCGGCTTCCGCACACAAGCATCTCATGAATAGCCATACGCCCTTTGTAACCCGTGCCTCCGCACTCGCTGCACCTAACGGCCTTACACAATGTCCATTGCCTAGTTTCAAGTCCGTGATTGACGAAATCCTCCTCTCCATACCATTCCAATAGACGGAGTTTTTCGCTCTCGTCTGGCTCGTAGGCCTGTTTACAATTAGCGCACAGCGTCCGCATGAGTCGCTGCGCCAGAACACCTAACAGCGCGTCAGAGAAATTGATTGGGTCGAGGCCAAGATCTAACAGCCGCGTGATCGTTTCCGGCGCAGAATTGGTGTGCAGAGTCGACAGCACGAGGTGTCCAGTCAGGGAGGCCTCAATCCCGATATTTGCCGTTTCTTTGTCCCTCATTTTACCAATTAGAATGACATCCGGATCAGCCCTCAGAAACGCGCGCATCGCCATGGCGAAGGTAAAATTGATTTTGGATTGCACCTGCACCTGCTGCAGACCATCCTGAGTGATCTCTACAGGATCCTCAGCGGTCCAAATCTTCCTCTCAGGCGTGTTGAGCTTGCTTAAAACGGCGTGCAAGGTTGTTGTTTTGCCTGACCCTGTCGGGCCCACAACAAGAAACAACCCATGGGGTTGTGTCGCGATTGTCATAATTTCGCGCTGATTCGCGACACTCAAACTTAAAGTCTCGAGCTGCATTGGGCTGCCTGGCGTCAACAACCGCATAACCACGCTCTCGCCATGCACCGTCGGCAATGTTGCGACCCGCATCTCGATATGACGATCGGCGGGTTTCATATTGCACTTCCCGTCTTGGGGAAGCCGCCGTTCGGCAATATTCAATCGCGAAATAACTTTGACCCTCGCGATCGCGGCTGCACAGTGCTCTTCGGGTATCACTAACAACTGTCGACAGAGGCCGTCTACCCGAATCCTGACACTGCCAGGCGCACCCTCTCGACTCGGTTCGATATGGATATCAGATGCACCCAGCCTATCCGCCTCGGCGATAACCCGATTAACAAGCTGAATCATCCCCGATGTTTCACTGCCATGGTCTTCGTCATCGAGGCGTTCGGGCTGCGCCGCTTTGCTCTGAGAGGCGAGGACAGAGAAAAGATCTTCGAAGCTGGTTGATGATTCAGGAGGGGAGTCATCACGAAGAAACAGAGAGATATGCTCGGGCAGGCCAACGCGGAAAACGTAATTTCGCGCGTTGAGAACGCCTTGAATTTCCATAATGCGTTGATGATTCGAAGGGTCATCGATAAGGATGACCGCCTCGTTTTTGTCTCCCGCAACAGGGAGCCACAGGGTTTTGCACAAATACCCTTTGCTAATATTTTCGAGTAATCGCAGCGGCAAAATCAACGCTGGGTCATAGGCCATAAAAGGGACGCGGTAGTGGTGCGCAAGCGACCTATCTATAGCCTGTGCTGAGAGGCTATAGTTTTCCATAAGAACACTGGACACGGAGGCTCCTCGAAGCGAAGCATTAGCTTGCGCGTCGGCAAGCTCTCTGCTGCTTAAACTCCCCTGTTTAACCAATTGATCGAAAGGACCACCGTTACTCTGAAGCGACTCGCGAAACTGACGGGCAAGCATCTGGCTAGCAAACGCCGCTCGTTTTAAATCGCTTGAGTCGAAACTGGGGTCTCCTTCAAAATTAATTAGCTGCAAGACACCAAGCATGACCTCATCTTTAATTGGCACCGCGATCATCGGTTTTATAGGCCAGCCTCGCTCGTCGCTAAAGCGCCGGTCAAATTGGGGACGGGGGTGAATATCAACAAGCTCGCTGGTGTCGTTTACATCATTGATGAGAATAGAACGCTGACTTAATGCGACATAGCCGGCAACAGAAGTAGCGCTAAAGTGGACGCGTATCTCATTCGAGGAATTGTATTCGGTGTCCCCTCCTCGATAAATTGCCAGAAGCTCTTTGCCGTTCTCTAAGCACTGATAAACCGTAAAGAGGCGCACGCCTAAGATATCTAACAGCCCCTCTCCAACAGTCTCGAGAGCCACTTCTAGCGTTTTCGACTGACGAATTATTTAATAGATCGCTTTGAGTCTTGCTAGAAACTGCTCCTCTGAAAGGCGCTCCCCTCCCCTAATGCCTTGCACTATCATCTATTACCTCGAGTCGAATGACACTGACCTGCCCTCAGTTGGCTAGGCTTGATATGATGAGCACGGCCGGCGCAGACGCTCGTTGGTTTTACGGCGAGGACTTTTCATATGCCTAACACGACAAAAACCGCCCTACCTTTTGCTCTCGTGGCCCTCGCTGCTCTGGCTGCAATGTTTAGCCATGCGGGTTTTAGCCAAGAACAATCCGACACTGCCCTGCCACGACTCAACACCGCCGACGCAGAGTGGCTGGGAGAGCGAATCTTCGCGAACGAGTGCGCAGCGCAGCGTGCGTGCCTGACAAGTTGGAACGAAGGCGAAGACTTCCCTTCACTTGGTATAGGCCATTTCATTTGGTTTCAGCGAAATCAGGAAGAAATTTTTGCAGAGACCTTCCCAGATCTCCTAACCTACCTTGCCGAAACAGGCATAACGATGCCGAAGTGGCTACAGCCGAATAATCTAGTTACCAATAACGACCGGCCTGATGGTGATATTCGTGCAGGGGATTTCTCACGTGACATAGTCGGAAAACCACCCTCTGCGGGCATAGACTCGCCTTGGGAATCGCGAGCTGATTTTTACCAAGACATCGACAGCCGCCGCATGGAAGAACTCAGGACACTGCTCGATACGACGCGGCGAGAGCAGGCGCAATTCATCATCGCAAGGCTTGAGAACAGCTTTGAGGGTATAGTTGCGCAGGCTCCGTCTGCCGAGCGTGAGCGCTTGCAGAGACGCCTAGAAAAGCTCTCGACTTGTCATTCGCCCGCTGGACTTTATGCGCTTATCGACTATGTGCATTTTAAAGGTACAGGGCTCGCTGAAGGGGAGCGCTACGCAGGCCAAGGGTGGGGACTACAGCAAGTGCTCAGCGCCATGAGCGACGACCTGCCCGTCCTCGATAGCTTCGCATCAGCAGCAAAAGCAACCCTTGAACGGCGAGTAGCCAATGCCCCGACCGAGCGACGAGAGCAGCGCTGGCTAAAAGGCTGGCACAATCGTATAGACACCTACCTTGCGGCAGCAACGCTGCCAAGTGCTCATGGCGAGTGTAAGTAGAGGCTCTCATGCGCCTACTATTTATTCATTGTTTAATAGGTCGTTGCGAGAACAATGATTGACCTTTAGCCGTAATCCCTTACTCTTTGCACACTGTAAGGCATTAGAACTAAACCAGTAACAGAGCGCATAAAATGACTCTCGAAAGATCGAACATCGCTGCAATGCAGGGCTATGCGCCGGGCGAGCAGCCACAAGACCTAACGACTATCAAACTCAACACGAATGAGAATCCGTACCCCCCCAGCCCTGAGGTGGCGGCGGCGCTCTCTGTCTTCGATGTAGCTAGTTTGCGGCGCTACCCTAACCCTATTGCCGACGAGTTTCGCCGCGTTGCCGCCGACCTCCACGGGCTATCTCTCGACAATGTGATTCCCACCAATGGCGGCGACGAGCTTCTGCGCCTCATGCTTACCACATTCGTTGCCGAAGGTGAGGTCGTGGCGACTACTAAGCCAACCTATTCGCTTTATCCGGTGCTCGCTGCCATTCAAGGCGCAAAGCTCTCCGAGATCGACCTTGATGAGCAGTGGCGACTACCTAGCGACCTGATACAACAGCTACATGAAATTAAGGCTAAGGCATTCATTCTCGTGAATCCGCATGCACCGACAGGCAGCTTAGTGTCGAGTGCCACAATCGCCGAAATCGCCGAAAATTTCGACGGCGTACTCGTCGTCGATGAAGCCTATATCGATTTCGTCGATCCCGACCTCGAACACAATTGCGTGCCACTTCTGCAGCGCTTCGACAATCTGTTAATACTGCGCACAATGAGCAAAGGCTATTCGCTCGCTGGCCTGCGTTTCGGCTATGGCCTTGCGGCAAAAAAACTCGCTGCGCCGATGCTTTTTAAAACGCGAGACAGTTACAACACTGATGCCATCTCGCAGCGGCTTGCCGCTGCCGCTCTCGCCTCCCAGTCCTATGCTAAAAGCACTTGGAACAAGGTAAGAGAGAGCAGAGAAAAAATGTTTGCCGAACTCACCTCAATGGGGCTTACCTGTCTTGCTAGCCAAAGCAATTTTCTGCTCTGCACGATTCCCGAGTCCATTGGCGCGCCCCGCGCTTACGCTGCGCTCAAAGAGAAAGGTGTCTTGGTGCGCTATTTCGATCAAGATAGGCTTCGCGACAAACTGCGGATATCTATTGGCACAGAGGAAGAAAACAGCCGACTCATTCAGGCCTTAACCGACCTCTGCCGAAGTGAGTCGTAGACGCGACTCGTTAACAGCCTCATTGAATGGGCAGTCAGAGAATGACTACGACACAAAATTCAACGACAGACAAAGGTGAAGGTGCTGACAGAGTTCACCCTTGCCCGTCTTGCAAAAAGCCGATGCGCCGAATCGATGGTCGCATGGGGCCGTTTTGGGGATGCAGCGATTTCCCTACTTGCAGAGCGACGCTGAACGAGGTCGATGGCAAACCCAGTGCCGACATCAATCCAGATTATCGCTGCCCGCTATGCACGCGAAAACTCGTGCGCGCCGATAAAGACAAAGGTGAGTATTGGTTTTGCAGTGGTTATAACAAGGGCTGCAAGGTGAAGCTTGATGATCATGAAGGCAGGCCTAAACAAGCGCATCGCTGCAAAAAATGCGGGCAGCTTCTCGTGAAGCGCGAAGGCAAAAACGGCCCTTTTTGGGGCTGCAGCAGCTACCCGGTTTGCACCGCAAGCTACAGTGACTTAGAGGGCATACCGGCTTTATGATTTTCTCGTTTTTAAAACTAAGGAAAAAGGCAGCGGCGGCGTTAAGCGGAATACTTATCGGCGCGGGCAGTCTTTGGGGTCTGTCTTTATGGCAGGATATTCCGCTCATCGCACTCGCTAATGAACTCGGTGCGATCGCCCTGTTACTGCTCATCATAGTGAGCGTCGCCGCATTCATTGGCCTGATTCTCAGTCGCTTTCGCCGCTAGTCTCGGCGCCTGCTCACCGCAGCTGACATAACCACCGCGTCTTCACGGTCGCCACCCGCCGCACCATAGCCGTCGGGATAATAGCCCTTGCGCTCGCCGATACGACTGAATCCAAGAGACTCATAAAGGCTAATAGCAGCGACATTCGAACGCCTCACTTCAAGAAAGCACGTTTCTGCATCAAGCTTTTCTGCTTTCTCTAAAAGAAGTTTAAACAGCTTCTTGCCTAAGCCGCGCCGTTGAAAATCGGGCGCGACGCAGAGCGTGAGGAGGTGGCACTCGCCAATAGCTACTGACATCACGCCATGCGCGACAATCTGGTTTTTGCTGGCAAGTACCCAACACTGATAACCCGATCTTAGGCAATCGACAAAAATTCGTTTACTCCAAGGAGAAACATAGGCCGCAGCCTCATTCAGCACAACCAGATCAAGGTCGCTAGAGCGCATCGCTCGTGCGAAGAATTCGTTTGCCGGGGTTTCGGGTAACATGAGGAGAGTAACTAATTCCTGATCAACCATTTATGGCGTTAGTTGAGCGTTAGTTAATAGACAAGCCACTGCATTTTATAGACAGGTTGAGTGCCAGCTTAAGTTTTGTTATTTTCTATACGCGCCAATCCCGGCTGGAGATCGGCCCACACCTCGCGCTTTAGCGAGGCGAACGATAGCATCGCCGACAAACTTGCCAGTAGCGTCTGCTTAAAAGGCATGTTCACACCAATCTCAGCGATTAAAGGCTCCACGACACCGGCGAAAACAATGAGCTCTTCGAACCGGTCGCCATCGTGTCGACGACGAATAAATCCGGCGAGCGCAGCCGCGCCAGCTTTATCGCTGCTCGATAGCCCAAGGTCATTTTCGAGCGGCCAGTTAAAGGCCTCATGAACGGGTCTCGGGCTGTGCTGATCAGCATTCAACCCACAGGCAAGCAGTATTGCCGACAGCAGTTTTTTAGCGCGCGCCTTATCTTCGTTTTTTGCCAGCGGCGGAATTTCGTAAAGAATCGCAACGCCTCGAGCCGTCATAAAATAACCAAGATCGAATCGCATAGTGCCCGTGACCGACACAGCCTCTCGCCTCCCCCGAACCTGATGTTTCACCGCAGCCGCTTCGCTCTCTGGCGCTCCGGACGCGCTCGCCAATGGCTTCTGGTTAACCGACACGCCCCTTGTACGTTCTTTGGCGTGATTGCCTAAGTCGATGACAGGCCTATCGGGATTCTTGCTGCGGAAACGCGGTATTTCCTGATGCGTGGAGGGCGCACTCGGTATCGAGGATTCGAACGGTGCGACCTTACCGGGCTCTGGTGGCTCTGGTGGCTCTGAGGTGCCGACAGACAAGTCGGGCGTAGCGAGAAACTCATACTCAGGCGAAGCTTTAGCGCCGTCCAATACGTAACGTGGAAAATAGACCTGCACGCACATGGCGCGCAAATAAGCCTGCCGACTCGTCTCTTCCATTTCGTTTACTTCGCTCGTCTTCGGCTGGACCGGCGGCCCACTAACCCCTAATTCGTGTCAAAGAGCGCCCGGTGATTCATACTCGAAGCGACTTTTATACTGCTCGAACACGTCTCGAGACCGACTTAAAAGCTGTTTTCAGGCTATTCAATAGCCAGCGAAAGAATCCGGCTGTCTCTGACAGCGGAAGAGTAGCAGTTAGCCAAGCTTTCAACAACGCAGGGACCCCGATTGACACAACCGAGAGGCATTTGAAGTGGTCGCCTTTTCGTGATTGAATCCTGCTAGTTTCTTGCGTCTCGACCTGGTGATCGTCGAGCGTTTAACTCTCTAAATTTCACCCTATCCATGAGGCAGCAGTAATGAGAGCAATACTTTGTAAATCACACGGACCGGCCGAAAATCTCAGCCTCGAAACGGTCGACGACCTTGTACCTGCAGCGGACGAGGCCATTGTAGAAGTCTATTCGGCGGCACTCAATTTTCCAGATGGACTGCAAATTCAAGGCAAATACCAATTCCAACCCGACATGCCTTTCTCTCCTGGCTCTGAGGTCGGTGGTGTAATCATTGCTGTTGGCGCCTCGCTCGCGGGCTTCTCTATCGGCGATCGAGTCATGGCAACGCCTGGCATCGGCGGCCTAGCCGAGCAGGTCAGCGTAAAGGCAGAGGGGCTTCGTAAAATCCCCGACAGCATGGACTTCAAGAGCGCCGCTAGCTTTGCCATGGTCTATACCACCTCTTATCACGCGCTCAAGCAACGAGCGAATCTACAACCAGGCGAGACGCTTTTGGTCTTAGGCGCAAGCGGTGGCGTCGGCCTCGCTGCCGTCGAGCTAGGTAAGTTAATGGGCGCGCGTGTCATCGCTGCAGCAAGCTCTGATGAGAAACTAGAGTTTGTCCAAGCGGCGAAGCCCGATGAGCTACTCAACTATGGCGACGGAGAACTCAAAGAGAAGGTCAACGCGCTCACCGGCGGCAAAGGCGCCGATGTAATCTACGACCCCGTCGGTGGAGACCTATTCGACCAAAGCTGTCGTTGCATTGCCTGGAACGGCCGCCTGCTTGTCGTTGGCTTCGCCAGCGGCCGTATCCCCGAATACAAGGCTAACCTCGCTCTACTTAAAGGTTCTTCGATGGTAGGCGTTTTCCTCGGCCGCTTCCGTAAAGAAGAACCGTCCGCCTATGAAAATAATTTCGCCGAGCTTTTCAGTCTTTACGAGCAAGGTAAACTCAAGCCGATCGTCACCGAGTCCTTCGCGTTCGAAGACTATGTCGCCGCGTTCAACGTGTTTACCGAGCGCAAGGTCATGGGCAAGGTCACTCTCGAGATCAAAACAGAGGCGTAACCTCAAACAAAAAAGACTGTAACCAGAGAGAGCGGCGCTGAGCTTTGTTAGTGCGCCGCAAAAAACAACACAGAATAAGAAGCCAAGGCCAAAGCATGCTCAGCGACCAGCAAATTAAGGAAGACCTAGAGAGACTTAAGGATATCGCCCTCGCGACAAAGGCGGTGGGGAGCGAATACGAAACACGCACCGAAAACGTAATGGGCACCGAGCTCGATATTTTCAGCAACATCCCCCCAACTCTCGGCGCCTACTACACACTCGCCAATGGAGTAAAAGACGACTGCTTCCTCGTCTACCAAGACGAGCGATTCACCTTCGGTGAGAGCCTCACTCTTTCTCGACGCTTCGCCCGCGCGTTAATCGAAAAATACAAGATTCAGAAAGGCGACCGTGTCGCCATCTGCGCTCGAAATTCTCCCGAGTGGTGTCTCGCCTTTATGGCTATCACGCAAATAGGCGCGATTGCCGTTCCTATGAACTCTTGGTGGCAGGGTCGTGAAATCGACTACGGCTTAACTGACAGCGGCAGCAAGCTCGTTATCACCGACCCTCCGCGCCTCGCACAGATGCAAGATTCGCTAACGCGCTTGGGTATCGATGCAGTCATTGCGAAGCCTGAAGACGATTCTCACTACCCTGAATTCTATTCCGTTGCTAACAGCTTCGAACCCTACACAGACGCAGACATAGCCCAGTTTGATGTGGCGCCCGATGATCGCGCAACAATCCTCTATACCTCGGGGTCAACTGGCAACCCAAAAGGCGTACTGTCGAGTCACCGCAACACGCTGAGCGCACTTTACACATGGAAGTTTGTTAAAGACATAACCGAGACGCTGCGGCCCGAGTTAGTCGATGAAAACCCAGAATTTCAACCGGCTCTGCTCGCCAACGTACCGTTATTCCATTGCACTGGAAGCCACGCACAATTCCTCGCGAGCTTTCTGTACGCCCGCAAATTCGTCATGATGTTTAAATGGGATCCCGACATCGCGCTCGACCTCATAGAGAAGGAGCGCATCTCAATTCTGCATGGCGTTCCTACCATGGCATGGGAGGTGATGCAGTCCGAAAAATTCGCCACCACTGACCTGCGCAGCTTACGTAGCGTGCAAGCTGGAGGCGCGCCGCGTCCACCCGAACACCTGAATCTCATTACGGCTAAATTTCCTGAGAAAGCGATACCGGGTCTAGGCTATGGCCTTACCGAAACTAACGCGATAGGTGCGATTATTTCGGGTCCTTTCTATCTCGCCCGACCTAACAGTACAGGCCGCCCAACCCCGCCTGTCACCAGTGTGCGCATCGTTGACGAGGCTGGAAGCGAACTGCCCGCAGGGGGCATCGGAGAGGTCTGCATTAAGGGCCCCACCGTGATGCACGGCTATTGGAATCAGCCCGAGGCAACGGCCCAAGTAATTAAAGACGGATGGTTCCACACCGGCGATATTGGGATGCTCGATGAACTCGGCTTCTTGATCCTATTAGACAGAGCGAAAGACATCGTTATTCGAGGCGGCGAGAACATTGGCTGCGCCGAGGTTGAATACGCGATCGCCGAACACCCGAGCGTGAGCGAAGTGTCGGTTTACGGCATTCCCGACACTCGACTCGGCGAAGTCCCCTGTGCCACGGTGATGCTTAAAAAAGAGGCGACTCTCAATGAGACAGAGATGCGAGCCTTTCTCCGCAATCGACTCGCGGCCTTTAAGGTCCCCGCCCGATTCTACTTTCAGCACGACCAACTGCCGCGTATAGCAACAGGGAAAATTGCGAAAAAGGAACTGCGCAAACAGACTATCGCACTTTTGGAACTCGCCTAGCGCTGGCGCTCGAAGCGGTTTATCGCTCGATGGCAAAATTCGATGGCTACGTCACCGACTGGCCCTAGAAGAAAGTTGCCCTTAAAGGCCAGTTAAGTAAGTTTGCTTAGTTGGCCTTTTTCTATTAGAAAGCCTCCTCTTAAACCCTCGAAACCCTCGAAACCCTCGGCCGCTGGGTACCCAAAATAGTTCTCGACTGGCGCTTAATCCTTGATTAGAGTCCGCCCAAATTGGTCTGCAAATTTGATCCCTAGCCCTTTAGGGAAACGTATAGAAAGACGATAAACCGATTGATAGACAGGCGTTCACTTTATGTCAAACTTTTGATTGTGAGGGTGCTATGAAAGAAGAAGATTGGGACGGCGAAGCAGATGACGATGTCGAGTCTTTTGACTCTTCGGAGGAAAGCAATGAGTTAGAGACTGACGAACAAGCCGACGCGTCACTCTCAACGAAAAAGCAGAAGCCAGGCGTAACGGATCTTAGACGAAGAATAGAAGACAGGCTCGAAAGCAAGCGACTCCGCGAGGCATTCGATTTCGACGACTTCGACGACGACTACGATGAGCCCCTAGGCCGTTTAGGCTAGCCTGCCAAAGGCCAAGCCAGCAGCAATAACGGTATTGCTACCGCGACGATTACCACCTCGAGTGGTAATCCGACGCGCCAGTAATCGCCAAATTCATACCCCCCCGGCCCCATTATCAGGGCGTTATTTTGGTGCCCAATCGGCGTCAAAAACGCACAAGACGCACCTATTGCGACCGCCATCAAGAACGTGTCTGGGTTAAGGCCTAGTGTCGTCGCTATGCTGTAAGCTATCGGCGCCATAAGGATGGCGGTTGCCGCATTGTTCAAGACGTCCGACACAGTCATTGTCACGACTAAAATTAGTGTTAGCAGCAGAACCGGCGAATAGTCCCCCGCTACATTTAAAATCCCCCCTACCAGAACCTGCGTCGCGCCGGTGGTTTCGAGCGCGCTTCCCAACGGGATAAGAGCGCCCAAGAGTACCACCACAGGCCAATCAACGCCGTCGTAGAGTTCGCGCACAGGCACAATCGAACGAAGAACCATGGCCACACAAGCGAGTCCTAGCGCTAGCTGAATCGACACAAGCCCTACCGCCGTAGAGGCGATCGCCGCAACAAAAATTATCAGCGCCGGCAATGAGTTCTCTCCTCGCTTCAAATCAAGCGACCTCGTCGCCAGAGGGTAACAAGCGAGTTTAGTGATGGCGTCTTGCAGCGCGTCCTCTTCGCCGTGGAGCAATAGCACATCGCCCACGCGGATGACAAAGTCGCGTAATCGGCTTCGGTGGGGCGTGCCAGAGCGCGAGGCAGCAAGAAGATTGACGCCATAGCGGCGATTAAACCGGCTCTCCGCAGGCGTGCGGCCCACGAGTGGTGAACGCGGAGTCACGACTATCTCAAGCATCTGTGAATCGGCGGAATGAAGCAATTCACGCGTCGAGTTTTCGGCGCTTACCAGCGCAAATTTGTGTTCTGTGGTGAATCCATCGATGTCTTCCTGAGAACCCTGTAGCACGAGAATGTCGCCGGACCTCAGTAGTTGCCGCCTGTTCACAACGGGCGACACCTGACGTCTGCTCTGCAGAGTAACGAGATCCATCTTCTGCGCCTCTAAGGCGTTTTTTAACTCACCGACAGGCTGGCCAACAAAATCACTGTCCTCGCCCACTTTTGCTTCGAACAAATAGCGTTCTATGTCGAATCCTTCGCTATCCGCGGCCTGCTTTCTTACTTTCACAAGCTTCGAGCCAAAGACGAGCATAAACACAATACCGGCAAGCGCTACTCCGCCGCCGACCGGAGCAAAATCGAACATCGTAAAAGCTTGCCCCGTAACCTCTTCACGGTAGTTCGCGATGAGGATATTTGGGGGGGTGCCGATGAGCGTGACTAGCCCACCCAATATCGAGCCAAACGAGAGCGGCATCAGCACGCTAGCCGGTGAGCGCCCTGCCTTGTTAGTCGATTGGATAGCGATAGGCATCAGTAGCGCGAGCGCGCCGACATTATTCATAAACATAGATAAAAACGCGGCGATAAATGACAGCACAGCAATATGGAGAGACGGACGCGATGACAAGGGCTCGATCGCGCTGGTGACAAATTCGACAGCGCCCGAACGCGATAACCCAAAGCTTACGATGAGGACGAGAACCACGGTGATTGTCGCTGGGTTACCAAATCCTGCAAAGAGCTGTGACTGCGGCACGAGCCCAAAGAGTGCTGCAGTAAAAAGCGCGCCGAGGGCAACAACATCGTAGCGCCAGCGTCCCCATACCAAAAGAATAAGGAGGCAAACCAACACGAACATGAGCTGTAATTGATCGAGCGTTTCGGCGTCGAACATGTAATCTCCGCAGTCAGATAATATCGAAGTTAAGGGAATTTAATCCGGCGATTTCGCCGCAAAGCTTATCGCCTTTAACGACCGCCGCGACCCCCGCGGGCGTGCCCGTATAAATAATATCTCCTGCCTTTAGCTCAAACAGCCGCGACAGTTGTTCGATTATCTCTGCCACGCTCCAGATCATTTGGCCTAGCAGGGCCGACTGCCTTAGTTCGTCGTTAACCGTCAGACAGATAGGCGTATCAGTCGACGGGGCGAAATTCGCCTTCGGTGTTAAGGCAGAAAGCGGCGCCGATTGATCAAAGCCTTTCGCTGTATCCCAGGGGCGACCATGCTTCTTTGCGATGGACTGTAAGTCTCGTCGCGTAAAATCGATGCCTACACCATAGCCATAGACACACGCAGCGGCTTCAGCCAGCGTGAGATCTCGGCGACCGCTTGCCAGAGCGACGACCAACTCGACCTCATGATGCAGATCAGAGGTGGCCTGCGGATAACGAACCGCTTCACCGTCAGTCACGAGCGCCGACGCTGGTTTGGAAAAGAACACGGGCGGTTCAGACTTCGGATCTCCGCCCATCTCTGCGACGTGGTCGGCGTAGTTACGACCGACGCAATAAACGCGGTGTACTGGAAAACGCGCGTCCAACCCAACGACGGGAACAGACACTTGTGGTGGAGGCGAAATCACATAATCCATTGACTTACTCCGCGCAGCCAAGCGCAAGGCCTGACGTTATTTGTTGGTTTTTAAACACAGTTAACTGAGTGCGATTTTCAATCTCATCGAGCGTCGTGAGTGCCTCACAGTAATGGCGATGACTTTCTGTCGACGATGCAAAAGCAAACGCGGCATACTGCCCATTGAACACGGCAATTTTAAAGAAGCCTTCTTCTTCAAATTCCGTTGCCTGCAGCGGCCCGCTCACCACAAAGATTGCTTCGCTACGCCCGCTTTCGTCGGTGATCTGCTGCGCAGCCAATTCGTTTAGCGCCTGATCTAGCAGCGACCAAGGCCCCTGCCTTAAATCGCTAGGCAGTCGCGCTCTATTCGACAGAAGATTGAGTTCATCCCAGAAAGGCGTTGCAGAGAAACTGGTCATTGGGGCGAGACGCCCCTGTTCGGCAGCGAGTAAAGTGACTTCGGTGAGACGGTAGTCGCGGTCCTGGGAATCTGTCAGGTCTGGCTGCAACAGACGCGTTCGCGCATCTGCTGCGAGTTGCTGTGCGCGGGAACCTCCGAGCAGTGTATCCGCCGCCCACTCCCGCGGCAGAAGAGACGCAACCCCAATGCCCTCGCCTACGATACGGTAAGCGACCCAGCGCGGCAGTTGCCCTTCTCCTAGAGAGTCAATCTGCGCGGCAAACAGCTGCCGCACAACAATCTCATCGGCAGCGTCATCGCCCTGCCAAACAGGGCATGAGCCATTAAGACAATGAGCAACAATCGGCTCGAGACTTGCCGCTTTGAGCCCGCCGCTTATTATTCCGAGGAAGACAGCGAGCGCACTTGCGTGCATTGCATGAAGCAGTGTTTTACTAACAAGAAAAACACTCGCGCGTGATCGACCTAGCGCGAGAGTAAAAAAACACCCTCCCTGTGCATTTTCACTCAACATTAACCCATCGGGTAAGGGATGAGCTTGTGCACTTCATCGCACCGCTTCATTACCTCATCCGACAGCGTTACCTCTAATGCCGCTAACGACTCCTCGAGTTGCGCGGCAGTGCGCGCACCAATAATCGTCGAAGCGACGAAATCGAAATTCATACTCCACGCAGTGGCAAGCGTGACCGGCGACATGCCTAAGTCTTTCGCAATCTCGAGATACTTTGCAGTTGCCGCTAGCGTGCCCTCGTTGACAAATCTATCCGCCATCGCCCGCTGGCGGGGGTTATCGTGATAGTGATAGTCGCCGAAACGGCAGCCTTTAGGCACCTCAGGGACATTGTATTTACCGCTCAGCACACCACCACCGATTGGCGAATACGGGAGTAATGACACGTTTTCCTGACGACAGGCGTCGGCCAATTCGTCGAGGAAACGTCTGTGCAGCAAAGAGAAATTATTTTGAATCGACTGGAACTTCGCCAGCCCTTCGTATGAGGCAATGGTATTCGCCTTCGTGAGCCCGTAGGTTGTCTCATTAGACGTCCCAAGATACCGAACCTTGCCTGCCTGAACTAAGCGACCGAGCGCCTCCATCGACTCTTCGATTGGCACGATGGGGTCTGGCCAGTGAACTTGATAAAGATCTATATAGTCGGTGCCGAGTCGACGCAAACTGCCTTCGATAGCAGTCTCGATATGAAACCGGTCTATCGCAGTCATCCCGTGACGAACCGGTGGCACAAACCAGCCCGCCGCCGCGCCTGCAACTTTAGTCGCGACAATAAGCGAGTCGCGCGGCTTCGTCTGAATCCACTCCCCGACTATCTTCTCGGTGACACCGACAGTTTCAGCATTCGGCGGCACTGGGTAGACCTCGGCGGTATCAAAAAAATTAATACCGCGATCGTACGCGGTATCGAGAATCTTAAACGACTCTTTTTTGTCGCTCCAACTGCCGAAACTCATCGTGCCCATGCAGATTGGCGTGACACGAAGGCCACTCTTGCCGATATAACGGTATTCCATAATGTCGTCCTTATTCGTTTCTATAATTCTTTACGCGGCTGCTGCACGCTAATCGCATTGATCACCGAGATAGCCACCACCGCCGCAATAGCCGGCATCTTGTATTTGTATAGCAAGGCCGTCGGGGTCACTAAAATATACTTCAGGCGTCCCTCCTACTACGCCTCCTCGATTAGGTTGCCGCAGGCTTACCCAATGAGCCAGCGCTCGAGGTGGCCGCTGTCCATCACTCGGGGCTAAGCCATAAGACGTTAACCGCGTACGAATAGCCTCAACATCGAACTCAGCCACACTCAAACTGACATGATCGGTGCGGCCCGGCACGCTTGGAGACGAGTTATCGGTACCTCCGACATACATCAAAAATTGCAGGCCATCGCCAAGGCTAACGGTTGGGGAAGTCGGGCCTTGATAGGCAAGTATACCGAGGCCGAGGCCTTCGAAGAACAGGCGATTGCCACGCTCGTAGTCGGCCACAAAATTGGTAAAGTGGTTAATGCCCTGTGCCGAAAATAAACCCGCAGCACTTGCTGCGGGGGCACACGCCCCGCAATCGTCTGTGGACATAACCCTGTACACAATGCCCTCGGCATCGGCAAAAAACAGCGCGTCTTGGCCCCATTTTTCATCGCTCCAGAATCGCATTGCACGAGTTAACGGCCCTTGTTCCTGCGCCTCGATAGGCGAAAAACCAAGCTGCAACAATGCTTCGGTGACACTTTGCCTATCGAAATTACGCACACCTAAGCCAATCCAAGCAAAGCCAAGCGGCTCATCGCCCTCGGCTTCCGAAAGAATGAAATGCTGATTACTTGTACCAAGTGCATAGGTCGCACGTGTAGCATCGCGCACCGGCGCTGCGCCAAAAACATCACTGTAAAATCGCACAGATCTGTCTATGTCGCTCACTCGCAGGGCGAACGCTTGGTAACCAACGAGCGCAAGTGCGGGTAAGTTTTGCTGCGGCTGCGCATGCACAGAATTCAGACTGAAAAAACAAAGACCAAACAAGCAACCCAAACGCAGCGGCGCACAAACTAATTGCAAAAAATTACGCATCGGCCTGTCTCACTCTCTTGTGCGCGTTTGAAGGTCGCGCGATTGATTTTTGGCATCGACTGCTAGGTTCTAGGAAGACACCTGTTCTATCGCGCCACCTTCGGCCTTCCAGTTCTCCATGCCTCCTTGCATATGCGCAACGCCTTCGGCGCCCATTCGTTTCAGTGTCTGAGCGGCGAGCGCAGAGCGCCAACCCTTATTGCAGTAGAGTATCAGCCCGTCTACTTCGTCGAACTCGCGCCGATAGTAGGGGCTTTCGGGATCAATCCAAAATTCGAGCATACCTCGAGGAATATGAAGGGAACCCGCAATGCGTCCCTCTCTCTTAACCTCGCGCACATCCCTTAGGTCGACGAGCAGCAGGCCGCCAGTAGACGAATCAAGAGCTGCTCGAACCTGCGCAGGACTCAAGGTCTCAATTTCTTTCTCGGCTTCGGCAACTAGGTCGCGAAAGCTACTCGTTAGTTTATTCATTACGTGGTTATTCCTTCACTCTCGCGAGCGTTCGATTTTCATCATTGGACCGCCTCATAGAGCAGGTACATTCTGGTTGGCTACGTTCAGTCTCCTCAGCCCCAAGCCAAGCACAAGCGCACCGCCTGCTATCGCAAGCAGAAGCAGCTGGCTTATGCCAAACAATCCGCCTGCGGGAAGCGCGAGAGTAATACCCGCAATACCTACTAAGGCCCGCACAACCCAACTGAGCGCGCCGCGGCCCAAATCACCCAAGCCTATTAAGTAGCCCTGCAGTGCAGCGGAAACTAAGGCGACACCTACTAGCGCAGTTGATAATGCCTGAAGATTCTCGAACCACGAACCTTGCAAGAGAAGTGCAGGATTAAACACAAAGAAGAAAGGCACAAAATAGATAATTGCGCCAAGCCGCATCGCTTCGAACCCTGCGCGCATGGGCGACACCTGTGCCACCGACGCTGCGGCAAACGCTGCCAGTGCAACAGGCGGCGTAATGAAACTCAACATACCCCAATACATCACAAACATGTGGCTCGCGAGAGGATCGAGCCCCGAGTTAGTCAATGCAGGAACCAGCACGATGGCGAGAAAGATGTAAGCGGCGGTTACCGTCATACCAATGCCCAAAATAAAACTGGTGAGCGCACCCATGAGCAGAAGGACAAGCACATTGTCGCCGGCTAAATAGACGAGATCGTTAGCAATTGTGCCAGCGATGCCTGTCACCGCGAGGCCACCAATGATGAGGCCGATGGCAGCGAGAATTCCCGCAAGCTCGGCAAGAAGCTTACCCATAGTCGCCACTAACTCGAGCAGTTTATTCACGTCGAGCCTGTGCTTGGTAAACTGATTGATAACGAGTAACAACGCAGTCGCATAGAACGGCGCAACAGCTTCACGCTGCATGAAGACAAGCATCCAAATTAAGGCAGCAAACACAGCAATGAAATACCACCCGTCGCGGAATACCTCGCCTATCTTAGGCAGCTCCTCTTTTGGCAAGCCCTGCAAATTGTCGCGCGCAGCGTGGGCATCAATTTGCATAAACAGGCCAAAAAAATAAAGAAGCGATGGAACAACTGCGGCGATCGCAACGGTGACGTAACTGATGTTGAGAAAGCTCGCCATGACAAACGCAGTAGCGCCCATAATAGGCGGCATTAACACGCCGCCCGTCGACGCACAGGCTTCGACTCCCGCCGCATATTCGCGCGTAAACCCAATACGCTGCATCG
>Ga0209533_1000577_pt1 | contig 34927 bp, 25 predicted proteins | sample COG_04_FD_184748 | JGI IMG/M metagenome (GOLD analysis project Ga0209533, IMG submission 184748) | Pelagic Microbial community sample from North Sea - COGITO 998_met_04 (SPAdes) (version 2) | ecosystem: Environmental > Aquatic > Marine > Neritic zone/Coastal water | place: Helgoland, sampling...
AATTTCAAAATAAAAATCATTAATCTCTATTATATCTCCCTCAATTGGGATGTTCTCATGAATAGTTACAATTAATCCAGCAAGAGTTTCGTATTCATCAGATTCTGGCAACTCTAAATTATACTCACTATTTATATACTCTATCTCTTGTCTTCCCGAGAAAATATAAACAGATTCAGTATGCTGTTCTTCTATTAATTCTTCGTTATCGTGTTCATCCTCAATTTCTCCGAAAATTTCCTCCACAACATCCTCCATGGTAATAATACCTGCCGTTCCTCCGTATTCATCTACTACAACTGTAATTCCTTGTTTTTGCTTAATGAATTGATTTAGCAGTTTGTTAACTGGCATTGATTCTGCAACTATACCTACTGGTCTTAATATTTCGGTAATCGTTTCGGGTGACTTAAACACTTCAAATGAATGGACATAACCAATGATATTATCAATGGTATCTCTAAAAATCATTATTTTAGAATAACCAGTCTCTACAAATTCATTTTTTAATTCCTCGATAGATTGTTCAACATTCAAGGCTTTAATTTCTGTTCTTGGAATTAAGCAATCTCTCGCTTTCACTTTGTTAAAATTTAAAGCATTATGAAACATTTTCACTTCATAATCCTGCTCTTTGTCTGTTTGTATTTTAGTTGATTTGTTTAGATAATCATCCAAATCTATAGCTCCAAAATTAACTTCTCCAATTTCTTTTTTACTACCAAAAAGACCTAAAATTAGGTTACTAATAAATGTAACAAACATAGTTGGGATATATAATATACCGTAAACTATTGCAAGTAAAAACGCCAATAAGCTTAGTGTTCTATTAGGGTTTATTCTGAAAATAGTTTTTGGTAAAAACTCAGCTGTTACAAGTATTACAAGAGTAGATATTAAAGTTTGAGTTAGTAATATTAACCAGGGTAAATCTTGTATCCCTATATGTGCTGGGAAGATCTTTTCAATTATGAGCTCACCCATAAAAATACCATATACTACTAGTGCGATATTATTACCAAGTAGCAACATGGTGATAAACTTAGATTCGTTACGGACGAAAAAAGAAAGAATTCTGGCGCTAACAATTCCTTGCTTCCTATCTATTTCAATTTTTAATCTATTGGATTGTAAGTAAGCAATTTCCGTTCCCGAAAAGAAAGCGGAAAACACTAGGGAAACCAAAATAATTAACAAAATATACTGTTCCATCAAGGGCTAAATCATTGTTGAATATACAAAAATAATACGGATTCTATTTTTTGTTATTTGGATTATTAGCTTCTCTTTCTTTCGAAGATTTCTCCATCTTGATTCGTATAAATCTTCTGAATAAATACATCAATATTGGCAATACAAGAAATATTAAATAATACTTAGCTGTAGCTACTTCATCAATTGCAAATTCATAAATACAAAAAATTGCAACTGCTATTGAAAATAGTAACCAAAAACGTTCTAGACCTTTGTTAAATTTATTCATAATTTAATGTGCTTCAGCAACAACCTCCTTTACATCAGGCAAATGAGATTTAAGTAATTGTTCTACTCCACCTTTAAGAGTGGCAGTAGATGAAGGACACCCACTACAAGAACCTTTTAATATTACGGTTACAATTCCTTCAGAAAAACTCTTGAAATGAATTGCTCCACCATCATTCTCTACTGCTGGCCTTACAAATTCATCTAAAAGATTAACAATTTGCTGATCAGCATCAGAAGTAATAACAGGTTCAAAAACAGGTGAAGGTGCTTTTTCTGCAATTCCTTCAGAAGATTCTTTTGGTGCTGGCAAAGTACTCACAACAACTTGATTCTGTTTTAAAGAATCTGCAATAAATAATCTTAACTCTAAAGTAATGTCATCCCATTCTATGGCAGGCATTTTAGAAACTGTAATAAAATTACGTGCGATAAACACTCCTTTTACAAATGGGAAAGCAAATAATTCCTCTGCAATAGCAGACGAACCTTTTGCTTCACTTGCGTTAGAGTATTCTACTACAATGTCTTCTTGCACCAACATTTTGTTGGCTACAAATTTCATTGTATTAGGATTTGGAGTCATCTCCGAATATATTGTAATTGGCATTTCTTGAGTTTCCATGTTCTGTTGGATTATAATTACTACAAAGTTACTAAATTATAGTTCCAAATTTCCTATTAATCGAAACCTAATTTAGGTTTACCGTTTATGTAAATACGAAGCTTGATTTCTTCTTTGTTGAGTATATTTATATGATAAATAAAAACGAATCAAACTTTAATTGATATGACAAGAAGAAAGAAAATTCCAAGCATGCTAAACACATTAACAATATTAACTTTTATTGGTAGCGGATTTAGTTTACTAGGCAGTATCATATCTTTAGTGAGTCTTCCTCAAATGAGAGAGAAAGTGAAAGAAGGTATGAAAAATGCTAAGATGTCTGGAGAACAACCAGCAGATGAAGCCGATATGCTTGAAGTTATTACAGAAGGTGTAAACATAATGCTAGATAATGGAGAAGCACTTTATACAGTGGCTATTACTACAGCTATACTTTGTATTTTTGGCGCAATATTAATGAGGAAATTAAAAAAGAGTGGTTTCTTTATTTACACCTCGGCTTGTATTTTAAATGTGGTATTTCCATTAACATTAGTAGGTTTTGGATTATTTGGTTTAGGAATTCTTATCGGAGGTCTTGTCTCGATATTATTTATTATTCTATACTCGGTAAACCTTAAAGAAATGACAAAAACATAAAAAAATAAATATCTAATAAGATGAGAGTCTTTTATTTTACTTTGAACCCTACTTTATTTATATTTGTTTTAAATAAAAATTAACTTAAAAAACGAAAATTATGTCATTTACATTGCCAGAATTACCTTATGCATACAATGCATTAGAGCCAAATATTGATGCAAGAACTATGGAGATTCACCACAGTAAGCACCATAATGGATATACAACTAAACTAAATGGAGCAATAGAAGGAACAGACCTTGCTGGGAATTCTATCGAAGACATTTTAAATAGACTAGATATGTCTAACGGAGCAGTTAGAAACAATGGTGGAGGTTTTTATAACCACAGATTGTTTTGGACAGTTATGTCGCCAAACGGAGGAGGTGAGCCTACTGGAGAAGTAGCTACTGCTATTAATAATGCTTTTGGATCTTTCGAAGAGTTTAAAAATGCTTTTTCTAAAGCAGCAGCAACTCAGTTTGGATCTGGATGGGCATGGTTATGTGTTAAAAAAGGTGGAGAATTAGATGTTTGTGGAACTCCAAACCAAGATAACCCTTTAATGCCAGGTGTTGGTTGTGGAGGTTTTCCAATATTAGGAATTGATGTTTGGGAGCACGCATATTACCTTAACTACCAAAACAGAAGACCAGATTACATTAATGCATTTTTTAATGTAATTAACTGGGATGAAGTTTCTAAACTTTATGCAGCTAATAAATAAACACCAATTTCATTATGAAAATAAAAAACCTACTTCACTTTTAGTAGGTTTTTTTTGTCCATTTATTTTTAATCTCTAAATCTATGAAATCACTTTTTCTCTTAGTATTGCTTTGTACAGCTATTACTCCTTTATTTTCTAATGATTTTGAGAATATAGAAACTAGTATTTCTATTGATGAAATACTAATTTCAGATATTGGTTTAGATAACTTTGAAAGTTCGTTCTACATTAACCTCCAGAACCACAAAGACTCAAATGTGAACAAAACAAAATTAGTTGCAATCGCTTTGGCAATTACATTAGGTGCTTTTGGAGTTCATAGGCTGTATTTAGGAACAGAGCCTATAGTTCCAATTGCTTATACACTTACTCTTGGTGGTGGCTTCCTTATACTGCCGTTAATCGATATATTCTACATTATTTCAGCAGAAGACATCAATCAAATTACAAATAACAACAATGTGTTTATTTGGAATAAAGATTTAGATGAGGAAGAGGTTCAAGAAACTCAAGAGGATCTATAATCCCTTAAACCAATCTTGAAAATAAGCCCCAACAACAGGTACTTCCTTTTTTTCTCCAGAAGCTGCACTAATTAGACTTAGAATCCATAGTACTAAAGCTAATATTGAAATAGCCATTCCAACAAATGAGATTATATAACTTACTATAGAACCTGCTATAGCAATAATCATTAAACCTAACATTTGCCTTAAGTAAAAACTTGTGTGTTCTGACTTATTGCTACTATTCATAACAAGAGCAACAATCCATCCAATAATCGTAATATGCGAAATTATAGCAATCGTTTTGTCATCCATTCCCTTTTCTTCTGCCATAGTTTTTAGTTTTTGTATTGTTGTTTATAATAATTTTGATAATCTCCTGATGTGATATTATTCAACCAATCAGAATTTGTTAAATACCATTCTACAGTTAATTCAAGTCCTTTCTCAAATGTAATTGAAGGTTCCCAGCCAAGCTTTCTTTTTATTTTAGTAGCATCAATTGCGTAACGCATATCATGACCAGCTCTATCGGTTACATAGGTTATTAGTTTTTCACTTTCTCCTTCTGTTCTATTCAATTTTTTGTCCATGGTAGCACATAACAACTTAACTAAATCAATATTAGTCCATTCATTATTTCCACCAATATTATATGTCTCTCCTAATACTCCATTATGAAAAATAACATCAATAGCTCTTGCATGATCTTCAACCCATAACCAATCTCTAATGTTCAATCCTTCTCCATAAACAGGTAAAGGCTTGTTTTGTGTAATATTGTTTATCATTAAAGGAAGTAGCTTTTCGGGAAACTGATTAGCTCCATAATTATTGGAGCAATTAGAAATCTTTACTGGCATACCATAAGTATGGAAATAAGCACGAACTAAATGATCGGAACTAGCTTTAGATGAAGAATAAGGAGATCGTGGATCATACGGAGTTTCTTCGACAAAGAAACCTTCTTTACCAAGCGAACCATAAACCTCATCAGTAGAAATGTGATAAAATATTTTATCCTCCATATTATCTCCCCAAGAAGCTCTTGCGGCATTCAATAGATTTATCGTACCTATTATGTTGGTTTTGATAAACTCTGTGGGATTGGCGATAGATCTATCTACATGAGACTCTGCCGCTAAATGAATTACACCATCAAACTTGTTTTTGCTGAACAAATCATTTACAAATTCCTCATCTACAATATCACCTTTTACAAAAGAGTAATTCTCTTTATCTTCTATATCTGTAAGGTTTTCTAAATTACCTGCGTAAGTAAGTTTATCTAAGTTTACAATCTCCACATAAGGATATTTGTTTACAAACAATCGAAGTACATGTGAACCAATAAACCCAGCTCCACCAGTAATAAGTATTTTTTTCATAGTCATATTGTTATACTAAATTAACAAAAAAAGGCTGTGAAGAATAAACTACACAGCCTTAAAATTTAATAGTTAAGATATTTTATAAGTGCCACAAATCGTGCTCGATAATTAGCATCTCATTTTTTATTCTTTCCGATTCCAATAAAGCTTTTACTCCATAGTTCTCATATCTTCCAATCTCTCTGTCATATACATTTGATTCTTTATGGATAAAGCTTGTAAACATTCTTTTCCAAAATAAATCATCAAAAGACATTCTTTGTGCATCATTCTTTCTGTTGTAAACAAAGTAATTTTGAAATACGTATCTACATTCAGGGAAATACAACCAAAATAGTTGCTTCTCTCCTTCCTTCATTTCTCCGTTTTCATCATACTCTTTAATCACTGGACTTATGCCAATAATTCTTACATCCATAACAGATCTTTGCTTATCAAAGAACCAATCTTCCTTAACGTAGTACTTAACAATTTGATCAGCAGTAATAGCATTCTTATCAGTAATGTACTCTTCAAACCCATCGTTATCCAAAGCAGGCTCTCCGTTTTCATCAAGCTTAATTACAGTAGAAGTACTATATAATAAGTTATCTCTAGAAGTGATATAAGCTGTATCATTAGGGTTCCCGTTAGATGTTAATGGGTATAAAAACTCACCATCAAAATCAAACTTACCATCTCCATTAAGCTCATAAGGTGTTAAACTACCTTCTTCTTCTATTCCGTACTTAATAATATCCCATAAAGCCATTCTATCTGTAAGTGGCTCTCTAGGGTAAAACAGTGGAAAATTAAGCTTTTGCTGAACATCAATTGTTCTCCAAACTCTTTTACTCCACATTACATCTGCCTCCCTTAAAGGAGCATAACTAACGACTTTTTTAGTTGGGATATGTTGTTGAACATATAGTCCATCCAATACATTGGAAGGAGATACACCAGTACTAGGTAATTGCCCAAAAGCAAAACCAGCAGTCATCATCATTGCTATTCCTAAAATTTTCGTTTTCATCTTCTTCTGTTTTTCTATTCTTACTACTTACTAAACGTAGAAAAGTTATTTATATTACTTTAAATGTAAGTCCACCAATAGGCATTGCTCTTCCATCAGGTCCAGCAACCATTACATCATAAATATATATTTTCTGTCCTTTCTTAGCGTTTCTCACCATATTTTTCATTTTTGGTGAAAGTGCACCACCTCTTGCTCTCTCTGTAATAATTTTTCCATTTACAATTACATCAAGTGTAAATGACTTCACAGAGAATTTAACGTTCAATGGTGAATCAGCTAACTTAGCGCTTAATGGTGGAGTCTGCTTAAGGATTCCCGTTTGTATTGTTTTATTACCTAAAGTTTTTCCTCCAAAATAAGGTTGAGGCTTAGGCAGTGGCATAATTCTAAATTTCTGGAATCCAATCGTTTTACCATCAGCCTTCACAGAAACAGTTGCTTCTCTTCCTCCTCCAACTTTAGCAATAAATACATCTCCATTTCTCTTGAAACTTGTACATCCATCACAAGAAACTTTAATTGCATCTGGCGGATATCCTGAAGCTACAGCTTGAATTTTGTTGTCGTAACCTCTATACATTACGTTAAGCTCTGGAGCTGCAACAGATGCAGAAGGCTTTCCTACTGTATATTCAAAAGAGAAAGGTAAATCAGTTGGTGTACCAGCTAATTCTACTTCTAGCATTCCTTCAAGTTGTCTTTTACCTGGAGAACCAGCACTTAAAACAAAAGCACCTGAATCAGACAGAGTATAATCTCCTGAAGAACTCATTCTGTATTTTACAGGGTATTTTTTTGTTGAATCAAATGCAACAATTCCAACCTTAACATCTAATTTTTCACCAACATTTAAGTATTGAGTAGATGCAATTACTTGCGCCTCAACTTTATTAATGTTCATCATTGGCTTATCAATTCTAGACAATAACATCTTAGATGATTTTTGTTGAGCCAAACGGATATCATTTCTTAAAGAAGTGATAGTTGACACAACTCCTACCATTGGTTGATGATAAAAACGTGCAACATTCCAATCTTTAGGTTCTTTATGCTGTAATACCTTTTCTTTCTTAGTTAAACTAGAATAGATCTCTGATAGTTCAGATTTATTAGGATGCTTATCATCTTCTAAAAATTTGAAAAACGCTTCTTGAGATTTTAATTTATCCTTAGTAATAACGTGAACAACATTTTGATCATCCTTTACAGAATCTGCTACAGTTACAATTAGTTTATCCCTGTACTCAATCAACTTCTCTCTTAGAGCTTTTCCTCTTTTATCGGACTTTGGAGTATCTCCACCAAAAAACCTTGTAGGAGTATCATAATCATCTTTTTTTGTAATATCATCCAATGGCAAAAAATCAGTAACTTGAGATACAGGATCTTTAGTAAACCATTTTTTCCCTTCAGTCTCTAGGAACATTTCGTTCATTTCATTGTAAAAGTGATCATCTACATTATTAGATATTCTTTTAATTTCATTGAAAATAGGTTCAATCTCTAAAGCAGTTTTCATTGCTTGAGGATCTTGTTTTAAAAAACCAATTTTATCTCCTACTCCATTAATAGCTCTAACGATATTCGTATTTTGTTCTAATGATTGTTCATCAATAGTAATAAAGGCATCAAGAATACTTTTGGATACATTTAGTGCCAACATTGCTGTTAGTACCAAATACATCATTCCAATCATCTTCTGCCTTGGGCTTTCTTTTCCACCTGCCATTTTAAATTATAGTTTTAAAAGTTAATAATAGTTTAATTTAAGTGTCGTATTAACTGTTCGTGTTAATATTCATGGCATTAAGCATATTTCCATATACTTGGTTCAGCTTTTGTAAGTTTTTACTTAATTCAGCAATGTTAGATTTGTAGTTCTTAGTGTCTTCAACAGAATCTGCAAGTGTTCCCATCATTTCACTAATACCCCCTTGTATTTTCTTAGAGTTTTCTAAAGATTCAGAAGCTCCTTCTAATTGCATTTCGTATACCTTGTTCAAAGCAGTTAAGTTTCCTGTAACTTTTTGCATTTCTTCACCAAATGATTGACCTGCTTGAGTAGAGTCAGTTAATCCCATTAAAGATTCGCTAGCTTTAGCATAAGAATCAGCTAAACCATCAACTTTACTAGCAGCATTCTTTAAACTATTTGTGTAGTCTGCAGATACAGCAGTAGCGTCAGACATTGTACTAATCTTGTTAGCTGTTTCAGAAAGATTTCTCATTCCATCACCTAAACTTTCGATTAATGCTCCGTCTATTTTAGCTTCTTCCAACATTCCATCAAGTTGTTGCGAAACTCCCATTCCGTTATTTCCTCTTGAAGTTGTTAATGAAGTAATTTCATCATCATCAGAATCATGACCTAAAGCTAATTCAGGATAAACTAAAGTCCAATCGTATTCCTCATGTATTGGTTCAAAAGCTGAGAATAAAAATATTACTGCTTCTGTTCCTAAACCAATTGTAAGCATCAAACTTGCTCCTGGCCAGTGTTGAATTTTAAATAATGCTCCAACAATTACAACTGCCGCTCCTATTCCGTATAGTTTCGACATAAAATTTTTCCATGCTTTAGTTCCTGGCTTCATAGACTTTTTTCTTTTTTTAGTTTTTTTGTTTATTTATTTATCCTATCGAATGTCCTATTCGATATTAATACTTTACTCTTAAATTATAGTTGATTTTTATAAACCTTCGTTTCTCTCATTACCACCTCTTCCTAAGTAACTTGTTACACATCTAAATCCAATGTAACTCTTAGCAGTATCTTGGTACTCGTAAGTTCTAGAACCTGTTTGAAGGTAATATCCAATATCTTTCCAAGACCCTCCTCTAATCACTTTTCTTTTCATAGAAATTGGATCATGATCAAGTGCATTGTAAGTATATTCTGGATTCAAATCATGAGAAAACTCATACATTGATTCATCATATGCTGTATTTGTCCATTCTGCTACATTTCCAGCCATACAATACAATCCGTAATCATTTGGATGATAAGAAGTAGCTTTTACTGTGTAAGTTCCACCATCTTCCATATATCTTCCTCTCATAGGTTTAAAGTTTCCTAAGAAACATCCTTTAGAGTTTCTGATATAAGGTCCTCCCCAAGGGTATGGACTTTGATTTAATCCTCCTCTTGCTGCATATTCCCATTCAGCTTCAGATGGCAATCTCATGTCATCAATAATTACATCACCAGTTGACAATCTAAATCCATTCAACAAGTTTGTTCTCCAAACTGAAAAAGCTTTCGCTTGTGTCCAAGTAATTCCTACTACTGGATAATCATCATATGCTGGGCTAGAAAAATACTGTCTAGCATAAGGCTCATTATAAGAATATGAAAAATCATGTATCCATACTAAAGTATCAGGATAAACATTAATTTGTTCATGAATTACAAATCTTGAACGATCTGAATGTCCTCTTATAGAATTATTCTGACCTTTGCTGTTTCTATAACCTAAATCTAAATCTTTCCCTCTCTGAATTTCTTCATCATATTGATCAACAGGAAAATCAAAACCTTCATCTTTCATCTTAAGTCTGTGCTCTTCTCTGTCTTCGTAAGCAACATTTGAGATTGGCTTAACAACTGGCCTTCCTTTCTTAGCTGCTTCTTTAAAATCTATCCAGTAATAATCGAATGTTAATTTTCTTACATCAATTTCTCTTCTACCGTATATTCTCTGATTCTCTGGCAATACCATTTCCGAAACTAATATTGGAAAATAATCTTCGTCTTCCCAATCAATTTCAACATCCCAGTCTAAATTCCAGTCTTCTTCATCTTTCTCTTCTAATTCATCATCAAGAGTTGGTAATAAAAATTCTTCTGGGAATTCTTCAGCCAAATATCTCATTGCGATTGAATCTCTTACCCAATAAACAAACTGACGGTATTCGTTATTTGTTATCTCAGTATGATCCATATAAAACGCAGACATTGTAACTGTTCTAGTTTTATTTTGGTGTGTAAAGGGAACATCTTGGTCACTTTGACCCATCGTGTAACTTCCTGCTGGAATGTACTGCATGTCCAAAGGATCATACCCATACCACTCTGGTCGATTTTGTGCTCCAATCAACTCTCCGTTTCCTGTTTGACAGCTTGAAAAAACCAAGACAGCAAACCCTATCATCATTGTTACTCTTTTCATATCTCTTCTTTTTTACATCAGATTTATCAACAAATATATTGTTAATAACTCTAAATTCTATCCTTATTACGCTAGTTTTTTAATTTTGTTTCAAAAAATTATAATAAATATGGATGAACTTCTCTTTCATATCTTATTGGAGGTACAATTCTAAAGCAATAATTAACCATTATTTCGTGGTTTCCGTTAGTAAAATAATTACTTAAAAAAGATGTTCCTAATCCATATGAGTATCCTACTTGCAGTCCATTGTATTGAATTCCTGCCATTGGGGCAATGGCATCATTGTGTCTGTAAGTAACTCCAGCCCAAACCATATCAAAGGCTAAAACGTTAACATTTAAATCATATTGCATTTTAGTTCCATCAGATTTTATTAAGATATTTGGTCTTAAATCTAAATTAGCAAAACCTAAAGGTATTTCTGCCCCTGCCATACCGTAATAATGTCTTCTACCTAAAACCTTTAAAGTCTGTAATTCCGACTCAGTCATATTAGTAGTAGAGATACCTGCATACCACATTGGTGTAGCATAATATAAACCTGCATTAAAGCTTAAGTTTCCATCATTCACATTAGATGTAGGTATTGTATTATCTTGACCAGCTAAACTTCCTGGAGGTGTTCCGTCAGGTGTTACCCATAAAGCGTTAATTCTTTTTGTGTTATATCCAGCAGAAAGACCTAGAGATAATTCACCAGGACCTATATTCAATCCTAGTTCACTAAATTTAAGTGAGTATCCTAATCTAATTACATTATTAGTTTCCCAACCAATTTGGTCGTTATAGAAAGTAAAACCAATAGCACCCTTAATAATTGGTAAATTAGGTGTAGAGAAATTAATTAATGTTGTAGTAGGCTCTCCAGCATCAAAACCAGTCCACTGTCTTCTATTGATGGCGGTAAGACACCAGGCATCTTTAGAACCAATAGCTCCAGGATTAAATGACATTTTATCGAACATAAAATGGGTCATTTGAATATCCTGTTGTGCTTTGGCAGCAAAAGTTAAACAGATAGCAAAGGCAAATATTACTACTTTTTTCATAAGAATTTCATTATTGTATGAACAGCTAAAATAAGTAAAAAAATGGATACTCGAAATTTTTTTAAAGAATAAGATGTTAAAAATTTAATCTTATTTTAAATTTTTCAATCTATTGGACAAGAGAAAATTAATGAATATTAATTTTATTGTAGGTATTTAACCAGAGATTAGGCATCTCATCTCGTAGTGCAGTTTCATAATCAGAGTATGAACAAGGTACTAAATGATGCCTCTGAAATTTTATTTTTTTTGAGGGAGGATAAGGGATTTTCATCCACCATCTTTCTGATTTTTTACTTTTTATAAAAATCAATTCTTCCTCTGAACTGGATAAAACAACTTTATATTTTGTGTAATTTTTATTGCTGGTTAGTGGAGTTTCGTTTTTTCGAAGATCAAACCCTGCAATAAAAAACCATATCATTTGAGAAACAAGTTGTGCCGTTTGTCCAAGGATATCAAACTCTGGACTCATTTCATAAAAACCTATCATTCCCACTTTATCACTCATCCCTGCATACCTTGATAATTGACATGCCTCGTTCCCAAAAAAACCATTTGGCGAAGCAAAACTTGTCCCAGGCACTTCGCTTTGACGGATACTGTTTAAATCAAAACTTATAATTGTAGAATTACGAATTACAGGTTCGGCTATAGAAATATCATGCTGTAATTCTCCTAAACGAGTATTATCAAAGTATAACTTTTCCATCATTTTATTATTCTCAGGGTCGAGATAATATGATTGACTTCCCAGATTAGAATAATTAAAAAGAAAATTTGGCCTTGATAAAATTATATCCTTGAGGTAAGAGTTATTGTTGGTTTCATTGATTTGTTGAAAATCAATTTTCCGGTCAATTGTAGTAAGGTTTACAATTTGTTCTAGCTTTTCGTAGGACTTATACATGGCTAGAGTTAGCTCTTGACTACCTCCAATTATAATTGGAATAATTTTTTTCTTTACTAGTTCCTGTAGCGTTTCTACTAAAGCAAACAGAGTGTCTTGAAGTGTTTCACCTTGTCTTATATTACCTATATCAATAATTTTGGCTGAAGTTGAAGGATAAAGCTTGTAAAGTTGTTCACGAACAAAATCGGGACTCTCTTTTACCGAAGTTAATTGAGAACCTCTTGATTCTTTAACTCCAAGTATTGCCAATTCATATTCTTCGCTAATTTCCCCTCCATCATGGAAATTCACTTTTGATCCAAGTGAATTATTAATTGTTGAGTAAATTTTGATTTGCTCTTCTAATACTGGGGTTAAAAAAATAGAAAAATCCATAATTGATTGAGAAATTTACTTTTGCTTAGCTACTGCTTTTTTCTTTGCAGCAGATTTTTTCTTTGCAGCCGGCTTCTTTTTAGTAGCTTTTTTCTTTGTTGGCTTAGCCTTTTCAATCATTGCTTGAACTTGTTCCAAAGTTAATTTATCAGCTTTGGTAGTCTTTGGCAATTCAATTTTAGTTTTTCCTTTTAAGATATTGAATCTTCCCCAACGAGCTTTCTCAACTCTAATTCCTTCTTCTTCCCAGTTGTGGATTACTTTATCAATTTCCTTTTGTTTCTTAACCTCAATCAATTCAACAATATCTTCATCAGATAAGTTATCATGATCGTATTTTTTATTTACGTTAATGAACATATCGTTCCATTTAATAAATGGCCCAAATCTTCCAGCACCCTTTTGAACAGGCAATCCTTCGTACTCATATATTGGAGCATCAGCTTCTTGCTTAGCTTTAATTAATTCAATTGCTCTTGGTAAATCTACATCCAAAGGCTCTTCTCCTTTTGGAATAGAAACAAACATTTCATCATATTTGATGTATGGCCCAAATCTTCCGTTAGAAACGATAACCTCATGACTTTCGTGAACACCTAAATCCTTTGGTAGTTTAAATAAATCCATTACCTCTTCTAAAGTAATAGTCTCCAGACTCTGGTTTTTCATCAATGAAGAGAATCTTGGTTTAGGATCGTCTTCGTTTTCTGAAGTCCTTCCAATTTGTGCCATTGGTCCATATCGTCCAATTCTCACCAAAATATCTTCCCCTTTTTCAGTTGAACCTAAAAGTCTTTCTCCAGATTGTCTTTCTCCATGCTCAAGTGTGTTTTCTACTTTGGCGTGAAACGGACTATAGAATTTCTTAATCATTTCTGTCCAGTTCATCAATCCTTCAGCAATATCATCAAACTCTTTTTCTACCGAAGCAGTAAAGTTATAATCTAATACACCATCAAAATTTGCAACTAAAAAATCATTAACCACTGTTCCTATATCTGTTGGGGATAATTTGTTTTTATCTCCTCCATAATTTTCTTTTAGATACTTAGTATCAATATTACCTTTTGCTAAAGTTAACTGAGTGAAATTTCTCGTTTTATAATCAATTTCATCTTTAGAAACATATCCTCTCTTTTGAACTGTAGTAATAGTTGGAGCATATGTTGATGGTCTTCCAATACCAAGTTCTTCTAGTTTCTTTACCAAAGATGCTTCTGTATATCTTGCTGGTGGACGCGTATATCTCTCAGTTGCCTCAATCATTTGAACCGAAAGCGCATCTCCTTTTTTCATTGGAGGAAAAATTCCTTCATTGTCCGATTCACCATCTTGATTTTCGTCATCTTTTCCTTCCAAGTATACTTTCAAAAATCCTTCGAACAAGATGATCTCTCCCCTTGCTGTGAATAATTCTTGAATTTTACTTCCTGAAATCTTAACTGTTGTTTTCTCTAATTTAGCTTCACTCATTTGTGATGCTATTGCTCTTTTCCAAATTAAATCATACAACCTATTTTCGCTACTATCTGTTCCTACAGAATGAACTGCAAAGCTTGACGGACGTATTGCTTCGTGAGCTTCTTGTGCTCCTTTTGTTTTTGTTTTAAATACTCTTGGAAAAGAAAAATCATTCCCGTAAGCTTTTTTAATTTCAGCCTCTGCCCCATTTCTTGCTGTTTGAGAAAGATTGATTGAATCTGTTCTCATGTAAGTAATTCGCCCAGCTTCATATAGTTTTTGAGCTACACTCATTGTTCTACTTACCGAATACCCTAACTTTCTACTAGCCTCTTGCTGAAGTGTAGAAGTTGTAAATGGTGGTGCTGGAGATTTCTTTGCTGGTTTTTTCTCAATGTTGTTAATCTCAAAATTAGACTCAGCACATTGATTAAGGAAGTTTAAAGTTTCCTCTTCTGTTTTAAATGATTTACCTAAATCTGATTTAATAACCGTTCCATCCAATACAAATTCGGCTTTCACTTTAAAAGCTGCAGAAGTACTAAATTCTCTTATTTCTCTTTCTCTCTCAACAATTAGCCTAACCGTTACCGATTGAACTCTACCAGCAGAAAGTGATGGTTTTATTTTTTTCCAAAGTACTGGAGATAATTCAAAACCTACTAATCTATCCAAAACTCTACGTGCTTGCTGAGCGTTAACTAAATTGATATTTATTTTACGAGGATTCTCTATTGCATTTTGAACCGCAGTTTTTGTAATCTCATTAAAAGTAATTCGTTTGGTCTCTTTATTATCCAACCCAAGAGTTTCATATAAATGCCATGAAATAGCCTCTCCTTCTCGATCCTCATCAGTCGCTAGCCATACAATATCAGCTGCTTTAGTAAGTTTCTTTAACTCTGCCACTACTTTTTGTTTGTCTTCAGAGACTTCGTAGTTTGGAGTAAAGTTATTATCAATGTCAATTCCCATCCCTTTTCTTGGAATATCTCTCACGTGACCGAAGCTGGATTTTACTGTAAATCCTTTACCTAAATATCCTTCGATTGTTTTGGCTTTAGCAGGTGACTCAACTATTACTAGATTCTTTGACATATATAATTTTTGTTTTATTCCTTAATATAATGATTAAGAAATGTGAACTGAAAATGCTGAAAATATGGAGGTTTTGAGCGGGACAAAATTAAGGACTTTTTATTTACAAATCCAAAATAATTTTTTTTTGAGGTGATTTAACAACCATTTTAGGAGCTAAAAATCAATGAAATCAGTCTAATATTCAACTTTAAAAAAGACTGCTATTTTGTCAGTATTTTGTATATTTGCATAATAATTGACTTAAAAAGTGTAGATGGAACTCATTGATAAAACCATAAATGAATCGAAACAAGGGAAAGCCTTAATTTTAGATTCTAATTCTGATAAAAATAGCAAAAAACTATATTTAGAAAGTTATGGTTGCGCCATGAATTTTTCTGACAGTGAGGTAGTTGCCTCCATTTTAGAGAAAAATGGATACACTACTACTCGAAATATTGAGGAGTCGGATTTGATTCTTTTGAACACTTGTTCGATAAGAGACAAGGCAGAACAAACGGTAAGAAAAAGGTTGACTACTTTCAAAAAAATGAAGAAGGCAAAACCTGGACTTATGGTTGGAATTTTGGGCTGCATGGCAGAAAGATTAAAAAGTGCCTTATTAGAAGAAGAAAAATTAGTGGATTTGGTCGTAGGTCCGGATGCATATCGTGATTTACCCAGTTTATTACATAAAACTGAAGGCGGACAAAAATCGGTAAATGTTTTACTCTCAAGAGAAGAAACCTATGCAGATATTTCGCCTGTAAGATTAGATCAAACTGGAGTTACAGCTTTCATATCAATAACAAGAGGATGTGATAATATGTGTTCGTTTTGTGTAGTTCCTTTTACAAGAGGAAGAGAACGAAGCAGAAACCCTCTCACAATTGTAGCAGAAGCAAGAGATTTATTTGATAGAGGATACCGAGAGGTAACTTTATTAGGGCAAAATGTAGATAGTTATAGATGGAATATGTCATCTAAAGGAGAAATTAAAGACGAAACTATCCCTACAACAAACTTTGCTCAATTGATGGAAATGGTGGGGCAAGTAAACCCTTTATTAAGAGTTCGTTTTTCCACTTCTCACCCAAAAGACATGGGAGATGAAGTGCTAGAAGTAATTGCTAAATACGATAATCTTTGTGACTATGTTCACTTGCCAGTTCAATCTGGAAATAACGATATCTTAAAGAAAATGAATCGAGGTTATACCAGAGAATGGTACTTAAACCGAATTGCTGCCATCCACAGAATATTGCCAAACGCTACGATATCAACAGATATTATTACAGGGTTTTGTGGTGAAACGGAAGAGCAATATCAAGATACTTTGAGCTTGATAAAGGAAGTGAAATTTTCGGCTGCATTTATGTACAAATACTCTGAGAGACCAAAAACATTGGCAGAGAGAAAGTACGAAGATGATGTTCCAGAGGAAACGAAACAAAGAAGATTAACAGAAATAATTGATATTCAACACGCCAATCAATTGGAATATTATCAGAATCAAATTGGAAAAACATTTGAGGTGTTGGTAGAGAAAGTTTCTAAAAAATCGGAAGATGAATATATGGGAAGAAATTCGCAGAGTTCCTCTATTATTTTCCCAAAAGGAGATTATAAAATTGGAGATTATGTAAATGTGAAAATTGTTAGCTGTAGCAAAGCAACTTTAAAAGCAGAATTAGTAAAATAATGGAATTACAATCAGTAAAACAGAGATTTGGAATTATAGGAAATTCATTGGCACTTAACAGAGCTTTGGAAGTGGCTGTGCAAGTTGCGCCTACGGATATTTCGGTACTTGTGATGGGAGAAAGCGGAACTGGAAAAGAGATAATGCCACAAGTAATTCACCAATACAGTAAAAGAAAACACGCTCAATACATTGCTGTTAATTGTGGTGCGATACCAGAAGGAACAATTGATTCTGAGCTATTTGGACACGAAAAAGGTTCGTTTACTGGTGCGCATGACAAACGTAAAGGATATTTTGAAGAAGCAGATGGAGGTACTATATTCTTAGATGAATTAGGAGAATTACCACTTTCTACACAAGCAAGATTGTTGAGAGTTTTAGAATCAGGTGAGTTTTTTAAAGTAGGTTCGTCTAAGGTTCAAAAAACGAATGTAAGAGTAATTGCTGCAACCAATACTAAATTGGAAGAGGCAATACAAAAAGGGAAGTTTAGAGAGGATTTGTACTACAGATTGAGCACTGTCCCAATTAAATTAGTTCCGCTAAGAGAGAGAAGAGATGACATTCATTTGTTGTTCAGAAAATTCGCTTCGGATTTTGCAGAAAAATACCGAATGCCTACAATTAGCTTGACTCCTGAAGCAAAGGAAATGCTAATTAATTATGCTTGGAAAGGGAATATTAGACAATTAAAAAACATCACAGAACAGATTTCCGTTATTGAGAAAAAAAGAGAAATAACTGCCGAGAAATTGGCTGGTTATTTACCTGCAGTTTATGACAATAATTTACCAATGTTATTGCCAAATGACGGACAATCTCATTCTGGAATGAGCGAAAGGGACATCCTGCATAAGGTTCTTTTTGATATGAAGAAAGACATTACTGAGCTAAAGAAAATCATTGTTGACATTGTTCAAAATGGCGGAAATACTGATAGCGAATTCCCTGAAAACGACATTGCTATTATTAATAAAATGAATAGAGATGTTAGTGAGAATTACACTCCACAAGAATCATTCTCTGCAAGACCTTCAATCTCATACCAACAACCTAATATTCAAGAACATGAAGAGGTTGAAGAAATACTTTCTTTAGAAGAAAAAGAGAAAGAAATGATTGCTAAAGCACTTGATAAGCATAGAGGAAAACGTAAATATGCTGCAAAGGAATTAGGGATTTCTGAAAGAACACTTTACAGAAAAATTAAAGAATACGGGTTGAAATAATTAAGGTCTGTAAAAGCTTAATATTTTTTTAGCATCACCTTTTTGCTCTATCAATTCTGATAAATCTAAATTATTCTCTTCATAATATTGTTTCACCATTCGGTAACCTATCCATTTACCAATACCTCCTGGAGAGTCTTGTGGTAAACCTGGAGTAAAACTTCCTGGATTGATGTAAGCTGCTATCTCTTTTATATTTCTAGAATAAATAAGTTTAAACTCAATAAGATTCTGGTATAAAAACTTTTCGTTTTTTTGGCACCAAGCAATCTCTTCTTTGGAATAGTTAAACTTAGTTTGGATAGCTGTGTTAGGCATCATTAAATCTAAAGCCAGCATCATTTTCCCATGATAAATCATAGAAGATAGAAAATCTTTTTTTGTTGCATATACACCACTATTTGCATACTCTCCTGTCGGAGAAAGCGAAAAATATAACCAACTCTTCATGCTCTCGCTTGATAAGTATTCCTTATCCATATCTTCCTTGATATATTGAGGAAATACATCAGGAGGAAGCATTTCTGTTACTTTATTATCTCTTCCAATAAATAAATCTAATCCTATGGCAAGAGTATCGTTATAAGGAAAAGTACGTGCGTTAAAATTGGAATAAAAAGTAACTATTTTAGGGATAATTCTTCCTGGAAAGTAATGTTTATAATGAGCAAACCCTTCTTCTAGCTCTTTTTTATAAGGTGAAAAATCAAGAAAACTCTCGTCTAATTCTTTAGAAATAAGATTGATAGTCGTATCATTCAAAAACTTTTCTAATCTATAAACTATCATTGGATCTTGAGGAAGTCCTTCTCTCAGCATTTCTGATATAAATGAATTGTACAACAATCCATAACTTGAAATCCACTTCTTATTAAGAGCTTTTAACTGGTATTTATCTGCTTTAAATAGTTCTTGATCTAATCTACTTACAGATAAATTTAAAGGCTGTAAATCAATTGGTTCAGAAGAGGTATTAACACCACCATTGCAACTTAAGATAGCAATGGTAACAACTATGAAACCTATTAATTTTAACCTCATTTTATAAATAATTAGCTTGATAAAACTTAAAATACTCTTCTATCTCTTTACTTTGGAATAGTAAAGAATAATTTTCTGGAGTAATTGTAAAGTATTGATACTTTGCTGTAAATGCTTGCATCATAGGATTTACCTTAAATGCCACATAATAACTTTGTGCATCAGCTTTATTATCGAATTGCTTTATCAACACAGTTTGAGTTGTTTTATTTAACCCAATAGAAGTAGTTTTTAGTCCTTTCTCATCAAAAGATGTACTATTAAAATTACTTAAAGCAATTTTTAAAGTATTTACATCAGCATTTAATGGCAGTACTATTGCAAAATAATGAACTCCATTGGGAGAGGTTTTATATTTCACGTCTTCATTTTCTTCAGCATTAAATTGTTTATTCCTTAATTTACCAAGATTCTTCTCAGCAATATCTCCTATCCTAGTGTTGGGACAAGTTTCTACAACTTTAGCCAATGATACTTCTAAGCTATCAAGATTACCCATATCTGCATATGCTTTAGCTTTAAGGAACATTAAATTACATTCGTAAGGATTAGGCTCTGGTGATGATAAAATAGCTCCTATTTTAGTTATCGCAATCTGATTTTTCCCTTCGTTCACCAAATTAAAAACTTCTAAATAAGCGGTCTCAAATTTTTCTTCTCCCTTTTTTAATTTATTAGCATAATTAGGATCAAGAAGTATTTTAGCCTCTTTACTCTCAGGGTAATTCGATAAGATAAAATTCTTGGTAGCTACCTCATCTTCTCTTTGCCCTAAGTCCTGGTAAGTAGTGTATAACTGATAAAGTGAAGGAGTTATCTTAGCTTCTGGGTGAAACCTTTTTTTATTATCAGTAAATGATTTAACTGCCTCTTTGTTGTTATCTAGGATATTAGCATAGATTAATCCAGCTAAAAAATTTGCGTTTATAATAGACTGTTGAGACTCTTTCATTTTTTCCTCTCCAACTGGTAGTTTCTTCAAAAAATCATCAATTTCTTCATCCGAAACAATTGGTGCACCATCTAGGCTCTCTATTTCATCAACAGAGCTTGTTCCTTTGTTCGATCTTCGCCAATTATCTTCTACTTTAATATCGCCCCAAGTGGCTGCAAACTTTTTCTTCCCCTTTTCTTTAGCTGATTCATTGTACATCCAAAACTTACCAACTCTTCCTGTAGTAGCTGGACCAGAAAAAATATCGTTAGTAGACTCTTTTGCCCCTCCTACTTCGTTTTCTTTTTCCCTAAGTAAATCTTGTTTCCTTTGCTTTTCTTTATAAAGGATATCCTCAGCCATGTCCCTCCTTTGTTTCTCTGGCAATGAAGCAATCTTCATTAAACTATCTTGTAAAGCAATAGTATTTATGTAGCCAACCAACCTAGTTAAACTCTGGTTTTTTTCTTCAATTATAGGATAATTTGGATTTTCTGAATTCAACTCACTTAGTGTACTATCGTAGTATTTTTGAGCTGAAATATATTCTTTATCTTCAAAATAAACATCTGCTAATCTCAAGAAGGTTTTGCCTTTTTGAGTAGTGTTAGATGGAGGATAACTAGCTGCTCTCTCTAAGTACATTACTCCAGACTCTTTGTTTCCAGCTTGCAACTCTATGTTTGCTACAGCAAAATAAATTTGATCTCTAAACTCAATATACTTTTCATCTTTAGCAAGAGATAGTAATTCTTGCTTAAGGTTCTCTCTGTCCTTGCTATTAGCAATTAAAGCCCTGTTAATACGAGAATAAAAAGCCATTTTATAATCGGCACTTTTTTTAATCACATAGGAATATAATTCAGATGCTTTTGCATTGTCACCCAACTCTTGGCTGAGTTGTGCTTGAATAAAACTATATCTTACTCTAAGTTGTTTGGTCTTCTCAAAATTAATAGCGCTATCCAAGTTATCTACAACTTTAGCGTACTCTTCTTTTCTTAAATAAAAGTCTGCAATTGTAGCATAATAATCAGCATTCATTTCTTCTGGAAACTGAACTAAAAAAGATTTTTCCTCTTTCAACTCTTCCCTTTTCTTAGTCACTTTTACTTTTGATCTTTTCTTCCTCTTCTTTTTCTTAGTTTTCTTTTGGTATTTTTTCCCTCTAGCTTTCTTCTTTTTTTCTCTTGCCTCATTTAATTCAAAAGCCTCTTTCATTACTTCAATCTCCTTGTAGTATTTAAGAGCCATAGGATAATCACCCATTTCAATGTAGGTTTTCATCAACCATAACTTAGCGTAATAAACAGAAGGATCTTTTGGATACATTTTAATAATGTATTCGAACTTTTCGATAGCTGCAGGATATTCTCTTTTATAAAAATAGCCAACTCCCATAGTTAACCAGTTCTCATCTATCCATTTACCATATTCCTTTTTTGCATCTCTACCTTTTTTGATATTAGGCATAGCATGTTTATTGATTACCGTAGAGGTTTTATCAATAACTCTGTTCATTTCAGGAAAAAATGCTTTTGATTGCTCTTCGTCTGGATATCTATTTACAGGAATTATGTTGGAAAAATCTTCTACAGTGTTTTTATTAAAATCCTTTTTTATGAGTTTAATAATTTCACGGGCATTGAAATATCCGTTATAATAGGCTGTGGTGTTGTGATAGAACCTGTTAAGCCTCTTGTCCTTTTCGGTAGAACAACTTGCAAAACTAATTACTATTAAAAACCAAAATATGTGTGTAGCTTTTATAGACATAAAAATTGAACCTTTCGGCTAATAATCAAAGAGTAAATGTAAAAATTAATCAATAAACTGACCCTATAACTGATAATAAATTAAAATATTTTATCTTTAATCAACTATTGATTTCAAATAGACTTTAACTCTCGGATGAAAGATAAGCTAGCTAAAATAAAAAAGTACCTTAAATCTAGGAATAAATTTATTCTTCAGGATCCAGTTAGCTTTGAGCAAAAGTTTTCTTTAACGCTTACTAAGAGTAGCACTTTGTTTGTTGGTTTCGCTTTGTTTTTAATCATTGGAGTTATATTCTATTTCATTATTTCTTACACTTCTCTAAGGAATTGTATTCCTGGTTTCCCGAAAAATGCCAGTGAATTATATGAGATCAACAAAGAAAATCGAGAAAAAATTCAATCGCTAGAACAAAAAACAACTAGTAGAGACAAGTGGATAAACAACTTACAATCAATACTGAACAATGAGGATACTATTTCCATCACTGATGTACAAGAGTTAATCGCTTCCGACTCAACAGCAGATTATAAGAATATTATTTTCGAAAGGTCGCAAGAAGATTCTACTTTAAGAAAACGTTTGGCTAACCAAAAATTAAATGGTACTGATAAGTTCATTAGGAATATTTTGTTGAACATGATGTATTTTGAACAACCTCATAGTGGCGAAATATCAAGATCTGAAAATAACGACCTAAACGAAACGCACTATAAGGCAAAAATTAAATCTAAAGTTAAAACTTGTATGGATGGAGTAGTTGTATCCAAGACTACAAACTCTATATTTATCCAGCATCCTCACAATATTATATCAGCTTATTATAATGTATCAGAAATTAAACCAACAATTGGTTCTAGTATTGATAGAGGTGATAAAATTGGAATAATGCGAGATTCAGTTCTAAGGTATCAACTTTGGTATAATGGTAAAACTATTTCTTCTTCAATCTATTCTGATTTATAAATTCATCAGTGATTCAGAAAAGCTAAACAATTCCTTTTCTTTAAAATTATCAGCCATTACTTGAACACCAAAAGGCATTCCGTTTGAATGATTACCAAGAGGTAAAGAAATAGCAGGGTTACCAGCTATATTAGCATGAACCGTAAAAATATCTTGAAGATACATAGTGATAGGATCTGCTACATTCTCTCCTATTTTAAAAGCTGTATCAGGTGTAGTTGGCCCTATAACAAAATCGAAATCATTAAAAATTTCATCTGTTTTTTGTTTAATCACCTGCCTTACTTTCATTGCTTTAGTGTAATAGGCATCAAAATATCCCGAGCTTAAAACAAAAGTTCCCAGCATAATTCTTCTTTTTACTTCTTCTCCAAAACCTTCTGTTCTCGAAAGCATATAGGTAGATTCAATATCAGTTGCGTTAAGGCTTCTATATCCAAAATGAACCCCATCATAACGAGATAAATTTGAAGAAGCTTCAGCAGTTGTTAATACATAATAAGTAGGAACCATGTACTCCATGTATGGAAAACCAAATTCTTGAACTTCATGCCCTTCACTTTTCAGTTTAGCAATTAGTTCAGAAAAATATTCTTTGATTTCTGGATTCAATCCAGAACTTTGAATCACCTCCTTGGCGATTCCAATTTTTAATTTCTTTTTGGAAGAATCTATTTCAGAAAAATTTTCAACTTCTTTTTTAGAAACTGTACTATCAAATTCATCTGATCCAGACATTATTTCAGTTAATAATGCTGCATCTTTTACTGAATTTGTAAGTGGCCCTATTTGATCAAACGAAGAAGCATAAGCCAACAATCCCCATCTAGAAATTCTTCCGTAGGTTGGTTTTACACCAACAATACCACAAAATGAAGCCGGCTGCCTAATTGAACCTCCTGTATCTGAACCTAATGTTGCCAAACATAATCCTGCCGCTACTGCTGCAGCTGAACCTCCTGACGAACCTCCAGGCACTTTGTTTTCTTGGATTGGGTTTAGTACATTTCCAAAAGAGGAATTCTCGTTAGAGCTACCCATTGCAAACTCATCACAGTTTAATCTACCAATTATAATGGCGTCTTCAGCTAATAATCGTTCTACAGCTGTTGCTGAAAAAAGAGATTCAAAACCATCAAGAATCTGAGAAGAAGAGGAAACTTTATGTCCTTTGTAACAAATATTATCTTTTATTCCAATAACAAATCCTGCTAGTCTCCCAGCATTTCCTTGAGCTATTTTTTTATCAACCTCCTTTGCTTTTTGCAAAGCAGTTTCATCAAATGTTTCCAAAAAAGCATTGAGATGTTTTTTACTCTCAATAGTTTTAAGGTAATATTCAACCGTTTTGATACAGGAAGTATTCCCGCTTAATAATTGGTCTTGAAATTCAGAAAAATTAGCGTACAAGGCAGTTAGTTTATTTATCTTCTAATACATTATCAACAGAATCTTTGGCTTTCTCTTCACCTTCACCCTTAGAGGCATCTTTAAATTCTTTGATTCCGCTTCCTAATCCTTTCATTAATTCTGGGATTTTTTTTCCTCCAAATAAAAGTAATACCACCACTACCACAAGAATGATTTGAGGTGTTCCAATTGCTCCTAATATAATAGCTGTGTTCATAATCTGTAGTTATTTATTTAACAAATGTAGTAATAAGAAATAAACTAAGCACAAAAAAAAAGTGAAGTAGTTCACTTCACTTTTTCTAAATAATTTAAAATCGAATTGTTATTTAACTAACATCTTAATTTTCTTATATAAATTGTCTTCGTCACCAGGTACATAATTGTTGTGTTCGTAAACTATCTTTCCGTTTCCATCTACTAAAAAAGTATAAGGAACGTTATTTACATTCATAGCTCTTTTTAAATCCTGATTAGCGTCAATATACACTTCATATTCCCATCCTTTAGAGTCTACGTATGGCTTTACTTTATGCTTATTTCTTGCGTCATCAATAGATACTGCAATTAATTTAACTCCAGTTTCATCTTGCCAATCTTCGTATACTTCGGCTATGTTATTTAATTCTTTTTTACAAGGACTACACCAAGTTGCCCAAAAACTAATTACCATAGGTTTTCCATCATTTTTAAATAACTTAGTACTTACAGTTTTTCCTTGAAGGTTTTTTACATTTACTGTAGGAATTGTTTTCTCATTAGGAGAAGTGAAAGCTACAGCTAACATTGCTAATCCAGTTATAATAGCTATTTTTATCGTTTTCGTCATTTGTATATATTTTTTTGTATTTTTACTCACTATGAATGTAAGCATATAGTATGCCATATGCACATTCAAATTTATGATTAACATTTAGATAACCAATAGACATGATAAAAAAATTACTTACTATTTCTTTAATAACTTTATTTGGAGCTAGTTACGCTCAAAATATAGAGTTAAGAATTCACAACCAATCAGCACTTATTAATGGTACTAATATTTTCATTATTGATACAGTGAGTACTTCTTTATCTCAAGATGTTGCAGCTGAAATTGATGTTATTAGCAAATATACTACTGCCAAAACTATCAAAGTAAGGAAAAGAGAAGTTACATCTAACGCACCTTTACAAGAAAATGCAATTTGCTGGGGACTATGTACATTAGGTGTTACATGGGGTACTTCACCTGTTGTAGAAAGTGATCCAGTACCTATGCCAGTATCTACTTCTTCAATTTTATACTCTGGGCATGTTTACCCTAAAGCTAATGGTGGAACTTCTACTTTTAGATATATTTGGTATGACGTTAACAATCCTAATGACAGCACATGGGTGGATGTTACTTTTGGTGTTGCAGGAACTGCTAGTCTAAATGAAATTGAAAGAATCACTAAACTTAGTATTTACCCAAATCCAGCAACTAACTTATTGAATATTGATTTAAACTCTAATGAGGCTAATAAATCTATAGAAATAATGGATCTTACTGGAAGAAAAGTTTACACTAAAATAATAGCTGGTAACTCTGAATTACTGAGAGTAAATACTTCAGGACTAACACCTGGTATTTATTTTGTATCAGTTGTAGCTAACAACAAAACTGTAAGAACTGAAAAAGTAATTATCACTAAGTAAACTTAGTTTTAAAAAATTTAAAAAAGAGAGGTAGACATGTTCTGCCTCTCTTTTTTGTTTTTTATACTTTGAGGTCAAGCATTCTAAATGAAATTCTTATCTTAGCACACTATTTACAACTCGTTTTATGATAACTTATGTTTCTGGAAAATTAGTGGAGAAAAACCCTAGCTATGTGGTTATTGAAACTGGTGGTATAGGATATTTCATTCACATATCATTACAAACGTATTCTCAACTAGGAAATAATGAGAACTGCAAGCTGTTCACTTATTTCTCAGTAAAAGAAGATTCCCAAACCCTATATGGATTTAAAGACACTACCGAAAGGGAGCTGTTTAAACAATTGATTTCAGTTTCTGGCGTTGGAACTAATACAGCCAGAATGATGCTTTCGTCTATGACATCTAGCGAACTAGTATCTTCAATTGCATCAAGTAACGTTACTTCTATAACAAGTATAAAGGGGATTGGTGCAAAGACTGCCCAAAGAATAATTTTGGATTTAAAAGACAAAATTCTAAAGACAACTGATGCAGACTCTAACAATTCTGCCTTGATTAACAATACTATTAAAAATGAGGCGTTATCTGCTCTTGTAGTATTAGGGTTCGATAAGAAAGCAGCTGAAAAAGCAATAGACACTATCTTACTTAAAGAACCGAGTATTACAGATTTAGAAGTATTAATCAAAAAAAGCCTGAAATCGTTTTAAACATTTGAAAAACCTTTCTAAAATATCATATAGAACTTTTCTGATCGTAGGATTTTGCGGAGTATTTTTTCTAGGACTATCCAAGAAAAAAGAATTTAACTTCACTGGATTTTTCGAATCTGATGAGCAAGAAAATCTAGAAAGAGAGATTGAAATTGATTCGCCAGATGTTACTTTAAGATATCCTTATGTTGGAACAAATAATCCAAGTGACCCTAAAACAAGTCTTGTTGGGTTAAAAGAACCACTTAACATTAAGAGAACAATTAGGTACAATCCAAAAACTCAAAAATATGAGTTTGTATCAACTATTGGCGACAGTACTCAATACCAATCTCCTTATTACATGAGCTATGAGGAGTTCAGAAAATATCAAGAAAAAAAGGCCGAAGAAGATTATTGGATATCTAAAGTAGAAGAAGACAACAGTGCAAACTCGGGTGACTTTGTTCCTCAACTTGATAGAACAAACAGAGAGTTTGGAGATATTTGCGAGGGTAAGCTTATTGATATTACTCCACAAGGTGCAGCTGAACTTCAGTTTGGACTTAACACTACAAGAACCGAAAATCCTGCTATTCCTGTAAAACAAAGGCAATTAACCACTTTTGATTTTGGTCAACAAATACAATTGAATATTCAAGGGAGTATTTGTGATAAATTCAATATCAATTTTAACTATAATACTGAAGCAACTTTTGATTTTGAGAACCAAACAAAATTAGCTTACGAAGGAAACGAAGATCAAATTTTACAGAAAATTGAAGCAGGAAACGTAAATTTCCCTGTACCAAATACCTTGATTCAAGGTAGTCAAAGTTTATTTGGGCTTAGAACAGATTTGAAATTTGGTAAGCTTAATATCTCAACTGTAGTTTCTCAAAACAGAGGTGAACGTAAAGAGATAAACATTAAAAATGGAGCTCAGCAAAAAGAATTTGAGTTACCAATTAATAACTACGAACAAAACCGTCACTATTTTGTAAACCACTACCACAGAGATAATTTTGATCAAGCAATGAGTTCGTTACCAAACGTATCTTCTCAAGTTAGAATTACCAAAATGGAAGTTTGGGTAACAAATAGAGTAAATGATTTTGACGATACTAGAAACATCATTGGTTTTGCCGATTTAGGTGAAACAAGAGTGTTGGAAGGAAACCCTCAGGTAATTGCACCAATGGGAGCTGCAAGTGTTCCTTATAACGGAGCAAACACCTTATATGACTTTCTTAATACTACTGCAGGAACAAGAAACTTAACAACTGTCTCTACCATCTTAGCAGGAAGATCAGGGCAGCCAGGACCATTTATACAAAGTAGGCATTACGAAAAATTAGAAAATGCAAGATTACTTTCTGAATCTGAATACAACTACAATTCTTTATTAGGTTATATTTCATTGAATCAACCTCTTAATAATGATGAAATTTTAGGAATATCATACCAGTATACTTACCAAGGTAAAACCTACCAAGTTGGTGAATTCTCTACTGATGGGATTCCTGGAAATGATGCACTTTTCCTTAAACTACTTAAAGGAACAATAAACACTCCTATATATAAAGCTTGGGATTTGATGATGAAAAACATCTATTCTATTGGAGCTTACCAAGTAAGTCAAGAGAATTTTAAATTAGATGTTTGGTATACTAATCCTAAAGATGGTGTAGATATAAACTACATACCTCAAACTGGTGTGGATGACAAAACCGTTCTTCAATTAGTAGGTGCTGATATTGTGAATCAACAACAACAACCCTACCCTGATGGTGTTTTCGATTTTATCCCTTTAAACAGAATAGGAAACAAAGTTGAAAATGGAGGGACAATAAATCCACAAAACGGAAGAATAATTTTTAGTAAGGTAGAACCTTTTGGTGCTTACTTAGAGGATCAGCTTGCGGCAGCAAATGTTAGTTCTACAGTTATAAAAACAATTGCTTTTCCTCAACTTTATGATAGTACACAAACTATTGCACTTCAATTTCCTGAACTAAATAGGTTTACACTTAAAGGAACGTATGAATCTGCTAATAGTTCAGAAATATCATTAAACGCATTTAACATCCCACAAGGTTCGGTAACTGTAACAGCAGGTGGTGTACGATTAATTGAAAATCAAGATTATACAGTAGATTATAATATTGGAAGAGTGAAAATCACCAATGATGGAGTATTAAATTCTGGTACACCGATCAAAATTTCTTTGGAGAGTAATTCACTATTTACTTCTATTCAGAAAACAATGATCGGAACTCACTTCGATTATCAGTTTAACCCTAATTTTAATTTAGGTGCAACCATGCTTCGTCTTTCAGAAAAACCTTTGACTCAAAAAGTAAATATTGGAGATGAGCCAGTTCGAAATACAATGGTGGGTATTAATGGTAACTTTCAACAAGATGCTCCATTCCTAACTAAGTTGGTAGACAATATTCCTTTTATTAATACAAAAGAGAAATCTACAATTACCGCATCCCTAGAAGCTGCTTATTTAATTCCAGGTCACAATCCTGCAATTACGGATGAAGGACAATCATTTATTGATGATTTTGAAGGAAGTCAGTCGACAATTGATATTAGATCATTTAATAGTTGGGTACTGGCAAGTGTGCCTCAAGGACAACCAGACTTATTTCCTGAAGGAGCTCTAAACAATAATTTAGATTACGGTTTCAACAGAGCGCTTATAAACTGGAATGTTTATGATCCTTCAGTCTTTTATGAAGAAAGAGGATTGGTTCCTGGTTACATTGAAGCAGATCTTATTCAAAATAACAATCAAATGAGATTGGTAGGAGAAACTGAACTTTTTCCTAATAGATCTGTTGACCAAACTGCTGGGCAAATTGATAGAATTGCCATGTTTAACTTGGCATATTACCCAGAGGAAAGAGGACCTTATAATTATGACACTGATCCTACTCCATTATCTAAAGGGTTAGATCCTTCTACAGGTAATCTTATTGATCCTGGAACAAGATGGGGGGGGATAATGAGGCAATTGCAAACCAATGATTTTGAGAATGCCAACATTGAATACATTCAATTTTGGGTGATGAACCCTTTTGATGAAGGAGCCTCAGTCCTTGGAAGTAATGGGAACTCAGTCAACACTAATGGAGGAACATTATACTTTAATCTAGGAAACGTATCGGAAGATATCTTGAGAGACGGAGCAAAGTCATTTGAAAATGGGTTACCAACAAATGGAGTTAACGATACTACTTTAGTCAATTATACTAACTGGGGAAGAATACCATCAGTTCAACAAATAATTACAGCATTTGATAATAATCCGGCATCTAGAGTTTTTCAAGATGTTGGTTTAGACGGACTAGATAATGCAGGAGAGAGAAATGAATTTACTGATTTTGTGAACTGGGTAAATGCTTCATCATTACCTACTGCAGTTAAAAATATATTGTTAGATGACCCTTCAGCAGATGATTACCGTTTTTATAGAGATGATAATTATGATGCTCAAGCAGCAGATATTTTAGCTCGTTACAAAAGATTTAATGGATTGGAAGGAAACTCTGCTACAGATGAGCAATCAAGAACTATAAACTCTGATGGGTATCCTACTTCTAAAACTACGAGCCCGGATATAGAAGACATAAACAGAGATAATAACTTGAATGAAACAGAAAGTTATTATCAATATAGAATTAATCTTAAACCAGGAATGGGAATTGGTGATAATTTTATAGTTGACAAAGTGATAAGAGAAGATGAATCTTCTGGAGAAAGAGTAACATGGTATCAATTTAGAGTTCCGGTAAGGCAACCTACTAAAGTGGTTAATGGAATTCAAGATTTCAGGTCTATTCGTTTTATGAGAATATTCATGAAAGACTTTGATCAGCCTGTTGTTTTGCGTTTTGCAAGATTAGAATTACTAAGAGGAACTTGGAGAAGATACGACCAAAGTATTGTAGATGATGGTGATATTATTCAGGATGATCCAGGCGGAACAATTTTTAATATTTCTGCTGTAAACATTGAAGAAAACAGTGAAAGAATTCCTATTAAATATGTACTTCCTCCTAATTCAGTAAGAGAAATAAACCCTAACTCAGTAGTTGGAGCTCAACTTAATGAGCAATCATTAGAACTAGAAGTTTGTGGACTTGAAGATGGTGTTGCAAAAGCAGCTTTTAGAACAGTAGATTTTGATGTACTTAACTACAAGAAGATTAAAATGTATGTTCACGGAGAGCAACATACCATTACTAACGAAATGGTGCAAGATGATGATGTAACTGTTTTTGTTAGAATAGGAACTGATTTCAAAAACAACTATTACGAATATGAGATGCCAGTTAAAATGTCTCCTTATGGTTCGGCAACAACAGAAACTGTATGGCCGGATGAAAATGAATTAGAGATTATACTTCAAGATTTAAAGAACTTGAAAGTTGCCAGAAACAATGCCTTAAGTTCATCAGCAGCTAACATTCTTTCTGTGTTTGAACAAGCAGTTCCAGGGAAACCAGATCACTTAATTAAAGTAATTGGTAATCCTAACTTAAGAGATTTAAAAACTATTATGATTGGTGTAAGAAACCCTAATAGCGATAATGATCACCCATGGCAACCAGATGATGGTGCTGATAAATGTGTGAAAATTTGGGTAAATGAATTAAGAATGTCTGATTTTGACAACCAAGGTGGTTGGGCTGCACAATCAAGAGTGCAAGCAAACTTAGCCGATTTTGCGGTTGTATCTTTAGCAGGACAAATTAGCACACCAGGTTTTGGAGGAATTGAGGACAGAGTAAGTGAAAGACAGAGAGAAACAATAAGACAAGTAGATGCAACAACTGCTATTCAATTAGGTAAGTTTTTTGGTAAAAATGCTGGAGTTCAATTACCATTATTCCTTGGTTTTTCTGAGGGGGTAATCGATCCACAATTTGATCCTCTAAACCCAGATATTGAGTTTGATCAGTCAATTGCGAATGATTCACGAGAGGATCAACTACGAAGAATAAGAGATGCGCGAGACCTGACAGTTAGGAAAAGTATGAACTTAACAAACGTAAGGATATCGCCAGTTAAAAAATCGAAGAAGATGTATCCTTGGGATATACAAAACTTTGGATTCAGTTATGCTTATAACGAATTGTATATGAGAGATATACAAACTGAATATAATGTGAGCAGAACTTATAACGGAGCATTAAACTATACCTACCAGACAAAGCTTAAGCCTTATACACCTTTTAGGAATAATAAATCTTTAAGATCATCTCCTTGGTTCCAAATAATAAGAGATATAAACATTAATCCTTTACCAAAAGAAATAGCCTTTAACACAAACATGAACCGTACTTACACGGAAACTAGTGCTAGAGATATTACTGGAAATGCATTAATAATTCCACAGTTTTCAAAGACATTTACTTGGGACAGAAACTATAATGTGAATTGGAACATTATGCAAGGATTAAGGTTAAACTATGTTGCTAATAATCAAGCATTTATTACTGAGCCTAGTGACTTAAAAGTTGATAAAGAAAAATACCCTGATGAATTCCAAATTGTGAAAGACAGTGTGATGCAGAGTTTAAGAAATTTTGGAGAAAACAACCACTATCTTCAGTCGGCTAACATTACTTATACATGGCCTTTGAAAAAAATACCTGTTCTAAGTTTTATTGATTTAACAACAAAATATCAAGCAACTTACGATTGGCAAAGAGCTCCATTATCACAAGATTCACTTGGAAACACTATCCAGAATTCAAGAAACATCTCTTGGAACGGGCAATTGAGAATGAGCACACTTTATAATAAGTCAGCTTATCTCAAAAAAGTAAACCAAAAAAGTAGAGCTAACGCACGAAGAAGACCAACAAGAACTGTATCGTCACGCTCTGAAAAGGATAAAGGAAAAGAAACTGAAGAGGATGAGGAAGAAGAAAAGAAAAAGAAGAAAAAAGATCCGAACAAATTAACACTTACCGATAATTTGGCTAAGGTATTGATGTCGCTACAAACTGTATCATTGAGCTACAGTACAATTGATGGGCAATTACTTCCTGGATATGGGCAAGAATCTAACTTATTTGGATCAGCTAATTTAAACACACCAGGATTAGGATTTGTATTTGGAGGAGAACAAGAAAGAGACTTTTTTGGAAATCCTACAAATAGTGATTTTGCTCAACAAGCAGCTGCAAACGGATGGCTTGTAGGCGAAACAAGTAAGTTCATTAATGTTCAAAGAACAACAAATCACTCTAAGAACTTTAATGGAACAGCAGTACTGGAGCCATTTAAAGGAATAAGACTAGAGCTTTCTGCTAACTATTTATATTCTGAAAATATGAATGAAAATTTCATTTGGGATGATGCTGAAGGTAAATATGGAAATTTCAATACTATGCGATCTGGAAATACTAGTTCTTCTTTTAATTCTATAAGAACAGCTTTTATAAAAGAAGATTCTAACGGAATATCTAGCTTGTTTTCTGACTTATTGGCTAATAGATTAGTTGCTTCTGATGAACTGAGTAAATCCAGTAATGGCAATTCTACAAGATTAAAAGATGTTGATGGATTTTATGATGGATACGGAGGGAATCAGCAAGAAGTAATCTTGGCCTCATTTATATCTGCTTATTCGGGTAAAGCGATTGGTAAAAGAAGTTTAAACCCTTTAGAAGCGTTACCAAATCTAAACTGGAGGTTAACTTTTGATGGGTTAAATAAAATCCCTGCAATACAAAAAGTTTTCAGAAACATTGTGTTTAAGCATGCTTATAACTCTACATTTACTATTGCATCATTCACTACCGATTTACAAGCTGTAAAAGATGTAGATGGATTTGACCAAGCTAGAGATGCATCGAACAACATTAGACCAAGCCAACAAATATTAGGAGCAGCAATTACAGAGCAATTTAATCCATTGATTGGAATAGATGCAACATGGCAAAACAGTTTAATTACTAAATTTGAGTACAGATCTAACAGAAACATAGCTTTATCTCTTACTAATAATCAAATTACTGAGATGAAAGGAACAGACATTACAATTGGAACTGGATACAGATTCCAAAATGTGAAATTTCCTATTAAAATTGGTAAAAAACAACCGATTAGTGATATCGATTGTAGAATTGATGTTTCATTTAGAAACAATAAAACTATTATCAGAAAAATTGATCAACAACAAACATTGATTACAGCAGGACAAAGATATATTGCGATTAAAGCAAATGCTACTTACGTACTTAACAAGCAATTTACTTTAAGATTCTTTTACGACAGAGTAATGAATACTCCTTATATCTCAACCTCTTTCCCAACTATGAACCAGAATGTTGGTTTTGCAGTTAGGGTGAATTTATTTCAGTAAATAGATTTGAATCATAATAATATCCTATTTTGAAAAAGAATAAGAAGTTTCTAGATTAGAAATTATCTTCAATATATTCATTGTAACGAATAAATCTATAAACCAAAAAAGACCCTTCACACTTTCGTGGAAGGGTCTTTTCTTTACTGGTGGCTCCTCCCGGATTCGAACCGGGGACACATGGATTTTCAGTCCATTGCTCTACCAACTGAGCTAAGGAACCAGCCTTAATTCCTTACTTTGTAATAAGGAGTGCAAATATATACTTTATTTATAAACTGCAAAAGTTTTACCTACGCATTTATATATTTTAATTCAATTTATACTTTTCCGTTTTTAAACCTCCTTACAAAAGTTAATAAAAGCAGTAATGGAGCAATAAATAATGCTACTCTGGAAATATAATCTCCGTTCCTAGCATAAAAAGTAGTTCCCTCCATTAGTGGTACATCCATACCAATAGAATTGGCAACTCCCCATTCTGCGGATTTAACTATTTCTCCTTTAGGATTAATAAAACATGTAATTCCAGTATTTGCAGAACGTGCAATCCACTTCCTATTTTCTATAGCTCTTAGCTGAGTGTATGCAAGTAATTGCCTGTATCCTGGTGTATCATGCCAAGGTTGATTGTTATCTCCACCATTTGATAGACATTTATTATGATTATGCCACC
>Ga0209533_1000579_pt1 | contig 34826 bp, 28 predicted proteins | sample COG_04_FD_184748 | JGI IMG/M metagenome (GOLD analysis project Ga0209533, IMG submission 184748) | Pelagic Microbial community sample from North Sea - COGITO 998_met_04 (SPAdes) (version 2) | ecosystem: Environmental > Aquatic > Marine > Neritic zone/Coastal water | place: Helgoland, sampling...
CCTTGTTGTTGGAAAAAAAGATTTAAAAGGAAATACAGCTTGGCCATTATTAATAATTTCTACCGTAGTAATTGCTTTATCATGTTACTTTTTGGTTTTGGCCTGCGAGTGGCTTGGTTCAGATACCTATTATGTTCCTTTTTTAGGTGAATTTCATGGCTTAGATATTCCAATAATGTTTGTAGCCTTAATTTTAGCTGCAGCAGCTTCTAGTATTCCTGATACAATAATATCAATGAAAGATTCTAGAAAAGGAAATTATGATGATGCCATTTCAAACGCAATGGGTAGTAACATGTTTGATATTTGCTTTGCACTAGGTTTCCCTTTGTTTTTATTCACCATAATTTATGGCCCTATTAACATGACGCAAGATGTTATTGATTTAAGTGGAGAATTACGAATGACGCTATTAATTCTTACTGTAATTACCTTTATTATTTTCATCTCAGGAAAATACATGGGTAAAATAAAAGCCTTCTTGCTTATTGGCCTTTATATTCTGTTTACTCTTTTTATTGTGGGCAGAAGCAATGAGAATCCCATTAGCATGGCAATTGCCAAACTAATGAGAGACATTGTAGATATTATGGTTTTTTGGGCTTAAGAATTAAGCTTTGCTATTGATTATTTCAGCTATTTCTTCACCAATTCTATCTTGAGCTTCTTCAGTTGCAGCTCCGATATGCGGGGTTAATGAAATTTTTGGGTGGGCCAAAAGGTCTTTTCTAGGAGTTGGTTCATTTTCAAAAACATCAAGCGCTGCCGCCGCAACTTTACCTGAGTTTAAGGCTTCAATTAAAGCATCTTCATCAATAACACCACCTCTTGAAAGATTAATTAGCATAACACCATCTTTCATTTTTTCGATTTCGGCTTTATTAATTACAGCGCTTCCATCTGCTTGTTTAGGAACATGTAACGAAATAAAATCACTTTTTCTAAATACATCCTCCATCGGAACCGTGTCAATAACTACTTTTAAATCTTCTCCACCTACTTCCATTTTAATAAAAGCTTGTGGAACGTAAGGGTCAGAAGCAATAACCTTCATTCCTAAACCTAAAGCATATTTAGCGGTTGCTTGCCCAATTCTTCCTAGCCCAATTAATCCAAGGGTTTTTCTCCTAAGCTCAATCCCTTTGCCGTATGCTTTTTTTAATGTTTTGAATTCAGCGCCATCAGCATTTGGCATTTTTCTATTTGCATCGTAAACAAAACGAGTTAATCCAAATAAATGAGCAAACACTAATTCAGCCACAGATTGCGAAGAGGAGGCAGGGGTATTGAAAATAAAAAGGCCTTTTTCTCTTCCATACGCAACATCAATGTTATCCATACCCACGCCACCACGGCCTACCATTTTTAAATTAGGGCAGTTATCAATAATATCTTTTCTAACTGTGGTAGCGCTTCTAACAAGCAGAACATCTACACTTTCTTTATTGATATATTCAATTAAATCAACTTGTTCAACTTTATCTGTAATAACAGTATGACCTGTTTGTTCTAATAATTCTTTTCCAGCATCTGAAATGCCATCGTTTGCTAATATTTTCATTTTTATCCTTTTGTTCTTTCTAATTCTTTCATAACATCTACCAAAACCTGAACGCTGCTTGTTGGAAGAGCATTGTACATAGATGCTCTATAACCTCCAACCGATCTATGACCTTTTATGCCACTAATTTTAGCATCATTCCACATTTTATCAAAGTCTTCTTTTAAAGCTTCATTGGTAAGTAAGAAACAAGCGTTCATGTTACTTCTGTCTTCTATGGCTGCGCTTCCTGTAAAAAGGCTATTTCTATCAATCTCGCTGTAAATTAAATTTGCCTTTTCTTGGTTTCTTTTTTCTATCCAAGAAATTCCTCCATTTTTCTTTAACCATCTTAAAGTTAGCATGGAAACATATATTGAAAATACTGGAGGAGTATTGTACATTGATTCTTTTTCAATTTGAGGAGCTAAATCTAACATTACAGGAATGTTGTTATTTGTTTTTCCTAATGAACCTTTTTTTACGATGTATAAAGTTGCGCCTGCTGGTCCTAAGTTTTTTTGAGCTCCGGCATAAATCATAGAAAAATCTTCAATATTTACTTTTCTAGAGAAAATATCTGAAGACATGTCGCAAATTAAAGGTGCGCTAGTTTTAGGAAAACTTTTAAATTGAGTACCAAAAATGGTATTGTTTGAGGTAAAATGTAAATAATCTGTGTTGTTGTTTACTTCATATTCTTTTGGAATAAAGTTGAAGTTTTGAGATTCTGAACTTGCTACAACATCCACATCGCCGAGTCTTTTGGCTTCTTTAATTGCCTTTGTTGACCATGTACCAGTATTTATGTACGAGGCATGTGTGTTTAAATAATTAAAAGCAGCTATAGAAAAGCCTAAACTAGCACCACCTTGTAAAAACACAACATCGTAATTTTCAGGAATGTTAAGTACTTCTTTTACCAAGGCAATAGCTTCGTCCATTACAGCAACAAATTCTTTGCTTCTGTGAGACATTTCAAGAATTGATAAGCCTGAATTGTTAAAGTTTAAAACACTTTGAGAAGCTTCTTCAAAAACTTCTTGTGGCAAAATGCAAGGACCTGCGCTGTAGTTATGAATTTTCATAGTAGAATTTTCAGCGAAAATATAAAACTTAAGGCCTTTTTTTAGATTTATGCTGTTAAATAAAATTTATGAATTACGGTGAGAATTATTAATTAAGTAGAGTAAGTATTGCCTACTTAATTTTTCTTTTCGGGTCGAGGTAATTATCCATTTTATTTGGTGCTCGAGCATCAACATTTTTGGTGTAAATCCATTCGCCTTTTTTGAGTTTATATCCATCAAAACTCAAATCGGGGCCATAAAATTCATAAAAGTCATCTGCTCCTTCTTGAAATGGAGCTAAATGGTCAAAAATTATTAGCTTTTCTTTATCGTCATATTTTAAAGACATCACTGCCTTGCTAGAATATTCAAAAAGAACTCTACTTTTTGTTTCGTTTTCGTTTTTCAATACAGGCAAACCAAAAATTATTTGATTGCCTTTTATTTCCATAGTTTCAATTATCTTTTTTGTGGTATAGCTGTTATTTCCATCCCAACCTAAAAGTGTATAATAATTAGGTTTTGCTTTAACAGGAATTATTTCGTAATACAAAGCACCAAACCAATCTTTAGAAGATAATTTTTTGGTTTCTGGGTTGTAAAACCTGTCAGAGTTATCGGTGAATTCAATTATTTCAGAAGTTTCGTTTAATCTTAACAAGCAGAAATATTCAAAACTTCCATCCTCGAAACTAATGTTCCAATTGAAAATATCAAAAACTTTATCTGAAGATTTTAAATGAGAGAAATAGGGAATAGAATCTAAATACTTTAATGGATTTGTTTCTGATAAAAAATCTTTTAGTTCACGTTTGAATAAAGCGTTATTTTTTTGAAGTAACTCATCACTTAAATCATCATCTAAGCATGCCAACCGAAGGGCTTTTAATTTCTCAGCAGATTGATTAGAATTTTGAGCAATTGAAAAGAAGGTTGAGAAAATAAGGAATAAAAGAATTATGTTTTTCAAGTATTGGGTTTTAAATAAAAAAAAAACCGAACAAAAATCCGGCCTTTTTAAGTTTTATAAATGCATAAATTCTTTTTTGGCAAGAAGTTGCTCTTCTGTTTCCCTATGGTCTGGGTCATCTACACAACAATCAACGGGACAAACAGCCGCACATTGTGGTTCATCATGAAAACCAACACATTCAGTGCATTTGTCAGTTACAATGTAAAAAACGTCCATTTCTTTTGCATCATTCTCCTCATCTGCAGAAGTTGAATTACCACTTAAAAGGGTAATATCTCCAGATAAAGATGTACCATCTGAAAATCTCCAATTTTCACCACCTTCGTAAATAGCGTTATTTGGACATTCAGGCTCACAAGCCCCACAGTTTATGCATTCATCTGTTATAATTATTGCCATAGCACACCAATATTTTAAGTTATTTTCGCTGCAAATATAGATACCTATTTGCTGTAATGGAACAAAAACAACGTATTTCTGCCTTTGTTCAACTTGGGGAAAAATTAAGTCAATTTTTACAAAAACCTACTATTTTCGATGTCGAAGATAATGACTTTAAGCCTCTTGCAAACGCTTGTTTACGAAGTAGCCAAAAAAATGGCTGGTTTACCGAAGATGAAATTAGAAGAGCTATTCAAGGGATTGTTTTTTTACTTGAATCAGAAAAATTAGAATCTTGGATAAAATCCTATGACTTTTCAAGTACAGCTACAAAGACTATAGCTACAATATTTGCAGGCAATATTCCTGCTGTTGGTTTTCACGATTGGCTTTCAGTTTTAATTTCAGGCAATAAAGTTCTCGCCAAACTATCATCGCAAGATGAATATTTAATTCCTGCTTTTTCAGAAATTTTAATTGAAATTGAGCCAAGATTCTCTGATTTTATTGAATTTGCCAAAACCAAAATGGAAAATATTGATGCTTTTATCGGAACAGGAAGCAATAATTCAGCTAGATATTTTAAATATTATTTTGGAAAGTATCCTCACATAATTAGAAAGAACAGAACATCTGTAGCCATAGTAAAAAATGATATTTCTAAAAAAGATTTATCTGAGATGGGAAAAGACTTATTTTATTATTATGGATTAGGATGCAGAAATGTAACTAAAATTTATTTTGAAAAAGGGTTTCAATTGAATCGATTTTTTGCGGCAATTATTGATTTTGGTTATGTAATTGACAACAATAAGTATGGCAACAACTATATTTATAACAAAACCTTGTTTTTAATGAATAGCGAAAAAATCTTGGATAATAACTTTGTTATTCTTAGACCTGGCCCAGAATTAAATTCGCAAGTTGGGGTAATTAATTATGAATTTTTCGAGAATGAAGATAATTTAAGGTCAGAATTGAAATCACAAGAAACACAAATTCAGGCTATTATATCAACCAAAGATATTGGTTTTGGAAAAGCTCAAACGCCTTATTTAACAGACTATGCCGATGGCATAAATACTTTGAATTTTTTGGCTAATTTAGCCCACCATTAAAATTAAGCTAATAGTATCACTTTGAAGGTAGCCGATTTCGTAAAATTCCTATTGCTGGTATTGCTTTTTTCTGTTCATCCTAACATCTCAAAATCTCAATTTTGGGCAGAGTCATTTGGGAATGGATGTAACAAAGGAGATACAGCAAATACTTTCAATTCCGGCAATGGTGCTTGGGGAGTTTCATCTACAGGCACTAATGGAAATACGGCTCATAATTGGTTTGTTAGTGCAACATCTGCTCAACCATCTGGAGCAGTTAATTGCGATCAAAATTGTCAGGCCATCCCAACAAATACCAATACTAGTTTACATATTTCTAATGTAGCAATTGCGGTTGGGGCTCCAATAAACCTTAATATAAACCCTGATACAGGTGCTTTTTTTGTGCCAGGAGGTTTAACAGCATTTGGGGTAAATACCCAAACTGCAAAAAGGGTAGAGTCTCCAATTATCAATTGTACAGGCCAAAACAATATTTTTATTCAGTTTAATTATTTTGAGGGAGGCACATCTCCTAACCAAAATGCAACCTTAGATTATTTTGACGGCGCCAATTGGATAACCTTATTTGACATGGGTAAAACACCAACTGGAAATTGCTCTAATCTTGGTGAGTGGACCTCCACAAATTTAATAGCGTTACCAGCAAGTGCAAACAACAACCCGAACGTAAAAATTGGTTTTAATTGGGAAAACAATAATGGAACTTCCACAAATCCTGAAGTTTCATTTTCTGTTGATGATATTAATCTTTATTCAACTGCTTCTCCGCCACCCGTGCCACCAATTGTAAACTTTTCTACAATTACATCAACTTCTATTTGTGATGGAGGCTCGGTAACTTTTCAAGATTTAACCATTAATGCTGATTCTGTTTTATGGACTTTTCCTGGCGGAGTTCCTGCCTCAAGTAAGGCCTCAACACCTGTGATTAATTATCCCAATGCTGGTAATTACAATGTTACTTTAACTGCCTTTAACGCAAACGGAACTTCTGATACCACAGCAATTAATGCAATTACGGTAAACTTTTGTTCAGGAGCACCAACAGCAAACTTTTCGGCTTCAATTACCACAATTTGTAGAGGCGATACAATTGACTTTTTTGATCAAAGTAGTGGTTTTCCATCAAAATGGTCATGGTTTTTTCCAGGAGCAACCAATAGAGATTTCGATACCACCCAAAATCCTACAGGCATAGTTTACGATACAACTGGTTTGTTTGAAGTTACCTTGGTAGTTGAAAATGGAGCAGGCCAAGATTTTATTACAAAAACAAATTTTATTAGAGTTAATTCATGTCCAAAACCTATTGCTGATTTTAAGGTATTTAGAAATAAAGACACTGTTTGTGTAGGAGACATAGTAACTTTTCAAAATTTATCAGCAAATGCAGATAGCACACTTTGGGTATTTAATGGTGCAGACTCTATCAACCTTAATAATAAACTAAGACCATTCGTAATTTATAACACTCCAGGTTTATATGATGTGAGTATGGTGGTTGCTAATTCTTATGGCGCAGATTTTAAGAGTGATACTAATACCATTTACGTTTTAGAATACCCAACAATAGATGCAGGAGTAAATCAATTTATTTATGCTGGTGAAAAAACTAATTTAAATGCTGATGGAGCAACTGATTTTTATTATTGGGAACCTCGTGAATTTTTATCTTGTTATTTGTGTCAAAGCCCTCAGGCGTTTCCTTCAGAATCAACAACATTTTTTGTGATTAATTATTACGATAACGAAGCTATTTGTCAAGTTTCAGATTCTATTAGAATTATTGTTGAAGAAGAATATTTTGCTGGGATTCCAGATATTTTCTCGCCAAATTTAGATAACAATAATGATCGCTTATTTGTTATGGGAAATGGAATCTTTAATTCTGATTTAAAAATATTTAATCGTTTGGGACAGATGATTTATGTCTATAGCCCTGAAGTTCCGTATTGGGATGGAACCTTTAAAGGAAGAGATGTAGCGCCCGGAGTTTATACTTATGTGGCTAATGTTCAGTTTATTAATGGGACAACTCAATTGTTAAAAGGCTCAGTTACTTTGGTGAGATGAGAAAAATTTTATGGACCATATTATTTTTAACAGCATCTTTTGGAATTAAAGCCCAAATTGATCCTACTTTTTCTCAATCGTTACTTTCCCCTATAATTTTAAATCCTGCTGCAACAGGTGTTTATTACGGAGGAGCAAGGTTGTCAAGTAATTACAGGCAACAATGGGCAACGGTTTCTCAGCCTTATACAACTATGCAAGTTGCCTTCGATAAACCCATAATTGATAATATTTGGGTAAACGATTTTGTTGCTTTAGGAATTACGGTTAGCAGTGATAATGCAGGCGTTTCTAATTTTTTAGATAATACCGCCAAAATAATGGTTTCCTACGGAAAAGCCCTAGACCCAAGAGAAAGAAACTTTGTTACTGTAGGCTTCGAAGGAGGGGTATCTCAAAAATCAGTTACATTTTCTGGTCTTAATTGGGAAAGCCAATTTAACCGAGTAGGTTTCGACCAATCGTTGCCAACAGGTGAACCCTACATTGATGACAAAGCAAACTCTGGAGTTTCTGTTTTAAATCCTGATTTTGGCATGGGAATTCAGTACGTTTATAACAATGAAGAAACTAAATTATTAAAAGCAGGTATTTCTATTCAACATATTACTAAACCAACTTATGAGATTTTAGGAAGGGAAGTTTCAACTTATAGAAGAATTAATTTTCATGTTGATTACAAGGCCAAACCCAATGGAAGTACTTTGAGCTTTTGGCCAAAAATGTTGTATTCAATTCAAGGTCCGAGTAGACTACTTTATATTGGAAGTGATTTTCATTGGCTTTTACAACAAGCAGGTAACATTACCGGAAGTGTAAAAGAAATATCATTTGCATTAGGTCCATATTATAGACATAAAGAAGGAATGAGTATTCAAAGTAGGTTACAAGTAGGTGGACTTACGGTAGGTGCTTCTTACGATTTTAACTTGAATCAACTTAGAACAGCATCAAATTTACTCGGAGGACCTGAAGTATTGGTGGTTTACCAAACAGGTTACAAAAAAGGTAGAAACGAGAAACACAACCACAAAAGGTTTGCTTGGAGGTACGATTAATTATTCTGGCTTAAATTCATAAGCACCTAAATCTGGCTTACCATCAGATCTGTCATTTTCTCTAATGTCTTTCAATAAAGCTCCTGTAACGCGTAAACTGCCTAAATCTCTAGCAATAGAGTATTCTGTAATATCAAAATTGAATTCATTTTCGTCCTTAAAAAAGGCATTTTGGGTTACTCCATCTACTACTAAAAATGGCTCAGGTTGATAGATATTATTTACAAACGAAGAGTCAAAAACTGTTTCGGTTCTTATAATACAATGGTCAAAAAAGTAATCAAAACCAGTTGCCTCATCAAAGTCAAAATTTATTTCTTCTTCTTGAGAACCATAAATAATTGAGTTTCCAAAATAAGCTCTGTCCATTTTGTTGTAAACCTCATTTCCAAACAAATCTTCGTAATAATTTGTCATTACCAAAAGAGGATCTTTGCGGGTTCCGTTTGTCCAATAATTGGCAAAAGTGCAATGAATAAATTCATAGTTCCCGCCTCCCAAAAGAGCTAAATTATTAGTTCCACAATTTGAAATTACCGTATTTTCAAATTTCATTTCTGTGTTTCGAGCCAAAACACCAACACCTACAAAATTTTGAAAAATAGAGTTTCTTATGAGTAGTTTCCCCGATGGTCTATCAGGAAATTCTTTAAAAGGAAAAGGCTCAAATTGTATTCCTACAAAGCCATTTTTAAAAATAACGTTATCAAAAATTTGATCTTTATCGCTGCCATTTATCCATATACGATCCCATTGTCCAGCATTATCTTCCCAGTAATTTTCTAATCTATCTCCTTGAAAAACAATTGGGTTATCTGTTTTACCAACAGCTTCAATATTTCCGCCTCTATAAACCCACAAACCAGAGTTTTTATGCAAATGAATTTGTGTGCCTTCTTCAATTTTTAAGGTTAACAAAGAATCAACCATCAGGTAACCATAAATAACATGTGGTTTGTCGTTTTTCCAAGTTACCGTGGTACTAGAAACACCGTACTCACTCAGGTAAGAAAAGGAGGGAAGACCAGATACTTGCTGTGTTGGTCTGTAGTAATAAGCATTTTGCCCCCAAGCTACCAAATTTACTTTTTGCAAGTTTCCGTTCACCGAAACATAAATTGAATCATTTACCACAAAAGGTAGGTTTGCATTTGATGGATCTATGGTTACTTCCACAAAAACAAAGGCGCTATCTTTCGGTGCTATACTTACGTTAGAAACATCTTTAGAGGGTATTCCATCAACATTCATTCTGAATACTGAAGTTTTCCCGCTTGCTATCCAAACCCTATCAATTTCAATGGTTTGGTTGTATGGATTTCTAATCATTAATCTCCTTGTGGAGGAACCTATTGTAGTAAAAACAGTATCAAAAAATACAGTGTCGGTAGAGAACTCTACAATAGCATCATTTTCCTTGTATAATCTTTCTTTGCGGCACGAAGAAAAAAGTATGATACTAGCTAAAAATGAAAAGAAAACTACACTTTGTAATTTCATGGGGCGCAAAAGTAACGTAAGTAATAGATTTATATTTCGATTTACTATTTTTATAAAAGATTTAATTAGTTTTGCACTCCGAAAAATTTAGAAAATGAAAAAAGATATCCATCCGGAAAGTTATAGAATGGTTGTATTTAAAGATACATCTAACGATTTCTCTTTTATGTGTAAATCTTGTGCCGAAACCAAAGACACTGTTCAATGGGAAGATGGTAATGAGTATCCATTAATCAAATTAGAGATTTCTTACAAGTCTCATCCATTTTACACAGGTAAAATGAAATTGGTTGATACAGCCGGTAGGGTTGATAAATTCAAGACCAGATACAAAGGCTTCTACAAAGGAGACAAATAATTTAAATAGGTTAAACAATTCATTTAAAAGCTCCTTCGATGGAGCTTTTTTTTTGTTCAAATTTGAAAAAACTTATTTTCTATGCAAATAGTCTTATTCGATCCAAAATTTAGAGATAGTTTATTACCATTAACATTTACAAAAAGCGTTGCTAAGCTAAGAGTTGGTGGATTTTGTATTGATCAAAAATGGGAGAAAGCTTTAGGTTTACTTGTTAAAATTTTGACACAAGATTATTTACAGTGCTTGTATGACAGTAAAAATATTGAAGGCAACATTCTATATATTAATGCTGCAGTTTGTCCAAATGAAATTTTAGCAGAGGAATTAAATTCTATTTCTTTCACCAAGGCTATTTTTAGCAATGATATTCTGATAGGGTTTAAAAGCTCCGAAAATTTAAGTTTAGAACAAATTCATAATTTGACTTTTGATATTAAAGTCCAAACCAAATCAGATGTTTCTATAATTCAAAATCCATGGGATTTATTTAAACTAGCAGGGAAAGAAATAGCTGAAGACATTTCTAGATTTGATTTAGATAAACAATCAGAAAATAATTTAACGAAGCAAAATATTGTTTTTGGAAATCAATTATTTTCCCATCCATCTGCAAAAGCAAAAGGTTGTATTTTCAATACTGAATCTGGTCCAATTTATTTAGGAGAAGACACTGAAGTAATGGAAGGTAGTATTATTAGAGGGCCTTTTTTCTTAGGTGAACACAGTGCAGTAAAGTTAGGTGCAAAAATTTACGGCCCAACAGTAATTGGTCCGCATTGTAAAGTGGGAGGTGAAATCTCCAACTCTGTTTTGCAAGGCTATTCAAACAAGGGGCATGATGGCTTTATGGGAAACTCTGTGCTAGGCGAATGGTGTAATTTGGGTGCTGACACAAACACATCAAACCTAAAAAATAATTACTCAAAGGTTTCAGTATACAGTTATGCCACCAAATCAATGGAAAATACTGGAGAACAGTTTTGTGGAGTAATTATGGGAGATCATTCAAAAACAGGAATTAACACCATGCTAAATACAGGTTCAGTGGTTGGCGTTTCATCAAATATTTTTGGAGGCGATTTTCCGCCAAAGTTTATTCCTTCGTTTTATTGGGGAGGAAAAACAGGTGAAACCTTCAAGTTAGAAAAAGCCTTTGAAGTTGCTGAAAAAATGATGGCACGAAGAAATGTCAGTTTAACTGAGAATGACAGACAAATTCTCAGTCATATTTTCCATTTAGAGCAACAATAGTGTCAAAACCAACCTTGGCACAAACATTGAAATTCCCCAAAACCTAAAATATTTTAGGATAATTTTCTTAAGAAAAATATGAAAAACTTTATTGAGTTTTCCGATATAATTGAAGAAGGAGCTGATTTTATTCCACTTTTATCTACCGAAGATGAAGACAGAATAAATTCAGAAAAATTGCCTTCAGATTTACCCATTTTACCAATTCGAAATACCGTTTTGTATCCTGGCGTTGTTATTCCAATTACGGTTGGTAGAGATAAATCTATCAAACTAATAAACGACGCAAATAACAAGGATAAAATTATTGGGGTAGTTTCTCAAAAAGACCAAAATATAGAAGATCCATCTTTTGAACATTTATTTTCGATTGGAACAGTTGCACGCATTATCAAAATGCTAAAAATGCCTGATGGCAGCACAACTGTTATTATTCAAGGTAAAAGAAGGTTTAAGGTTTTAGAAGTTATCCAAACAGAACCTTACATGCGGGCTAATATTCAAGAAATTTTTGAACAAAAAGCAAACAAAACCAAAAAGTTTGATGCCGCCTTCAATTCAATTAAAGATTTAGCCATCAAAATCATTAAAAATTCACCAGATCTTCCAAGCGAGGCAAGTGTTGCCATTAACAATATTGACAGCCCTAACTTTTTAATGAATTTTATTTCTTCTAACATGAATATTTCTGTGAACCAAAAGCAAGAAATTTTAGAGCAAGAAGATTTGATGCAACGCGCAACTTTAACCTTAAAAAATCTTACGAGTGAGCTGCAAATGCTCGAAATGAAAAACGAGATTCAATCTAAAGTTAAAACAGATATAGATCAGCAGCAGCGAGAGTATTTCTTGCATCAACAAATTAAAACCATTCAAGAAGAATTGGGTGGAAATCCTGTTGAACAAGAAATTGAAGAGATGCAGGAAACTGCAAAAAGTAAAAAATGGACCAAAGAAGTTGCAGAAACCTTTGATAAGGAATTGAGCAAACTTCAGAGAATGAACCCATCTGGGGTTGAATATTCTGTCCATTTAAATTACTTACAGGTTTTGCTTGAATTGCCTTGGGGCGAATATTCTAAAGATAAATTAGATTTAAAAAGAGCCCAAAAGGTTTTAGACAAAGACCATTTCGGTTTAGAAAAAGTTAAAGAAAGAATTTTAGAACACTTGGCTGTTTTTAAATTGAAAGGTGACATGAAATCACCAATTATTTGTTTAGAAGGCCCTCCGGGAGTTGGAAAAACATCTTTGGGTAAATCTATTGCCGAAGCTGTTGGAAGAAAATATGTAAGAGCATCTTTAGGGGGATTGAGAGACGAAGCCGAAATTAGAGGTCATAGAAAAACCTACATTGGTGCAATGCCAGGTAGAATAATCCAAAGTTTAAAAAAGGCCAAAACATCTAATCCAGTTTTTATTTTGGATGAAATCGATAAAGTAGGCTCAGATTATCATGGGGATCCTTCTTCAGCCTTGTTAGAAGTTTTAGATCCTGAGCAAAACGAATCATTCTACGACAACTTTGTAGAAATTGATTATGATCTTTCTAAGGTTATGTTTATTGCAACAGCGAATAATTTGGCAAATATTCATCCTGCTTTGCGCGATAGAATGGAAATTATAAATGTTTCTGGTTACACAGTTGAGGAGAAAGTTGAAATAGCCAAAAGACATTTACTTCCTAGACAAATCAAAGAAAATGGACTAAATCCAACCCAAATAAAAATCAGCAAGCAGGTACTTGAAAAAGTAGTTGAAGAATATACTTCCGAAAGTGGCGTAAGAAACTTGGAGAAAAAACTTGCCACTCTGGTTAGAAAAATCGCTAAAAAAGTAGCGATGGAAGAGGAATCAACTCCAACAATTAGTGCTGAAGATTTACAAACATATTTAGGTAGAGGTATTTCAAAAGACAAGTATCAAGACAATAGCGCAGCTGGAGTAGTAACCGGCTTAGCTTGGACTTCGGTTGGTGGTGATATTTTATTTATTGAATCTAGTTTGACCAAAGGCAAGGGCAAATTAACGCTTACTGGAAATTTAGGAGACGTAATGAAGGAGTCTGCTGTTTTGGCCTTAGAATACCTTAAAGCGCATTCTATGGAGTTTAATTTAGAACAAGAGGTTTTTGATAAATGGAATGTTCATATTCACGTACCTGAGGGAGCAACTCCAAAAGATGGGCCATCAGCAGGTGTTACCATGCTAACCTCTTTGGCATCGGCTTTTACCCAACGTAAGGTTAAAAAGAATTTAGCCATGACAGGTGAAATTACCCTTAGAGGAAGTGTATTACCAGTTGGCGGAATTAAAGAGAAGATTTTAGCAGCCAAAAGAGCTGGAATAAAAGAAATTATTCTTTGTACCGAAAACGAAAAAGACATTAATGAAATCCCTGAAAAGTATTTGAAAGGTCTTAAATTCCATTATGTCAATAAAATGATTGAGGTTTTACAACATGCTTTGCTCGACGAAAAAGTTGATTCACCTTTGATTATTGCTTAAAATATTATTAACAAGCAATAATTCGCATTTTTGTGCGTAGGTAGTTCGGTAAAATGAAGAATCTCTTTTTAGTATTTATTACTTTATTTTTTGTAGAAATTTCGGTTGCCCAACAAGGTGGACAAAGAGCATATTCGTTTTTGCAAATTGCCAATAATGCAAGAAGCGCGGCAATGGGAGGCCAACTCATTTCACATGCAGGTAATATCAATCAAATTGCAGACAACCCGGCTCTTTTAGATTCTGTAAAACAAAATATTTCATTCAATTATGCCAACTATATTGCAGATATAAATGGTGGTTCCGTATTTTTTCATCCTCACCAAAAGTTAAAGAATACAGCATTTTCTATGCAGTATTTCAATTATGGTAAGTTTTTAGAGACCGATGAAGCAGGTAATATTACAGGAGAGTTTTCTGCTGGAGATTATGCTTTAGGTGCTTATAGAAAATTTAATTTTAGAGAGCATTTAACCTTTGGGGTTTCTTACAATGCTCTTTTTTCTTTTTATCCTCAATCATTTAATCTTGGAATGGGGCTTTCTGCTGGAGCATATTACACAAAACCAGAAAATAACTTTTCTGCAGGACTGGTCATTAAAAATGTTGGACTTCAATTGGTAAACCAAGCAGATCAAAACGATAAGCTTCCTTTCGAAATACAATTAGGAATGTCGAAACAATTAGCCAAAGCACCATTTAGAGTTTCTGTTTTGGCTCACAACCTGCAAACTTGGGATTTAACTTATCCTAATCCCGATGAAATTACAATAGACCCATTTACGGGAGAAGAAATAAAACAATGGTTTTCATTAGATAAGTTGATGAGACATTTTACAGGTGGAATTGAGTTTTTTCCTTCTAAAAGTTTTGTAATGAGGTTTTCATACAACCACCAAAGACGACAAGAAATGGCTTTAAATACGAGGTCTGGATTAGCAGGCTTTGGATTTGGTACTGGTATAAATTTCAATAAATTCACCATAGATTATGGAATTACAGGCTACCACCTAGCTGGTGCCCTTCATATGTTTTCTTTAAATACCAAAATTTAAAATTGAAAAAAATATCTGTTGCCATCGATGGACATTCTTCTTGCGGAAAAAGCACATTAGCAAAGCAAATCGCCAAACATTTTAATTACATCTATTTAGATACAGGTGCCATGTACAGGGCAGTAACCTTATTTGCTATAAATCAAAATGTTATTAATAAAGATGATTTTGATAAAGATGCCTTAATTGAAAAATTACCCGAAATAAATATTGAGTTTAAAGCCGATGAAAACGGAAAGGTAAACACCTATTTAAACAATCAAAATGTTGAAGAAGCAATAAGAACAATGAGGGTTTCATCATTTGTAAGCCCAATTGCTACTGTTAAAGAAGTAAGGGAAAAAATGGTGGAACTTCAACAAAAAATGGGCTCAAAAGGTGGAGTAGTAATGGATGGTAGAGACATCGGGACTGTTGTGTTACCTAAGGCCGAACTTAAAGTTTTTATGACAGCCAAAGATGAAATAAGGGCTCAACGAAGATTCGATGAACTTAAAGAAAAAGGCATTGATGATACATTCGAAAATGTATTGCAAAACCTTAAAGAAAGAGATTATATTGATTCAACCAGAGAGGAAAGTCCGCTGCTCAAAGCCGAAGATGCTTTGGTTTTAGATAATTCAGAATTATCTAGAGATGAACAACTTGAAATTTTAAAGTCTTGGGTTGAGGAAAGAGGTAAATTATAACTTTTCAATTTCCATCAAAACTTCTTCTTTAGATTTAGAAGGTTGGTAATATGCTAAAATTTTATCCAACACTTCATCAACCATAGCATCAGGACAAGAGGCGCCAGAGGTTAAAATAATTTTTACTTGCTCTTTTTGAGGCAAAAATTCAGTATCAGATTCAATTTCTTTCGTTTTGTAATTGTAATGCTTGATACTTTTTTCATCAAACTCATTTGCACTAGAAATGTAAAATGTTTTGAATTTATCCTCTAACAATTCTACCAAATGACTTGTGTTTGAGCTGTTATAGCCTCCAACTACCAAAGCTAAATCGGCATCAATGTTTAACAAGCCTAATGTTGCATCTTGGTTATCGTTGGTGGCATAACAAAGCGTATCTCTTGTATCGGCAAAATGATTTTTAATGTTTTCCTCGCCAAATTTATCAACCATTATTTTTCTAAAATACATAGAAATAGCGTGAGTTTCTGAGGCCAACATTGTAGTTTGGTTAACTACACCAATTCTTTCGAAATCCTTTTTTAAAACAAAACCTTCAGTATATTTTCCTTCAAATTTTTCGTAAAAATCATTTTCGGGTCTTTTACCTAAAATAACATCTCCAATAAACTCGGCTTCTTCCATATTTAAAATAACTACCGATGGGGCATTATCGCCACTATGAGAAAAGGTAGCCCTTGTTTCTTCATGTTTAAATTTTCCATGAATTATGATAGAATAATCAGAATCTCCTAATTTTTTACTGCTGTTCCAAACCTTTTTTACAAAAGGGCAAGTAGTATCGTATTTTTCTATTTGGATTCCAATATTTTTAAGTTTCTCCTCAATTTCTAAAGTTGTTCCAAATGCCGGTAAAATTACTATATCATCAGCTTTTAATTCATTCCAATCAATTAATTGATTTCCTGATGTATCTTGAATAAACTTGATGCCTTTACTTAATAAGTTATCGTTTACATGGGGGTTATGAATCATTTGACTCAACAAGAAAATTCGTTTTTCTGGATTATCCTCAACTGTTTTATGTGAAATTTCAATGGCATTTTCTACACCATAACAAAAACCAAAATGCCTAGCCAAGTAAAAACCAACATTTCCAAAATCTAAATAAGTAGGGGTAAAGTCTTTTTTGCGAGGATCTGTAATTTTTCTTGCCTCTTTAATTGCTGTTATAAAAGAGCTTTTGTAAAACGTAGGGATTTCAAATTTTTTCATGAAAATATTTGTGCAAATTTATGAAACAGTATAACCAACCAAAGTCATTTTGGTTTGATAAAATAAATTATTGGTTTTTAGTTGGATAGCTTTTTTTTATTTCTACTTTTGCACCTCCAAAAAATAAGGGCTAAAAAACAGCGTAGCCAAGTTAAATAACCTTTCATCGTGCTGTTCTAGGATGAAATACAATTTTGATTACATGTCAGAAGAAAACAAAAAAGCCTCTGAAGAAACACAGAACCAAGAGGTAAAAGCCGAAGCTACAGAAACAAAAGCTGAGGTAACAGAAACCCCAAACACAGAAGAAACTAAAACTGAAGAAGCTCCAAAGGCTGAAGAGGTTGTTGCTGAAGCTCCTGCAAAAGAGGAAGTTAAAGCGGAAGAAACTCCTGTTGAAGAAAAAGCTGAGGAAGCTGCTCCGAAAAAAGCTGCCAAACCTAGAGTAAGAAAATCTGGGAAAGTTGATGTTGAAGCTGCTGCAGAAACTTCAGAAGAAGTTGCAGAAGAAGCTGCAGAAGCTCCAAAGGCTGAAGAGGTTGTTGCTGAAGCTCCTGCAAAAGAGGAAGTTAAAGCGGAAGAAACTCCTGTTGAAGAAAAAGCTGAGGAAGCTGCTCCGAAAAAAGCTGCCAAACCTAGAGTAAGAAAATCTGGAAAAGTTGATGTTGAAGCTGCTGCAGAAACTTCAGAAGAAGTTGCAGAAGCTCCAGTTGCTGAGGTTGAAGAAGTTAAATCTCCTAGAGTTAAAAATCACAGAGAAGGTCAGCCTGCTGAAACCTTTACTACTGCAGAAATTAATCCTTTAGAAGATTTTGATTGGTCAACTTTTGGTAAAAAACAAGATGTTTACAAAGCAGACGAAAAAGAAAATCTTGAAAACGTTTACAACGAAACTTTAACCTCAATTGCAGATCACGAAGTTATTGACGGTACAGTAGTAGCAAAAAACAAGAAAGAAGTAGTTGTTAATATTGGCTACAAATCAGAAGGCGTTATTCCAACTTCAGAGTTTAGATATAACCCAGATTTAGCCATTGGCGAAAAAGTAGAAGTTTACGTAGAAAGTACAGAAGATAGAAATGGTATTCTTCAACTATCTCACAAAAAAGCAAGATCATTAAGAGCTTGGGATAGAGTGAATGATGCTATGGAAACTAGCGAAATAATTAAAGGTTTTGTTAAATGCAGAACAAAAGGAGGTTTAATTGTAGATGTATTTGGCATCGAAGCATTTTTACCTGGTTCTCAAATTGACGTTAAACCAATTAGAGATTACGATCAATATGTTGGAAACAACATGGAGTTTAAAGTTGTAAAAATCAACAAAGAATTCCGTAACGTAGTAGTTTCTCACAAAGCATTAATCGAGGCTGAGCTTGAAGAGCAAAAAGTTGAAATTATGCAAAAACTTGAAAAAGGTCAAGTACTTGAAGGTGTTGTTAAAAACATTACATCTTACGGAGTATTTATTGATCTTGGTGGAGTTGATGGTTTAATTCATATTACCGACCTTTCTTGGGGTAGAGTTAATCACCCAGAAGAAATCGTTGAATTAGATAAGAAAGTAAACGTTGTAATTCTTGATTTTGATGATCAAAAGAAAAGAATTGCATTGGGTATGAAACAATTACAAGAGCATCCATGGGATAGCCTAGACAAAGAGCTAAAAATTGGTGATACTTTAAAAGGTAAAGTTGTTGTATTAGCAGATTACGGTGCATTTGTAGAAATTGCTCCAGGTGTTGAAGGACTTATCCACGTAAGTGAAATGTCTTGGTCTCAACATTTAAGAACTGCTTCAGATTTCTTTAGTGTTGGAGATGAAGTAGAGTCTGTAATTATGACTTTAGATAGAGAAGAAAGAAAAATGTCTCTATCACCAAGAAAACTTAGTGATGATCCATGGGAAAACATCGAAGCTAAATATCCTATTGAATCTAAACACAAAGGAAAAGTTACCAATATCTCTAACTTCGGTGTATTTATTGAATTAGAAGAAGGTATCGACGGATTGGTTCATATTTCTGATCTTTCTTGGAGCAAGAAAATTAACCACCCAGCAGAATTTGTAAAAGTTGGAGAAGATTTAGAAGCTGTAGTTTTAGAAATTGATAAAGACAACAGAAGACTAAGTTTAGGCCACAAACAACTTGAAGAAAACCCATGGGAAGTATTCGAGTCGGTATTTACCGAAGGTTCTAGTCACCAAGGTACTGTATTATCAATGGCCGATAAAGGTGCTGTTGTAGGTTTACCTTACGGAATCGAAGGATTTGCTCCTGGTCGTCATTTAGTTAAAGAAGACGGAAGTAAAGTAAAAGTTGATGAAACTATAGATTTTAAAGTTCTTGAGTTCAACAGAGATGGTAAGAAAATCATCGTTTCTCACTCTAGAATCCACGAAGACGAGCAACGTGCTGAAGGGGTTAAAGAAGAGAAAAAAGCCAAAACTAGAGCAAAAGCAACGAATAAAATCGTTAAGAATATCAACAGTAACATGGAGAAAACTACTCTTGGAGACCTAGATGCGTTAAGTGAATTAAAGCAAGATATGGAGAAGAAAGAGGCAGAAGCCAAAAAGAAGTAAGGTCTTCTATTTACTTATAAAAAAAGCCTCTTCGATTTTTCGGAGAGGCTTTTTTTTTATTTTAACTGCATGAAAACTATTTTAATTACAGGCGCTACATCAGGCATTGGGCTTGCAACTGCTAAAATTTTTGCTCAAAATAATTTCAAAATAATTATCACTTCTCGCAAGCAGGAGAACTTAGACAAAGCAACTTCATTGTTAGATAATTCTTCCAATGTTTTGGCTCTTAAGTTTGATGTTTCTAACAGGGAAGAAACTTACAAAGCATTACAAAATTTACCCTTTGAATTTGCAGAGATTGATATTTTGGTAAATAACGCAGGAAATGCTTATGGCTTAGAATCAATTCCCGAAGGCAATGAGCAAGATTGGGATAACATGATTGATATTAATGTAAAAGGTTTGCTGAACGTAACAAAAGCCTTAACGCCAAAAATGATGGAATTAAAAAAGGGGCACATTATAAATGTTGGTTCTTTGGCAGGATATGAGGTTTATCCTAATGGTGGAGTTTATTGTGCATCTAAATATGCAGTACGTGCAATTACCGAAGGTCTTAGAAAAGATTTAAATGCTTATGAAGTAAAGGTAAGCTCAATTAATCCGGGATTGGTAGAAACTAACTTTTCAAATGTTCGATTTAATGGAGATACAGAAAAAGCCAGGAAAGTTTACCAAGGTTTTTCTGCTTTACAAGCTGAAGATGTTGCAGAAACAATCTATTTTATGGCAACAAGAAAAGATCACATAAACCTAGCTGAAGTATTAATTTTACCAAAAGCGCAAGCTTCTGCAACTATGGTTTTAAAAAATAATTAATTGTTGTTGTTTAAATAAGTGGAGCCACAATTCTCATAAAAGCTTGGGTAAGCTTTTTCGAAATAGGCCTGTTTTCCCATTGTTCAAGGGTAATTTCAAAACAATCTTTTTTATCGTTTTCAAATACATTTTCTAATTCAGTTGAAATTTCTTGGTTGTAAATTATTGCATTTACTTCAAAATTGTACTCGAAACTTCTTATATCTAAATTAGCAGAACCTATCGAGCAAAAGGTGCCGTCAATTACCATATATTTAGAGTGAATCATTCCTCGCTTATACATATACACTTTTACGCCGGCTTCTAAAAGCTGACCTAAATAAGAAATTGAAACTGCTTTGGCAATTATTGAATCGGGGTTGGTTGGAATCATCAACTCAACAGAAACGCCGCTTAAAGCTGAAGTTCTCAATGCGGTAACAATACTTTCATTGGGCACAAAATAAGGAGTAGTAACTTTAATGCTCTTTTTAGCAGCATTAATTCCTTCAAAGTAGCTCTGCATAATACTTGGCCAATCAGAGTCTGGACCACTTGCGGCAATTTGAATTGGACAAATGGTTTTGATTAAGCTAGACCTAAAAAAATGAGTATTAAATGGAAGTTGCTCATCCGAAACAAAATACCAGTTTAAAAAAAACAACAGCTGTAAACTGTTTACAGCATCACCTTCAATTTTTATGTTTAAGTCTTTCAAATAAATAAGATTTGGCAAAGAGTTATCATACGAATCTCTAATATTTATTCCGCCAATAAATGCAACCTCGCCATCAATTAGTAATATTTTTCTATGGTCTCTAAAATTAATTCTGGAGGTAAACCTAGGAAACCTAACAGGCATAAATGGCCAACATTCAATTCCAAGATTCCTTAATTTTTGATTCAATTTTTTGTTGATTTCAATGCTGCCAACATCATCATAAATCAATCTTATTTTTACACCTTCTTCAGCCTTTTCTGCCAATGCGTCAAAAAACAAGTTCCCTGTAAAATCATTTGCTATTCTATAATATTCTAAGTGGATAAAATGTTTCGCAATCTTTATCGCATCAAGCATTTCCGGGAAGGCATTTTCTCCATTTACCAATAATTTAACTTGATTATGTTTGGTTAAAAAGGCCTTGTCGTTATTTCTTAATAGGTTGGCTAATTTTTTTCCATGCGCTAAATGAAGGTTTAAATCTTCGAAATTTCTATGAAACTCAAAATTGCTTTGGGTTATTATTTGGTTTAGTTGGATGTTTTCACTGAAGGCTTTTCGGTTAAATAATTTTTCTTTTCTAAGATTTTGTCCAAATAATTGGTAAACAATAAGACCAAAAACAGGAATAAAAAGAAGTACCAAAATATACCCAATGGTTTTAGAAGGATCTTTTTGCTCCAACAAGATTTTGATACAAAGCGAAAAAATAAAAATATAATAGGTTATTAAAAAAACATAATATCCTAAATTGATTGGATTTTTAAAAATTTCGAACTCCATAAGTTAATTCATCAATTCACAATATTTAAATTCGTTCTTTATGAGCAATCAGTTTTCAACCGAAATTTCAAAGGCCCTAAACTCACTATTTGAAGGAATTGTAATAATAAATCCTGAGGGAGAAATTCTTTGGGCAAATAATAAATCAATCGAAATATTTTTAGCTAAAAGTACAAATGATTTAATAGGTCAATCGGTTGGACAATATTTTCATGATTTATACAAAATGCAGATAATTAAAGCTGCAGATAATTTGATAAACAATAAACTAAAATCATTTGAAAAAGAAGTTGTTTTACAAATTAACAAAGAAGAATTTGTTCCCTGTAAATTAAAACTCGAAAAATTTGATGATGAGAGTTTGATTATTTATTTACTCAATTTATCAACCGAAAAAAAGATTGAAGAACGACTATTTGAAACTACTGAGCAAATAAACGCCATTATTAAAACTGCTGTAGATGGCATAATAACCATTGACCAAAAAGGATTAATTGAAACCGTAAATCCTGCTAAAATTCCTTTCATTTTTTTAACAGCAAAGGTGGATAAGGAAGATATTAGAAGAGGAATGAACATGGGGGCAGATGATTACCTAACCAAACCGTTTTCTGATGTTGAATTGATGGATGCAGTAGAGGTAAGGTTAAAAAAAGCTGAAATTTTAAAAAGAGAGTATTCAAAAGGTTTCGAGGGTGTAAAAGAGTTTTTTACAGATGCCATGGAGTACAAAGAACTCAAAGATTTATCTGCCGAGAAAGACTTAAAAATTTACAATAAAAAAGACATCGTTTTTAGAGAAGGAAGTTACCCTGTAGGAATTTATTACCTGAATAAAGGAAAAGTAAAAACCTTTATGACCAACGATGATGCAAAAGATTATATCACCGGACTATATAAAGAAGGAGAGTTTTTTGGTTATTCTACCATTTTAGAAAACAAACCTTACACAGAGTCTGCTATGACTTTAGAAGAATCTGAAGTTTGTTTAATTCCAAAAGAGGAGTTTTTTAACCTGCTTTACACAAATAAAGATGTAGCCAAAAAGTTCATTGCCATGCTTTCAAACAATTTATTGGCAATTGAAGAAAGACTTATTGATTTAGCTTACAATTCTGTTAGAAAAAGGGTTGCCCAATCGTTGGTGCTTTTAAAAGAACGCTACGAAAAAGAAAACCAAGAAGATTACTTTAATATTTCTATTTCTAGAGAAGATTTAGCAAATATTGTAGGCACATCAAAAGAATCTGTAATCAGAACCTTATCAGATTTTAAAGAAGAAGGTTTAGTAGAAATTAAAGGCAGCAACATTAAAATTGTTAATTGGGAGAAATTAGACAGAATGAAAAATTAATGGCATTGTTTTCGTTAATTCATTCAAAAAAAAATACCATGAAAAAAATTGTTTTAAGTCTTTTTGTTGCAGGAATTTTAACCAGTTGTTCAACTTGTTACGAGTGCACTCATGTAGTTGAAATTGAGCAAGGTGGCGTAGTTACCGAACAAGAGGTTACAGAAGATTTTTGTACTGCACTACCTTATGAAATCGACCAAAAAGAACAAGAAGGTTACTTTTGCTCAGCGGTGTAATTAACCACCAGATTTTTTAGCCCTATAGCCATTTTTAACCAAATGGTTTAATACTTTTTCTCGGTGGTCTCCTTGGATAATAATTTCATTGTCTTTTACATTGCCACCACTTCCGCATAAAGATTTTAGGGTTTTGCCTAAATCTTTTAAATCATTTTCGTTTCCAACAAAATTTTTAATAACGGTGGTAATTTTATTACCACCTTTTCTTTCTAGCCAAATTCGTAAATCTTGCTCGTTATTAGGCAAGGTTTCTTCAGCGTAATCATCAGTTTCAAATTCAAAATCAGGGTTTGTAGAAAAAACAAATCCACCTTGTGGTTTAGGCTTGTTATTTTTCTTCTTTTTACTCATTTTATAACTTGGTGTAGGTTAAGGTGCATGTTCCAGATCCGGCAAAGCCTGCATCATAATTCAGGTTAATAATAATTTCATTTTTTTGATCATTTATTTTCCCTGTTCCATCAAACGAAATATTAATAAAGCCACCAAACGAATAGTTCTTTTGAGGAATTGTAACATCAAATCCTTTAACCGAACCGCTTGCATCTCCAAAAACAGTAAATGGAGTAAAAAATATGCTATCTGCAATTGTGGTATCGTAAGAAATAGTTTGTGGGTCAGAAATTTGAATAATCGCAGGACAATCACTAATTACCTGCCAATCTCCAACAAATTTTTCTCTTTTATCAATGCAACTTCCATCATCAACATTTGCATTTGGGTCATAATTATCTGATTCAGGATCGGTACAACCTAAAAATTCGCAACTTCCATCATCAATCGTTGCCAATGGGTTGTAATTTGCGGCAGTACTATCCATGCATCCTGAAATAGGAGTTAAGGTTGAATCTGTGTTTCCTGGTCCACCCAAAACACCATCATAAATACAGTTTTTGGCATCAACAGTTGCAAATGCATCGTAATTATCAGCCTTTGGGTCTGTACAACCTTCAATATCTGGTTTACATCCAACTATAATCAATAGTGAAGCGAAAAAGGTAATAATAAATTTTAAATTTTTCATAGATTCAAATTTAGCCAAATTACCATATAAATTTTATCAGGATTCATTTGCAGGTATATTATTTAAATACATTTGAGCCTCAAAATACCCACATGCAATTTAACCGCAGAACATACTCAAATGAGTTATTAATTGAGCTTTACAAGCAATTGATGATTCCTCGAATGATTGAGGAAAAAATGCTCATTTTGCTAAGACAAGGCAAAATTTCAAAATGGTTTTCAGGAATTGGGCAAGAAGCAATTTCTGTAGGCTGCACAATGGCATTAGCTTCAGATGAATATATCTTGCCTATGCACAGAAATTTAGGTGTTTTTACTTCTCGAAATGTTCCATTAGAAAAGTTGTTTGCTCAATTTCAAGGTAAAAAAAGTGGGTTTACAAAAGGCAGAGATCGCTCTTTTCATTTTGGCTCAAAAGAACATCACATAGTTGGAATGATTTCTCATTTAGGCCCACAATTAGGCATTGCAGATGGAATTGCACTTTCCAAAAAACTCAATAAAGAGAATAAAGTAACTCTTGTTTTTTCTGGCGATGGAGGCTCTTCAGAGGGCGATTTTCATGAAGCACTTAACGTTGCAGCTGTTTGGGATTTGCCTGTAATATTTGTAGTAGAAAATAATGGCTATGGTCTTTCAACACCTTCATCAGAACAGTTCAAGTTTAAAAACTTTGTAGATAAAGGTCCAGGTTATGGCATGGAAACCAAGTTAATTCCTGGAAACAACGTTTTAGAAGTTTATCATGAAGTTTCGAAAATTGCAGAATCTGTTAGAGAGAACCCAAGACCTGTTTTAGTTGAATGCATTACTTTTAGAATGCGAGGGCATGAAGAAGCATCAGGCACCAAGTATGTTCCACAAGAATTATTTGATGAATGGCAAAAGTTAGACCCACCCAATAACTACGAAAAATTTCTATTTTCAGAAGGAATTTTAACAGAGGAAATAACCAAAAACATAAAATCTAAAATTACTGACTCAATAAATAAGGCATTAAAAATTGCATTTGATGAACCTGCAGTTGAGTTTAACCTTAAAGATGAGGTAGCGGATCTTTTTTCACCTTTTCAATACCAACCTATTTTACCTCAAAACCATAAACAAGAAATGCGGTTGATTGATGCAATTTCAGATGGGCTGAAAGAAAGCATGAAAAAGCACCAAAATTTGGTTTTGATGGGACAAGATATTGCTGCTTATGGTGGTGTTTTCAAAATTACCGAGGGTTTTGTAGAGGAGTTTGGAATAGAAAGGGTAAGAAATACTCCGCTTTGCGAATCGGCGATAGTAGGGGCAGGGTTAGGTTTATCTATTGACGGTAAAAAAGCCATGGTAGAAATGCAATTTGCCGATTTTGTTACTTGCGGATTCAATCAAATAATAAATAATTTGGCCAAAATAAATTGGCGTTGGGGACAAAATGCCGATGTGGTAATTAGAATGCCAACCGGAGCTGGAGTAGGAGCAGGACCATTTCATTCACAAAGCAATGAGTCTTGGTTTTTTCATACTCCTGGTTTAAAAATTGCCTATCCGGCTTTTCCAGAAGATGCCAAAGGATTATTAATTACTGCTTTTGAAGACCCTAATCCTGTAATGTTTTTCGAGCATAAGGCTCTTTATAGGTCTATAAAACAAGATGTTAGCTTAGGTTACTTTAATTTGCCATTTGGTAAGGCAAACCTGCTAAAGCAGGGTAAGCAAGTTTCAATTGTAACCTATGGAATGGGAGTTCATTGGGCTTTAAAAACTTTAGAGGAACATCCAAATATTGAAGCTGATTTAATTGACTTAAGAACTTTGGCTCCTTTAGATTGGGAAACAATTCGAAATTCGGTTGAAAAAACAGGAAAAGTAATTATTCTTCATGAGGATACTTTGATGGGAGGAATTGGAGCAGAAATAGCAGCCTACGTTAACGAAAATTGCTTTCAATTTCTTGATGCTCCTGTTATACGCTCAGCTTCTTTAGATACTCCAGTGCCATTTGCTAGTACCTTAGAAACTGAATTTTTGCCCTCAAAAAGATTTAAAAAGCAGTTAATTGAGCTAATCGAATATTAACTTGCAATTAATTTCTTATTTTTCACACCAAATACTGCTTTAACCGAAGTTTATGCATGAAGTTGTCGGATTATCCGAAAAGGAAGTTGAAGAATCTAGAATAAAAAATGGATCAAATCAACTAACCGAACAAGAGACCGAAACCTTTATGGGCAAGCTTTTAGAGAACCTAAAAGACCCCATGATTATTATTTTAATTGTAGCCTTAGTAATTGTTATTATACTTTCAATTTTTGGCTATACAGAATGGTACGAAGGTGTTGGAATTGGAGTAGCTGTTGCTTTGGCAACCTTAGTAGCTACGTTTTCAGAGTTCAAGAACGAACAAACTTTTCAAAAACTACAAGAAGAAGCTTCCAGAATTTTTGTGAATGTCTTTAGAGGACATGAACTAAAGATGATTAGCATTGATAAAATTGTGGTTGGTGATAAGGTGTTTCTTCAACCGGGAGATAAAATTCCTGCAGATGGTAAAATTTTTCAAGGAACCATCAAGGTAAACCAAGCCATGTTGAATGGTGAACCAGAACCTGTTAAAAAAACCGTTGCTAAAACAGAAGCAAAAGGTTTAGATAGTGTAAACGAAGTTTTTAGAGGAACCATTGTTGAAGATGGAGAATGTGTTTTAGAAGTTACCGAAGTTGGAAATTCTACCTTATTCGGAAAACTTGCTAAAAGTTTAAAAGGAGAGGAAAGAATTGGTCCTTTGAGATTAAAGCTTTCTCAACTTGCTAACGATATTGCCAAGTTCGGTTATTTTGGAGCGCCTCTTATTGCCATTGCATTTTTGGTAAACAAAATTTTTATTGATTACGATGGAACCGTTGCAGAATACTTTCTTACTTGGGATTTATTCTTGCCAGATTTACTTAACTCTTTAATTCTTGCTGTAATTATTATTGTGGTGGTTGTACCCGAAGGTTTACCCATGATGATTGCCATTGTTTTGGCTCAAAATATGAAAAAGTTGCTTAAATCTAAAGTATTGGTAAGGCAATTAATGGGGATTGAAACTGCAGGAAGTTTAAATATTTTATTTTCTGATAAAACAGGAACAATAACAAAAGGAGCTCTTGACGCTGTTGGGTTTTTTACCGTTGATGAATCTAAAGGCAATGGTCTACATCAATTGCAGACTTTAAAAGATTTTTCAGAAAAATCTAAAGATTTATTGGTTAGTGCGGTTTATTTAAATACTTCGTGTGTTGTTAATCCTCATGCTGAAAACGAACACGAAAGAATTTTGGGTGGAAATAGCACCGATCGTGCAATGTTGTATTACATCAATGCCGACAAGGAAGAATACAATCCTGATGGCGAAGTAACATCGCAAGTAATGTTTAGCTCAGCTAGAAAATTCTCGGCTGTTTATGTTAGTCTTTCAAACGGTGAAAAGATTACCTACTTGAAAGGGGCTGCTGAAAAAGTGCTTGAACTATGTGATACATATTATACAGAAACTGGCGAAGAAAAAACTCTTTCTAACGACTTAAAAGATAAATTCAATAGTTACCTTGATGGTTTAGCTGATGATGGATATAGAATAATTGGCGTTGCTACTTCTAAAGTTGAGGCATCAGAAGATTCAATTCCAGAAGCCTGTAATTTAATTGGATTTAGTTTAATAAGAGATGAATTAAGAGAAGACTCGAAAGACGCAATTGCTCTATTGAATAAATCTGGTATTCAGGTTGTAATGCTTACTGGAGATAGACACGGGACCGCAGTAGCTATTTCAAAAGATGTAGGTTTGATGTTTGACGAATCTCATGTTGCTTTAAAAAGCGATGAGTTAAACGCAATGTCAGACGAGGAAGTAAAAGTAGTTATTCCCAATTTACGCGTTGTTTCCCGCTGTTTGCCCCAAGATAAAACCAGGTTGGTTAAACTAGCCCAAAGTATAGATATGGTTGTTGGAATGACCGGTGATGGGGTAAATGATAGTCCTGCTTTGAGTAACTCAGATGTTGGTTTTGGTTTAGGCAGTGGAACCGAAGTAGCAAAAGAAGCTTCTGATATTGTTATTTTAGATGATAGACTAAGCTCAATAGTTAGTGCCGTTCATTATGGCCGTGTTATTTATAGAAACGTACAAAAATTTATCACTTTCCAATTAACGGTGAATGTAGCGGCGATTTTATTGGCATTTATTGGTCCATTTTTAGGCTTTGAGTTGCCATTAACTATGATTCAGTTGTTATGGATTAACTTGATAATGGATACCCTAGCGGCTTTGGCTTTTAGTGGTGAGCCACCTTTACCAAAGCATTTAGAAGAAAAACCAAAATCGAGAGAAGAAGGATTGATTTCCAAACCAATGTGGTCTTCTATTTTAGGTAGTGGATTATTTATGACAGCTCTTTGTATTGTTTTCTTAAAAGCTGATTTTATCAAAGATATTTTTGAAAGAGGTGAAAATTCTGAAGCTGTTTTCTTAACGGCATTTTTTGCAGTTTTTGTTTTCTTAAATAACTTCAATAAGCTGAATGTTAGGGTAGAAGGTACCAACCTTTTTCACCATATAACACAGAATCAAGGATTTATAAGGGTAGTGTTTATCATTTTTGTGGTACAAGTTGTACTCACTTATTTCGGTGGTGAGATGTTTAGAACTTATGCCTTAAACCTTCAAGATTGGATTTGGATAATGGCTATTTCATTTTTGATTATTCCATTCGATTTGGTTAGAAAAATGATTTTTAAACCATCTGAGAAGTAATTACGAAAATGGCTGTCCATTGCTGCGTAACGCAGTGGAAACAGGAATTTCGATATAATAATTACAGCTATCGTTGATTTGCAACCTACCAACTAAAAGCTCAGATTCCGCAATTCGTCTTGCATGCGCTCGACTCAATTCTGAATGAAGAGTTTTTATGAAAAGTTATCAATACTTCTTATGCGGCGCTTTAGAAACCTGAATTGTCAGCGTTTTTTCATTTCGAAATGAAAAACAAAACATGGAAAATGTTTTTGTTTTGATAGAGAAATCTATTTAATAGAATAAATAGATTTCTCACTCTTTTTGTAAAAGAGATTCGAAAGGACAATAGATTTCAATTAAATCTTTTGTTGCGCTTCAGAAACTTGAACTTATTATTAATTAAGCTCAGCAAACCATAGAAGTCTACAACGGGCTCAGACTAAGACTAGGGTTTTGAATCAATTAGATTGCTTCACTTCGTTCGCAATGACGTTTTTTTAACCCAACTTCCCCGCAACAAAACCAGTGCTCCAAGCAGCTTGAAAGTTATATCCGCCTGTAATGCCGTCAATATCTAAAACCTCGCCCGCGAAGTAGAGGTTTTTTACTACTTTGCTTTGCATGGTTTGTAAATCAACGTTTTCTAGGCTAACTCCACCGCAGGTTACAAACTCTTCTTTAAAGGTAGTTTTGCCTGAAACTTCATAAATATCATTGGTTAAAACTTCAATCAATTTATTGATTTGCTTCTTGCCAATTTCTTGTCCAATTTTATCGATGGATATACCTGACTTTGAAACTAAAAAATGCCAAAGTCTATTAGCAAAACCAAATACTTTAACGTTGCCAATTTGTTTTTTTGGAAAAGCTATTAACTCATCTTCTAACTGCTGTTTTATCATTTCAGCATTTTTATTACCTACCCAGTTTACTTGAATTTTATATTGATAATTTAAATCATGTAAAATTCTAGCCCCAAAGGCAGATAATTTTAAGACTGCAGGGCCACTAAATCCCCAATGGGTAATAAGCAATGGACCTTGGCTATTGAGTTTGGTTCCTTGAATTTTAACCAAGGCATTTGATGCAGATAATCCCATTAATTCTTTGATAGGATTGTTGGGGATGTTAAAGGTAAATAGCGATGGAATAGGAGTTTCAATTGTATGTCCCAAATCTTCTAACCATTTTAATCCTGAATGTTTTGGGGAACCACCACTTGCCACTATTACCTTATCAAAAAAAACAGATTTTGATTCTCCTTTGAATTGAATTTCAATTTTATCATTAGAGGAGGGTTTTAAAGAAACAACTTCTTTTCCCAATTCAACTGGAATTTGAAGTTGGTTAATTTCCTTAAACAAACAATCTATTATGGTTTGGGAAGAGTCACTTTTTGGAAAAACCCTGCCGTCTTCTTCGGTTTTAAGAGCAACCCCGCGCTGGGTAAACCAATTTTGGGTATCTAAGTTATTAAATGTATAAAATAGCGATTTAAGCTTTTTTTCTCCTCTTGGATAACCTTTAATTAATTCTGAAACAGAATTACACCCATTGGTTACATTGCAACGGCCACCACCAGAAATTTTAACCTTAGCCAAAACCTTTTGAGATTTTTCGAAAAGGATGACCAACGCTTCTGGAAAATTGCTTTTGGCTTGAATAGCAGCAAAAAAACCTGCAGCTCCTCCGCCAATTACTGCAACTTTAAAGGGAGAACCTTCTTTCAAAAAATTAGGAAATTAAATCTGCTTTAAAGCTTTCTATTTTTTGGCCTAATGCTTCCCAATCTTGGTTAAAAGAGGCTTTACTATTTAAATTGCCTTTTACCGAGAAGTAGAATTTTATTTTTGGCTCAGTACCAGATGGGCGAGCAGTAACTAAACTTCCGTCTTCAAGTAAAAACTGAATTACATTTGATTTTGGAAGTGAAATTTCAACTTCTTTATTTTCAGCAACTAAAGTTGTTTTAGAAGTTTGGTAATCATGAATTTTAACCACTTTAAAACCACCTAATAATTTGAGAGGAGTAGCGCGGTAGTTTTTCATCATATCTTGGATTTCATCCAATCCTTTTTTGCCTTTTTTAGTTAGCGAAACCAAAGCTTCACGGTAAAAACCAATGGTTTGGTAAACTTCAAGCAAAAGCTCATAAAACGATTTGCCATTCTGCTTGGCCCAAGCGGCGACTTCAACCAACATGGCAGCAGAAATTACAGCATCTTTATCTCTTACATCATCCCCAATAAGGTAGCCGTAGCTTTCTTCTCCACCGCACAAAAATTTCTCTTTGCCTTCTTTTTCTTTTATTACTTCGGCAATGTATTTAAAGCCTGTAAGGGTATTGTAAATTGGAATTTTAAAGTGATTGGCAACTTCTGTAATTAACTCTGAAGTAACAATGGTTTTGCAAACAAAATAAGGATGCTCATTTAAATTAGCCTTTTGCATCATGTAATAAAAAAGTACAGATGCAGTTTGGTTTCCATTCAGCAGCTCAAAATTGCCTTCAAGGTTTTTTACCGCAATTCCAACTCGGTCAGCATCTGGGTCGGTGCCTAAAATAATATCAGCATCAACTTCTTTTCCTTTCTCTAAGGCTAAATCTAAAGCTGCTTTTTCTTCGGGGTTAGGAGAAACAACAGTTGGGAAATTTCCATCTGGAGTAGCTTGCTCCTCAACAACGTAAACATTTTTATAACCTTTTTTGGCTAACAATTTCGGAATGGAAACTATTCCTGTTCCATGAATTGAAGTGTAAACAACTTTGGTGTTTTTGTCTACATCATCACTTAAAAGTTGGTTTAGTGTATTCAAGTATTTTTCATCCATTTCATGGCCTAAAAGGTTCACCAATTCTACGTTTGGTTCAAATTTTACATCACTTACAGATTTAATTTTGTTTACTTCATCAATCACATTTTTATCGTGAGGCGGCACCAACTGGCCACCATCGTTCCAATATACCTTGTAGCCATTATATTCTTTGGGGTTGTGAGACGCTGTAATAACGATACCGGCAGAACAATTAAGTTGTCTAATGGTGTAAGACAATTGAGGGGTTGCTCTTAAACTTTCGTAAACATAAACTTGAATTCCGTTGGCAGACAAAACATCGGCTGCGACTTGGGCAAAATAGTCTGAGTTGTTTCTGCAATCTAAAGCAATGGCAACACTTAAAGGCGCTTTGCCTGCCTTTTTTAAATAGTTGGCTAAACCTTGCGTGGCCAAACCAATGGTGTATTTGTTTATTTTATTGGTTCCAACACCCATAATTCCTCTTAAACCTCCTGTACCAAACTCTAATGATTTGTAAAATGAATCAACAAGGTTTTCGCCATTTTCAGCGATTAGTTTTTTGGTTTCGGTAATGGTTTCTTCATCAAAAGGAGGAAGGGTCCAAGGTGTAGCGTTGTTTATTACTGATTGTTCCATGTTTTATATTATTCAAATGTTGTGTCTAAGTGTTTCCAAATAATTCCGTTTTTGGTTGCGGTGTATTTGTATAACGAGTTTCCTAAAATATGTCCATCTTCAATTTGGGCAATGTAATAGTTGTTTTTTATGGGTGCGCCTGATGTAAAATAGAATTTTCCACCTAAAGTTGGGTGCGATGGAATTTTATCTTCTTGCTTTAAAATACTATTCCACAAAACTTCTTTGGCTTGTTCTTTTGAGGTTACGTTTAATTGAAAGAAATCTCTATCTGAAAAGTAGTTTTCTTCTAACGTATTGATTTGCTTTCGCAGATTGATGATTGACTTCTCATAATCTTCGTTGGTAGATTTTAATCCCGCCAAAGCTTCATCTTGTTGAACAATACTTTCATCTAATTTTTCTATTTGCTTGTTTCGCTTGATAACTTCATAAGCCAAAAAGAAAATTCCTGCAATCAAAACTAATTCGAATAAAACCCTAATTAAACCTTTCATATATTTTCTTTGGTTTTAGGCTTCAAAATTAAACGAAGTGATTGGTCGTAGGTAACGTAATTCCAAAACCAATTGATGAAAATAAAAACTTTGTTTTTTACGCCAACAATTTGCATAAGGTGAACCAACATCCAAAATATCCAAGCCAAAAAACCTTGAAATTTTTTTATGGGCAATTCAACAACGGCCAAGTTTCTTCCTACAGTAGCCATTGAGCCTAAATCGTTGTATTGAAAAGGTTTTGCTTTGTTATTAATTAAATTTTTTGCCAAGTTTTGTGCTTGTTGCATTGCCACTTGTGCTACTTGTGGATGGCCTTTCGGGAATTTTTTATCTTCTTCCATGTAAGCTAAATCTCCCAAGGCATAGATATTTGGTAAAGCTTCGTTTAGGGCGTTTACCTTTAATCTGCCACCGCGAACCCACAAATCTTCAGGCAGGCCTTTAATCATGTTCCCTGTAATGCCTGCTGCCCAAATAAGGGTTTTGGTTTCTATTTTTTCGCCATTTTGAAACTCAACCACATCACCATTGTAATTGGTTACAAAAGTATCGAGCATTACTTTAACCCCTAACTTCTCTAAATAGGCTTTTGATTTTGTGGATGAAACTTCACTCATGGTTCCTAACACTTTTGGAGAAGCTTCTACCAAATAAATATTCATGCTATCAAAATTGAGCTCAGGATAATCTTTCGGTAAAATAATACGTTTCATTTCGGCCAAAGTGCCTAAAACCTCAACACCCGTAGGGCCACCGCCAACTAACACAATATTCAAAAGACTTTGAATTTTTTCTGGATAATCTTCAGAAAGAGCTCGTTCATAATTTTGTAGAATGGCATTTCTAATGGATAATACTTCAGAAACCGATTTCATAGGCAGGGCATATTTTGCAATGTTGGCATTGCCAAAAAAGTTTGTATCGGCCCCGCTAGCCAAAACCAATTTATCGAAGTTTACTTTTCCGAAATTGGTTTCTAAATATTTTTCTTGGTGATTTATGTTATTTACCATTCCCATTCTAAAATGAACATTCTTGATGTTTTGAAACATCTTTCGAAAAGGAAATGCAATGGATGAGGGCTCTAATCATGCTGTTGCCACTTGGTAAAAAAGAGGCTGAAATTGGTGAAAGTTATTCTTATCAATTAGTACAACTTGAAACTTTTTAAGGGCTAAACTTCTAGCAAGTTTGAGTCCGGCAAAACCTCCTCCAACAATTACAATTCTTGGATTTTGGGTTTCGGGAAGGTTGGCTTTCATGGAGCCAAATTTAAAGGGTTTAGATTGATATGACCTTTAAAAAAGTAATTATTTGAAGTTAAATTATGCAAATAATTCTAGCTTTATTCCCACCCCAAAACTGTAAACGTAGTTCGCCGGTTTAGGGCTCTCCCTTCTGGGTTATCGGTGCCATCATGGTTAAAGTTATCAGCTACAGGTTTTGTTTCTCCATAGCCTTTAGATTGAAGCCTGTTTTTATCAATACCCAATTCAATTAAATAATCTACCACACTTTTGGCTCTAGCTTTTGATAGCTTGTAGTTGTAGCTCAGCTTTCCTTTGCTATCGGTATGCGAGTTTATTTGAATAGATAATTCAGGATTGTAAATTAGTATTTTATATATGGTGTTTTGTATGGTTGTTATGGCTTTTGGTGTTAGATCTGGACTATCAAACTCATAGTAGATGTCTTTGAGTAATATTTCGCCTTTGGGTATTTTTTTGATTTCAATTTTTAAGGGTTTGTTTTCATTTATGGTATCAAAAGCTTTATTATTCCAATGAAGTGCTTCATAAAAATAACCC
>Ga0209533_1000580_pt1 | contig 34822 bp, 27 predicted proteins | sample COG_04_FD_184748 | JGI IMG/M metagenome (GOLD analysis project Ga0209533, IMG submission 184748) | Pelagic Microbial community sample from North Sea - COGITO 998_met_04 (SPAdes) (version 2) | ecosystem: Environmental > Aquatic > Marine > Neritic zone/Coastal water | place: Helgoland, sampling...
ACTGAACTGGCTGATGAATGGATGATGCGTACTGATGAAAAGGAATATTGGCAAAAAGTAATTCAATTAACTGAAGACAAAAAAACAGCAGATGAAGAAACTGAGTACTTGCTTGATGATCTATCACGTAAAGTGGCGGTGCTAAATGTGTATTATGATGCAATAAAGAATAAATTTGACTCTCACCCATGTCATGATGGCATAAACGATGCGGCTTGTGCTTGTGGTGAAAGTATATGTACATCACATACTGGACTCTTTTGTGCTATTGAGAGTAGCTCCTGTTCAATGGGCAATGCTTGTCCATTCTCAGATTATTTTGAAGAGACAAATACAGAGGATTGTGCCTGTGGTGTAGAAGCAGAAGCAGAAGCATGCAATAGCGCTAACGGTATGTTCTGCAGTGCTGGCATGTGCTCAACCAATATAGAAGAGCAAGATGCACTCCAGCTTGTACAAGGTCACGATAATAATTTTAATCTAGTGCTTGAGCTTGATAGTGCCGTGACCAGCGCAAGTGAGGATAAAACGTTAATGGCAGCACAGGACAATCTCTTGTCTTTGGACTACACATTGTACTTTACGGCAAAAGATGCAAATGATACGGCAATTGCTAATTACAATGCTGCAGTGCGCTACCAGGACATGATTCAAGCAGCAAATATGGCTGAACTTGCAATAATGTCAGCAACTGGACTTGAAAATCAGCTGAGCAATGTCCCCTCTGATTTTATATATCCTCAGAATGCACAGGTACAATTATACATAAATGCATTGGTTGGATTTATTATTAACAAAATGACAACTATACAACTAACAGCGGTGCGAAATGCTGTAACAGAATACAATAACTGGACTCAGAATAAGATTGCACAGCAGCTTGCACAGCTTGCACAGCTTGCACAGCTTGCAACTAATACTGAGTCCGAGCTTGTCCAACAGAGTATTTTCAGAGAAGAACAAAATATTGAATTCGCAAATTACAATTTGCATAGAATATCAATAGCGCCAGGGCAGACTGCTGCCACATCTGGTGCAAGTATATGTTGGCACTTTCGATACTTTGGTGTAATAGATCCAGTAGCTTACATTAACGGACAATGCTGTGACTGTACATAATTTGCTACTTATATTAATATATACACCTACTCTGTTTTTACTGCTTGTTCACTTGAGTCGAATGTCGATGCACATGCTCTGCAGCTCGTGGAGGAGGAGGTTGAAGCCGTAGGGAATGATCTTGCGCGACACCGCACCACCACACGCCACGCAGCTCCCACTGTGGATGGCGTGCGTCCTGCCGCACGCGCAGATGTCGACCTCGTGTGGATCGGAGGCGTGGAGGAGGCGCTCGGTCAGCACGAACGGTGCCGAGTGTGCCACGAACGAGTCCTTCTCCATCTCACCAACGCGGAGCCCACCACCGGCAGCTCTCCCCTCGTTGGGCTGGTGCGTGACCAGGTCCCGCCTGCCACGTGCGCGGGCGTGTTTCTTGTCGCTGCTGTTGTGCTTGAGTCGCTGGTAGAAGGTGGGTCCAATGAAGATGGGCACGGCAAAGCGCCGTCCCGTCTTGCCACAGAACATGACCTCGGTACCACCTGGTGCAAACCCAGCGGACCGCAGCAGGTCTCCGAGCGACTCTGCGGAGTCCCCGTTGAACGGCGTGCCGTCCTGCTTGCCGGCAAAGCACGCGTACTTACTCTTGACGCTCTCCAGCATCTGCGCCATGGTCATCCTGGACGGCAGGGCGTGGGGATTGAGCATGATGTCGGGTGTCATCCCGCTGATGCTGAACGGCATGTCCTCCTGTGGGACTATTAGACCAATGGTGCCTTTCTGTGCGCTGCGAGAGGCAAACTTGTCACCAATCTGTGGCACGCGATGCTTGCGCACCTTGACCTTGACACCACGCGTGCCGTCGCGCTCCAGGTACGTCAGGACGCTGTCCACCGTCCCGGCAACGGCGGAGAAGAGCGTGACGTCGTCCTCTGTGATCCCGTGCTCGGCGTTGCGCGCGCTGCGCATCTTGCCGAGCAGGGGATCACCGACCTTGACGGTCTGGTTGACGGCAGGCATCCCGCTCTTATCCACCTCGTAGCTCCGCCGCTTGGCGGTCGGCTCACAGTAGCTCTCGTCCGGACACAGCGTGTCCTTGGTGGTGCTGAACGTAGTGGTGCGACCAAGTCCGCGGTCGATCGAGCCCTGGTTCCAGATGGTCGAGTCCTCCTGGTTGTACTCGGCAGGCATGATGGCAACAATGCAGTTTTGTCCCATGGGCAGATTGAAGTTGTAGGCGCGCTCCACGACGGTGGTGACCAGCGGCTCCTGACCGTAGTGGAGCACGTTGCTGGTGGTGTCCCATCGATCCCGGTAGTCCAGGGTGGGAACGCTCTGTGCCTGCTTCATCATGGCTGCCTGGTACGTGTTGCGCGGCGCTGGGTTGTGGTTGCTGTAGGGGATGGTGCTGGCACACAGTCCCATCATGATGCTGGGATCCAACTCCTCGTGCGTCTCACCAATGACAATGGTATCCTCCTCGTACACGTCCACGTACTCGAGCAGACCCTGGTCCAGCATCTCCTGCAGCGTCTTGATGCGTCGCGGCAGAATGACTAGCGGACGGCAGATGCGTCCTGAGTTGCTCCGGACAAAGATGCCAGTCTCGGTGTGCGCCACTGAAATGTCTTTGGCAATCTGTCCAGACCGTCGTGCAGCACGCACGACACGCACCAGGGACAGACCTCCAAACCCACACGGATCACCGTTGAGCAGCACGAGCGCGCTCTGTGGTGCTGGTGTTGGTGTCAGGTGGGGTGCCAGCAAATCGCGGAGCTGTGCGCTGGGTGTTCCGATCGAGATGTAGGCACCAACCGCCAGCTGGCTCTCCAGACCACAGCTGGCACCCTCGGGTGTCTCCACGTAGCACAGGCGTCCTCGGTGCGTGCCATGAATGAACCGCGGTTGACTCAGCTTCTGCTCCGGCTTGATGCTGCTGGACACGCGACGGAGCTGGCTCAGTGCCGTGTAGACGGTGGCACGCTGCAGGAGTTGCGCCACACCCACGCGAGTCCTCCCGTCAAACTGCGACGTGCGCCAGTTGCCAGTCCCCAGCGCGTACTGCAGCCCGTCCATGACCATGGTGTTGCTCGACAAGGTTTTGAGGATGGTGGCGTCACGAATGGTGCCGCTCATTTTGCGGTGCAGCGTCATCTGGACAGTGTGCGTCATTTTGGTCAGCAGATGATGCGTCAGCGAGCAGAGCAGGTCCTCGCACATTTCAATGCGCTGGTACATCAGAGAATCTTTGTCTGCCCACCGATGTGCCAGAATGTCCAGTCGCAGCTTGCGCAGCATGAGCTGCAGGAAGTCTGCCTTGTGCTCGGTGTGGGGCAGCAACATTCCCAACGCACCTGCCTCGCGCTGGTCGTCGGTCGCACCCAGACGAAACGTGTTGACGTAGGTGACGTCCTGGTCTGCGTCCTGTGCCTGCGTTTGCTGCATGTTGAAGTACTCCAGTTCTTCTGCAGTCAGCTGCACCATGGTAGAGGGTGGCAACATGGACAACAGCTTGGTGATGGACACCTCGCCTCGAACTTTTGGAAACGTGACCATGGGCTCACTGTTCACCACGTGACGGATAGTGACACGCAGCACACCGCGCAGACCAACGCACTCGGACTTGCAGCAGACTGCCCACTGGTGCACGCGCGCCACCTCCCGATGCAGCGTCATCATCTGGTTGTGCACGTGTGCCTTCTGGTTGACAATGGTCTTCTCACTACCCTTGCAGATGAAGTATCCTGCTGGGTCGTATTCTGGCAGCACGGAGGTGCAGCGGCGTGATCCGACCATCAGTGGAATGCACCCCATGTACGTGTTGTGGTGGACAGTGGACGGACCGTCGGATCGATGGATGTGCACGGTCGTGTACATGGGCACGTTGTACGTGAGATTACGATGGCGGCACATGCGGATGTCGAGCGGTTTTGAGGTGCCGTCCGACTCGAGCACCTTGGGTGCCTCCAGCGTGCATCCCTGGAACTGGACGCGCAGCCACCGCTCGCCCTCCGCCGTGAACTTCCGACACATAATCTCATGGTCGGACAACAACAGGGGGAGACGATCAAGATACGCGTCGTACGACGCGCGCGTCTGCTTGGTCAGTGAAACACCCTGTGCAAACTGCTCCATTACCGGCATGTTGTGGTGCGTGGTGCGCGGCTTGCCATACTTACGACAGGCTCAGAAGGTAGCACAGACCGAACAGTGCACCACCAGCGACCAGGTACGCCACGTACACACCCCAACCACTCTCCCTGGTGTACCCGTGGTACCACTTGCGCAGCAGTGGGAGAAACGCCACCGTGCTTGTCACAATGGTTGTGTATCCAAACATGGCGCCGCGCTCGCTGACCGGTGACTGACAGTCCCACTCCATGGAAAGGTACCACGTGTGTGGTTTGGATCCCATCAGAGCGTAGGCACCCAGCAGAATGCTCAGAAAGTGACAGGTCGCCAGAACAAACGTGCTCAAATCGAGAGCCCCGTCCACAAGGAGTCCCACAAAGTACAGACACAGCGGCACGACGAAGCGCAGCGCGCTGTAGTCGCACGTCGATCCAATGTCTTGGTCGGTGAGAGCGGCGTTCACGAGGTAGTGACCCAGCACCACTGTCGGAATCAGCGCAATCACTGTCATTGTGCGCACCGCTGGTGCAGTCGCTGCAGTCGCTGGCGCAGCGGGTGTTGGGTTGACCAAATCGTATCCGTAAAATCTCATGCGCTTCATTTCCCATGGACAGTGCTCTTATATATACAACAAAAATCTTATGGCGGATAGTTGGGGTTTTTTTTTGTGAGGTGTGGCACCATGCTTCATTTGGTGTTTGGCTGCATGTGCAGCGGCAAGACCACGCGACTGATCATGACTGCGCGTGCGGCAGCGCAGCAGGGGGCGCGCTGCTTGGTGCTCAACTCCAGCATTGACACGCGGAGCCCACCACACACGGTGCAGACGCACGACGGAGTGGAGCTGTCCGCCTGCAAAGTCAGCGATGTCAACACCGTGTCGATTGACCACTACTCCGTGATTTTTATTGACGAGGCACAGTTCCAACCAAACCTGGTCCCCTTTGTGCACAAGTGCCTGGCGCGCAACAAGATTGTGCATGCCTATGGACTGAACGGCGACTACCGTCGGCGACTTATGGGCACCATGCACCTGCTGCTGCCGCACGCCGACTCCATGCAGTTGCTGACCGCCCGGTGTGGGTGCGGCGAGCCTGCCATTCACTCCCAGCGCCTGGTCGACGACGCGGCGGACGTCATTGACGTGGCGGCAGAGTACCTCCCAAAATGTCGGAACTGTTTTCAACACTGACATGACAGTACCCCTGACACACATACCCCAACGCCGCCAACACCATGCAGCACATGATGATCAGGAATAACATTCTTATGGAATCTAGACAGGTAAGTATGACACGGGTTGATAGTTGTATGCCAACAGGCACGAAGCAACCATGATGAAGACAGCTGCGATTATACTAATGGGTGGTTCATACACAAACCAGTGTACATATTGTACATATGAAATAATACTCAGGATTGGCAGTGCAAATAACACAAGTGCAACCATGTAAACATAGCATTTCTTAACATTGTAATAGTCACATAACAAATGTAGCAGGATTGCTACCACATATGCATAGCAAAAGAAATCGCTGCCAGCAAGTGTTGCGTGTGGTTTATTCAGCAGATGTAATTGTAAATGTTCTTTGTTTAACATGTGCAGTTCATTTGATAAAATGTGCATCAGTGATCCAACAAACAAGCAACCATATCGCAGTAGCATAAGCTTTACCTGATCACTAGGTGCTTATTTATACAGCAACATATCCACGCGGCTGATATTATAGAAGCGATGACCACTGAGAATATCCAACCACCAGCTCTGTTAACAACGGTGGGCACTTCATAATGAAACTGCTGTCTGTTTATGAGTGCAGTCGTGTATTCGTTCATAAATTTGTGTGTAGGGTCCAGTTGGGTGCGGTATCGTAAAAACTCGGGTGGGACCATGAAAGAAGTAGCAAAATACTTGCCCCAGTGTGCATGACCACCATACGAGTGTATTATTGCTTCTAGATCTTCATAAATGGAAGCAGCGGCGTAGGTGTCAACAGCGTTAAAATCTATGATGCACGAATCTACGGGAGCAAATGACAACAGATTGTCCTCGGCATGGAGGCGTCGCACTAGCAAATGTGTCAGGTGTGCCTGTGCTTCCATTAATTTCCGAATGGTTGCGTTACAATGTGACAGCGGTACGCTATACTCACTATTTCTCCACGGGACAAACCCAGGAAATGCCATCCACGAATTGACAGTATCTACTCTTTCCATGCTGCTGAAATGTGCAAGTTGTGTCTGATAAATAAATTCAAATGTATTGGATACTATAAAGAGCGGTTGTAAAATATTGTCAAATGCGAAGCGAGTCCACATGGAAGTGCTTCGAATTTCAGAAAATTCAGCACTGGATTCATTGCTACATTCATGTACAAAAAAATGATCGTACTGGTTTATACCTTGCAGACTGACCAAGTGATCGGATCCATTGGATCCATCTGATCCCAGTAGTATTGATAGTCCCTTGTCTATTGGCATCCATTGTTTCTTACAAAGCATGGAGGTAAATGGAAACGTGCGTATAGACACATGGGTGACAACGCCCAACATGCCCATGGACGATAGCCAATACTTCAGTTCCTCTCCAGTTATTGTGATCGAACTGCTATTGGCAAGGGTTGCGGTCAGGCTGACCACATGACTGCCAAATGTATGACGGTGCATTCCGTGGAGTGATGTCATCAGCCCTCCTGCCAGTGTCTGACTTTGTATGGAACCATATCCGTGGAGCATGCGATGTCTTGGTCCTAAAAATGTTTGCGCCTCTTCAATTGTACAACCCGCATGTGCAACCAACGTGTCTTCTGTCAAGTCCATCTGACATCCCTCCAGAACCAACACTGTTTCATTAGAACATATCAGACCATTAAACGAATGTCCAGCACCCATGACACGTATTTTACCAGGTGGCAGTTGCAATGTGTCTGCAGATCTGTGTATCACTTGAGGTGTACACCTGACAGTGTCTGCCCAATTATGCAGCACAATGCCATTATGTAGCTCTCGATCTCTACTCAGAATAAGACGCGGTGGTCCACTGTGCATTGGTGAGTATACAAACCAACATGCTGCCACAAGACACCACAAGAGACATACATAGAGACACCAACGCTGTTGTGTGCACATTCTTAAAACATATACACAAGTAAATACCAGGGCTTTTTTTATGTTGACATGCGTATGGCAACTCTGTGCCAGTGCTACCAAAAACCAGAGCGATGCTCAACACCATTCTGCTCAACTGTGTGCGCCAGCTCCAAGAAACTTCCAACACGTATGCGGGTGGTCTGAGTCGAATGATTCTGCACGCTCCACCAGAGCGTCTGCCACACATGTGGTCGCTGGTGCGCCGCTATTGTTATCAGGACCTCCCCCACCTGCCAATCTACGGTGAAATTTACAGTAAATACTACAAAGTGTATCTAGAAAGAGTATAAAACATTACTATGTTGGTCGTATGTATCGTACTACGTTGTTTGATCGACAGCTCTCCCGGTGGCACTCTCTCCGATCCATGTTGTCAATAAAGTCCTTGGCGCGCCGTGCCGACGCGTCCTGTGGTTCCCACGTGTTGTACTCGTGGACTGCCTGATGCGTCTCACGCACAAACGCCGTGTCGTTGGGTGCGAGCGTGAACGCCTCTCCCTCCTCGTCGGGCACGATGAAGTCGCGCATCTCGGGATGAATGCCAATGAAGTCCGCCTCGGGGTCACACTCCTCCTGCTCAATCTCTCCCACCGGCATGTTGAGGACCAGATGCTCCTCGTCCAGCTTGACAAAGGTGTGCTCGTCCAAGGGTCGGAACCCCACTTGCGAGAGCGCCGACAGAATCCCACACGAGGCGGTCTGGACGTGCTGCACCACCTGCTCCTTTGAAAGCAGTGTCCACTCGTCCGCATACTTCCAGAGCGACCCTCGCTGCGCTGCCATGCGCTGCAGCGGGTAGACCTCCATTTTGTCGCCCACAATTCCCACTACCTCTCCCACTACCTCTGCTGTTCGAATGAAATCTCCCACAGCTGCAGTTGTGATGCCAGCGGTGCCAACGGTGCCAACGGTGCCAACGGTTGCCATTTGACAGCCAGCGACACTGTTTATATAGTATCGGTCGCCATATTGGTCCGCATGGCGTTCATCTTACTGTCGGAATCGTAGACGGACGCTCTCTCCGACTCCGTGGACTGCTTTGGATATCCCAGCCATGTAAGAATCCTTTCGATCCACATCTTGCTTCGCAGGTGCCACTGGCATATTTATAGGGAGTGTTGGTGTCGGTACTGCTAGTGCCAGTGGTGCCAGTGGTGCCGGTGCGAGCGTTGACTGGTCCAGCACCAGGAAGATGCTGTACACCAGCGCCACCAAACGCAGGTAGAGCTGCACGGTGGTGGTGACCAGGCGCAGACCCAGCGGCAGGAGTCGCGGGAGCAGCAGGAACAAGGTGAGCACGGCTGCCAGCGGGTAGGAGAGATCCAGCACGTGCAGGCGAGCACAGTCTTGTTCTGCGCCCCGATCTGGCTCGTCAATGGTGAGCATCCAAGTGTTGAACGCTTCTGATTGATACAAAAAGTAGTGTGCGAAGCGCAGGAGGTCCGGCGTGTAGTGCTTGGCGTAGAAGAACGATACCCACAGGTAGCCAAACTCTGGAATCACGTCCGGACACTGAGCAAAGGTGGTGGAGCCAGAGACAAAGTGGCAGAACGTGTCCACACACTCCCCGACCAGGCTGGGAAAGTAGGTGCAGAAGCAGTCGGGAATCAGATAGGTCTCCACAAACGCGTAGAGGTCGTCTGCCAAGCAGTTGGGAATGTTGGGGTAGCAGGTCAGACGCCAGTCCCACGTGTGCGTCAGGACAATGAGCGGCAGCGCGCCAAACATCGGCACGAGGAGCACGGCTGGGATACCAAGCAGGCTCGCACCGTACAGGAACACCGTCACACCAAGCAGTCCGTACAGCAGCGCGTCTGCCATTCGTTCAATGCGCACACTCGTCAGCGTGGTGTTGCACATGATCTGCTCAAACTCACATTTTTCAAACTGGTAGTCCACAATGTACTGCAGGTTGTGTCCAAAGTACGACACTGGTGCGTCGCCCGTTTGCTCAAGGAAGCACTCGAACGCCGTTGTGAGATTGGTGTCACTGCAGTCGACCGCTGCGTTCGCGTACGATCGTGCAAGACTCGGATCACTGTACCTGGGGTTCTGTCCGACGTCGACGGGAGTCAGTTGGAAGTTAAAGTCAGAGAGCCGAGGTGGGCGGAATCCAAACGGGATGCCGTCTGGGAACCCAATATTGATGCCCTGCACTTGCAGCCCAGGGATGTCAAAATTCCACATGTTGGGCATCGTGATCGCCTCCTCGAGCGGGATGTATCCAATGCCAGGAAAAAGAATCTTTCCATCCGGCAGCTGGAACAAACCGGTCACCGTCTTGTCCAGCTCCTCCAAAAAGTCGTTCACCCATGGATCGCGTCCCTCCAACCACGCCACAAAGTGTGGCACCGTGACGGGAGCGTAGACGTCCGTGTAGTACGAGGTGAGCTGCGACGACTGCTCTGTCACAACCGTCACCAGGTTGTCCAGCAACGCACACTGCGAGTCGGGGTTTGGATCGGAGCGAACACCCCATGCAAACATCTTTTCTGCCGTGACACGCATGTCGGCATGCACTTTGGACAGCGCTGCCGTTGCCGTTGTTGTGCGTGTGCCTATACCCAACCCGAACCCTCTGCCACTGCCACTGCCGCTGCCACTGCCCAGCATTGGGTGACGCCACGAGTGCGTCATGTTGTGCTCCACCCAGGTGGCACGGAGATCCTCAAGCAGCGTCCCAACGGCACCCGCTGCACCAGAGACGCGCGCCACCATGTCTGTCCCCATTTCTGCGTCTGTGCGATGTGCCGTGGCAGTCACCGTGTCCACCACCGTGTCTCGCATGGACAGCACGGCATTCTGCACGCGCGTGGTGGTCAGCATGCGGAACACGTCCAACCAGTACATTGGAACACCTGCCGCCCGGTACTCCTGGATCATGAACTGCGTGTTGGCGTGGTGGTAGTAGAGCAGTGCTGCCGACACACCGCTGTACGCCATTTCAAACTTGCGCTGCCAGTTGTAGAACATGTCGACCGGCAGGCTGATGCCGGTCATGTTGCGCAGCTTGGTGCCCAGCTGACGCATCTGCAGACACTCGGTTAGTGTCAACTGCTCCAGTGGCTGGAGATCACCCCAGATCGCGTGGCGGTAGGAGTGCACGGCAAAGTCACAGGACGACCTGCCGGTCCACCCCAGGGCAAAAATGTCGGCTGGAATTGTAGACACCGACGTGCTGGCACCCACTTTGAAGGGTTCACACGTGGTTCGGAGGGTGCTCAGGTCGGCGCCAGGGATCCAGTCCAGGATGTCAAGCACCGTCACACAGACAATGTTGATGAGCGTGGAGAGGAAGTCACCAAACGATCCCAGCATGTCCAGCACCCCCTTGAGCACCTCTGTTGCTGCTCCTGCCAGCAGACCCGTAAACTTGAGGAACATCTCCACCACACTGTCCAACATGCCGGCAGGGACCACCCCCGTCGTCAGAAAGTCCAGCAGTCCCACACCCAGCGACAGCAGTGTTCCCACCACGTCCATCAACTCCACAGAGATGGCACGCTTGAGTGTGCGCAGCAGCGTGTCCATCCCCTTGAAGAACTGTCCCGATCCCGTCACCACGCTCTCAAACAGCTTCTCCAGCGCTTGTGCCAGTGTCACTGCGTAGCCAAAGACGAGCTGTGCCTCCACCAGCACAATGTCGTACGATCCACCCAGCACCGGCTGCGTGCAACCACTGCAGGGGATTTGTTGCAGGCGCTGCTGCCAGTTCACCGTTGGGTCGGTGATCCAATCAAACAGATACTGGAGACCACGGACCAGTTCGACTGGACCGCGCAGCACCGCGTACAGCGCGTCCATGACGGCTTTCTTCTGGAAGGGGATGGGGAGTACACCCAGCAGATTGTAGAGCACGGCATCCAGGTCACACAGTCGCTCACCAAACTTGAACGACGTCTGCTCGTACCCGTACACGGTGGTCATGCCCGTGGCGTACACGTGGCGCAACAGCTGCAGCGGGACGTGCACTGCAGCATCCACCGTGTCGGCAAGAGCACACAGCAGGTCTGTGTTGGCGCTCACTGGAGCGTCGCACGTCTCCTGGAACGTCGTCGCTGTCCGCGTGCACTGCGTACCTTGTCGCAGCAGATCGGTCACACCCATCAGCTGCTCGATGTCCTGCAGCACCAGCTCAAGCAGCATGGAGTTGCACCAGCCGCTCGTGCTGCCGCTCGTGCTGCCGGTCTCATCCGGAAGGAATTGACACTCACCCACGCCGGCACCAGTGTAGGCGTCCAGCAGCTCCAGATCCGAATCCAGATCCGAATCCAGCCCATAGTTGGCACCAATCGGCGCGTTAAAAAACGTGCCCTCGACAATCTGATCTCCTGCCAGGAGCATGCGGAGCGCCGCACGCAGCGTTGTCAGCAGGATCTTGGGCACCGCCTCTATGAACTGGAACTCGGTCGGCAGGAGTTGCGCCAGACGGTGCAGCACGTCAGACAGTGGTGTGAACACCACGCGGTTGAGTGACGGACGTCCCTTGAGGGTGAACGCGTCGTCCCACACACCGTCGTAGGACTGCAGGGTCTTAATGGCAGTCTGCTCGTTGGACAGCACCACCATCCAGAGCATCTCGTTGCAGAGTGCCAGCAGACTGTTGGGCACACCCAGCAGCGTGCGCAGCGAGCTCCGCAGAATGTGCGCCACGTTGTTCGACTGTGTGGCGCTCAGCTGCGCAGCCTCCAGCACAAACTCCAGCAGAGTGGCAGTTCGATCCACGGCACGATCCATTTCTACAAATGCAAATCGGAGTGACGTCACTCGGCTCATGAGCGTAGTGTTCAGCAGCTGCGTGGGTACCGCGACGTACGCCGTGGTGGCAACCACGGTCGTCAGCACCTCCACACCAGCGTTGACAACGTGGGCACCCACGCCAAGGACCGGCGGGAGGTCGGGCACCCGCACCATGACTTTGAAAATGTCGTCACCAAACTGCCCGACGTTGGTGACCAGACTCCGCGTGTAGTCAAACGTGCGTCGGAATGTCGGCGGCTGCAGCGCAGTCAGCACCGCAAACTCCTGTGGCACCGCGACCAGTGCGTTCAGTCCAGCGTTGACACCTCGTGCCAAGGACGGGCTCTTGGCAGCGGCGAAGAGCACGTCCCAGGTGTGGCTCTGCGCTGCACACACACAGTCGGCAGTGTCTGCCTGGAGCGCCACCGCCTGCTGGATCTCCCACACTGCTCCCGTCACGTTCAGCTCACCCATCGGACTGATGCTCCACGTTGCGGTGGTCGTCAGCAGCGCCACAAGTCCCGACGTGAGGAGCTTGGCGCTCCCCACCAGATTGGCAGCACCACACTTGCCCACCAGGGTGAGCGTGCCACCCTGCACCTGGCTGGACAGCACGACAAACGCGTTGTACAGTGGTACCACCGTGTCGAATCCAAACTTGAACACCATCAGCACGTCCAGCACGCCAATCTTCATTGCCGGGTACAAGACGCGACGCCACATGTCGTCCAGCAGCGGGAGCAGCGGGACCTCGTGCACAAGCAGACCGCAGCCGACCACCAGCGCCACCCGCAGCACCCATACCCAGGGCAGCGAGATGAAAAAGTACACTGGTGTCAGCGCCACGTCCACCGCCAGCATGACAAGACGCAGCAGAAGGTTGAGCACCGACACAAAGTTGGACATGAGGATCTCGTCCGTCTGGCTAATATTTTTGGATGTCACGTAGGACACCACCACTCCACCCATCCACACCAAGCTGATGGTTATGAAACTGCGGAGTAGCATTTCTGGAAACCATGTCCCTTTATATACAAGGAAAAGATGAGCTCTGCAATACCTGCGGTGGTCAGATTTGACACGACGTGCATGCGTGCGTGTGCCTCTGTTGGCACATCCGATCGGTCAGACATAAGCAGCAGCATTGTCTGCGTGTGCAGGTGGGCGTACGCGCGACGCAGCGGTTCCACCTCTGCTGCGGCTGAGCACAGGAGCAGTGCTAGATCACACTGGATAACGCTGGTCGTTTCGGTTGTCTCTATCAGCACGACCGGAACGTCAATCAGCAGCACTCGCGTCACCTCGATGCTAGTCGTGCTCCGGTGCTGCAGCGAGAATCCACCGGTGGCAATGCGCGTAATCAGCGATGTTTTTCCCACCCCGCGCGCACCACAGACCGCCACTCGCATTGCTGGCGTCTGCAGGTGCGTCTGCAGGTGCGTCTGCAGGTGCGTCTGTAGGTGCGTCTGCATGTGGGCGCGTTGTCAGGCATGCTCTCCCTTATATAAGTACATTTTTTACACATCAAAGTGTTCGCACCAGATGCGTTTCAAACTCTTGCACTTCACCTCCTTTGTACCCATGCTCACGCGCCTGTTTTTGGATCCGTACGGACTCAAGCTATCTTGGTGCCTCTACCTCTTCTGCTGCTACGTGCTGCTGGAACATCGCTGCTGGAACGGTTACAGCGTTGCGACGTGGTACAACTTCCAACGCACGGCAGAGGTCGCCATGATGCTGAGTCTGACGCTCTCCGCCTGGGCAACCCGCTACGGGTACGGGTTTCTCTCCGTTCTCGCACCCTTTGCGTTTCTGCTCATTCCCTCCAAACTCCAGATACGAGACGCCTACTACAGTCTTGCCTGCCTCTGTCTGATGGATTACGATCTCTTCCAGATGCTCAGCGTCGGACTCATGATCATTGTGGGGCATCTGCCGCACCAAAGAGAGTGGACCAAGGCAGTGACCCGCAGAGTGGTGGTTCGCGCGGTGCAGCTGACAACGCTGGTGTGTGCGTTCCAACCCACGTCCCATCGCATTGTGCTTGTTCTTTTCACCCTGCTCCTGAAAGCAGTAGTCTGGTACTGGGGGGTGCCCGACGACCTCACCAACGCCAACATGTGGAAGGGAACAGTGCCGGTAGTACTGGATCTGATGCACATCAAACCACATACTCTCTGATGTCGCTGACTATATGGCGAAAACACACACGGCACAACGCATCACACAACACCACACCACAACACTAACATCAATGGAAGAATCCATTCTCATGACGCAGGAGGAAGAGGACGAAGAGCAGCAGCTGCAACAGGAGCGCCAGCAGGACGAGGACGAGATGCGTTTTTTTGAATGGATGAGTGAGCATCAGCTGCCACTGCCACTGCAGCACTGGCACAACAGCCAGCGGAGACTTGACAGCGTGCTGACGACCAGAGGCATGTACCGGTGTGGACTGGAGTGCACTGGGTATGGTCGGAGCTGTCCACCCATGTACCGTCTTGCGCTGCTGCGCGAGGCGACCTGCTACTACGTTCTGGTTCACGGGGGTACGCAAAACAGCGTGTTGGCACAGATGATTCTCTACTACCAGTAAACTACACACGTACTATATAATACTCTTTATTTTTGATAAGAATGCAGAGCGACTTGGCGGACGTTCTCCGTCACACCAAGCGTTTCAAAGCACTGTACGGCAACCTCTACTGTAAATTGGAGGCGCTCCAGTCCCTGGTCGGCATGGAACTGGTGAAAAAACAGGTGGTTGAGCAGCTGCAGTTTCTGCTGTGCAACGACGGTGCCACCGACGGTCACTACCTGCACACTGTCATCCAGGGACCGTCTGGCTGTGGCAAGTCGACGCTGGCGCGCGTGCTCTTTGAGCTCTGGTCCGAGATGCAGGTGTTCACCACTCGCAAGTTTACCGTGCTGCACCGGAGCGACCTGGTTGGTGGCTACATGGGGCAGACCGCAGCAAAAACGAAGAAGACGCTCATGCAGCTCAAGGGCGGCTGCATCTTCATTGATGAGTTCTACTCGCTCGTCTACGGCAACGACGCGTACGGGAGGGAGTGTGTGGACGTTCTGAACACCTTCATGTCCGAGGAGAAGGATACCGTGGTGATTGTTGCGGGGTACGAGGGAGAGATGCAGCGCGTGTTCTCCGCACAGCCGGGACTCGAGCGCCGCTTCGCGTGGAAGTTCACCGTACCCAAGTACACCGCGGAGGAGCTGTATCATATTTTTGTGCAGCAGCTGTCTGCCCACGACTGGCAGCTCGACGACCCACCCGCGGTCCTTGCGCTCTTCCAACAGCACGCCGACAAGTTCAACTTTGCAGGAGGGGATACGCTGAATCTGTGTCTCAAGAGCAAGATACACTATGCCAAGAGTGCGTGGAAGCAGAGTGGCAACAAGCGCATTCGCACTGCCTCCGTGGAGGCTGCCATTAGAATACACTTTGTAGAAAAAAATAGTACTAATAATATGTACATCTAAGCGCACGCTGGACACTGTATCCGATGCGCAAGCAGCGGAGTCTCTCCCATGTCAAACACGTCCGCTGGCAGGTGGGGCAGCCAGAACTGCATGCCGCTGGGCGTCACAAAACATCCGTAGCAGTTGTACCTGGTCTCCACCCACTCCTGCCGCACAGCGTGCCACACTCGAACCTGCATGTTGACACACTCCCAGTACGGGTACACTCTGTTGCAGTCGCACTGGAATCCGATTGCCATGATTTTGGACGCCTGACTGGAATACCGGCATCGCCATACGCGTTAGTGCACCATCACAAGCGTGCCTGACACCGACATGGGGATGGACGCACGCTGCAGCTCCGCTTGGTACGCCAGTTGGTTCTCCAGTTGTCGCACGCGCGCACTCTGTCCCGCCAACACTTTGTACGCCTGCCTGCGAAACGCGCGCAGCTCGTGCACCTCGTGCTTCAACTGCACCAGCTCCTCCTCCAGTGGTGAGCGCACGCACGTCCTCTTGCATGCCGTGTCGGTGTCCGTGTCGCACGGTCGCTTGGTGCGCACCAAGCACGCAACGGAGCACGCACCGGAGCACGCGCCGGAGCCCTCCCTTCTGCGCTTCAGGTCAGGCAAGTCTGCAAATGCAGCAGCAAATGCAGCAGCGCGCTTTCGCGTGGGCTGGGGGGTGGTGTGACACACTGTGTGACACACTGTGTGACACACTGTGTGACAGTGCCGCTTTACAGAAGTTTCAGTAGTAGAAAAACGACGTTTCATTTTAACTTTGTATGATTGTCTTGGATATAGTGTATACGCCATACAATACAGGGCGTCATTTTATCAATACTTGCGTCCGGTAACCCGTACGCGTGTAATATAGATCTCACTGTTTCCTCTGTTGACTTGTTCTCCCAAAACGCGTGCGCCACACACTGTGTCCGTATTCGCAACACCAGCTCCTCCACCGAACCAATCTGGTACTGCAGCACCAGGCGCTCCTCACACGCGTGTCCCACACCTGGCAGGGTTTGCAGCGGCGTGGCATGCATGGGGTAGGCACACAACGACTTGAGTGGTACCCCACACCGTGTCATGATGTGGTGCAGTGCCAGTGCGTCCGGCAAGGCGCGGTGCGACTCCTCCATCTTCCCCACGTAGTGTTGGTGAATGGTCTGCAGCTTGTAGCTGGGCAGTTTCACCTGCTGGCGCAGGATCATCAGCGAGTCCAAGAACAACCACGGAGGACACGGCATGCCGCAGCGTCGGAACGCTCCCTCCAACACCGGTTTGTCCGACTTGAAACCATTGTGTGAGATCAACACGCTGTGCGGCGCGCACTGTGCCACCCACTCCACAAACAGGTCCAGCGCTTGTTGGAGCGGCACACCGTGCTGCGCCAGATACTCCTGTGTCAAGTGGAAGCAGCCGTCCTCGGGTGGTGGAATGGTGTGCAGGTTTGGCTGCACGACCCTGCTAAAGCGTTTGCCGGTAGACAGGTGCACCGCACCAATTTCCCACAGCGCACATTGCTCAGGCGTCTGGATGTTGCCCACAAATTCCAAGTCGTACACCACTGCTCTCCGAATCACCCGGTGCCAGTCGATCGGCTTCACATACACTGCCATTGTCGTCACACCAAGCACAGGTGACGAAACAGAGCCATAGTGCCCGACATCGAAGTCCAAGTCCCAGCGGGACAAAGTGGTGCTGCCTGCCAGGGTGCGCACGGCAGCTTGGGCGTGCAGCATGCTCCTCAGAAGAGTAGTAGCTGCGCGGCACGCCGCAGTGCTGGCACTGCATTGCTGCACACAAAGTCCAGTTCTAGTGCTGTGCGCCATAGTCACAGCATGGGGATCAACCAGTCCAGACCCGGTTGAATTCCCTTGGACATGGACATTACCGCACCGTACACGCGCCAGGGACGATCCCAACGTGCCATTCTGGCACGCAGCAGCCCTGGGTCGTACGACGTCTGCAGGTCCTGCTTGTTGATGTACACCAGCACCGGCAGTCCCGGTGGCATGGTCCGATCCAGCTCCTCCAGCATCAGGTAGGCACGACCAGGATGGAGATCCGACACTACAAACACCACGCCGTGCGACTCGGTAATCAGCATGTCGCGCACGCACTGCATCGCGTCGGCACCTGCAATGTCGTAGACGTCGAGCCACACGTGCCCGTACAGCGCTGTCGCGTGATCAAATCCCATGGTGGGTACCGGCACGTCCGGCAACGCAGGTGCTGATGCAGACACGGGAGGCGCGCCCAGCACGCGCAGTGTGTTGAGAAGCGTTGTCTTGCCCACACCCTCCGGTCCACAAATTACGATAGTGCGCTGCAGAGTCAACCACGATCCCATTGGACTGGAGTGGCAGGGCATAAATACATGAGAGAATCCATCCTATATAAGCATAGGCTGTACCCTGAAACACAACAACAATGCTGCAAAACGAACCTGACATTTCACAATTTCTGGGCGGCACCATGAAACAACCCCACGAGACGTTCAATCTTCCGGACGCCTATCACGGGAAAAATCAACACCTTGAAGACGTGCTTGACTTCATGATTCGCAAGGAGGACGAGTTCTACACGCAGCGGCTCTTGCCGTGGCAGCACACCGATCAGCTACACGTGAATTGGGACATCTTCACATTCAATCGATCGATCATGGACGTCGAGCCGGAGCAGGGTATTCCACGCCTGGTGACTTCCGAGATGGACACCAAGTCAGACAACTTGCTGCGTCGCGGTCTTGCCTTCATCATTGAGCACGGGTTCATGACAACGGAGCGCGGACGCCGCACCTTCATGTTGAATCTGCAGCAGATCACCGATGCAGTCCACACCACCGCGTACCACGGCGTCATGACAGCGCTGCTCAACGCAGATGACGTGTATGCAGGCAGCACCGCGAAGAAGCACGTGCGCCTCTTCATGAAGAAGGAGCGCAACAGATGGGCGTGTGTGCAGAAGTCGCACAAGGGACTCTACGTCCTGGACGCCGAGCTCAAGTACGAAATGGCGCGCAAACAGGTCGTTCCCAACACCTGGGTGTTCCCACCCAAAATGAGCATCTACTTGGACATGGCTCCACCAGAGCAGACCGAGTACCAACTCAAAGGTCCACTTGCTGCCGGCAACTTGGAAGAGGACCGCACCAACAAGGGCATCTCCTGGCGCGGGACCAGCGTCTTTGAGTCGCAACCGTTCGACGTTGAGTTCACCGACGAACCTGAGGATCTGCTCTCCCAGCAGCGCCAGTGTGGTGAGTACTTTCATTTCAAAACCACTTTTGCCGATCGACAGGATCCCGCCAACTCGTTCATTCAGATTTACGATGCAGGGAGCGACCGGTTTGAAAAAATTACATTGGACCAGTGTCGAGAGCACGACATGTTGAGTCATGCGGTATATTGGGCGAACCAAAGGACCCCCAATCTTACAGAAGAGCAGAGAAAGCCGTTCAATTTAGTGTCACTTCACGGATTTGAGAAAGATGCTCCACAGGAATTCTTACGAATTGCGGAATTTGAAACGCGTCGAACTCTCTATGCTGCGTTTAACGGACTTCATCCACCCAACGCCTTTGGATTAGGAGGTTATGCTGCCAATGCTGCTATAAGAGACCTTGATTTGTCACTCAACGTTGACACAGCAATAAGGAGACAAGCAAAGATCAATAACCTTGTGCGAAATAGAGCTCCGCAGGTGCCGGTGCCTGGTGTTGGGAATAGGAAATGTCTTAGAGCTGCCATCAAACTTGCAGTGCGGAATCTGATGACAAATGTCGTTCCAGCCGGCGCTCCAGGCGCTCCAGCCGCTCAAGGCATGTGGGATACAATTTGTGCTACTTACCCTAACCCGGCTAACGCTGTGTCTGGATTATTGACTCTGGTCACATTACTAGGCGTGCAAATATTTACCCGCATCGTTGGAAACGGAGGAGAATATTCAGCCGCTGAGCTTCAAGGACTTTATGACATATTTAAGAATGGACCTAATGGGAATGGTGGGGTTTTAGCATTAGCAACTGCTGACGCGACTAATTTTGAAAATGCAGTAGATGCTAGACACAAATTACTAGAAGCCGCAAGAAAGAGTAGAAAGATCAAAGTACCAGTCGATCTGGATGAGGTACGACGCGCAGAGTTTGACAGACTGCTCCACGCTGTATTTCGTGTCTACTATCAGTGTCTGCATCAGCTTTTGACCTACATTTACACTGCGCAGGCGTTGGAGTCAGTTGATGTGGACTACATCATTTTCCGTCCCTTTCAAACCTACCGCATGAGCTCTGCGCTGCTGGCAGCGGGCGGATCTGAGCTGGGATCCACGTTCCACGGACACCATGATTTTCAGCTGTCAGACGACATCATTCGCAAAGTGCACGTGGGTCACTACACGCACTACAGCAAGAGTGTCGTCAAGCAACCCAAACGCTTCACCGTCGCAAGACACGTGTATGCACAAGAGTACATGTATGGTGAGTCACTAGATTTTTACGATTTCAACACACTGAACGATGATGCAAACGAAGGAGAGCTTGGTAAAACCGCGTCGCTGCTAGTGTTCAGTATTAACAAACCATCACGCGCGCTCACGCACGTGATCAATGTTGCCGGTGCGCTGAATGTCGCCGTTGACCCAAACACTGTCTCCAGTGATACGAAGGCGATCCACACCCGAATCAAAACTGACATCCGTCTGTCACAATTCCTGGTTGACTATACGAAGCAGACGAGACAGGATAGCAAATTCGACACGGACGAGATACACTTCAACGGCGACTGCTTCCCAGGTGCAGTTATTAGTCGTACTGGGTCTTGCATTCAAAAGAACATGGGTCACTGGGGCGACCTGACTTATCCAGGATGCATGCGGGTGCGCGAGGGAGAGATTATGCACATCGAGAAGGAGAAGGTTTTGAAACCAGGTCATCCAAACACGTACACTTACACAGCATAACACACTTCTATTAAACATCTTTACACGTTGGTTCTAGTTTTTTTGGCGTGGCAATTTGCACAGAGCGCCTGTAGGTTTTCTGCCACATCCCCCCCTCCAGCATGCAGCGGCACAACGTGGTCAATGTCCATGGCTCGCGGATGCAGCAGTTCTCCACAATCCGCACACTTGTACTTTTGACGCCACGCAATCTCCCAGCGCAGCTTTCGCGCAGTTTTCCTGTCGCCGCGCCCACCCAGCGCCTTGTTTGCCGCCCTGATCATTGCGCGCTGCTCGCAGGTCACCTCGGACGACAGCCAGTCCAGAAAGGCAACAAACGACTTTCTGGCAATCCAGTGTCCGTCCACGCGCAGCACCACCGGACACTGCTCGAATCGCAACTGGAATGCGCACGGTGCAATCGTACTCAGCGCCCCCTCCACCGATCTCCAGTCGTACCAGACGTCGTCCTTCTGCTGCACGCACACAATCTCCATTTCTTACTCTCGCTCGCTGCTTATATATATCTGACGGACGCGTACCAATACCATGACCCCACGCTCGTGCATGCGTCGTCTCTTCCGCATGCGTCGCAAGCCGCCAGAGGTAGCAGAGGTCATCACGTCACTGCGTCGCATTGACACGCTGCTGCAAGAGATGATTCTCAAGTACGAGCGAGAGCTTGCGGAGACACAGACCCTGCTGCACGATGCCATCCAGCAGAAGCAGCCCCGCGCACGTCTGCGCCAGCTGCTCCGACGAAAGAAGCTGCTTGAAAAGCACGCAGACGAGTGCCAGACGCGCCTGTCCGTGAGTCTGCACAAGCAGTGTGCGCTGGAGCAGCTCGAGCTCACGCGACTCCAACTCGCAGCCGTTGAACAGGCGGGTGCCGTGTACTACCAGTTCACGCGTCTCCATGATCTGGACCGCGTGGAGCAGCTGCAGAGTGACATGGAGCACATGCAGGAGGACGTCATGGACGTGCACACGCTCCTGGTGTCGCCCACCATGGACATTGACGTCACAGAGGAGCTGGAGGAGCTTGAACAGCTCGTGCGCGCAGAGCCGCTGCCGGAGCTGCCGGAGCCACCTCAGACGGAACAGGAGCCACTGCCGGAGCCGAACGTCGAGCTTGCGCTTGCAGTCTGAGCCTCTGGAGCACGGATTTCCGAACAGTGGGAAAGGTTCTGCCAGCAAGAGCGGCTGCCGACAGCTGTGCAATGGTATGAATATGGTATTTCTCCAGCACCTCCACACTCTTAGCGCCAATCCCGTGGAGTGAGAGCAGTCCGGTCTTGGTCTTGGTCTTGGTCTTGGTCTTGGTCTTGGTTGTGGTCTTGGTCTTGGTTGTGGTCTTGGCAGGTGCCAACTTGAGTTTGTGCCATATTTTCTGCAGCGCGCGTGCGTCATGCAGCGCGTGGTGTGCAAAGTACGTCTGTTTGAACAGATGTTTGTACACGAGTGGCTGCGAATGGGACGGCAGGTCCACTGCGACGCGGATCAGCGGCAGCGAGTCCACAAACGACGGTTTGACCGTCAGGTGTGCCCGCTGGAGGTGCGCGCGCAGGATGTGGAAGTCAAAACTCTTGCCGTTGTGTGCGACCCACGTCTTGGCACGATGCAGCGCTGCAAACCCAGCTGCCCCCACAATCGCCTGCTCCGGAGTCAAAAACGTCTCCTTGTCGCTCAAGAGCTGCGCGATCTGCTCCGCCTGCTCCTGGACGGGCAGGCGTCTGGTCGCGCTGTTGAGCATCTTCTTGCCCACCAGGAGCTTGGTCCAGAACCGCACGCTCGCCACTGGATCCTGTCCCAGTCGATCTAGCGTTGCCAGCACCGGTCCGTCTCCCACCGGATTGACCAGCGCCTGGAAATTGGCATCGCCGCAGCACATGCCGATCTCCAGCATTTGCTGATGTATACGCTTGTATCCCTTTTGTAGGAACGTTGTCTCCAAGTCCACAAACAACATGTCACCTTGAACATCAGGTGTCGGTATATATAGCACGCGTCTCACGTTTCAATGGTATACTTTATTGGTAACGTGCTGAGTCCCACCGCCACCCAACCAGAGCAGGAGGACGCGACGTTCGCTTTCTCACATGAGGAGGCGCAGCAGCTCGACCTGCACAACACGCCCATTCGCATGGAGCACCACCCAGACATGGAAGTGGGCGTGGTGCGATCCTCGTGGACCGGTCAGGACGGATCCAAGTGGGTCATTGGCAAATTGAACAACGACGGTCTGCAGAGCATTTTTGCCAAGCATGCCATTGGTCCAAACAAGTACGGCACGCCCTACTACACCGGACTCTCGCTGCAGCACACGCACACGCAGTACGCCAGCGGCAAAACAAGCAAGGAGGCGGTCGAGGTCAGCCTGTGCTGTGATCCGCGACGCGCCGACTGCCGCATCACATTTGTCTCTGCTGACCCCGCGCGGGCATGTGGAACCCAATCAGGAAAATCACCCTATAAAGCATGGCACAGCGCTTCTCAAATGTCCGCACCTGCACCTGTCACATCCACACCCACACCCGCACCCGCCGCTCCAGCGGCTCTGGCGGCGGCTCCGGCGGCGGCTCCGGCGGCACCGGCGGCGGCTCCGGCGGCGGCTCCGGCGGCAGACACGCCCATGGTCCAACCGAGTAAGGAAAGCATGATGGAGGTCATTGTCAAGCAGCAGGAGCTCTTGGAGGAGGCACAAAGAGACCAGAACAAGTATCACGAGCTTCAGAAGACCGTCAAGGAGAAGGAAGAACTGGAGACGAACGACGCCCGACTCAAGACCGAGGTGTTTGCCAAGGCGCTGGTCGAGACCTGGTCCAAAGAGTTGTCGCAGGACGATTTGACGGACGAGAGTCGCCACAACATCATGGCACTGGCGTCCAAGTATCCGAAGGAGACACAGGACTTCTTCCGCATTGCACATCACGCCTCAAAGAAGATGAAGGAGCGCGATGCAAAAATGATGCAGGAGATCGAGGCGTCCAAGAACACCGAGCTCAAAGCAAGTTTTAACTCTGTCATGTCCAAACAGGTGCACGCTGCCAACAGCGCGAGCAAACCAGCACCAGCACCGCACGACGCCAGCCGCACGTTCATGGAGACGTTCAACAAGTATCGAGACGGTAGCAGTGGGAGAGATTTGATGACAAAGGTCCTCGAGACACGCCAGCCAAAACGTAGAAGAATGTATGAGTAGTTTATATAAGTTAAAAGTCGATATTGCTTGTAAAGCGTGACAACTTTTTGTATTTGTAAGTAGCGCCCACCCCCACCACTTGAACATTGGCACTATCGTTACGCCCTGCACTCTGCTCTCTACATCCGAGCCATGCCCACAGTGCAGCCCCTACCGCTACCACTGATACCAGCACTATTATTATAATCCATTCCATGGATAGCCCCGAATCTGATGTATCCGATGGTGCTGGCGCTGGCGCTGGCTCCTCCGTCTCCGCTTCCGCCACTGGTTCCGCCTCCGCTTCCTCCACTGGTGCTGCCGCCTCGATTTGATCCTGCACCTGCACGCCCGCTGGGAGCACGCGAATGCTGGCGTCCGAGTGACCACCAGACCCAGACCCAGAACCCAACATGTACGTCGTGCGCAGGCGGCGTCCAGTCACGTCAAACTCCCAGTCAGCGTCGACAACAATGGCAGCCCCTGGTCGCGACGCTAAGTTAGCATATCCACCATAGAAAAATTGAGCATCACAGCTATTTGCACTTACGCAGTCCGCGGTGGAGGTTTTGAGCACTTCATCACCGTCAGAGAACGTAAAGTGAACCAATGATAAACCGTGTGTTTTCGTTGAGTCAACTTTTTCAAGACCCGCACAGATAATTTCGTCGAATTGAACCGTAAGAGAGTCTGCACGTTTAGTTGCACCAGCACACGCACTACTTGTTCCTTCCATTGCGAACACAAGTTGTACATCAACATCAGCAGCAATAGTATCTTCCGCATCAGCAGCACATGGATCACCAGTGATCTGGAATTGCACTTGAACATCTGCATAAAGATGTTCACCATTCACATCCACATCCACTTGAAATGTGTGTGTTTGAACGGCGTCAATGAGATCATCAGCAGCAGAATCACCACAAACAGCAAGACAGTCGGATTGTGCACTGATTGTTGTTGCATTATCTCCAGATGTCAGTGCAAGAGGTTCAGAAGCCGATTTAATACTACTGTGAGCAATTGAGGAGCTTGGGTTAGCTATGGATGCAGTAATATCACCGGTAAGCTCGTATTTGTATCGGAATCCACCATTACCACACGAGAGATATTCTAACTTTGTAATTGTGTAGTCAACGCTAGCTTCTCCAGCGGATTGAACCGTAACTGTTGCACTGGCTGTGCCGGTGTTGTACACCGTAAGTGCAAGACTATTGAGTTGGCAGAAGTTTTCACCATCTACTGTGTATTTTCTGACGATATCCATGCTGCCATCATCAGTGTCTGTCGCAGACTCATCCCATGTACCACAATTTTCAAATCCAAGTGTTGCAATATTTTTAATGCCCACCATCTCCCAATTTGGCTGATTTGTACACTTTGCATTGTCTATGCCGGCTACTCCACTAGTCGCACATGTTACATCACCAGATTTTCCTGCATAAATTGTAGATGTCGAACCAGTTGGATCGGTACTAAATTTTAACTTGTCTTTGGTAAACTCAATACCATAATCAAGCAACACCGTTTTTGTAACAATACTAGACTCCGCATGGCGTCTGCAAGGAAACTCCACCTTATAAATTTTGTCGAGTGGTGTGGTTTTGAGTTTTAACTGAAACGAACCAATTCCCTTACAATCCGTGTTTGTTGATAATACTAGTTGTGTATCTGGGCGAGCTTGGTATCCCCCACTGATTGTAATCGGAGCATGTGCGTCAACACCAGTGCCTGGGATAATTTCCACCTGTAAGGCAGATACTTCACCCTCACCAGTCTCTGGAACCGCGTTAATGTCAAAGCCAATGGTGCGAAACCCACTGAAACCAGTGCCGTAGCAGCAGTGGTCTTCACATGGTGTGTTTACATCCACAGCATCGCCTACAGCACCACAGTTTGCCGATTCAATCTTCAACTTCGCCGGTGGTGATTTATTAAGAATCTCGATTTTAATGACACGTTCAGTATCAGCGCCGTTTTTACTGTTTTTACCTGTAATTGTGAGTTCAAACTCTCCTGCCTTACTGCCTATGTTAACATTCCTGTCTACGGCGGCATCTAACAGTTTGACAGATATGGAAGCTGAGCCTCCAGGTCCAAGAACAACGTCTTTGTTCCCTAAATTTTCCCCACCACTAACAAGTTCTACCTTGGTATTATCCCACTCAACTTTAATTGTTTGTGCGTCGGATGGATTGCCAAATGTAAGCTCGTATGTTGGTAAAGTAGTACCGTCAGCTCCAAGTGCAAATTCAGTTTGAAGAACTGTATTTGCTGAAATTTGTGCAGTCTCCGCATACTGGGTTTCATTCACTGATGAACCTCCCCCTTTAATTTTAAACGATCCTCTGTACAAATTAGCGCTGGGGGTAAGCTCGACTTTACCGACAAATGAGTCGTCAGTTGTATGAGCTGTATCCTCACTACATGCTTCATTGTAAGTGTAGGTGAGAGTAAAGGTTGTGCTGTGTGGAACAGCATCGTCATTCAGAATGTTGTCAGGAACTCCTTTGTATGTGTACGTCACAAGAAGACCTTCACCATCCCAGTCTCCAACCTGACAAGCGAAATTTGCAGTGTCGGTGGGCACACATGACAACTTACTTTTATCTTTAAGACGAGTGATTGCGGCACTAGTAACAGTAAAGGTGTGTGAAGTTATGCTGCCGGCATCGAAATGTTCCACTTCTGATACAGATTTAGACTGATCACCAACACCAACACCGGCTGTCCCATGCTCAAGTTTTGCCTGTGCCGAAGAAAATGCGACCTTTGTTTTAATCTCTCTGGTCTTTTCTTGTGTAGTGCAAGGGAACTGAACAGTTTTACTATACACAGCTGTATGTTCCGTCGCATCACCACAATTGTAGTCAAAAACCCCGGAACCAGCTGTAACGGCAAAAGTATGACCTTGAGGTTCATTATTATACGTAACATCTAACTCCAATGTACCTGGAATAGCGGCATCGTGGACACCAGATTGTTGTACAACAGTTTCTACACTACCGACTGGGGTGCCTGCCGCGACTGCCGCGATTGCCGCGACTGCCGTGTCGTCTGCCGCAAGTAACTTGGTAGCGCTCATGCTGGTTTCATCTGCAGCAGCAAGTTTCTCAGAAGCTTCCGTGATCGCAATATCGTGCACACCTGTGAGATACACATCGAGACATTGTTCATCAGCAAACAATGTTGTCGCCGCGGTCTGTGCCGTCTTCAGAGCTGGTAGGTCAACGTAATCAGCATGAGTAGTGAAGTCAAATGTGGTGAGAATATCGCTGTTAAATGCACATTCAGGATCATCGACATCAGCCTTTAATTGACTATCATATTCTTCTCCTCCAGAGGTTGCTCCCAGAGTAACAATGTGGGCAGTGCAGACAGGTTTCAGATCTGTGGTTAGAATATTAGTTGGTGTATAGCTTAATGTTGCTGTTGTGTCAGAACCCAATACAAACACTCCATATGTCCAGTCGGCTGTTGGTTGACCTTTCACAGTATTTGGTATGTATGTATCAGACGGTTCACCGTATACCGTTTTGGATACCGGAACATTGTACACAGTTGGATAGGCAAAAACACACGCCTCTTCTCCTGTTTTGTGCCACGTCTGAAGAGCAGCTGCTGGTATTTCGTACAGAGACTTTTCCTCCAACACATCACAATTAGATGAATCAGCGATGGCTGCACGCGTGACAGTCTGTAATAAATTGGATTTGGGCTCCGTAGCCTCGTTCACCTTAAATAATGTTGGTAGTGAAATATCAGCGCCCCAAGGCAACAAATCCACTCTAACCTGCGCATCGTCTATTTTTTCCATGACACTTTGCGTACTGACAGTTGTTTCACCGTTGCTAAAAAGGATGGAAGACACAGTCCACGGAGCATCGGTTCCGTATGTGAATTTAAGCGCACCATTGCACATGTCTGAAGTACATGCTCCGTCCCAATATTCTGTATGCATGTCGGCGATTGGGAACTGACGCTCAAATGCTCCAGTGTATCTGAGGACACATCCTGTGCCGGCAACATCGCGTACTGTATCAACTTGAGCTCCAACAAGGCTCCCAGGACTAAGTGTCTCAGATTTATAACTAGAGTCGAAGTGATCGAATGCGGCTATCATACTTCCAACATGTTCGACCTGTAGACTTTTAGCAGAATCTGTAGCAGAATCTGTGAAATAATTATCACAATCACCAAAAACGGCATTTCCATCACCAATTCGAATGTCCAGTGAAACTGGGACACTAACTTTTCCTTGTGCATCAATCTCTTGAGCACTTGCTACACCAAGAATACTTTGATCACCCTCTGGCACATTTGCTTGTCCAACCCTTGCAAGTAATACCGTGCTTAAGTCGAATTTCCATGTTTCTTTGAGTGTTGTGACACCGTTGGTACCGCCCTCGTAGTACACAATAGTAGTACCACCCAATTGCTGCTGAATTTCAATGTTTTTTTGGTAATAACCATATTTATTCCCATCCTGATTCATGCGTAAACATCCAGCAAGATTAGCTTGAGCACCGTTCCCAGTATCAAAAATATTATCAGGCAAATCCCCGAATACTGCGCCGTTGGTGCCACAGGACGAGTGGCTCCATTCCATGGTGACGCCGTTGATACCTGCTTGATTATCCAATACTATGGTGACGGCTGTTGGGTTACTCTGTTGTCCCTGGAAATACGCGTCAGTCATACTGCAACTCACATCAAAATAACCTTGTGTACTATGTTTTTTAACCAAAAATGTACCAATGGTCATTTCTGGACCAATATTATCGTTAGATTGGGTGAGAAAACTTTCCTCGTCTGTGGTATCCAGCACATGTGCCGCGGCACCTGATAAAAGACCTAATGTTAAAAGTCTCTTCATTTACTAAGCACGCGGCGGGGTAGTTATAGTACTTTTTTTTTGTTGTCCAGACCACACAGCAGTTTGAGTTTGGGTTTGGTATAACTAGTACCGTTGCGCATATAAAAAATGTGGGGTCGTCGCGATCGATTTCACCAGCGGGACCACGCACCCTTTACCATTTGCTGTCTCCTGCTGCTCTTCTGTGGCGGCGCCTTTTTCCTCCTCTCCGACTGCGACTGCGACGACGGTGATCCGTGCACGATCAACACCTGTGTCGGCATCTGTCTCACGTCGCGCGTCGACAACTGCTGCCAGTCCAACCGCGACTGCACGGACACGCTCTGCAACCAGGGGCTCTGCGACACGCTGCGCAGCCAGTGTGTCCTGCAGCCCTACAAGGACGACGTGGCGTGCGACGACCAGGACGTCTGCACCGTGGACGACGGCTGTCTGGCAGGGCAGTGCGTGGGTGTCGCAATCAACTGCACCCACCAGGAGTGCCAGGCGTGCGCGTGCGATCCGGTGCTCGGATGCCAGTACGTCAATCTGGTGGACGGTGCCACCTGCCATCTCGACACGTGCACCACGAGCACCTGTCTTGCCGGTGCGTGTCACGGCGTGCCCATGGACTGCACCCATCTGGACGACCACTGTGGGTTGGGACAGTGTGTGGACAGCGCCTGTGTCTACGTGCCCGGCGTTGACGGCACGATGTGCGACGACGGTCAACACTGCACGAGTTCCGACCACTGCGAGGCAGGCGTCTGTGTTGGTGTGGAGCGCCAGTGCTTCGACACCGACCCCTGTACTTTGAACATGTGCATCGAGCACGTGCAGAGCTGCGTCGCGCTTCCCGTGCAGACGCACACCTGCCAGTTCGCCTGTATGCACGATGTTGACTGTGAGGTGTTTGACTGGGTGGTCGGTGACATCCAGTGCCGCGACGGCAGCTGCGTCCAGATTTCCTCCGATCCGTCCACCGTTATTCGGTTCCTCGAGTACGACCTGCAGGAGTGCGCTGCTCCCGCGTCGTACCGCATGGCAATGTTTTTCCTGGTGGAAACTGCGCTGCAGCGCCACGAGCAGCGCGACTACTACCGCATCGCCACCCAGCCCTCCGACGTCCAGGGTACCTTTCCTGTAGGATTTGGCGAGGCGCTGGACATCCAACCGTCCATCTTCACAGGTTACACTGGTGTCCAGCGAGGTCAGACCTCCTTTACTCTGCACACCGACTGCAAGGATCTCAGCCAGGAGTGCTTCCAGTTTACGGACCGCTACTACGCGTTCTCTGTGCTGCTGCACGACTGTCTCTACAATTCGGGATGGCAGCACTGTTTGGACGCCACGTCGCAGCTCGACATGTACTTCAATCTCAGCGTCTCCGACTGTCCACTGCGGGAGCACATTGTGCAGACGCACGTCGACGGCACCGTGCTCGTGGACAGTACCGCGCATCTGTACCTCCCAACGCGTGCGCTGCTGACCGTGTCGGCGGGCAATCCCTGGATGACCGACATTCGCATCTGTGTGCCCAGGCAGGGGAGTCTGGAGCGCTGCGTGCTCAACACTGCCACCCAGCCGTGTCCAAACGTGGGATGCTACGACTGGGGAGAGTCGGAGTCCGAGGCGCTGCAGGACTCTTGGGATTTGATGGTGGACGGCAGTCCGACAGCATTCGCTGCCGTGGATGCTCTTGCGTTCCAGACGTGCCACCACCACGAGGACTACGTCGACCCCAAGTGTACCAGCAACATCCAGCACTCCTGGTGCAACGGCACGGACGGATTCTCAGCGGTGCTTTACATGCTGGAGCCATACGTGGAGCGAGAGATCATGATTGACATCAAGTTTGCGAGTCACTTTTGTGGACGAAGATTGAACACAAAACAAGTACAAGTACAACAAGTACAACGAGAGTTATCGAAAATTATGATAGTATAAATGTACACGGTCAGATTACAAATGCAAGTGCGTGTTGCGCGTCGGCTCCTGCCTGCTCTTGATATTACGTGGGACGAGCTGGAGGCTCATACCTATGCCACTTCCGACTCTCACACACCAGATCTGGAGAAGGCGGTGGCTGCTGTCTGGCAGTCGCTCACCAAGGTCTGCGACCTGCCCCTCTCGCCCAATATTGACGTTGCCTACGACAACGAACTGATTGGTCAGCAGGTCTTGGGGTACGCGTCGCGCACCATGTATCTGCGGCAGGAACCTGTGCCAGTCTGGGTCCCGTCTCTCTTCTTCACAGAGTACGACAACATTGACATTCGACTGCGCATTAATCCCAAGGTACCCAACGGTTGGTACTGGGCAGGCGCGGACGCCAATGCGGACGCGTGCGACACGGGTTGGCGCTACGATCTGCACACGGTTTTGCTGCACGAGCTGCTGCATGGCGTGGGCATTAGCTCCAGCGTGCGCGAGGGTGCCGACGGGAACGGGCTCACTGTAGGGTACAGCTCTGGTGGTGCATGTTTTCCCACCATGTTTGACGCTGCTATCCACGACGCGTCCGACGATCCAGCAGTGCGCGGTTGTACACTGGACAAGCATGGCGCCTATTATGTGGGTGGCGTCGAGCTCTTCACACCGGAACACCACAATCAGGGATCGTCCTTTTCGCACCACGCACACCAAGGGTCTCTCATGTACTACTCGATTCCAGCACGCCAGTGTCTGCGCCTTGGACAGGTGGAGACAGATCTGTTGGACGCCATTGGCATTGCGTGCAATGCGTCCGCCGACTCCGTCTCAGACTCTGTCTCCGACCCTGTCTCCGACCCTGTCTCCGACCCTGTCTCCGACCCTGTCTCCGACCTGTCCAGCGCGTTCACCAGCGTGCCGCACGTCGCGTGCCTGTGCTTGTTGCTGCACGCGTTTAGAAGTACCATGTAGACTGGAGTTCCGGTAACGATTCGGGCTTGAAATCAGCGGGTTCACTGAGCGCCTGCTTCAAGAGCGCAAGGAACTTGGTTTTCTGCTTGTTTGGTGCGGCTTCCAGCATGTCAACTAGATCATGGGCGGTGGAGTGTGCGTCCTTTTTCATGCTGGAGTAGGTGCGATACACGCCGCTGAGATTACCAATAAGAATAACTAGCAGCACCCACACGTTGGTACCCAGAATCAGAACGATGGAGATGATCCCAAGGGTGGTGCTCACCGCCTCCAGACGGACCAGCGACCAGACGTAGGGTGCACGCTCTCGCTGCTCAAACTGAAGCGCCAGACGCTGCGCCTGTCCCATTCGCGCCCAAATTCTATTCTGAAACAACTTCAAGAGAAAGGTACAGACTAGCACTACCGGAAACACCCAGTCTGCCGAGCAGTCGTAGCCAAGAATATGTACATCTGTGGACCAAAGTCCAACATCGTAGCGAGCTTCACAAGACATTTACTCATATACATATGATTTATATAGTCAATTTTTTTTACACCAAGAGTACTGCCCCACACTTGGATCGCCCCCAAAACCACACCTCCTTGATCACGCCATTTGGCACCACCTGACCCACTTGAAACTCTGCGTACGGATTGTCTGTCCCTCTGTGACACCACACCCACCACCAGTTACCGTCCCACGTTGCTGGAGAATCCGGCAGCTTCCTGCCCATGGTATGTCTGCCCACCTGGATCCGCACCCCACCGTTGTCGTCGTAGCTCCTGCGACTCTCGCATCCTCTCCGAAACAGAAGTGCTGCTTGGCGTTGTGTTACGCGCTTGTCCATCTTGCGGTGGACCCTCTCCCTGTATATACATCACATCTCACGTCTTCCATTTGTGATGGCAGGCAGTGCAGTGGAAAAAGTGAGTCATGCCCTCGTCTGCACTGCGTGTCTGCAGACTGCGGTCCAACACCTTTCGCGAGCCACACTGTGGACACGTGTGAATGCCGTCGTGGAACACCATCTTTGTTGTCTTTTCCGTCACCACCTCCCATGGATAGCCAGCAGACAAGCGCCGCACCAGCAGCGCGTACCCAATATGTGGCATCTTTTGCACGTGGTAGTACACGCGCGTTTCCAGCGCACTGCCAATCAGCGCTCGCGCACCTGTGCGCAGCGCCACTGGCACCACTAGCACCCCCGGCACAGACGTGTCCATGTGTCCGTGGTTTTACCACCAGACCACCAGACCGCCATAAGCAGGTTTTACAAGAAGAAGCGTCCCACCATGTCTGCAACGATGTACAACGACAGAGCAAGCACCTGCAGATCGACAGTGTTCTTGTCAGCCGCCACGGAGAGAAGTCCGACCAGAAGAGTGCTGACCGGCAGGCGTATTACCTCCATGCTGCTGAATGCAAGCTCTTTCGGTTCATAACATCGCTGGAACAGCGACAGCACCGCAGAGACCGCGTGTATACCAAGACCAATGGTGACCACGAGCTCCACCCACTGGACACCACCCTCACCAATGGTGGTTATTAGCATGCACGTGAAAGCACCTCCAAGGAGCACCACCATCTGCACGCGCTTGTAAAGATTGTACTCTTCTCCTGATTTGTTGTCAGACGCATATGGTAGCTTCCACTTTTCATCTGGAACCACCTTCGGGAACTGGAAAAAGTCCGCGACGCGATTGAGCACTGCCAGCGAGACTGCGCCAACGGACAGTGCCAAGTTCTTCTCGTGATCTATTGCGTACACCAACTGGATGGCACCAGCGACACAGAGGGACAGCGTGGCACCGTTTCCGATGTAGCCGTACAGTCTGGTTTGGCGACGCTTGCCCTCAAACGCTGACGTGAGGTTGGTGAGCGTGCGTGCCACTGCCGCACACAACGAGATGGTGGACACAACCGAGAGCCACGTGAGATCGACGGCGTATTCCTGGAACAAAATGTAGCTAATGACCGTGGATCCGACACTCACCGCGGCTCCAAGGAGGTGCTCTAGCAGCGCCTCGTCGTCTTTAGGGTCGCTCGACTCTGTGCTGATGTTCGCCAGCCCGTCTGCCACCGCCACTGCCACCGCTGTTGCCAGCGTGCGCGGCGCGTCGATTTGGAGCGCGTAGAACGAAATAATGGCAAAGTGTGCTATTGACATGACGGTCGCCTCAAACTGGATGCGCCCAAGATTAGACGTGGAGGAAGCAAGTTTGTACACGCCAAGTGCGAATTGCAGTCCGGCAATCGTGCCAAGCATTGGGTATCCAATCGTGCGGGTGCCCAGATCAATCTCGTTACCCAGGACAAGAATGAGGATGGCGCTTACCACAAAGTTCTGCATGGGAGAAGCTTCTCGAGTGTCTCGTTTGTTCAAGTCCCTTCGCCCAGCGTTATTTGTGACCACGTACTCCCACTTGGACAACAGACGGCAGGCACCCAGCAGGCAGGCGGTGGCAATCATCCAGAAGCTACTGGTGTCGCCTGCGGCAGAGGCAATGACCATGACAAACAACAGCATGCCCGACGCGTCGCGCGTGTGTTCTTTGGACCGATTGAACTCCTCGTCCTCGTCATCTTGTGCGTCTACCCACCCAGCCTGCAGACCGAATCCAAACAGCAGCACCGTGCTTGCGACAATGCCAAACATGTCGAGCAGAAGTTGGACTTTGGGTCCAAACAGACTACCCACCGGTGGCGTCTGCCATTGAGTCAGGAAAAACATTGCCGCCACCAGGTAGGTGGCGCTGTGGAGAATCGTCGACAGAACTTGAAACACTTTGACCATTTTACTATTAAACAGAGTAACTTATATAGTACAACTTTATCTGCGCTGCACTTTTTTTACCTGCACCTTTGTTTTTTTCCGTGCAGCGTATTTACCCTGACACCACCCTGGTCAAAACTGACATGTCGAGCGCCGCGTCGGACTTATCTGACTCGTCTGACTTGTCTGCCTCGTCACGCGCTGTCCGATGGCGCGTGGCGCTGCTGGGACCGGTGGACACGTGGTTCCACGTTCGCAAGAAGCTACACTTCTCACCCTCCTCCTATGATGCGCAAATTCACATCGACGTTGCGCGTACGCATGTGCACGACTCCTGGTTTCACGCACAGCATCGCGCTTCGGTGTGTCAGCTTCTCAACGCGTTTGCCAGCACGAATCCCGGGATTGGCTACGCCCAGGGGCTCAACTTCCTGGTGTTTCCCCTTTACAAAGTGTTTTATCTGGCGGCGCCCCAGTGGGCAATGGAGGACACCTTCTACTCCCTGCAGCGCCTCATGCGATCTCTCCTGCTCATTTATCCACTCCACTGCGACGACATGGCGGTGCTGACAAACATGGCAGCGCTGTCTGCGGACGTGAAGCTCCGCGCAACCACTATCCAACC
>Ga0209533_1000583_pt1 | contig 34757 bp, 34 predicted proteins | sample COG_04_FD_184748 | JGI IMG/M metagenome (GOLD analysis project Ga0209533, IMG submission 184748) | Pelagic Microbial community sample from North Sea - COGITO 998_met_04 (SPAdes) (version 2) | ecosystem: Environmental > Aquatic > Marine > Neritic zone/Coastal water | place: Helgoland, sampling...
CGTTGATAGGCTGGATGTGGAAGCGCAGTAATGCGTGTAGCTGACCAGTACTAATAGCTCAATTGGCTTGATTTATGCACTGAAAAAAATTTTAAAAAATAGATATTCACTTTAATTAATTATTACCACTTTCCCATATCCATTAATATTCACATTCCACTTTTGTTAATATTAAAGTGACGACTTTAATATTATAATGTAATAAAAAACTTTTATTTAGATTGTTTGACGATATAGCAAAGGCTTCGATTTATTTGATGAATTTATATAAAAAAATTTATGATAATCACACTTCCCTCATGAACAGTCATATTAATGTTGGATTTGGTAAAGATTTAACCATAAGAGAAGTTGATCAAACCATAAAAGAAGTCATTGGATTTAAAGGTAAACTTTATTTTGATCCAAACAAACCTGATGGAACGAAGAGAAAATTTTTAGATAGTCGAAGAATGAATAAAATTGGATTTAAATCTAAGATAAGTTTAAGAGAAGGTCTAATAAAAATCTATCAGGATTATAAAAAATTTAATGCAAAAATTTAAAAAATTACTGTTCCTACTCACTGCCAAGGAACGTAAACAAGCAAGTTTATTGCTTGTCATGATGTTAATTATGGCTATTTTAGATATGATTGGAGTGGCATCTATATTGCCTTTTATGTTGGTTTTGACAGAACCAAATTTAATCGAAACAAATGTAATTTTAAAAAAATTATTTCAAATTCTAGCTTTTTTTGGAATTAAAAGTAACCAAGAGTTTATTTTTGTTTTAGGTGTTTTAGTTTTTTTATTATTGATTATTTCACTTTCGTTTAAAGCACTTACAACCTATTTTCAAGTTAGATTTGTTCAAATGAGCGAATATAGTATTGGAAAACGTTTAGTCGAGGGGTATTTAAATCAACCTTACAGTTGGTTTTTAAACCGTCATAGTGCTGATCTTGGTAAGACTATATTATCAGAAGTACAACAAATAATTGGAAACGGTATAAGGCCATCTTTAGAACTAATTGCCAAAAGTATGGTAAGCTTAGCTTTTATAACCATGTTGTTATTTACCAATCCTAAACTGACATTAATTATTACCTCTGTGGTGGGGGGATTATATATAATAATTTTTTACTTTATTAGGAATTTTCTGATTAAAATTGGAAAAAAAAGACTATTAAGCAATCAATCACGATTTAAAGTTTTATCCGAAGCTTTTGGAGCTTCAAAAGAGTTAAAAATTGGAGGACTTGAAAAAAACTTTCTCAAATTATTCTCAGTGTCTGCAAAAAATTTAGCGCAAACACAGTCTTATTCACAAATTATAGCTCAATTGCCTCGTTTTATTTTAGAGGCTTTTGCTTTTGGGGGTACAATATTATTAATACTATTTATGATGAATAAAACAGGAAGTTTTAATCAAGCGTTGCCAATTTTAAGCTTATATGTTTTTGCTGGTTATAGATTGATACCAGCCCTTCAACAAATTTACACATCTTTAGCACAACTTTCTTTTATTGGTCCTTCAATTGATAAATTATATGATGAATTAAAAAATCTCAAACCAATAAAAGAAAAACAGCTTAAAGAAATTCTATCCTTTAGAAAAAATATTGTTCTAAATAATGTTTGTTATAATTATCCAAATACAGCTAGAACAGCAATAAATGATATTAGTTTAAATATTCCTCTAAACTCAACAGTAGGAATTGTGGGGAAAACTGGAAGCGGCAAAACGACAATACTTGATATTGTTTTAGGTCTTATTGAACCTCAAGAAGGAAATTTTCAAGTTGATGGATTGGTTGTTACAGGTCAAAATGTAAGATCTTGGCAAAGAATTATTGGTTATGTACCACAAAATATATTTCTCTCAGATGATACAGTTGCAGCAAACATAGCTTTCGGATTGGATATAAAAGATATCGACCAAAGTGAAATAGAAAAAGCCTCTAAAATTGCAAATTTACATGATTTTGTAATTGATGAATTACCTGAAAAATATCAAACATTTATTGGTGAACGTGGAGTAAGATTATCAGGTGGTCAACGCCAGCGTATAGGAATTGCAAGGGCATTATATCATAATCCAAAAGTCCTAGTCCTAGATGAAGCTACAAGTGCACTCGATAATCAAACTGAAAAAGCAGTGATGGATGCTGTTAATAATTTGGAAAAAAATGTAACAATCATAATAGTTGCTCACCGTCTTAGCACAGTAAAAAATTGTGACACAATTTTTGTTTTAGATAAAGGAAAGTTAACAGTTCAAGGAACATTTAAAGATTTATTAAAATTTGATGAACAATTTCGAGATAATGCTGAACATGTTATAAAGATTTAAAGTTGAAATAAAAATTTATGAAAAAAATTTTAGTAACAGGAGCTGATGGATTCATAGGCTCTCATTTAACTGAGATGCTTGTAAATCGAGGGTATAAAGTTAAAGCACTTGCTCAATACAACTCATTCAATAATTGGGGGTGGCTTGAGAGTGTTAACTGCAAAAATGAAATTGAAATAATTTCTGGAGACATTCGTGACCTAAATTTTTGTAGAACTATATCTAAAGATATAGATATGATTTTTCATTTAGCGGCGCTGATAGCCATCCCTTATTCCTACATAGCGCCAGATAGTTATGTAGAAACAAATATAAAAGGTACCCTAAATATCTGCCAGGCAGCAAAAGAAAATCAAGTTTCAAGGCTAATTCATACTTCGACGAGCGAGGTATATGGAACCGCACAATATGTTCCAATTGATGAAAACCATCCCTTACAACCACAATCTCCTTATAGTGCAAGTAAAATTTCAGCTGATGCAATGGCAATGAGTTTTTATAATTCATTTGATTTACCATTATCAATTATTAGACCTTTTAATACTTATGGCCCCCGTCAATCTGCTCGTGCTGTAATACCAACTATAATTACTCAAATTGCATCTGGAAAAAAGGAAATCAGGCTAGGAGATACTTCTCCAACGAGAGATTTTAATTATGTAGAAGATTGTTGTCGAGGTTTTATTATGATTGCTGAAAGCGATAAAACTATTGGAGAAACTATAAATATTGGCTCAAATTCTGAGATAAGTATTTCAGATACACTTGTATTGATTAAAGAATTAATGTCGAGTGATGTAACTTTTAGAAATGATGAACAAAGAAATAGACCTAAGAATTCTGAAGTGTTTAGACTTTGGTGTGATAACAAAAAAATTAAAAATTTAGTGGGCTATAAACCTCAAGTTAATTTTAAAGATGGTCTAAAGAAAACAATTGACTGGATTACTCAACCAGAAAATTTAAAAATGTATAAATCTGAAATTTATAATGTTTAATGAATTTATCAATTTTGTAAGAGGAATATATGGCACAAAAAAATATATACCCTTGCATGAGCCAAAATTCATTGGTAATGAAAAAAGATATTTAAACCAGTGTATTGACACAACTTTTGTTTCTTCTGTTGGAAAATTTGTAGGTAAATTTGAAAAAAAAATTGCAAAATATACAAGTACAAAATATGCAATTGCCACAACTAATGGCACCTCAGCTCTTCATATATCATTAATATTAGCTGGAGTAGAACGTGAAGATGAAGTCATTACTCAACCGTTAAATTTTGTTGCATCTTGTAACGCCATTAGTTATTGCAATGCCAAACCTATATTTATTGATGTCGATAGAGATACTATGAGTCTATCACCCGTTTCATTAAAATTATTTTTAGAAAAAAATACACTAATAAAAAATAAAAAATGTATAAATAAAAAAACTAAAAAAACGATTAAAGCATGTATTCCTATGCATTCTTATGGTCACCCTTGCCGAATTGATGAAATAAAAAAAATTCTCAAAAAAAATCATATATTTCTTATTGAAGATGCAGCTGAAAGTTTGGGTAGTTTTTATAAAAATAAACACACAGGTACTTTTGGGCAGTTAGGAGTTATAAGCTTTAATGGTAACAAGATTGTTACAGCTGGTGGAGGTGGCTGCATTATCACTAATGATAAAATTCTTGCAAAAAAAGCAAAATACTTAACTACAACTGCAAAAATTCCTCATAAGTGGAATTTCAATCATGATGAGATTGGTTATAATTATCGAATGCCTAATTTAAATGCAGCCTTACTGATTGCACAATTGGAAAACTTAAATTTATTTATAAGAAATAAACGTGAACTTGCAAAAAAATATCAAGCTTTCTTTAAAGATACTGAATTTATTTTTTTTAAGGAGCCAAAAAATAGCAAATCAAACTATTGGCTAAATTCAATAATTTTAAAAAATAAAAAAAATAAAGATCAATTTTTAGAAGAAACAAATTCTAATGGTATTATGACAAGACCCATTTGGTTATTGATGAATAAATTGCCAATGTTTAAAAATGCACAATGTGATAATTTAAAAAATTCAAAATGGTTATTTGAACGAGTGGTCAATATACCTAGCAGCGTAACATTATGAAAAAAATTATTTTAATTGGTGGTGGAGGTCATTGTAAATCAGTGATTGATGTTATTGAGCAAGAAAAAAAATATAAAATTTATGGAATAGTAGACAAACCAAAATTTTTAAGTGCTAAGATTTTAGGTTATAAAGTAATTGGCAGTGATTTAGATTTTGAATATTTGGCTAAGAAATATAAAAATGCAATAATAACAGTTGGTCAGATTAAATCACCATTGGTAAGGATAAAGCTATTTAACCTGGCCAGCAAAGCTGGTTTCAAATTTCCTCCAATTATTTCACCAAGAGCCTATGTTTCTAAACACTCTATTATTGGCAAAGGAACTATCGTAATGCATAATTCAGTTGTTAATACCAACGTGTCTATAGGAAACAATTGTATTATCAATACAAAATCACTAATTGAGCATGATTGTGAAATATCTGATCACTGTCATATTTCAACATGCGCAACTATAAATGGAAGTGTTAAAATAAAATCAAAAAGTTTTATAGGTAGTAACGCAACACTTAGAGACGGTATAGTAATTAAAGAAAATAGCTTTATTAAAGCAAATAGTTTAGTTAAATAATTTTTTTAAAATATTAAGAAATGAATAAAATTGCTTTCCTAACAACAGTTTTTCTGAAAAATGAAAAATTTTTAAAATCTTTTTTTAATTCTTTATCTGCACAAACTTATAAAAATTTTGACCTAGTTATTGTTAACGATAATTTTAAAAATTTAGATTTTTATAAAGATCTTTATTCAAATCTAAATATAATTGACATTAATTCATCTAATACGCCAGCCAAAAATAGGGAAGTTGGAATAAATTATTGTATAGACCAAAATTATGAAGTTTTAGTATTTGGTGATAGTGATGATTATTTTAAAGATAATCGTATTGAAAAGTTATTGGAATTTTTAATAAAAGCAGATGTAGTGGTTAATGATTTAAGTCTTTTTGATGATAATGGTGTTTATGAAAAAAATTATTTATCAAATAGACTTAAAAATTTAGATATAATTGATCTTAAATTTATAAAAGATAAAAATATTTTTGGAATGTCAAATACTGCCATAAAACTTAAAAATATTAAAAAAGTTTCTTTTAACTATAATATTATTGCGGTAGATTGGTTTTTTTTCAAAAGAATATTAAAAAAAGGCTGTAAAGCAATATTTACTAATGAAACTGAAACTTTTTATCGTCAATATAAAAACAATACAATCGGGCTACATGTTAAAAATAATAAGTATTATCTATGGTGGGAAAAATGAAAATTAAATTAACCAAAAAAAAAGAAGTTTTTAATCACTGCAGCCCCTACATTATAGCTGAAATTGGAGCTAATCATAATGGAGACATGGATTTAGCTAAAAAAATGATAGACTCAGCAATTACTTGTGGTTGTGATGCAGTTAAATTTCAATCGTGGAATAACAAATCTTTAATTAGTAAAACTGGATATGACCAGAATACAGTTTTTACCGATAGTAAAAAGAAGCATTTTGGATCTTTAGAGAAAATGGTGGATAAATATTACTTGAGAAAAGAACAGCATTTTGAATTAAAGGATTATTGTAATTCAAGAGGGATAGATTTTTGTTCAACACCTTTTAGCCAAGAAGAGGTCGACTTATTAAATGAGCTAGACGTAGAATTTTTTAAAGTTGCATCTATGGATATTAACAATTACCCACTTCTTAAGTATGTGGGTCAATTTGATAAGCCTATATTATTGTCTACAGGTATGGCAAATTTGGGAGAAATTGAAAAGGCAGTTAAAATTATTGAGGAAGAGGGAAACTCAAAAATTATAATTTTACATTGCGTAGCTATTTACCCTCCAGAAGATAAAGATTTAAATTTGAAAAATATTAGTATGTTGCAAAAGACATTTGGTTATCCAGTGGGCTTTTCTGATCATACTATAGGTTTTGCAGCTCCTTTAGCTTCAGTTGCCCTTGGTGCATGTATTGTTGAAAAACATTTTACGACAGATAAAGATTTACCAGGATGGGATCATGAAATATCTGCAAATCCAGAAGATATGAAAATAATAGTTAAAAACTCTAAAATAATAAATGACTCATTAGGTCAATTTAAAAGAATAGTATCTATTGCTGAGGAAGAAAAGAAAAAAGTTTTTCGAAGAAGCATTGTGCTAAATAAAAATTTTAAAGCAGGTGATATCATTAAAGAGGATGATATAGATCTTAAAAGACCAGGCACCGGTTTGTCGCCGGATCAAATTAAATTTGTAATTGGAAAAAAATTAAATAAAGATTTTGATGCTGATCACTTATTAACAAAAGATGATATCATATAACCATGTTAGCAATAATTCCTGCACGTGGTGGAAGTAAAGGTTTGCCCAGAAAAAATATTAAGCTCTTAGATGGTTTACCATTAATATGTTATTCTATAAAAGCTGCTCTAGATTCGAAACTAGTTGATAGAGTAATTGTATCCACTGAAGATAAAGAAATAGCTTCAATTTCGAGAGATTTTGGTGCTGAAGTACCTTTTATGAGGCCTGATAATTTAGCAAGCGATAAATCTATGGTAATGGATACTTATTTAAACGTTGTTGATCTAATTTCTCAGCAAAATTCTAAACCAGTAGAATCTTTTGTAGCATTATTGCCCACTGTACCATTAAGAACCTCAGAGGATATTGATGAGGCAATAAAAATCTTTAATGATAAAAAAGCAGAATCAGTTATAAGTGTAGTGGAAGCTTCAATTCCTATACATTGGTACAGACGAATCACAAATAATGGAAAATTAAAAAATTACTTACCAGAATTTGATGCGGTAAAAAATAGACAAGAATTAACAAAAACTTATATTCCAAACGGGGCTGTATATGTATTTAAAACTGAAATTCTTCGCTCGACGCGTCAATATTATAACGAAAAAACATACCCATACATTATGCCAAAAGAGCGATCAGCCGATATTGATGATAAATTTGACTTTGAATGGGTTATGTATTTGAAAAAAAAAATAACACAAGTTTAATGGTTTTTAATTTAACATAATATATTTATGAAATATTTAGATCTTCAAGAAGTCAAGGACATTTATAATAAAGGTAAAAATATCACTCAATACTTGAGAAAAAAATTAAATCAAAAAAATAATACATCAGAAATAATTGAAATTGCCTACGATCTACAAGCAGGAAGTTATATCAAATATGCTAAAATGAATGTTGAGAAAATTCGATTATATACAAATGAACTTTCTCAAATTTTAGATCAAAATATAGATAAAAATCAATCTTTATTAGATGTTGGCACTGGAGAACTTACAACGCTTGTCCAATTGTTAAACAAAATAAAAAAAAACCATCAAAGATATTTGCATTCGACATAAGCTGGTCAAGACTTTATAAAGGAAAAAAGTTTTTTGAAAAAAAAATAAAAAAACAAAATTATCAATATTTTGTGCTGATATGAAATCTATTCCTCTAGAGTCAAAGTCAATCGATATTATTACCTCTAGTCATGCACTAGAACCAAATGGGAACAATCTATCAGATTTGCTGAAAGAGTTATTTAGAGTGGCTAAAAAAAAGCTTATATTAATTGAGCCATCTTATGAATTAAATTCAGCACAAGGAAAAAAAAGAATGGATAGACTTGGATATATTAAAAACATTAGCTCAACAGTAAAAAATTTAGGTGGCCATTTGGTTGAGATGATTCCAATGAAAACACAAATAAATGCGTTAAATCCTTCTGTATGTTATATAATTCAACCACCAAAAAATTTATATAAGAAAAAAAATAATAAAATTACTTTTTGTGTCCCTGGATCAAATCTTCCCCTTAAAAAATACAATGAGTTTTATATTTCAAAAGATACTGGTCTTGCATTCCCAATTTTCAAAAAAATTCCGATAATTAAAGAAGAGTCTAGTTTATTGATTTCAGGAAATTTTTAGATTTTTTCAAGTTAAATTTTTTTATTCACAAAGTAAAATTTTATATATATAAGAATTATGTTTTTAAAATTTACTTTAATAACAAAAATAATTTATGCAAATATTCATTAATGATTATAAATAATTATACGATTTTAGCGTCCGCATCTATACGAGATACCGTAAAAAAAATGGATAAATTTAATCTAAATTCAATTTTTATAAAAAATAATTTAAAAAAAGTTCAGGGTGTTTTTACCATGGGTGATTTTAGGAGGGCAATTTTTTTTGGTTTAGACATTGATAGTAAGATAACTTCAGTTTTAAATAAAAACTTTGTATTTTTAAATGAAAAATTTTCAAGAGATACAGTAAAAAAAATATTTTTTAACAGTGACTTAATTTTAGATATTCCAATCCTTGATAAAAATTTAAAATTATTAAAAATTATTAAAAGAAAGGATTTTTTTCCTAATAAAAAAAATACAAAAAAAAAAAATTTAGAGAATTTCCCTTTAGTCATTATGGCAGGAGGAAAGGGCACTAGATTAGATCCTTTTACGCGAATATTGCCAAAGTCACTTATTCCATTTGGAAACAATCCAATAATAAGAGTTATAATGGATTATTTTAAAAAGTTTGGATTAAAAAAATTTTATATTTCAGTCAATGACAAAAACAGTATGATCAAAGCATATTTTCATGACTTGAAACACTTATATAAAATTAAATACATTGAAGAAAAAAAACCTCTTGGTACAGCGGGATCTTTGAGACTATTAAAAAATAAATTTAAGAAGACTTTTTTTGTTATAAACTCTGATATTTTAGTATATACAAGCTATCCATCGATTATAAAATTTCATAAAGATAATAATTATGATATAACTTTAGTCTCATCAGTTCGGAATTATAAAATTCCATATGGTGTTTGTAATTTTGACAAAAGTGGAAAACTAATAAGCATTAAAGAAAAGCCCCATTATGATTTTTTTGTTAATACAGGTTTGTATGTATTTGAACCAAAGGTATTAAAGTTGATACCTAATAATATAAAATTTGATATGAATGAATTATTGAATAAAGCTAGAAATGATAGTATGAAAATTGGAGTGTTTCCTGTCTCGGAGAATTCATGGATAGATATTGGACAGTGGTCTGAATATAAAAAAAATATAAATAAATTTGATCTTTAGTAGATGAAGACTAAAAAGGTTATCTATAATGATTTTTTTGATGCGCATAAGTTAAAGATCGCTGAACATTTACAAAAAAAATATAACTGGGAACCAATATTGATGTTTGGAAAAAAGCCAGACATGGATTCAAAAGTTTTGATTAATAAAAAATTTCCATCATGTGCTATAATCGGTTCATTAGATATGCGGCAAGCACAATTTGACTATAGTGATATAGGTCAAGTAAAACCACTAGATGAAGAAATCCTATCCTCACTATCAAATCATGCTTTTAATTATCTAAGTAATTTACCAGATCCGACAGGAAATAATTTTAGTTATGAAGAAAGAAAAAGTTATTATTTTGATATATTGAAATATTGGAATACAATTATTAAAAATCTAAATCCAGATATTTTTGTATCATATATATTTCCACACACACCTTCATGTCTTTCTTTATATTTATTATGTAAGCATCATTATAATATTGACACTTTATTCGTAAATCCTTTTCCAATGTTAAATAATAATCATCGCATGATATCAACATCAATTGAAAAAATGGATGAAACTATATCAAAAATTTATAAATCAAATGAAAACATGAACCTAGGGCTAGATGGCATAAAATACCTAGATGAAATTCGCAGAAAAGATGCTAAGCCACCAAGTCACATAATAAAAGTTAGGAAACTTCTCCAACAAACATCAAAAATTGGCAATAGAATTAAAACTTTACTGGGAATTATATTAAAAACTTTAAAAAATGGTTATGGATTAAAAATTGATAATGACTGGAAAAAAAATAATAAACCATATTACAAAATAAATTCTAGAATGAATAATTTTGAAAATTTTTTTTTTATTGAAAAATTAAGACATAAAAACAAAAGATTAAAAAAAATATATGATAGCTATGTAACCAAAGCTGATTTGACTAAAAAATATATCTATTTTGCTGCTCAATACCAGCCCGAGGCAACTACTTCTCAAATAGGCAGTTATTACGAAAATTTTTTTTTAGTTTTGGATATTTTATCAGCTGTAATTCCCGATGACTGGATCATTTACTATAAAGAAAACCCCACAATATTTAGTAACTCAGTTATTGCAAAAGGAAGCTTACGAAGAGATAAATATTATTACGAGAAACTTGCAAACTATAAAAATGTAAAAATGATTTCAGAAAATACAAATACTTTCGATCTTATTGATAATGCTCAAGTAGTGTCAACAGTTACAGGCACAGCTGCCTGGGAGGCAGTTGTAAGAGGAGTTCCATCTATGACTTTTGGCAAAACATGGTACTCAGGATGCAGTAGTATTTTTTTTATAAAAACTTTTAAGGATGCGGAAAATACAATTAAAAAAATTATAAATGGATACATGCCTCATCAGAGTGATATTGAAAGATATACAGCTGCTATTGAAAAAGTCGCATCAAAAAATATTATACCGCAAAACATGTTTAATATTGAAATCGCAAAACATGAAAATCCTGAAAAAATATTAATTAAAATCGCTGATGAATTTCATGATGCACATTTGGATCATTATGCAAATTAACTACAATCAATTAATTAGTTATTGAGTATTAGTTTTAAAAATTACATTAACAGACTTTTCATTTTTATGAGGATATAAATTTCCATTAAAATAATAGTATTTAGAATATTTCATTTTTTTTAGATAGAAATTGATATTTTTAATATCATTATTTTCAATTATTAATACTGGTCGATCTCTTTTGATAACTTTTTTTAAAGCTAGAATCACACTTAATTCACTTCCATTTGTATCTATTTTTATCAAATCAAATTTATACTTAGGTAATTTAGGTTTATTGATCTTAATTTTAATTTTTTCAATTTTTGGTGAGATTAGAAAATCAGTTTTAATTTGTTTTAATAAATCTTCTTTTTTAGGAAATGTATAAGTTGATAAATAATATTTCTTATCAAAAAAATTTACATAGGGGACATGCAATGTTTGATAGTTTTTGTTAGAACTAAGACCAAATTTATAAATGTTTATTTGTTTATTACTTTTTTTTAATTTTTTTAAATCGTTAAAAAATATACTTTGTGGTTCAAAACATAAAATTTTTTTAACATTTAAATTGTTTAAAAAAAACTTTGATGCAATTCCATCAGATGCACCAACATCAATTATGTTAATCTTTTTATCTTTAAAAATAATTTTTAAACAATCAAAGTCTTCCTCAAAGTAATTAGTATATTTAATTAATGATCTAGAGAAGATATATATTATTGGTATTAGTCTTAAAAGTTTTTCAATAAACCCAAGAATACCTGAATGTGTAGTATTTTGATGCATAATTATCTATTTAAAGTTAATTTTAATAAATATAGAAATGAATTAATTATATGTTTAAAAGACATTTTTGATTTACCAAGTGTTCTATAAACTAACCTAACGGGAATTTCATAAATTTTATAACCTTTCTTATTAAGTTGATGAGTTACCTCCCAGAAAAAAGCATAACTATTATTTTTTGCAGCTAAAATATCATTTAATTTTATTTTACTTGTTAAAAAACATCTATAAGCACCAGATGCATCAAAATTGATGCCCAAAAAAATATAAATTAAATAATGCCTCAAATAAGTAATAAATTTTCTGTTTAAAGGCCAATCTTTGATTAGTCCTTTTTTTTTAAATCTACTAGTAATGACATAATCATTTAATTTTGATTTTGATATTAAATTTTTTAAATAAATCGGATCATGCGTACCATCACAATCCATCGTGATAATTAAGTTATAATCATTTTTATAACAATATTTAATTCCTTCTTTATGAGCTGACCCAATTCCTGTCTTTTTTTCTCTGAAAATATAATAAATATTTTTAAATTTTTTTTTTAATTCTAAAATTTCATTTTGAGTCCCATCAGTAGAATTATCGTCAATAAATAAAATATCTAAAATAATTTTTGTTTTTTTAATTTTATTTATGATATTCGTGACATTATTTTTTTCATTTAGAGTAGGTATTATTAAACAAATTTTCATTGTTTATTATACTATCTCTATATCTGGTAATGGAAAAATTAGCTTACCACCTTTTTTAAGGTATTCACTTTCTCTTTTAATTATGTAATCTTTAAAGTGCCAAGGCAGAACTAACAAATAATCTATTTTTTTATTTTTTAATTTTTTTTCTGATATTATTTTAATTTTTGATCCTGGTGTATATTTATTATATTTAAATTTATTAACCTCGCCAATAAAAGGTATAATTTTAGAGTCAATATTACAATATTGTAAAATTACATTTCCTTTTGTTGAAGCTCCATATCCATAAATTTTTTTATTTTGATTTTTTAAATTAATTAATAATTTCTTAAGTAAATACTTATGTTTTTGGCATTTTTTAAAAAAATCTTTTTGCTTATGTAAATCATTATATTTATTTATGCGTTCACTCTCTAAAACCCAATTTATTAAATATGAAACTTCTTTTAATTTAGAAGATTTTTTTGCAATATCTAAAGCTATACTTCCACCATTAATTTGATTGAAAGATAAGTCAACTATTTTTAAATTTACTTTATCTAATAAATATTTTAAAGATTTTAAAGAATAATACTCAAGGTGTTCATGACATATGGTGTCATAAGATAAATTCTTTATCATCATAGGCATATAGCTTAACTCAATATGCCAAATTCCATTTGTTTTTAAAATATTGTAAATATCTTCTGCAAAACTTGAAGGATCAGGCAAGTCATAAAACATCGATATTGATGTTATTAAATCAAATTTTTCATTCTTAAATTTGTTTGCAGAAAAGAAATCAGCAATTTGTATAATATCTTTTCTGTAATATCTTTTAAATTTCATTATTGTTGGATCACATCCATAAAGTTTAAACTTTTTACTAAAAAAAGATAAAAAAGTTCCGTCATTACTCCCAATATCTAAAATTTTATTACCAAAACCAATTTGATATTTTTTTTTAAAATTTAATGCTTTTATTTTAAGATGAGATATCATTGATTGATTTAAAGATGACATGTATCCATAATTTTCACCATACATTTCATTAGGATCAAAATTGTTTTCTAATTGAAGCAAACTGCAAGTTCTACACAAAACTAGACTTAAGTTCCCTTTAGTGATTACATCTTTCTTTTTTTCTGGAAATATTCCAGTTAATGTTTGTTTGCCCAAAGAAAAAACTTTAGAAAGGTTTTTACTCTTACAGGATCTGCAGAATTTTATTTTCAAAATGATGTTTTATTAAATTTTAAGTTAATTTAATTATTTTTACACTATATAATACATTTTTAATAATGAAAAACTTATTTATTACGGGCTCAGGGGGTCAAGACGGAAATATTTTAACTAAATTGTTAAAAAAAAAGTCAAATATTAATATCTATCTATTAGCTGAAAAGAAAAAAGTTAATAGATCTTTAAAAAATACGTTTTTAATTAATCTTAAAAAAAAAAAAGAAATTGATACTCTTTTCGGAAAGTACACACCTGATTTTGTGTTACATCTAGGTTCAAAGAACCCTTCTTTTAAAGAAAAAAATATACAAAAGTTTTATACTGAAAATTTGATATCTACTAAAAATATTTTTTTATCAACTTTTAAATATAATTTAAAAGCCAAATTTGTTTTTGCAAATTCTTCTCAGATTTTTAAGAATAAAAATGGTTTAGTTGATGAAAATTCGAAGATTTTAATAAGTTCTGACTATACAAGATTTAGAATTGAATCTCACAGATATATGATGAAATATAAAAAAAAATATAAATTAAATTATAGTAATATAATTTTATTTAATCATGACTCTATTCATCGAAATCCAAAATTTCTAATACCAAGAATTGTTAAGGCATTGATTAAAAAAAATAAGAAATTTATGAACTTTATAATTAAAAAAAATATTAAAGCTGATTTTTCACATGCAGAAGATATTTGTAATGCCCTAGTCAAAATTTTAATAAACAATAAAAATTATGACAATATTATTTTAAGCTCAGGAAAATTAACTAGCATTAATGAGATAATTAAAAATATAATAAAAAAACGAAATATTAATATAAATATCGATTTAAAAAAAAATGAAATAAATGATTTAAATGATTTAAATGATTTAAATGGTTTAATTGGCGATAATACTTTGGCAAAAAAAAAATTTAATTGGAAAATAAAAAAGAATATTTTTGAAGCTAGCCTAGAAATTTACGATTTTTATCTTAAACAACTTAGATCAAGAAAAATAATCAAGATTAAATGATAATTGAAATTTTATCTCTTATATCTATTAGTGTTGTTTTTGCTATAATCGTCGAGTTACCATTAATTTACGCAAGAATAAAAAATAAAAAACTATGGGTGCCAGTAAATTCACCACCATGGATGTTAGGAGATGACTATTATTATTTTTCAATTTTAAATCAAATACACAAGGATTTTTTAAATAAAAATTTTAATTTATTTAAATCATCTAAATTATCATTAATGAGTATTTTCCAATTTATTGGTTATTTGTTCAACATAATTCCATACCACGTAGGGTATAAAATTGAAGATAAACGACTAGGTGTACTACTTGTTAAGATATGGAATAGAATAATATTATCTTTAAGTATTTTTTTTTTTACACAACATGTTTTTAATTATATGGATTTAGATATTTCTATTGAAAAACTTACTCTTGTTTTATTATTATACTTTCTCTTATATCCAGGTCCAATTTCATTTATGTCATTAAGAAAAGGAATTGTTTTTAACATATTAAATTTCAAACATATGTTTAGTCAAGTACATGCCAATGATTTGACAAGAGGTATGCATTCAGAAACTACAGCACCATTATTAATATTTTTTACTGGTTTTACGTTTTACATATTAACAAATCATTTAGAATTACTAGTATTATGGATTCTATTTTTTTCAATAATTCTTTTTTTTCAATATTTTCCAGCGTTTGTTGTATATTCTTTTTTTTCTTTATTAATTTTGATATTTTTAAAATCATACATCTCTTTTTTTGGTCTATTTATTATTTATATTTTCTTGACTTATTTATATTTAAAAGTTTTATCACAATGTAAAGTTGCATCTGAATTGATTGCACATAATGATGGTGGCAAAATATTTAATATAAATTTTAGATCATTGATAGATATCTTTTTTGTGATTTTAATTAATTTTCTTTTTCTTATTTATACAAATCTTAATTTTTTATCTTTAATGTATTTCTCTTTTTCAATTTTTGTTCTAACTCAAATTTTTTTCAAACATCAAATGAGTAGATTTTGGACAAGAAGCGCAGCTATTATATTTCAATTGTTAACAATTATCATAATATCTTATTTTCTATTTCTGACCATGTCGGATTATCAATATTTTTTAATAATATTAATATTTATTGGATATCTTATTTATTTTTATATTAATTCAACATTTTTGTATAAAACAGGGGCTACATTGATCCCTATTAAAATAAATGATTCCAAAATATCAAAAATATTTGACACTCAAAATTATGGACTTAATTTTGTATCAGATTCTGTTGAAATTTCTTATTATATAAATTTATTTACTAACAATAATGCAATGTTAAAAAATTTTACAATTCAAAAAAACGGATATAAAAATCACTTAAAAAAAGTTTGTATTAATTTTAAAGCAGTTGGTTATGAATTGAATCAAGTTATCGAACTATTAACTACTAATTCAAAAAATTGGAGGTCTAATTTTCTTAGAGAAAATATTCCTAGCAATTATCTTTATTACCATGAGCTTCAATATATAGTCAGTAACTATAGATTTAATAGAAAAATAGTTGATGATGGCATGTACATTAATAACGTTTGGACAGAAAAGTATAAATCTTTAATCAAAGAAATCTGGACTTCTATTGATAAAAGTGACTATAAAAACATGATAAAAATTTAAATGGAAAATTCTTTAATTATAGCAGAAATGGCATGCTCCCATGAAGGAAATATAGATTTAGCTAAAAAAATTATAGATAAGGCAGCTGAAGCAAAAGCTGATGCTATTCAGTTACAGATCTGGTCTCTTGATAATATGATGTCACCACAAAGAAAAGAGTATGAATTACTAAAAAATATTCAATTTACAAAAGAACAGTGGATAGAAATTGTATCTTATAGTCGAAAGACTTATTCAGATCTAAAAATTTATGTGTGTGTGTATGAGCACTCAACAATTGACTTTATAGAATCTCTTAAAATCGATGGATACAAATTAAATTCTTCTGATTTATCCAATCCTTTAGTGCTCGACAAAGTTGCATTAAAAAATAAACCAATTAATCTTAGCGTTGGAGCATCTACAATATTAGAAATTGAAAACGCAATAAAACGAATTAAAGATATTTCAAATTCAAATATTACATTGATGTATGGCCACCAAAGCTTCCCTACAAAACCAGAGAATGTACATATGAGTTTTATGAATAAACTTGCTGAACATTTTAAATTACCCATAGGTTACCAAGATCATTGTGATGCAGATAATGACTCAGGGTTTTGGTTACCTGCAGCAACATTGGGTATGAATATTTCAATTTTAGAAAAGCACATCACGCATGACAGAAGTAAAAAAGGCTTAGATCATGAATCAGCTTTAAATCCTTTAGAGTTTATAAAGTTTGTTGAAATGGTACGATGTATTGAAAGCGCAAAAGGTATGCCTTCTGTTAGACCGTTCACAAAAGAAGAGGTAAGATATAGAGAATTTCAAAAAAAAAGCATAGTTGTGACTAGAGATATTAAAAAAGGAACCATTTTAAATTTAAATGATATTAGCTTCATGCGTGCTGAAAAACTTGGGCTTGCGCCAGATAAAATAGATCAAATATTAGGAAAAACACTTTTAATTAACAAATTAGCATTCGATGCAATATCCGAAGATGATATTTCATGAAAAGTGCAATTTTAATAACGGCTAGACTTAAATCCACAAGATTACCAAAGAAGATAATAAAGCCTATTCATGGAAAACCAATGATCAAGCACATGCTTGATAGACTTAAACTGGCAAAATCTCAAAATAAAATTATTATTTGCACCTCAACATTTAGTCAAGATGATCCCTTAGAAAAAATTGCAAACCAAGAAAATGTTTTATGTTATCGAGGTCATCCAGATGATGTTTTACTAAGACTTACATTGGCAGCAGAAAAATTTGATATTGAAACAATTATTAATTGTACAGCAGACAATCCATTTGTAGATCCAGAATATATAGATAAACTTTATGATCATCATATAAAAGAAGGAAATGAATTTTCTAAAATTGAGGGTTTGCCATGGGGAGCATTTTCATATGCAATATCCTTAAAAGCTCTCCAAAAAGCATGTGATTTAAAAGATGAAACAGACACAGAAGTTTGGCACGGTTATTTTATGGATACAGGTAATTTTAAATGGAATTCATTAAGAGTAACTGATGAAAAAGTTTTATGGCCAGATCTTAGATTAACAGTTGATGAGGCTGCAGATTATGAAATGGTTACAAAAATATTTGATGAACTTTATGATGGAGAGAAAGTTTTTTCTTTAAGTGAAATAATAAAACTTTGTCGTTCAAGGCCGGAAATTCCAGAAATTAATAATTTTATAATGCAAAAAGACAGTATACCTATTAAAGTAAAAACAAATAATGGATAAAATAATTAATATTAATGATTATAAAATTGGTAAAAATGAGCCAGTTTTTATAATTGCAGAAGTTGGTGTAAACCATAATGGAGATTTAGAGCTTGCAAAAAAATTGATAAAAGAAGCTGCTAGATGTGGTGCAGATTGTGTAAAATTTCAAACATTTAATGCTGAAAAGTTAGTACTACAGGATGCGCCTAAAGCGAATTATCAACTACAAACTACCCCGAATGATGAGTCTCAATTACAAATGTTGAAAAAACTTGAAATGAATATTGATAAATATTCAGAAATTATAAGATGTTGTGAAAATGAGGGTGTTTTGTTTATATCTACTCCATACAATATAGAAGATGTTGATTTTCTTGAGGACTTAGGAGTTGCAGCATTTAAGTTAGCTTCAATGCATGCAGCCGAACCTTGGTTTGCCCGTTATGTTGCAAAAAAAAATAAGCCTATATTTTTATCAACAGGAATGTCAACTTTATCAGAAATTGATACAACTGTACGATCGATTAAAGAAACAGGAAATGATAAGCTTATTTTATTACAATGTACTACCAACTATCCATCAAAAATAGAAGATACTAACTTACTAGCAATGAACACTATGTCGAAAACTTTTAATCTTATGGCAGGTTATTCTGATCATACAGAAGATGACACAGCATGTATTGCATCAGTTGCATTAGGAGCAAAGGTGATAGAAAAACATTTTACTTTGGATAAATCATTACCTGGTCCAGATCATACAACTTCAGCAACGCCAATTGAATTTATAAATTTAGTAAAAAATATTAGAAACACAGAAAAGTCACTAGGTTCATCAGTTAAGCAACCTTGCGAAATTGAGAAAATAAACATGAAAGGTATGCGTAGAAGTATTGTTGCAAAAAATGATATTGATAAGGGGGTAAAAATTACAGATGATATGATTGCTTTAAAGCGACCATCCTCTGGTATTTCGCCAATGTATCTTGATGAAATAATAGGAAAAAAAACTTCAAATAAAGTATTTAAAGATCAAATTCTTAAATGGCATGACATAGAAGAATAAATAAAACTTATGATTTTCGTATCTTCATCTTGCCTAAAAAATAATACAATTAAACAATCAGTTCAAGAGCTAGCCAATGAAGGTTATAAAAATATTGAATTATCTGGTGGTACAAATCTTTATGAGGAATATGTGGAAGATTTATTAGATTTAAAAGAAAAATATAATCTTAATTATTTAGCGCATAACTATTTTCCACCACCTAAAAAATCATTTATGTTAAATATTGCATCATTAAATGATGAATTATTTGAGAAAAGTGTTGATCATTGTTTAAAAGCTATAAATCTTTGTAAAATTTTAGGAAGCAAAAAGTATGGAGTACATGCAGGTTTTTTAATTGATTTTAGTCCCAATGAAGCAGGAAAAAAAATAGCATTTCGAAAGATCAATGATAGAGGATCTGCCATAGATCGATTGAGTCAAGCGTGGAAAAAAATCACAAAAGCAGCAAATAATGAAGTTGATTTATATATCGAGAACAATGTTTATTCAAAAATTAACTATGAAACATACAGAGGTGATAATCCTTTTTTACTAACTGATTATGACTCATATTTGGAGCTTAAAGAGAAAATAAATTTTAAGGTATTGCTAGATTTGGCACATTTAAAAGTTAGCTGTAATACACTTAATCTCGATTTTTCAACTCAATCAAATAAATTATTTCAATATACGGATTATCTTCATGTAAGTGGTAATGATGGATTAAGTGATCAAAATTATGGAATTGAAGATGATGCAAGTATCTCAAGTTTTTTTGAAAACAAAGATCTAACTGATAAAACTTTAACTTTAGAGGTTTACAGTGGTCAAGATAGTATAAGAGAAAGTTACAAAAAATTAGAAAAATTTCAGGGCAATATTAATAACTAAAGTTTTTTATGAAAAAAGTGGATATCGATAAAATTTCAATTTTGCCCAACTCAACTATCAAACAAGCAATGCAAGCAATTAATAATGGTGAAATGGGCGTTGTGTTTGTAGTAGATAAAAAAGGCTTTTTAAATAATTTATTAACAGATGGTGATATTCGAAGAGCATTGTTAAAAGGTTATGGTCTTCAATCAACAATAGCTGTTATTGATAAGGCTAATCCTATTGTAGCAAAAATAGATACTCCATTGATAAATATATCAAAAATGTTTAGTGACAAGATTAGAATAATCCCAATAGTTGATGAAAAAAATAAGATTATAGATGTTCATTTCAAGGATAAAAAATCATTTATTCCAGTAACAAATCCTTTTTTTGACGAAAATGAAATTGAGCTTTTAAATGAATGCATTATCAGTGGTTGGATTTCATCTGGAGGGGTGTATGTAAATGAATTTGAAAAGATAGTTGCGAAACATACAGGGACCAATCATGCTATTTCTTGTAGCTCAGGAACCAGTGGTTTACACTTAGCTTTAATGTCTTATGATATTGGACCTGGTGATGAAGTAATAGTTCCTTCATTGACATTCATTGCAACAGCAAATGCTGTAACTTATACAGGCGCAAAACCAATATTTGTAGACTCTGATTTAAAAAGTTGGAATATAGACCCAAAATTAATTGAAACTTCAATTACTAAAAAAACGAAAGCAATTATACCCGTTCATTTATATGGTTTACCTGCCGACATGGATGCAATTAATCATATTGCGAAAAAATATAATTTAATTGTTATAGAGGATGCATCTGAGGCTCAAGGAGCAAAATATAAAAATAAAATGGTTGGTACTTTAGGTGACGCAGCAGTATTCAGTTTTTTTGGTAATAAAATAATTACTACCGGAGAGGGCGGTATGATAGTAACTAATAATCAAGCAATTGCTGAAAAGTGTGAAATTTTAAGAGATCACGGGATGTCAAAATCTAAACGTTATTGGCATAATGTATTAGGCTATAATTATAGAATGACAAATATACAAGCAGCTATAGGCGTTGCTCAAATGAAAAAAATTGAAAGTATTATCAAAAAAAAAAGAAGTATTGCTTCAGAGTATAAAAGAAATCTCAAATCTATACCTGGTATTATTTTTCCAGCAGAAGACGCAATTAATGAAAATGTATTTTGGTTATTTACAATAATAATTGATAAAAATTTATTTGGCATGAGCTCCAATGATTTAATGCATAGACTAAAAGAATATAATATAGATACTAGACCTATTTTCTATCCTTTGCATACACAACCAATATACAATAATAATCAATCATTACCTAAAGCAGAAAAAATTCATGCTGGAGGTGTTACACTGCCAAGTGCTTATGATCTTCAGGTTAATGAAATTAAAAAAATATGTGATTTAATTAAGAATTGTGCAAAATAACTTAAATAATTTAGAGCTCAATAAAATTATTGAAAGATTTGAGAACATTGAAAAAAATTTGAAATTAGACGAATCCCGCATTTCAGGAGTGCCATGGTGGGATTTGATTAGATATCCACTGTTTGAGGAACTTTTAAAAAAAAAAAGTAATTTTGATAAAAAAGAATTTTTTTTTCATAATTATCTTATTAAAAAATTAATTAATATTAAAAGATTTTTAAAAGACTTATCAACTCTTTTTTCTAGAAAATCTGCTCTTTGGGTTAAAAATAATAGTATTATTTTGTGGGGAAATCCTAGAAGAAAAAAAGAAAATAATTTTTATATAGATATTTATTCTGAGCCATTTATTAAACTATTTAAAAATAAAGGTAATTTTGTAATTATAGAAAAAGAAATTGGGTTTGGACATTATGAACCTACACAAAATAAAAATTTGTACTACGGAGATCAATTATTTGCTTTAGCTCACTTATTCTCGTTCTTTAAAATATCAATTTTTAAAAAAAAAGAATTATTAATTATTTCAGAATTAGAAAGACAAATTTATAAGAGTTACTCTGTTAAGATTGATATTTTAAAATTAGCAAAAAATAAAATTAAAAGATGGTTAGTAATTTATCCTTTTATGAAGAGCTTTTTTAAATATAAAAAGATTAAAGGTTTCATTACCGCTGGAATTAGCGAAAATGAAGCGATAATTGCAGCAGCTAAATCTTTGGGTATTACCACCTTAGATTTGCAACATGGATCCTATGCAAGAGGCAAAATGAATTATGACCATACTTCAGCGATTAAAAATTCATCTTTTCCAAATTTTGTTTTAACATTTGGGAATTTTTGGTCTTCAAAATTTTCATTTCCTATTCCAGAAAATAAGCTAATTTCTTTTGGTTATCCGCATCTTAATGAAAAATATGATAAATATTCCCACATAAAAAAAGAAAATAGATTATTAATTGTATCACAGGGACTTGAACAAATTGAGAGTGGTTTAGTGGAATTTGCTCTAAAAGCAAAAGATTTTTTTCCGAAAAACCTTATTGTAGAATTTAGGCCTCACCCATCTTCTTTTTTTAAAAAAAAGTCTAATTATTTTAAAAAACTTAGAGATAATAATGTTTTAATTTCTAATAAAGATGCAGATTTGTATGAGTCTTTTGCTAAGTCTCGCTGGCAAGTTGGAGTTTATTCCACAACATTGTATGAAGGTTTGAAATTTAGTGTTGCTTGCTTTGTTCTGCAAATAGATAGATATCAATTTATGCAAGAACTAGTTGATCAAAATTTAGCAAGATATATTAAATCTCCAAAGGACATTAACTTAAACTGGAGATTAGATAATAAAAAATTTAATGATTTTTTTTCAGATATTTCTCAAAAAAAAATTAATAAAGTTTTATCATTATTTAAATAAAGATTTTCAATTTTCATTGAAATATAAAAATTTTTTAAAGAGTTTATTTAAATAACAGAGTTATAAAGATTTATATATAAAAAATTGGTTTTTAATAGAAAAAAAATTTTCAATTAGTTTTAGTTATTTTTTACTAAATTTTTTTAATTTTGTTGATATGAATAACGTTAATTTATTATTTTATCGACATACCTGAAAATATATTTTTTTTAACGAATTTTTTTATTTTATTTATTTCCTTGATTGGAATGTTTTATAATCGTCATAGATACTATTCTTTAGTGAAAGTTTTTTTTGTTTTCAATTTTTTTTGGGTTTATACCTCTATTTAATTAAGTTCAAGATAGCACTATCCAGGGCAATCCTTTAAATATCTATCATAAGATAATAGTCAATATTTTTATTTTATTAGGAGTATTTTTTCATTCTTGGATCCATTATAAGATTAAACTTTTTTGATCATTTCATTAATCGTTTGCTAGAAGTAAAAAAATTAAATATTTCTTTTTTTATAATTTTTTTTTAGTTTCAATTATTATTTTAAACATATGGAATTTTGAATACAAATCACTTTTTTATAGAGGTTTTAACCCTGAGTATATAAAATCAGAAAATATTTTTTCAAGCACTATTGACATTCTTTTATATCAAATTGCCTTAAGGCCTATACCAATCTTACTTTTATTTATTTTTTATTACAATTATAAAAGAAATAAAATTAATTTAAATTTAAATCAAAAAATTTATAATATTTTCATTTTTTTATGCTTATTAATATTATCTTTATTACTTATACCTCCATCAGGTATCGCCCGTTTTCAAGCCACTAGTTTATATATTCTTTTTATATCAATTTACTAAATTATAAAACTATAGAAGCTAAAAAAATTTTAAAAGAAGAATTTGATTGGGAAGACTATGGTGGAAAACATAATGAGTCCTTTTTTACAAAATTTTTTCAAGGATATATTTTACCTAAAAAATTTAGTATTGACAAAAGGTTAATTCACCTATCATGTTTGATAAGAAATAATGAGATATCAAGAGAAGCAGCTAAAGTTAATTTGGCAATGCCACACATTGAAAAAGAAAATATAGGCAGGTATAAATCATTTTTTTAAAAAATTATCCCTGTTTAATAATGAATTTGAACAAATAATGAATTTAAAACCAAATAAACATTCAGACTATAGTTATGATTTCAATAAAAATTGGTTTATTAAGTATTTTAAAAATAAATTAAAAAAAAATTATGAAAATTTTAATAGTTGGTTGTGGCAGAATATTTCCAAAGCACTTAGAGAGTATTACAAGGTTAAATTCTTTTTTTAAGTTAGTTGCTATATGTGATACTGATTTAAAAAAAAGGAATGATTATTCAAAAAAACTCAAAGTACCAGCTTTTAAACTAATTGAAGAAGCTATAAATCAAACAAAGCCAGATATTGTTAGTATACTTACGCCATCAGGACTACATGCAAAACATACAATAGAGGCATTGAAAAAAAATAAACATGTAATAATTGAAAAACCAATGTGTTTAAAAAACATTGATGCTAGAAAAATTATATATCATTCTAAAAAATCAAAAAAAAAAGTTTTTGTTGTAATGCAAAATAAATTCAATCCACCAGTTGTCAAATTACTTAAAGACATAAAGTTAAATAAATTTGGAACAGTTTTTCATGCTGGCGTTTGTGTCAAATGGAAAAGAGATCTAAGTTATTATAATTTAAATAAATGGAGAGGCTCATGGAAACTTGATGGAGGTGTAGTTTGCAATCAAGCTAGTCATCATTTAGATTTACTAAGGACAATAATGGGCGATCCTATAAGCATTGTTGCAAAGGGATTCAAACATTTAAGTAAAATTGAAGTAGAAGACACTGCATTAATTCTTTTTAAATTTAAAAATAATAAAAGTGCTATTATGGAGGCCACAACTGCAATGAGACCGCATGATATTGAAGGTTCAATCAATATAATGGGCTCTACAGGATCAGCGAAAATAGGGGGCTTTGCTTTAAATGAAATTAGTTATTATTACTCAAAAAAAAAAATTAATATCAATCAATACAAAACAAATCCCAAAAATGTTTATGGATTTGGACACATAGAATTTTACAAACATGTTTATTATTGTATTAAAAAAAAAATTAATTCAGATTTTGATGCTAAAAATTCTTCTAAAACTGTAGGTTTGATTAACGCTATTTATAAATCTATAGAAACAAATAGAGAAATTAAATTAACAAAAAATATTAATTCAACAAAGCTTGGAATTTAATGAAACAAATTAAGTTTCTTGATTTATATAAACAAAGTTTCTTTATAAGAAAAAAAATAACACAAAAAATTCATAATTGTATAAAGAATTCAAGTTTTATTGGAGGTGATGAACTTAAAAAATTTAATGATAATTTTAAAAAATACTTAAAAGTAAAATTTTGTTTAGGTGTTGCAAACGGAACAGATGCTTTAGAAATTGCAATAAAAAGTTTAGATTTAAAAAAAAACAGTGAAATAATTGTACCTGCAAATTCATGGATTTCTTCAGCTGAGGCTGTACTATCTAATGGTCATAAAGTTAAATTTGTTGATGTAAACGATACATCTAATATTTGCATAAAAGATTTAAAAAAAAAGATTTCAAAAAAAACATCAGCAATAATAGTTGTTCATCTCTATGGAAATCCTGCCGAAATTGATAAAATCAAAAAAATAGCTAAAGAATTTAATTTAAAGATTGTTGAAGATTGTGCTCAGGCACATGGTGCCTCATTAAATGGAAAAAAGGTTTCAACTTTTGGTGATGTTTCTGCATTTAGTTTTTTTCCATCAAAGAACTTAGGTTGTTATGGAGATGGTGGTGCAATAGTCACAAATACTAAAAAATACTATTTAAAAAGCAAGAAAATAGCAAACCATGGAGGTTTAAAAAAAAATAAAAACGAAATTTTAGGTAGGAATTCAAGATTAGATAATCTTCAAGCATCAATTTTAAATGTTAAATTAAAAGAATTAGATAAATGGATTGCAATAAGAAATAAGCAAGTATCATTATATAATTTGGAACTAAAAAATATCGGAGATATAAAATTCATAGATACAATTAATGGAGCAAGATCTTCAAATTATGTTTTTGTAATAAAGACAAGAAATAGACAAAAACTGCTTTACTATTTGAATAAAAATAAAATTGAAACTCACATACATTATCCGAAAGCACTTCCAGAATTAAAATTTTTTAGAAAAGATTTTTTATACAAATGTAGAAAAATGGAATCAATAAAAATTAGCAAACAAATTTTAAGCCTACCCATTGGTGAGCATTTGTCTTTAAAAGATATAAAATATATTTGTGCTATTATCAAAAATTTTTATAGTGAATAAAATTCTAAGAATTTCATCTGTTTATCCAAATTTAATAAATAATTTAAAAAAAAAAATTAATTATAAAAATTTAGGTTATGAGGAATTGCTTAAAAAAATTTTTGATCAAAAATATTCTGTCTCTAATAATTTAACTAAAAATTTTAATAAGAAAGGATACGAATGTGTTGAAGTTATTAATAATATTAATTTTTTACAACAAAAATGGTTAAAAAGGTACGGATTAAAGAAAAGTAACGAGGATATCTTAATTCAACAAATTAAATTTTACAAACCTAATATAATATTTATTGCAAATGTGGATTTGATTTCAAAAATAAAAATAGATGAATTGAAAAAACTTAATTATATTAAATTAATTTTTTGTTCTCATTGTGCACCAATAAGTGAAAAAATGATTAAAAATTTTAATAACATTGATTTTATTCTTACATGTACAGAAGATTATAAAAAAAAAATCTTAAGGGCAACAGGCAAACCAGTTTACTTGATGCAGCATGCATATTCTAATGAAACAGTCATTAAATATAACAGCAGAAAAAGAGATATAGATGTGACTTTTATAGGTTCTTTATTTATCAATAAAAAACTTCACTTGGAAAGAATCGAAATCATATATGATCTATTAAAAAAATTTGATAATAGATTTATAGCAATTAATTTTTCTAATTATTTTTTTATTCATTTAATTATCTTCATTATGAAATCTTTATTTAATAAGGATTTTTATAAGAAAAATTTATTATACAAATTGATGTTTGTATATTTTTTTTCAAATAAGCCTATTTTTGGTACCAGTATGTTTGAAATTTTTAATAAATCAAAAATATTAGTTAATATGCATATTGAAGATACTAAATACGCTGGAAATATGAGACTTTTTGAGGGAACGGGTTCGGGATGTCTTCTGCTCACAGATAAAAAAAAAGATTTAAAAAAACTATTCAAATTAAATAATGAAATTGTTGTTTATAAAGATAAAGATGACTTAATTACTAAGATTAAATTTTTTTTAAAAAACAATATAACTTTGTCTAGAATTGCTAAAAACGGAAGAAATAAAACATTAAAATCTCACAATTATGAAAAAAGATTGAATATTCTAGATAAAATTATAAAAAAAAACTTATTATTAAATAAACATTCATAAAATGATTAAAAATATAATTAAAAAAATATTAGATAATTTTAATTTAGAATTAAAAACCAAGCACAACTCAAACGTATTAACTTTTGATAATTCAAATATAGTTAAATTTGAAAATTTGTATCAAATTTGTAAAAAAGAATCTCTAAACATAAGTAAAGAAAGATTTTTGACACTATATCAGTCTATTAATTATGTTATTAACAATAATATACAAGGCGATTTCGTTGAATGTGGTATATTTAAAGGTGGATCAGCAATGATGATGGCCTATATGTTAGCTAAAAAATCAGAGTCAGAAAAAAATCAAAAAATATGGATGTACGATACATTTGAAGGTATGGCAAACGCCTCCAAATATGATGAAAATATAGATAATCAGAAAGCCTTTATTGAGCTAGATAAAATCAAAAAAAAAGAGAACTCAAATGATATATGGGCGTACTCATCTCTTAATTATGTAAAAAATAATTTAAAAAAAACAAATATCAATGAAAATAATTTAATTTATATCAAAGGTCTTGTTGAAGAAACATTGCATAAAAGTAAACCAGAGGGAATTGCTCTTTTAAGATTAGATACAGATTTTTACGAGTCCACAAAAATTGAATTAGAATTACTTTATCCTCTTTTAAAGAAGGGTGGTATTTTAATTGTAGATGATTACGGACACTGGAAGGGATGTAAAAAGGCTGTAGATGAATACTTTTTGAATAAAAAAGATATTTTTTTTCAGCAAATTGATTATTCTGGAATAGTCGGTGTCAAAACAAAGTAAAAAAAAATTATTATTAATAGGTTATAAAAGTTTTATTCAAACGAACTTATACAATCATTTAAAGCAAAAATACGATGTTAGAAACATTAGATTTAAAGATATCAGTCATGAAGCATTCAAAAATTGTTCAATAGTTATAAATTGTAGTAACAATAAATCTTTTTTTGAAAAAAATTATTTAAAAAAAAATGATAGAAATCTAATAATATCAAATTTAATATGTAAAAAAAAAATTAAGTTTATTTTGTTAAGCACAAGACAAGTTTATCTACCAAGACTTAACATAATAGAGACATCAAAGATTGCACCCATGAATGTTTATGCAAGAAATTGTTTAAATTCTGAAAAGTTTTGTAAAGAAAAATTAAAAAATAACTTATTAGTTTTACGTTTATCAAATGTAGTAGGAGTAGAACTAGGAAAAAAAAAAAAACCATCGTTCATGAGCGTGATTATTAAAGGATTAAAAAACAAAAAAATTATAATTGATAATAATTACAATTTATATAAAGATTTTATTCCAATAAAATTATTATGCTTGTATATAGAAAAATTGATCGAAAAAAAAATATTTGGCATAGTAAATGTTGGTACCGGTATACCAATTTTGGTGAGAGATTTTTTAACAGAAATCATTAATTCCAAAAAAATAAAACTTGTGTTTAAAATAAATAATACCTTTAATGATAATAATTTTTCCTTTAATATAACGAAACTGCATCATATTACTGGTTTAAAGATTAAAATAAAAGCACTTAAATTATATTATCATGATTTAAAAGTAATGATAAACAAAATAAATGATTAAAAAAATTTTTATCACAGGCTCAGCAGGATTTATTGGATCACATTTATCTGAAAAATTATTTCATAAATATAAAAAATGTAATTTTATTTTATATGATAAAATTACTTATGCAGCTAATAAGCTTTATATACAAAATTTAATAAAACATAAAAATGTAAAATTTATAAAAAATGATTTGTTAAATTTTAATGCCCTTGAAAAAAATTTGCAAAATGTAGATTTAGCAATAAATGTAGCTGCTGAGAGTCATGTCGATAATTCTTTTGGGAATTCTTTAATTTTTACTAAAACAAACACTTTGGGTACACATATTTTTTTAGAAGCATGCAGAAAACAAAAAGTTAACAGAATTATTCATGTAAGTACTGATGAAGTTTACGGTGAAAATCTTGGCGCACCTTTTACAGAAAAACAATTTTTAAATCCTACAAATCCATATTCTGCATCTAAAGCTGCTGCAGATATGATAGTTAATGCATACAAAAAATCTTATAATATGAATATAAGCAGTTTAAGGGCTAATAATATTTATGGGACTAGACAGTATCCAGAAAAATTAATCCCAAAAACAATTTTTTGTCTGTTAACTAAAAAAAAAATGCCAATTCATGGTGATGGTAATAACTATAGACACTACCTTTCAGTAGATGATTTTTGTGATGGTGTGATTAAGATAATTGAAAATGGTAAATTAAATGAAATTTATAATATATCTTCAGATAGGTGTTACAAAGTTAAAGATATAGTTAAAATTATAGCTAAGAATTTAAATAAAGATTTTAAATCCAATATAAAGTTTGTTCAAGACCGTCCGTTTAATGATAAGATTTATAAGATTAATTGTACTAAGTTAAAAAAATTAAAATGGAAAGTTAAAAGAAATTTAATAAATGATATTTCAATTATTTGTGACTGGTATAAGTCTAATATTAATTTATTTATAAAGTGAAAGTAGTTTTTGTCTCTTTTAGTGATTTTAAAGGCGGTGCCTCTATGGCAGCCTATTCAATTTTTAAATCGTTAAAAAAAAAAAATATTTTTTTTTTAACAGCTTATAGTAAATATAAGCAATCAATTGTTATTTATAATATTTTTAATAAGATTCAAATTTTTATTTTAAGACTTATTGAAAAATCTTTAATTTATTTATTTAATAAAAAAAAATATCATCAATCTCTAAATATTTTTAATACTTTTATATATAAAAAAATAAAATTTTATAAACCAGATATAATTAATTTACATTGGATAAACAGATCAATGATATCACTTTCAGAAATAGATAGGTTTGATGAAAAAATTGTAATCAGTCTTCACGACATGTGGTTCTTAAATAGTACTGAGCATTACTTTGAAAAAAAAAGAAATATATCAAGTTTTTTAGACAGGGCTTGCTGGGAAAAGAAAAAAAATTTAATCAACAAAAAAAATATTTTTTTTATTGCTCACAACAAATGGATGTTAAATAAAGCTGTTGATTTATATCCAAATTTAAAAAACAAAATATTTCTTTCAAAGTATTATCCGATTGATACAAAGGTTTTTAAACCTAGAAATAAATTTAATTTAAGAAAAAAATATAATTTACCCTTAGATAAAAAAATCATTCTTTTTTCAGCACAGGATGTAAATGATAAAAGAAAGGGTTATCACTATTTCAAAGAAATTTTAAGTAGATTATCTAATAATGATAATTTTTATTTTTTATCGATAGGCAATGTAAATAAAAACTTGGATTATTTTGAAAATTATAAACACTTTAAATTTTTATCAAATAATGACACATCTGAAATTTATTCTCTATCAGACATTTATTTATGTACATCCATAATTGACAACCTTCCTTTAACAATTTTAGAAGCTTTATCTTCTGGAAATTTGGTAATTAGTTTTAAAAATGGTGGAGCAACTGAATTGTTAAAAAATCTAGGTCAAAGTTTTAAAATATCAGATATTGATAAAATTATTAAGTTTATAAAAAATATAAGTGTGTTGGAGATAAAAAAATATTCAGATAAATCAAGAAAATTTGCTTTAAAAAATTTTAAATATCATAATTCAAAAAAACAATATCAAAAAATTTTTAACACAATTCACAAATTTAAAATTTAATAAATAATTTTTGGTTATGCTTAAACAATTTAATCAAAAGTGAATAAACTAAAATGTTGATAATAATGAGATAGTAAGATTGAATTTCAAAAAAACTATATATTAAATTTGGCCATAATATTAATATTAAATAAATTAGTAGTGATTTATTAATACTAAGTTTATTTATAAGTATATGGTGTAAGTGGTTCTGATCACCCTTGAAAGGGTTTTTTTTGTTATATATTCTCACACAAAATAATCTTAACATATCTATTCCAGGAATCATAAAAGTCATAAATATTTTTTCAGAAGATAAAGGATCTGGAGCATATTTATATTTATGGATAGTGTAAAAAGCTAAAAATGTTGATAATAAATAAACACCGGAGTCTCCTAAGTATACTTTATTTTTAATATTAAAAATTAAAAAAATAATTAAAGGGATTATAATTAAAAACAAAAAATTATTCAAAACACTATCAACTTCAAATAAAATAAAAATATAAGATAAAAAAATTATACTTGAATTTCCATTAATTCCATCAGCCATATTCATACTGTTTACAAAAAGAATTATAAATAATGCTGTTATAAAAATTGAAAGTTGCCCAAGCATGAAAGTTTTTTCAAAAGTTTCAAAATATAATTGATAAACTAAAAACTTATTATCTAATTTCAGAAAAATTATTAGTATTAAATATATATATATCAATCTAATTATATAATTTAGATCTAAAATATCATCAATTATCCCTATCAAAAAAATTACAAAAATAGTTAGCAATAAATATAAATTTTCAATAATTAATTCACTATTAAGATTATAAAGATTAATTAGTCCTAAAAAAAAAAAAAAAAATAGATACCAAGTCCTCCAACTAAAGGAGTATTATCACTATTTTTTTTATATAAAGATGTATATTTTGATACTTTTTTTGAAAAAGTATAAAAAAATATTAACGTTAATGAAGAAACAAAAATAAATATATAAATATTCATTTAATTTTTTTTGCTGGATTGCCTATATATTTTCCAGGTTTTGTTATATTTTTAGTAACAACAGAGCCAGCACCTATAACAACATTTGAACAAATCTTTACAGGCAGTATCGTTGAATTGCTACCTATGTAAACATTTGAATTTATTTGTGTCCTTTTCCATCTTGTTTTATTGCCACGTGCTGGCTCATTATTTTCGAATTTATCGTTGATAAATATAACTCCATGCCCAATAAAACAATTGTCACCAATTGATACTAATTCACATATAAATGAATGTGACTGTATTTTGGTATTATTACCAATTTTGACATTTTTTTGTATTTCAGTAAACGGCCCAACAAAACAATCTTTTCCAAATTCAGCCTCATAAATATTTACAGGGCTAATAACCTTAAGATTTTTGCCTTTTTTAATTTTTATTATTTTAGATTTTATAATTTTCATTAGGTTTAACTTTATTAATATACAATAAATTTTAAAATATGAAGTTAATATAAATTATTATTAATTGTGAAAATCTTAACAATTTCCTTCTTAATTAAAACTAATATAAACTAAAATATGTTAAATAATAAAAAAGCAGAACATTATCTATACAAATTATTACTAACTATAATAATTTTTTATCCATTTATTATTATTTTTAGAAGTACAACACTTAATTTAACAACAGTTATATTGAGTATGGTATTTTTATATCACATAAGTAATGAGGAAAAGAAAAGTGATATTTTTTTAAATAATATTCTCTTGCTTTATCTTTTTATTTTTTTTATTTATGTTATGGTTAATTCAATTTTCCATCAACAGAGCTACTTTTTAATATTAAAATCTTTAGGAAATTTTCGTTATTTATTGCTAACAGCTGCAGTTTTTTATGTACTAGAGAGAGCAACCAAAGAGCAAAAAAAATTTTTAATTTATTTTAACATTATTTTGATAATTTTTGTAAGTGGAGATATTATTTATCAATTTTTTTTCAATAAAGATATTTTTGGTTTTAAGCCAGGAATGTGTCCTAACGGACTTTTGCTGGAGGGGTGTCAAAGGTTTTCTGGCGTATTTGGTGATGAGTTAATAGCTGGGGGATATTTGAGTCAGATTGGAATGTTATTTTTCATATTGTTTTATTTTTTCCATCAAAAAGAGAAAAATTTAATATTAAATAAAAAAATCATATATTTTTTGGTCCTATTTTCTGTAATTATAATAACAGGTGAAAGAAATGCAGTATTAATTACAACTCTGACACTACTCTTTATATTTTTTTTTAAAAAAAAAATAAAATTTGTTTTTTTACTCATAACATTATTAATTGTTTTAATTTTCTCTCTAAGTGTATTTTCAAAAGGAGTTGAAAAAAGATTCGTAAAGCCAATTAAATCTCTTAATAATTTAAATATTGCAAATATTTATGAAAAGTTAAGAAACAATCCTTGGGGACATCATTATGAAGCGTCTATTGAATTATTTTTAGAGAAACCAATATTTGGTCATGGTCCTAAAAGCTTTCGAATGGTGTGTCAAAATACCAAGATTCAAAAAAAATTAAAAGAACAAAAAAGCCAATATCAAGCATGCGCCACTAATCCACATAATTATTTATTAGAATTTTTAAGTGAAAACGGAATTGTGGGAGGTGTTTTTTTTCTTGGACTTATTTTTATAATTATTTATCAAATTTTAGGAATGATAAAAAAAAATAGTTCTGAAAATTTAGTAGCTATAGCCATAGGTTCTTTAATGTTAGCCATCATGTTTCCATTTAAACCTTCAGGATCTTTTTTTAGCACCTTTAATTCAACAATGTTATTTTATATATTTGGTTTTTATTTACATTATCTTAAGAAAATAAAATGAATTTAAGCATAATTACTTTTGTTAAGAATGATAAAAACAATCTATAATCTATAATAAAAAGTGTTTTGTCGCAAAATTATAAAGATTTTGAATACGTAATATTTGATGGAATGTCATCAGATGGAATTGAAAGTGTAATCAATAGGTATAAAAAAAATAACATCAAACATTTAAGAATAAGTGATAAAATTTATTAAGTAAAATTAGAGGTTTTTTATAATAGATGCTCAATTAATTAATATTAAGTATATACTCATTAAAAATGAAATTTAGTATTATTACAGTTGTAAAAAATGAAATATCAAAAATAGGATTAACAATTAAAAGTTTAAAAAATCAATCATTCAAAGATTATGAACACATAATATTTGATGGAGAGTCAACAGATGGAACAAGTGAATTCCTAAAAAAAATATTAAATAAAAAAATACTACATTTTAGAGAAAATGATAAAGGCGTTTACGATGCTCTTAATAGATCTTTTAAAAAAGCAAAAGGTGAATACATTATAGTACTGCATTCAGGTGATTTTTTCTATTCAAAACACTCATTAAATATATTATCAAAATTTATAGATAAGAATAAGAATTATGATTTTTATTTTTCTAATATTTTATTTTACAATCAAGAGAATAAAAAT